>JAESFK010000068.1_pt1 | contig 119604 bp, 107 predicted proteins | sample 9269391 | NCBI WGS metagenome assembly JAESFK01 (sample SAMN14506231, study PRJNA617097) | algae metagenome | isolation source: Drouetiella hepatica UHER 2000/2452 and co-occurring heterotrophs from... | place: Slovakia: Slovak Paradise National Park, Hrabusice, Kosice Region | collected... | reverse complement strand
GACGGGCGAAGCCGGCAAAGTCGTCCTCGACCTCGATCAGCAACGACGGACCCGTCGTCGTCGAGATCGCCTCGACGTCGTCGCTCCAGAAGTTGTAGCCGGCGTCAATCGCACCGTACCAGCCATTCGGCTCGGCAGAAGCCGTACCGGCGGAAAGGGCGAGAGCGCCTGCGGCGCTGGTCGCCAGGATGAAAGTCTTAACGCGCATGGGGATATGCCCTCCGCAGCCCAAAATGAAGTCGTGGACGATCATTGGACCACCACACGGCCAGCCATAACAGGCCCGAATGTCAAGGTCGAGCCGCTGTTGTTGCATTGCTCAGTTTCGTGGCGCCCGCGCTACATGAGGGTTGTAGACCCGTTCGCGCTGGCGCTGTGTACGGCATACAGGCCGTTTGGTGATGACATGACACCACCTTGGCCTTAGTGACCCGCACATCATGGATGAGACGATGCGCCAATCCGAAGATCGCGGCTGGGACACGGCCAAGACCCTGGCCGAGGCCCTGCCCTACATCCAGGTCTATGATCGCAAGATCGTGGTCATCAAATACGGCGGGCACGCGATGGGCGAAAGTGCCGTCGCGCGTCAGTTCGCAGCCGATGTGGTGTTACTGAAGCTGATGGGGGTCAATCCGGTCGTGGTGCACGGCGGCGGCCCGCAGATCAGTGCCATGCTGGACAAGGCCGGGGTCAAGTCCAGCTTCGTCGACGGCCTGCGCGTCACGGATCCGGCGACGATGGAGGTGGCCGAGATGGTCCTGTCGGGCGCGGTCAACAAGGAGATCGCCCACTGGATCACCATGGCGGGAAAGGAGGCGGACGTGCGCGGCGTCGGCCTGTCGGGCAAGGATGCTGGCCTGCTGACCGTCGAAAAGACCAAGCGCACCCAGCGCGACCCCGACAGCATGATCGAGCACGAGGTCGATCTGGGCTACGTCGGCGAACCGACCAAGGTCGATCCCAAGTTGATCGCCGGTCTGATCGCGTCGGAAACCGAGGACTGGGTGCCCGTTATCGCCCCGATCGGCGTGGCCGAGGACGGCCAAACCTATAATGTGAACGCCGACACCGTGGCTGGGGCCCTGGCAGGATCGCTGAACGCCAAGCGGATGCTGCTGCTGACCGACGTGCCCGGCGTCAGGGGCGCGGACGGCGAGATCATCCGCCAGATGACGGTGGGCGAGGCGTCGAAGCTGATCGAGGACGGCACTGCCACCGGCGGCATGATCCCCAAGCTGCAGACCGCCATGGCCGCCGTGCGCGCCGGGGTCGAGGCCGTGGTGATCCTGGACGGGCGGCGTCCGCACGCCATGCTGGTCGAGCTGTTCACCGAGCATGGTGCCGGCACATTGGTGAAAGCCGGATGAGCCGTCCCGTCGGCGCAGGGCTGGATCATGTCCGCTACTGGGTGTTCGACATGGACGACACCCTGTATCCGCGCGAACAGGGACTGATGTCGCTCGTCCAAGCCCGCATCAATGCCTTTGTGGTCGAGGCCGTGGGCATGGCACCCGATGAGGCGGCCGTTCTGCAACGCCAGTTTCTGGATGAGCACGGCACCACCCTGGCTGGCCTGATGGCCAGCTATACCATCGACGCCGACCGTTTTCTGCACGAGGTCCACGACGTGCCCCTGGACGGGCTGGAGCCCGATCCGCGTCTGGCCGATCAGCTAAAGGCCCTGCCGGGGCGGTGCTATGTCTTCACCAATGGCGCGCGAGAGTATGCGCATCGGGTGCTGGCCCATCTGGGCATTGCCGACTGTTTCGAGGGCGTCTTCGCCATCGAGGATGCCGAACTGACGCCCAAACCCGCACCCTCGACCTTCCGCCGAATGCTGGATCGGTTCGGCATCGATCCACACCGTGCCGCCTTCTTCGAGGACACGCCGCGCAATCTCGAGCCCGCCAAGATCCTGGGCATGGCGACGATCCTGATCGGGGATGGCCACGGCAAGCCGCTGGGCGATCACATCGACTACATCGCCCCCGACCTGCACGACTTTCTTTCCGACCTGAGCCTCAAGGACGCCGCATGACCGCCTACGCCGATCTGGAAACCGTCGTCGAACAGGCCTGGGAAGACCGGGCGGATATCTCGACCGCGACGCGCGGCGAGGTGCGTCAGGCCGTCGAACAGGCGCTGGCCCTGCTGGATTCAGGTCAGGCGCGTGTCGCCTCGCGGGGCGAAGACGGCGTCTGGACCACGCATCAGTGGCTGAAGAAGGCGGTGCTGCTGTCCTTCCGGTTGAACCCCAATGTCCGGATGGGGGCCCATGTCGGAGCGACGATGAGCCAGACCGATCCGACCCCCGGCCCCTATTGGGACAAGGTGCCGGTCAAATGGGCCAACTGGACCGAGGCCCAGTTCGAGGGTGCAGGGTTCCGCGCCGTGCCCGGTGCCGTGGCCCGTCAGGGGGCCTTCATCGGTCGCAACGTCGTGCTGATGCCGTCCTTCGTGAACATCGGGGCCTATGTTGACGAAGGGTCGATGGTGGATGCCTGGGCCACCGTCGGCTCCTGCGCCCAGATCGGCAAGAACGTCCACTTGTCAGGCGGTGCGGGCATCGGCGGCGTGCTGGAGCCCTTGCAGGCCAATCCGACCATTATCGAGGACGGTTGTTTCATCGGGGCCCGCGCCGAGGTGGCCGAAGGCGTCATCGTGCGCGAGGGCGCGGTGCTGGCCATGGGCGTATACCTGTCAGCCTCCACAAAGATCGTGGACCGGGCGACCGGCGAGGTCTTCCGGGGCGAGGTTCCAGCCTACAGCGTCGTCGTGCCGGGTGCCCTGCCAGACCCGAACGGTGGACCATCTCTGTACTGTGCCGTCATCGTCAAACGCGTCGATGCCCAGACCCGCGCCAAGACCGGCGTCAACGAGTTGCTGCGGGACTGAAACGAGAACATCGCTTGGCCGCAAAGTGGCCAACCCGACAGACGGAGCCATAAGGCGACGCTAAGGATGCCTCTCACACGGGGGGCGCCGATGCGCATCTACCAATTCCACTTCTTCGATCCGCGCGGCAATGTTCCTGCGATGGATCTGGCCGAATACGAAGACGATGGCGCGGCCAGCCGGTCGGCGATGAAGCGTCTGGACGACCACGCCAGCTGCCAGGGTGTGGAGCTGTATGAGGGCGATCGTCTGGTCCTGCGGGTCGAACGTGCGGGCGGCATGAAGCGTCCCAACACACTCGTTTATGCCCAGGCAGCGACTGCCTGAACTTCGTCCTGACACGTCGTTTCGGCTAAGTCGGTTTCCGGCGGACGAACCGTGCAACCATCCCCTATCGGGCGAATATGCATCAAGCCTTGCCGTCCAATGCCTTGCTCGCCCTTCTGACGCCTGAAGACCGCGAGGCCCTGACAGGGGCGGCCATCCTCTTCCCCTTTCAGGTCGGTCACGTTTTTGTCGAAGCGGGCGATCCGGTCACGCACGTCTATCTGATCAGGCGCGGGATCGTGTCCGCCGTCGCCGCCATGGCGGATGGACGCACCGTCGAGGTCTTCATGGTCGGGCGCGAGGGGATCACCCACCCGGCCGCCAGTGCGGCACCAGTTCGTACCTATTCCCGCCACGCAGCACAGGCCGATGGCGAGGCCTGGAAGATCGAGGTCGGTCGGCTGCGCCAGTTGTGCCAGGATCGCCCGCCCATACAGTCCGCCATCCTGTCCTATGCCTCGACCCTGCAGTCGGAGTTGGAACAGTCCGGGGCCTGCAATGCCCTGCACCGGGCCGAGCAGCGGTTCGCAAAATGGCTGCTGCGCTGTCACGACCGGCTGGACGGCGACACGCTGAACCTGACCCAGGAGTATCTGGCAGCCATGCTGGGTTCCCAACGAACAACCGTGAATGAAGCGGCGCAGGCTCTTCAGAAGACCGGCGCGATCACCTATTCCCGGGGCAGGATCAACATTGTCGACCGGGCCATGCTCGAGCGGACGGCCTGCGAATGCTACAACGGACGCACCGCAGAACCGCCGCTCTGAACCGGCCTAGTTGGCGGTCGCCAGCCGGACCAGCTTGCCGTTCTGTTCGTCGGTGATGGCCCATACGGCGCCGTCGGAGCCGACCGCCACGTCGCGGACGCGCTCGCCCAGATCGGTCAGCAGGCGCTCCTCGCCGACCACGCGATTGTTCTCCAGCACCAGCCGGGCGATCTGCTTGTCCTTCAGGCCCGCGACCAGCAGATTGCCGTTCCAGCCCGGGAACATGGTGCCCTGATACAGGGTCATGCCACCCGGCGCGATTACGGGATCCCAATAGTAGACGGGCTGTTCGGTGCCGTCCTTGGCCGTGTTCCCGGCATTGATCGGGCCGCCACGATATTCGACGCCGTAGGCCGCGTCTGGCCAGCCGTAATTCTTGCCCGCCTGATCCAGATTGATCTCGTCGCCGCCGCGCGTGCCGTGCTCGACGGTCCAGACGTCGCCATTGGCAGCAATCGCGATGCCTTGGACGTTGCGATGACCCAGGCTCCAGATCTCCGGCAGGGCTCCGTCCTGTCCGACGTAGGGGTTATCCTGCGGCACGGTGCCGTCGGTATTGATGCGGATGGTCTTGCCCATGTGCGAGCCCAGGTCCTGGGCCTGGGACCGCATCGGCGCATCGGACCGCTCACCCAGGGTGATGAACAGATGGCCATCGGGCGCGAAGGCCAGCGAAGAGCCGAAATGCTTGTCGCCGTCATAGACCGGCAGGGCGCGGAAGATGACCTGCGCATTCTCCACGCTCGACCCGTCGTCCGACAGGCGACCGCGTGCGACCGAGGTCGCGTTGCCGCCGGTGCGCGCCTCGGAATAGCTCCAGTAGATCATGCGATCCTGCCCGAAGTCGGGGCCAATCACGACGTCCAGAAGCCCGCCCTGACCGCGCGCATCGACGGCGGGCAGGCCAGTGATCGGCTCGCCGATAACGCCTTCGGCTGTAATGATGCGCAAACGGCCCGGCTTCTCAGTCACCAGCCAGCGCCCGTCCGGCAACATGGCCAAGCCCCAGGGATGCTCCAGTCCCGAGGCGACCACGGTGTGGGCCAGCGCGGCCTCGGTGCGGACAGCCGGTGCCCTCGTCTGCTCGGGGAAGGCCGGGGTCTGGTTCGGCGCATTGGCCGGGCGCGTCTCCAGCGGTGCGCCATTCGCGGCAGGCGCGTCTTGACCGTTTGCTCCGCAAGCGGCGGCAAGGGTAAGGGACGAAACGGTGGCGGCGAGGGCGATCAGGCGCATGGGAACACTCCGGCGTTCAGGTCGGGGATTGGGATTGGTCAAACAACGGTACCGACAGCGTGACCGTTCCACGAGACGTTTGTCGTGGGTTGCGACCGATCGCCCCTGTCGCGGCATCCGACACGGCATCTTGAAACCGCCCGCGCCCGCCTATATAGGCACGCCTCTTCCGGCGGACAGACCAGTTCCCGTCGGAACCTGAACGACAGGATCGTCGATTGGGGCTGGATAGCTCAGCTGGTTAGAGCGGTGGATTCATAACCCACAGGTCGGCGGTTCAAGTCCGCCTCCAGCTACCATCCTTTTGCGGTTTTGAAGCCCAACCCCGCACGCGGGCGCTCAGATCAGCGGGTAAAGCGAAGTCCCGGTGTTCACGAGGCCAAGCAAGATCGCGGTGACTTGAGACCCGCTGCCTTTTTCGTTGATCAGCCGAAAAGATTGCTCGGCGATCGGCCTCAAATCGGGTCGTGCCATGGCCCAGGCTGAAAACAGGCGCGACGGCGCAGGCCACTCGCCCAGGATCTCGACGTCGGTGTGTCTCGTATCGCGGCGCAGGCGATCCATCAGGGATGCGACATGGCCTGGCTCGCCTTCGATGACCTGGACGAAATGGCCGTCCGGATGGGCCAGGCAACCCGTGAGATTGAAGCGGCGGTTATTCCTGACCGATGTCCTGAATATCTTGTCGAGTTCTTCGAGGTTGTCGGGATGAAGGGTCGACCGGCTTCGATAGACGATGCGGACAAGGGAATTCGGCACGGTACGGCAACCTTCGGAGCGGTGAGCTCCCGGCCCATGAGCGCCTTGGCGGGTTGGAAGTCCACACATTAGCGTTGAGGGGGCGCTGACCCGACCCTTTGCCGACGCGCAGCCGCAACCCCTCCGGACCTTTCGCGTTTACGGCCAAGGTTCAATCCTGGAGGACATCCATGCGTATTCGTATTCCCGCCGCTGCCGCCGCCCTTGCCGCCCTGTCGCTGGGCATGGCCGCCTGCACCGAGGCCGAGCAGGACGAGGTCCAGGCCGACACCAATGAGGCGGCCGCCGAAACGGGTCAGACCCTGGAACAGGCCGGCGATGCCTTGGGCGAAGAAGCCGCGCAGGTCGGCTCGGCCATTGCGGCCGGTGCCAGCGAGGTCGCGCAGGACGTCGATCAGGCGACCGATGATCTGGCACGTGACGCCGACGCCCAGCGGGCCGAGACGGCCCGCGAAGAACGCGCTGAGTAGTTGACGGGTCGGAGCCGGGTTCAGCCCGGCTCCGCCAGCAGTGCATCGACGAGCGCCCGGGCTTCGGGTCCGGCCCAGTCAGCCCCGCCGGAATAGCTGGCCCGGACCTGTCCTTTGCGGTCGATCAGGACCGTCTGAGGCATGGCCCCCTTGCCGGGCAGTTCGAACGGTAGCTGGAAGGTCGGGTCGCTATAGAACTGCAGGGGTGTGTGGTCGTCGATGAAGGCCGCACCCGCCGCAATTTGATCGGGCGTCGCATCGACGTTGACCGGCAGGACCAGAAGGTCGGTACCCTCATAGGCCTGCGCCAGGGTCGCCAGTGTCGGCATCTCGGTCCGGCACGGGGCGCACCACATGGCCCAGACATTGACCACCACGACCTTGCCGCGGAAGTCAGCCAGGGTCGCATCGGCTCCGTCGCGTGTCTTGAACACATGGTCCGGCGCGGACATCGGCGTGTCCGGAACGGCCAGAGCGGCTAGCTGCCCCGTGGCAAAGCGCGACAGGTCGCTTTTGCCCGCCTGATGGGCGTATAGGGTGACACCCCCCGCGATCAGGCCCAGCAGCACGATTGCGGCTCCCACTGCCACTGCCTTCCTCGAGCCGTTCATGACCGAACCATCGACGCCTGCTCCCGACGCGGAGCCCGCGACCCAGACCAAGTCCGCGAGCGCCGGTCAAGACATGTGGGGGGGACGCTTTTCGTCGCGCCCGGCCGATATCATGCAGGCGATCAACGTCTCCATCGGTGTGGACCAGCGTCTGTGGGCCCAGGATCTGGCCGGATCGCGCGCCCACTGTCACATGCTGATGGCGCAATCGATCATCACCCATGCAGACGGCCAGGCCATTCTGGACGGGCTGGACGCCATCGAGGCCGAGATCGTGGGCGGCACCTTCCCGTTCCGCGACCAATACGAAGACATCCACATGAATGTGGAGGCCCGCCTGTCCGAGCTGATCGGCGAGCCGTCGGGGCGGCTGCATACGGCCCGCAGCCGCAATGACCAGGTCGCCACAGATTTCCGACTGTGGGTGCGCGACGCCTGCGACCGGGCGGTCGAGCAACTTCAGGGTTTGCAGAAGGCTCTGCTCGTCCGCGCCGAACAGCATGCGGCCGACCTGATGCCGGGCTTTACCCACCTCCAGACCGCCCAGCCGGTGACCCTGGGCCACCATCTGATGGCCTATGTCGAAATGTTCGGGCGCGACGCGGGACGGTTTACCGATGCCCGCGCCCGCATGAACGAGAACCCGCTGGGGGCTGCGGCCCTGGCCGGATCGCCCTTTCCGATCGATCGCCACATGACGGCTCAGGCCCTGGGCTTCGACCGGCCGATGGCGAACAGCCTGGACGCGGTGTCCGACCGTGACTTCGCGCTGGAAAGCCTGGCCGCCGCGTCCATCACGGCCGGGCATCTGTCGCGCCTGGCCGAGGAGATCGTGGTCTGGATGACGCCGATGTTCGGCTTTGCATCTCTGCCTGACGACCTGACCACCGGCTCATCGATCATGCCGCAGAAGCGCAACCCCGATGCCGCCGAACTGGTCCGCGCCAAGACCGGCCGCATCCTGGGCTCGCTGGTCGCCCTTTCGACGGTGATGAAGGGTCTGCCGCTGGCCTATTCCAAGGACATGCAGGAGGACAAGCCGCCGGTGTTCGAGGCGTTTGACGCCCTGACCCTGGCGCTGGGGGCCATGACGGCCATGGTCGCGGCCTTGCAGCCGAACACGGAAAAGATGGCTTCGGCGGCGGGAGCCGGTTTCTCCACCGCCACCGACCTGGCCGACTGGCTGGTGCGCGAGCTGAACCTGCCCTTCCGCCAGGCCCACCATGTCACGGGCGCGGCGGTGAAGCGGGCGGAAGCGCTCGGCTTGGGGCTGGCGGATCTGTCGCTGGACGAACTGAAAAACCTGCACCCCGGCATTACCGAAGCCGTGTATGAGGTTTTGTCGCCCGAAGCCTCCTGCGCCAGTCGCCAGAGCTTCGGCGGCACTGCGCCGGAACAGGTTCGCGCGCGGATCGCCGAGTGGAAGTCACGTCTCGCATGAAAGCCTTTGAAATGAAGAAAGTCGTCCTGCTGGGCACCGTGGCGCTGATCGCCGCCGGAACCGCCGCCTGTGGCCGCATGGCCGACCTGGAGGCCCCGCCCAAGCGTGAGACCGAGCGGGCCCAGCGCGACGGCCGGGCACCCAGCCTGCCCGAACCCGCGACGGTCTACCGTCCACCCAGCCAGATGCCGATCGACGGCGGCCCCAGCAGCCCATTCGGCGGCTCGGGCTCCAGCCCCAACTAGGTCCGCGCTTGCACCATTTCGCGCTGAAGGACGGCGGTCTGCACGCCGAGGACGTCTCTCTGGAGGCGCTGGCGCATGCGGTCGGGACGCCGACCTATGTCTATTCGACCGCGACCCTGGCGCGCCACTACGGCCTGCTGCGTGACGCGGTGGCGACACATCGATACGCGCTGGGCGACGCCCTGATCGCCTTTGCGGTCAAGGCCAACTCCAACATCTCGGTGCTTGCGACCCTGGCGCGGCTCGGCTGCGGGGCCGATACGGTGTCCGAGGGCGAAATCCGCCGGGCGCTGAAGGCGGGCGTGCCGGCCGAACGCATCATCTTCTCCGGTGTCGGCAAGACGGACGCCGAACTGGCCTTCGCCCTCGAACAGGGCGTGCGCCAGATCAATGTCGAGAGCGGCGTCGAGCTTGACCGCTTGATCGCCATAGCGGCGGCCAAGGGGGCGTCTCCCGACGTTGCGATAAGGGTCAATCCCAAGGTCGGCGCGGGCGGTCACGCCAAGATCACCACGGGCGGCGAGGGCGACAAGTTCGGTGTGCCGGTCGAGGAGGCCTTGGCCCTCTATGCCCGCGCCGCCGCCTCGCCGCATGTGACGCCCGTGGGCCTGGCCTGCCACATCGGCAGCCAGATCACGGACCTGACCCCTCTGGAAGCCGCGTTCCGCACCCTGCGCGACATGACGCTAACCCTGCGGGCGCAAGGTCTGACGGTGACCCGGCTGGACCTCGGCGGGGGACTGGGCGTGCCCTATCATGGTCAAGCCGAGACGGCGTCGATCGCCGACTATGTCGCCATGTGCGCCCGCGTACTGGACGGGCTGGGCGTTGAGGCGGCGTTCGAGCCGGGCCGCCTGCTGGCCGCCAATGCCGGGGTGCTGCTCAGCCGCGTGATCCAGGTCAATGAGCGCGCCGACGGCCGTCGCTTTCTGGTGCTGGATGCGGCCATGAACGACCTGATGCGGCCGGCGCTTTATGATGCCTTTCACGAGGTCGTGCCGGTGCGTCCGCGCGGCGGCGAGCCTTTGCTCCACGATATCGTCGGTCCCGTCTGCGAGACCGGCGACACCTTCGCCCGCGACCGCATGATGGCCCCGCTCCAGGCCGGAGACCTGGTCGCCTTCACCGGGGCCGGGGCTTACGGCGCGGTGATGTCGAGCGAATACAACTCCCGCCCCTTGGTGGCCGAGGTGCTGATCGACGGCGACCGCTGGGCCGTCATCCGCGATCGGCCATCCTATGAAGAGATGTGGGCGCGGGAGCCCAAGGCCGACTGGCTCTAGTCCAGCGCGCACACATCCGGCAGGCCGCGCAGCGTGCCCGCATGATCCAGCCCATATCCGACCAGGAACCGGTTCGGGGCGTCCCAGCCGACAAAGTCAGGCTCGGGCGCGCGCGGCAGGGGCCAGGGCTTCTTGGCGAAGACGGCGGTGACGACCTCTGAGGCGCCTGCGTCCTTCGTAATTTTGACCGCCTCGGCCAGCGACAGGCCGGTGTCGAACACATCGTCCAGGATCAGGACGCGGCGACCCTCGACCGAGCGTTGCAGCGGGGCATAGACGTCGATCCGGCCCCGGCTGGATTGTTCGTCGCCATAGGAGGCCAGCCACAGGGCGTCGAAGCGGACGTTGCGGCCCACACGCGCCAGCGCCCGGGTCAGATCGGCAGCGAACCACAGTCCGCCGGTCAGCAGGACCACTGCCACCGTCTCATCATCGATGACGGGGGCGATGCGCGCGGCCATGTCGGCGACGATGCGCTGAACGTCGGCCTCGGACAGCAGAACGGTGGGTTTAGGTGCGAGGTCAGCCATGAGGGGCGGATACCGCCCCGGCGTGGCTATTGTCGATAGGTGACGTGCTGGCCGTGGTCGCCACGGCATCGATCGGCTGCATGTTCAGGGGCTCGGTAGAGCTAGACGGCAGGGCCGGACGCAAGGCTCCATCATCGGCCACGGGCAGGGGACGGTGCGCAGGCGCGGCGTGGTCGGTGCCGTGATCCGCTTCATCATCGGTTGCGGGAGTCGCATCGTGCGGTTCCTCGGCGTGGGCGGTCGTCCCTTCGGTCAGGACGAAGTCCGCCTTGACGCCGCGACCCTTGCCGCCCGGATCATCGACCACGGCGGCAAAGCCCTGGACCTTGCCCGGCAGGACGGGGGCCGCATCGATGCGGATGATGGCGTGGGCAATCTCGGCGCCGTTTTCATCCAGCAGGGCGACCCGCACCGGCGGCGCGACCCGCTCGTTGTCGCGCACATTCCTCAGAGCACCCGAGATCACGATCTTGCCTGGGTCATTGGGCAGGGCACGGCCGCTGACCGCCTCGAAGTCCAGACCCGTCGGGTTCACCTCCATGCCGACGGCCGCATAGGCGGCGGCCGTGCGGGGCATCATCTCGACGACCTCGACGCGGAACAGCCAGGCCGCCCCGAACAGGAGGGCAAAGCCGGAGGCGATTCCCGCCCAGACGACGCCGTGGGTGGCGGCGCGGCGCAGGCGGCGTTGCTGCTCGACCTTGGCGCGGTAGGCCTTGGGCAGTTCGGGGGCGGGGGTTTCGGCGAGTGATTCGGCCTCCGGCTCGTCGCGCTTGCCGAAACTGGTGGGCTCTTGTGTGACAGACTTAGCCACGACGGGCGGCGCTTCGCTGAGTTCCAGCGGCTCGTCCAGCGTCGCCCGCCAGGTGTGCTGGCACGTCTTGCAACGGACCGAGCGACCGCCCGGCCCGATCGCTTCATCGGGGGTGAAATAGCTGGTGGCGCATGACGGGCAGGTCAGTATCATGGGCGCTGACTGCGAGGCTCTTCGCCCCCTCCCGTCGCGGCGATCACGCCGCGTCCTGATCCAAAATTCATGTCCGTCCAGCCCCGCCGCACGCCCGACACCGCCTCCGCCGCCGCGACCGTCCGCCTTGAGGGCGTGGGCTTCGGCTATGCGCAAACGCACCGCGCGTTGCGGGACATTAACCTTACCTTGCCTGCCGGCTCTTTCCATTTCCTTACCGGGCCGTCCGGAGCGGGAAAATCGACGGTGCTGAAGCTGCTGACCCTGGCCGAACGACCAGTATCCGGGCGGCTGCATCTGTTCGGCCAGGACGCGACGACGGCCACCCGGCGCGAGCTGCCGGGCTTTCGGCGTCGCATGGGCATGGTGTTCCAGGATTTCCGTCTGCTGGACCACCTGTCGGCCTTCGACAATGTCGCCCTGCCGCTGCGCCTGACGGGCCAGAAGGCGTACCGCGCCGACGTCGAGGAGATGCTGGCCTGGGTCGGGCTGGGCGACCGGATGGAGGCACGACCCTCCACCCTGTCCGGCGGCGAGCAGCAGCGCCTGGCCATCGCCCGGGCCGTGGTGACCCGCCCCGACCTGATCCTGGCCGACGAACCGACCGGCAGCGTCGATGCCGTCATGGCCGAGCGGCTGCTGAAACTGTTTCAGTCGATGAACCGGTTGGGGACGACCGTGCTGATCGCCAGCCACGACCAAGCCCTGGCCGAGCGGTCCGGCGCGACCCTGCTGCGGCTCGAGAGCGGTCGGCTGACGGGCGGTGACGTATGATCGGCAGGCTGGCCCGCGGCAGAATGAGCCTGCTGCCCCGCGATGCAGGCGGTGAGCGCTGGCTGGTGTCGCTGATCGCGGTGCTGTGTTTCCTCGCCTGTCTGGCCGCTGTCGGAGCCGCCGCCGCCGACCGGGCGGCTCACGGCTGGGCGCGTCAGCTGGGAGCCGAGGCGACGGTGCAGGTGCGGCCCCGCGTCGGCGAGACCGGGGCCGAGGCCGCCGCCCGCGCCGCCGAGACCCTGGCCGGGGTCACCGGCGTGGCCGAGGCCCAGGCGATGGATCGCAAAGCGGCCGAGGACCTGCTGCGGCCCTGGGTCGGGGATGCCGTCCTGCCCGACCTCCCCATGCCCTATCTAATCACCGTGCGGCTGGACCGCGACGCGCCCGCCAGCGCCGTCACCCTCAGCCGGGCCCTGGCCGAGGCGGGGCTGGACGCCAGCGTCGACGACCACAGCCTGTGGCGCGGCGAGGTCGAGCGATCGGCGGGCCTGATCACGGCGCTCGCCATCGCCGCCTTCCTGCTGACCGCGGGTGCGGCGGGGGCGGCGGTCGCCTATGCCACGCGCGCGGGCATGGCGGCGCAGGCCGCGCTGATCGAAACCCTCAGCCTGAATGGAGCATCCGACGGCACCATCGCGTGGCTGTTCCAGCGCCGCTATGCCCTTGTGGCGGCCACGGCCGGCGCGATCGGCGCGGTGGCGGCCATGGCCGCCGTCTCGGCCCTGCGCTTGCTGGGCGGGACAGAAGGAATCACACCGGCCTTGCCCGTGGCATGGAGCGATGTGCTGCTGCTCTCGCCATGCCCGCTGCTGGCCGCTACGGTGGCGCTGGTCGCGGCGCGCTTCACGGCGCTGGCGGGAATGAAGGACCGTCACTAGCTTGAAGCCCATGAAGTTTCTGACTTTCGTCGCCATCCTGGCCCTGATGTGGCTGGTCGGCCTGTTCGTCTTTGCCGAACGGGTGCGCGGCTTTACGCCGGCCGAGGACCCCGCGCGCGCGGACGCCATCGTGGCCTTGACCGGGCCGTCGGCCGAGCGGGTCAATGTGGCCATCCGCCTGCTGGAAAACGACAAGGGCGACCGGGTGCTGATCTCGGGCGTCAATCGCGAGGTGCGCCGTCAGGAACTGCGCGCCCTGACGCCGGGTTCCAACCGTCTGTTCAACTGCTGTGTCGACCTCGGCTTCGAGGCGATGGACACCATCGGCAATGCCCAGGAGATCGCCGCCTGGGCCCGCGACAAGGGCTATACCCGGCTGATCGTGGTGACGTCCGACTATCACATGCCCCGTTCAATGGTAGAAATCCGCTCGGCCTATCCGGGCGTGGAGCTGACGCCCTATGCGGTCGAGACCCCGTCCCTGGACAACAGCGGCTGGTGGAAGGCGGCGGTGACGGCGCGGCGGATGACGCTGGAATATATGAAGTACCTCGCTGCCCTGGGCCGGGCAGGCTGGACCCGGGTCAGTGGGGATGCGCCCGCGCCGGTCGAGGCCTCGTCCGACGAGCCCGGTGCTGAAGAGGCTGTTCGCCCATGACCACCGTTCGTTCCCTGCTGTTTGTGGTCTGGCTGTATCTGTCGATGGCCCTGTTTGCTGTTGGCCTATCACCCGCCTTGCTGCTTCCCTATCGCGCGGCCATGACCGTGATCCGGGTCTGGGCCAAGTTCATCCTGTTCGGCCTGCGCTGGATCGCGGGCGTGAAGGTGGAGTTCCGGGGGCTGGAGCATCGCCCGACCGGCCCGGCCCTGATGGCGGGCAAACACCAGAGCATGCTGGACGTCATCGCGCCCTTCGCCATCCTTCCGGACAACTGTTTCATCATGAAGAAGGAGCTGATGCCGCTGCCCTTCTTCGGCTGGTTCGCCTGGAAGACGCGGATGATCGCCGTCGATCGCTCGGCCCACGCCAAGGCCCTGAAGGACATGGTCAAACAGGCCCGGGCTCGCCACGCCGAGGGTCGCCAGATCCTGATCTTCCCCGAAGGCACCCGGGCCGAGGTCGGGGCCGCACCCGACTACAAGCCCGGCATCGCCGCCCTGTACCGCGACCTGGACGTCCCCTGCACCCCCATGGCCACCAACTCCGGCGTCCACTGGCCCGCGCATGGGTTCCGCCGCTATCCGGGGACGGTGGTCTATGAGTTTCTGCCAGAGGTACCTGCGGGTCTGAAGCGGGCGGAGTTCATGGCGCAGCTGGAGGAGAGGCTGGAGGGTGCGTCCAAGGCTCTGCTGAACTAGCGCAGCATTTCCCAGCTCAAGGCATGCACGCGGTCCCGACCCAGCGCGGCAGCCAATGGCGCTTCGGTAAACAGCCCCGCTATCGCCGCATCCCGCACATCCAGCCCGCCCGTGAAAGCGCCAAACGCAGGAAGCACAGCCCGGCGCCCATCCGTCACGAAGCAAGGGCGGCGGACGCTGCGGTGGTAGGCGACGATGCGGGCGGCGGGGTGGAGGTGGCCGGCGATCTCGCCGGGCTGAATACCGGCCTGCGGTTCATGGATCAGGCGCAGGGAGCCCAGGGTCATGGTCTCGATCACCTCGCCGGGCAGGGCGTCGACCGATCCCGCCAAGGCTGCGATATCGTGGTTGCCCTCCAGCCAGATCCAGTCGCGACCTTGAGCCAGGCGATCCAGCCGATCCCGGTCGCCCGGAACCATCCGCCCGATCGAGGCGGCGTCGTGGAAGCTGTCGCCCAGCAGCACGACCGAGGCGGGTTGCAGGGCCTCGATCTCCATCTCCAGCCGGTCCAGCGTGGCCGAGCTATCGTACGGCGGCAGCATCTGGCCGCGCGCGGCGAAGGCCGAGCCCTTTTCGAGGTGCAGGTCCGCCGCGATCAGGGTCCGGTGGTTGATGACCCACAGCGCTCCGGAACAGCGCAGCACGCAGGGCTCGCCCTCGATCAGCACGCGCAGGCCCCCGCACGGATGCCGGGCCGGCGACAGGGTCTGGCGCAGGGCCGCATTCATCTTGCACCTTCCATCTCAGCCGGGGCCCCTTCCATGACCTCGGCCACCAGGGCCTCCAGCCCGAACTCATGGGCGGTCTCGTCCAGGATCATCTCGGCCGCCCCGCCGCCGACCCGCTCGCGCCCGATCTGGACCAGAACCGGCACGCTGAACGGTGACGCCCGCTCCAGCGCAATGGGCCGGATGCGCCCCTGAATGCGGGTCAGCAACTGGCCCAGGCGCGCGACGTCCAGCAGGCCCGACGCCGCATCGGCGCGGGCGGTCTTCAGCAGCAGGTGGTCGGGTTGGTGGCGGCGCAGCACGTCGTAGATCAGGTCGGTGGAAAAGGTCACCTGCCGGCCCGTCTTTTCGGTCCCCGGCTGGCGTCGCTCGATCAAGCCCGAGATCAGGGCGCAATTGCGGAAGGTGCGCTTCATCATGAAGCTTTCCTCCAGCCAGCTCTCCAGATCGTCGCCCAGCATGTCGGGCTCGAACAGGGCGTTCAGGTCCAGCCCGTCCATCGGCTTGATGGACCAGATGGCCAGCGCATAGTCGGTCACCACGAACCCCAGCGGTCCGACCCCCAGTCGGTCCAGCCGCCGCGTCAGCAGCATGCACAGGGTCGAATGGGCCAGGTTTCCCTCGAACGGATAGGCCAGCAGGAAATGCCGCGACCCGCGCGGAAACGTCTCCACCAGCATGGTCTCCTTGTCCGGCACCACTGAGCGTTCTTCCTGCAGGGCCAGCCATTCCTGCACGTCGGGCGGCAGGACGCGCCAGTGATCGCGGTCCTGAATCATGTCGCGGACGCGGGCGGCCAGGGAGGTCGACATCGGAAACTTCGACCCGCCCCACGACGGGATCTTGGGGTCCTTGTCCTGGGCATGGGTCACGAGGGCGTCGGTGCCGGTAATGCCCTGAAACGCCCAGACTTGCCCTGCAAACACGAAGGTGTCGCCGGGCGTCAGCTGTTCGAAATACCACTCCTCGGCCTCGCCGACCTTGCGCCCGCCGATCAGTTGTTTGACCGCCCCACCGCGCCGCGAGGCCACGCGGATGTTCAGCGTCCCGGCCGAGACGATGGCCCCGACGTTCATCCGGTGCCGCTGGGCCGTCTGGGCGTTGCGGACCTTCCACTTGCCGTCTTGCGTCCGCACGATCCGCGCGAACCGCTCATAGGTGCGCAGCGCATAGCCGCCGGTGGCGACCAGATCGACGACTTCCTCGAACTGCTCCCAGGTCAGGCCGCGATAGGGGCCGCAAGCGGTGATCTCAACATAGAGGTCTTCCAGCGCGAACGGCTCGGAGCAAGCGCAGCCCATGATGTGCTGGGCCAGAGTGTCGAGCGTGCCCGTATGCACCGGCTCCCAGTCGAAGGTGTTCTCCGCCACCGCCTCGCGCGCGGCCTGGCATTCCAGCATCTCGAACCGGCTGGCCGGCACCATCAGGGCGCGCGACGGCTCGTCCAGACGGTGGTTGGCCCGGCCGATCCGCTGGACCAGGCGACTGGCCCCCTTGGGTGCCGCCATCTGGATGACCAGATCGACGTCGCCCCAGTCGATGCCCAGATCCAGCGTGGAGGTGCAGACCACTGCCCGCAGATCGCCCCGTGCCATCGCCGCCTCAACCTTGCGTCGCTGTTCGGCGGCGAGGGAGCCGTGGTGAAGCGCGATCGGCAGGTTATCGTCGTTGATGGCCCACAGTTGCTGGAACACGAACTCCGACTGCCAGCGGGTGTTGACGAAGATCAGGCTCATCCCCGCCTGTTTGATCGCCTCATAGACCTCGGGGATGGCGTGCTGGCCGGTATGGCCAGCCCAGGGGACGCGGCCATCGGAGATCAGGACGTCCACAACCGGCGGCGCGCCGGGGTCGCCGGTGACGATGGTCACCCCTCCACCATGCTTCGCATGGTCCCCCTCCCCATCGCTGCGCGACAGGGAGGAGACGTCAAGCGCACCCGTCTCCTCCCCATGCAATGGGGAGGGGGACCCCGAAGGGGTGGAGGGGCCAGGACGAAGCCACCCCGCAATCATCGCCGGATCGTCCACGGTCGCGCTCAAGGCCACCCGCCGCATCCCCGGCGCAAACTGCTGCAACCGTCCTAGTCCCAGCGACAGCAGGTCCCCTCGCTTGCCGCTCCAGATCGCATGCACCTCGTCCAGAACGACGCATTTCAGGTCGGCGAAATAGTCCCGCGCCCCGTCCCAGGCACAGAACAGCGCCAGTTGCTCGGGCGTGGTCAGCAGGATGTCCGGTGGGTTCTCGCGCTGGCGCTGCTTCTTGGATTGTTTGGTGTCGCCGGTGCGGCTCTCGACATGGATGTTCAGCCCGATCTCGCGGATGGGCGTCATCAGATTGCGCTCCACATCGGTGGTCAGCGCCTTCAGCGGCGACAGATAGAGGGTATGCACCCCGCTGCCCGGTCCGAAGGCAGGGCGCGGGCCGCGTTCCGCCAGATCGATCAGGCTGGGCAGGAACCCCGCCAGAGTCTTGCCGCCCCCGGTCGGCGCGACCAGCAGCGCATGCGCCCCCGCCTGACCCGCCGCGACCATCTCCAGCTGATGCCGACGGGGTGCCCAGCCGCGCTTCGCGAACCAGTCGGCGAAGAGGGGAGGAAGCGTGGCAGGAGCGGAGGTCGACGTCACTTGCCGCCTATAGCATGTTCCCGTTCCGTTTCACGTGCCGAACCGCTATCTGTAGAAGGTGACCCTCGACTCGCTTCCTTCCCGCACGGCCCTGACCGGCACCGAGCCGTGGCTCGACCTGCCGCCCGCCTTGGCCGTGCCGCCTGGCGCTGGGGCGATCTGCGACGACAGCGGCCCGCGCAAGATCGGGCGCGGGGCGGCGGAGGGGGCGTTCACCACCGGCCCTGTCATGGTCGCCCATGCCAGTCTGACGGCGCGGCGGCTGGGGATTGCGCCGCCCGCACGGTCGAACGACCTGCTGGATGTGCTCGAGCTGTTCGCCTTCGTCCGGCCCGCGCGGTTCTGTGCGCCGTCGCCCAGTGGCCTGGCTCTGGCTATGGGCATGACCGAGCCGAGGGGGGCAGAGGCGCAGGCCCGGGCGCTGATGGACGCCGCCGATGGCCTGCTGCGTGAACTGGCCGATCCGGCCTATCCGGGGCGAGAGGAGGCCTTCACCCTGGCCGAGACCCTGTCGCGGGCGGGCTGGAGCTGGGCGTCGCGGGTGACGGGGGCCTTGAGCCATCAGCCGATCCGTGATCGCGCCCATCGCGGATCGGGTCTGGACGCCTGGGCCCGCCTGCCGGAGTGGGAGGACGAGGCTCCGCGCGGCGAGGCAGGGTCCGCGCCGGTCGATTCAGAGTCCGCCCGCATCCGTCTGGAAAAACTGCTTCAGGCGTCCGGCCTGGACGAAACCCGCCCGACCCAGTCCGACTATGCGGCCGAGGCGGCCTATGCCTTTTCGCCGCGCAACGAGGAGGGGCGGCCGCGCGTCCTGCTGGCCGAGGCGGGGACCGGCACGGGCAAGACCCTCGGTTATCTGGCACCGGCCAGCCTGTGGGCCGAGCGCAATCAGGGGGCGGCCTGGGTTTCGACCTATACCCGCGCCCTGCAACGCCAGATCGACCGCGAGAGCGCCGCCCTGTGGCCCGATCCCGCCGAGCGCAAGCGCAAGGCCGTGGTCCGCAAGGGGCGCGAGAACTATCTGTGCCTGCTCAACCTTCAGGACATGATGCAGGCGGCCCAGCTGGGCAACGGCGACCTGATCGGCATGGCCCTGGCCAGCCGCTGGGCGATGCACAGCCGCGACGGCGACATGACCGGCGGCGACTATCCCGGCTGGCTTCCCGGCCTGTTCGCCACCGCGCCATCGCATCAGGCCAGCGCCGCCAATCTGGTCGACCGGCGCGGCGAATGCGTCCATGCGGCCTGTTCCCACTACCGGACATGCTTCGTCGAGAAGACCATCCGCGCAAGCCGCCGGGCCGATCTGGTGGTCGCCAACCACGCCCTGGTCATGACCCAGGCCGCCTTCGACGGCGCACGCTCGGCGCGTGGCCTGAAACAGGACGGCGAGACCGCCGCCCTGAAACGCATCGTCTTCGACGAGGGCCACCATCTGTTCGACGCCGCCGACAGCGCCTTTTCCGCCTGCCTGTCCGGACAAGAGGCCGCCGAACTGCGCCGCTGGCTACGCGGACCCGAAGGCCGGGGGCGTCGCGGGCGCGGGCTGGAGCAGCGGCTGGGCGACCTGTGCGCCGACAATGCCGAGGCGACCAAGGCACTTCAGGACGCCGTCCGTGCCGCCGTCCAACTGCCCGGTGAGGGCGTGTCGGGCCGCATCGCGCCTGCGTCCGGCGAGGTCAATCCGATCGGACCGATCGAGCGGTTTCTGGTCGCCGCGCTGGAGCAGCTTCGCGCGCGGACAAGCGAGCAGTCTGGGCCCGGCGGGGCCGAGTTCGGCATGGAGTGTTCCTTGCGCCCCGTGACCGACCCCGTGCTGGAGACGGCGCGAGAGGCGGCCAAGGCCCTGGCCGATGTAGAGGCCCCCCTGCTGGCCCTGTCGCGGCATCTTGAAGACATTCTGGACGATGAGGCGGCCGAGCTGGACGGAGCGGCGCGGGCGCGGATCGAGGGGGCGCTGCGTGGTCTGGACCGCCGCGCCCGCATGACCCTGCCCGGGTGGCGCTCCATGCTGGCGGCGCTGGAGATATCGTCGGACGAACCGGACCCCGACTTCCTGGACTGGCTGTCGGCCGAGGCCGCGTTCGGGCGCATCACCGACGTGGCCCTGCGCCGTCACTGGATCGACCCGACCGTGCCGCTGGAGGCGGCGGTGATCATGCCGTCACATGGCGTACTGGTGACCTCGGCCACCCTGTCCGATCCGCTGTCGGACGACCCGTTCGACATGGCCCGGCTGCGCACCGGCTCGGCCCGCCTGATCGAACCGGCCCGGACGCTGAAGGTCGAGAGTCCCTTCGACTATGCCGCCAACAGCCGGGTCATCGTCGTCAACGACCTGACCAAGGACGACCCGCGCCAGACGGCCGCGGCCATGCGGGAACTCTTCCTGGCGGCGGGCGGAGGCGGCCTGGGCTTGTTCACCGCCATCCGCCGGTTGAAGGCGGTCTATGAGCGGCTGGGACCCGACCTGGCCAAGGCGGGCATCCCGCTGTACGCCCAGCATGTCGATCCGCTGGAGGTCGGGGCCCTGGTCGACGTCTTCCGGGCCGAGCGGGACAGCTGCCTGCTGGGGACCGACGCGGTGCGTGACGGCGTGGATGTGCCGGGCCGCAGCCTTCGCATTCTCGCCTTCGACCGCGTGCCGTGGCCGCGTCCGGACCTGCTGCACAAGGCGCGGCGCGCGCGGTTCGGCGGCGGGCCCCAGGCGCGAGGGTTCGACGACGCCCTGGCGCGCGCCAAGATGGCCCAGGCCTTCGGTCGCCTGATCCGCCGGGCCGACGACAAGGGCGTCTTCGTCATGCTGGACGCCGCCGCCCCCACCCGCCTGTTCGCCAGCCTGCCGCCGGGCTGCGAGGTTCAGCGGATGGGGCTGGCCGAGGCGGTGGAACTGGTCGGCGGGTTTCTCGACCCCGTCGCCGGCGACTAGCGCAGATCGGGCGGAGTCGCTTCCTCGGTCAGCATCCGGATCGCTTCCTCGACCGAAACGACGGTCTGGGCCTGCGAGCCCAGACGGCGGATGGCGACCTGGCCCTGTTCGGCCTCCTGACGACCGACGACGGCGATGACCGGCACCTTGCCGACCGAGTGCTCGCGCACCTTGTAGCCGACCTTCTCGTTGCGCAGATCGGTCTCGACACGCAGGCCCGCCGCCCTGAACTTCGCCGCCACCTCTTCGGCATAGCCGTCGGCGTCGGAGGTGATGGTCGCGACCACAGCCTGGACCGGCGCGAGCCACAGGGGGAAGGCCCCGGCGTAGTTCTCGATCATGATGCCGATGAAGCGCTCGAACGATCCCAGGATCGCCCGGTGCAGCATGACCGGCCGGTGCTTCTGGCCGTCCTCGGCGATGTAGGTGGCGTTCAGCCGCTCGGGCAGGACATAGTCCAGCTGGATCGTGCCGCAGGTCCATTCACGGCCGATGGCGTCCTTGACGATGAAGTCCAGCTTGGGCGCATAGAAGGCCCCGTCGCCCTCGGTCACGACCGGCTCGGTCCCGGCGGCGCGAGCGGCCTCGGCCATCAGCGCCTCGGCCTTGTCCCAGAACTCGTCCGAACCGGCGCGGTTCTCGGGCCGGGTGCCCAGGCTGACGTAGGCGGTCTCCATGCCCAAGTCGGCGTGGACGCTGCGGGCCAGTTTGATGAACTCGGCCGTCTCCTCGACGATCTGGTCCTCGCGGCAGAAGATATGGGCGTCGTCCTGGGTGAAGCCGCGCACCCGCATCAGGCCGTGCAATGACCCCGATGGCTCATAGCGGTGGCAGGCCCCGAACTCGGCCATGCGCAGCGGCAGTTCGCGATAGGACCGTTGACCCTGATCGAAAATCTGGACGTGGCCGGGGCAGTTCATCGGCTTGAGGCTGAGTTCCTCACCCTCGACCGTCTCGCAGACGAACATATTGGGGCGGTACTTGTCCCAGTGACCGCTCTGTTCCCAGAACTTCCGGTCAAGAACCTGGGGCGTCTTGACCTCGACATAGCCGGCGGCGTCCAGGCGGCGGCGCATATAGGCCTCGAGCACGCGCCACAGGACCCAGCCCTTGGGGTGCCAGAAGACCATGCCTCGGCCCTCTTCCTGCATATGGAAGAGCTCCATGGCCTTGCCGACCTTGCGGTGGTCGCGCTTCTCGGCCTCTTCAAGCCGTTGCAGATAGGCGTCCAGATCCTCCCTGGTCGCCCAGGCGGTGCCATAGATGCGCTGCAGCTGCTCGCGGTTGCTGTCGCCCCGCCAGTAGGCCCCGGCCAGCTTGGTCAGTTTGAAGGCCTTGCCGACATGGCGGGTGGAGGGGAAGTGCGGCCCTCGGCACAGGTCGATCCAGTCGCCCTGGCGATACAGGGTGATCGTTTCGGTCCCCGGCAGGTCGCGGATCAGCTCGGCCTTGAACTTTTCGCCCCGCGCTTCGAAGAAGGTGATCGCCTCGTCGCGGTCCCAGACCTCGCGCTCGAACCTGGCGTCGCGATCCACGATCTTCGCCATCTCCTTTTCGATGGCGGCGAAGTCGTCGGTCGAGAAGGGGGTCTCGCGGAAGAAGTCGTAGTAGAAGCCGTCGTCGATAGCCGGGCCAATGGTGACCTGGGTCCCGGGGAACAGCTTCTGGACCGCCTCGGCCAGGACGTGCGCCGTGTCGTGGCGGATGGTGTACAGCGCCGCAGGGTCGTCGCGCATTATCAGGCGGAACGACCCGCCCGTTTCCAGCACCCGGTCCATGTCCCGCTGTTCGCCGTTCAGCTCGGCCAGGACGGCCTTCTTGGCCAGCGAAGGCGAGATGGAGGCGGCCACGTCGCGGGCGGTCGATCCAGCCGGATATTCGCGGGCGGCACCGTCGGGGAATTTCAGTTCGATCATCACATCAGTCTTTTGTGGGCGGCACCGGGTCATAGCCCGATGATCCGAAGGGGTGGCATTTGCAAAGGCGTCTGACCGTCAGCCATCCTCCCTTGACCGGTCCGTGCTGGATCAGCGCGTCGCGGCCATAGTCGGAACAGGTCGGCATGAACCGGCACTGCTGCCCGATCAGGGGAGACAGCGTCAGCTTGTAGCCCCGATGGGCCGCGCGGACGCCGCGTTCGTAGAGGGTGGTGCCTGTCGCCATGTCGCGCCGCTTATCCCGCGTCGCGGCGGGCGGGGCAACCGGGCGTGAGGCCAAGCGCGACCGGCGTCGGACCCTCAGGCCGCGCCGGCGAGACTAGTTCGTGTCGCGGCCTGGCGTGCGGCTTCCAGCGTCGCCTCCACCGCGACAAGCGTAGAGGCATGGCGGGCGGGGTAGTCGGCGACCTGTTGCAGGGCGCGCAGGCCTTCGAACCGGCCCACGGGGCCTGCGCTACCGGCCTTCAGCATGGCGACCATGGCGTCGCGGGCGGTCTGGATCTCGTCGATGCTGGCCCCGATGATGCTCTCGCCCAGCACGCCCGCCGCCGCCTGGCCCAGGGCGCAGGCCTTGATGTCCTGGGCAAAGTCGATGACGCGGTTGTTGGCGTCCAGCACGACGTCGACGCTGGCGCGCGAGCCGCACAGCTTGGCCACCTTCTCGCCTGTGCCGAAGCGCGCGCCGTCCGCTGGCGCAGGCAGCCGTCCGCTGTGGGGCAGGTTTGCCGCCAGTGTCAGTATCCGCGTGCTGTAGAGCGCGTCGATCATGCAGGGGATATAGGCGCTGGCGTGCGAGCCGGGAAGGGACCGTCAGCCGCCCTGGAGCGAACCCCAGCTGCGCGAGGCATCGGCGGTGGCACCACCCGATCGGGCCCGCAGCCAGGCCAGGTTGCGATCGGCGGCTTCCGGCGGCAGGTCGCGGCGCAGCATCTGTTCCGCCTCGGCCATGTTGCCGTTCAGGCCCAAGACGAGCGCCAGATTCAGCCGCACCTTAAGCGAGGCGCTGGGCTGAGCCGCCGCGCGGCGGAGCAGGGGCTCGGCCGACAGGGTGTCGCCCCGCGTCATGGAGGCGACGGCCATATTGGTCAGGACATCAGGGTTATCAGGCGAGATGGCGAGGGCCTGGGCCCAGGCGGCGCGAGCGTCGTCGGGGCGGCGCACCTGCTCATAGGCCGTGCCCAGCAGGGACCAGGACCGCCAGTCATTGGGGTGGGTGTCGCGGGCCTTTTCCAGATCGGAGATGCCATAGAAGGCCTGGCCCCGGGCGATATGGGCGCGGCCGGATTCCAGCATGGCGTCGACGTTGGCGGGCTGAACCAGCAGCACGCGCTGGGCCATTTCGGCGGCCTGATCGAACCGGCCGAGTTCTCGCAGGGCCTGGGCCGCTTTGACCCCGGCGTCGGGGTCCATCGGGTTGATCTCGGCCTGGTCGGACCAGAAAATCTGGCGGCTCAAGGCATCGGAGCGGTCGTAGGCCGCACGTTCCTGGGCCGTCGCAGGCTGGCGGCTGGTCGCGGTCGCGGGTGCCGCAGCGGCAGGAGCCTGCTGGGCCCAGACGGGTCCGGACAGCGCGATCAGGATGGCTGCGACGGGCGCGGCGGTTGCGATGCGGGCAAGGTTGGGCGACATGGAGGACGCTCCGTTGAGGGTCGAGGCTCCAGACTCGGCGTTTCGCGTCAACTCTTGGTTAAGATCGGCTCGAACGGGTCGGAAAGGCCGCCGAATGTCCATGCTCCATCCTGATGTTCTGACCCACGACGCCGAGGGCGCGCTGCCGGTGCGTCTTTTCGCGCGAGGCCAGACGCTGTCGGGCGGTGTAGCGACATGGGCCGGGGCGCATGATTTCACCGGCAACGCCGGGCAGTTGCTGATGCTGCCGGGCGCGGACGGAGCCTTGGCCGGGGCGCTGTTCGGAACGGGTGACCGCTTCGATCCGGTGTCCGTACGCGGGCTGGCGGCGCGGATTCCCGCCGGGCTGTGGCGCCTGGACGGCGTGGCGGACGATCAGGGTGAACGGGCGGCTCAGTCGTTCGCCCTCGGGACCTATCGGTTCGATCGCTACAAGGCCCGGGCCGCATCGGGGGTCCGGCTGTCGGTACCTGCGTCCGTCGATGTCGAGGCGTTGTCGCGCATTGCCTCGGCCTGTGCCTTGGCGCGCGAGATGATCGACACGCCTGCCGCCGACATGGGTCCGCTGCAGATCGAGACCATCGCGCGCGAGATCGCGGAAGCGCATGGGGCAACGATCACAGTCACGACCGGGGACGCCTTGCTTGAGGAAAACTATCCTGCGGTCCATGCCGTCGGCCGGGCTGCGACGACCGAGCGGGCTCCGCGCGTGATCGAGATCGGCTGGAACATGGACCGCACCGACCTGCCGCTGGTCGCCCTGGTTGGCAAGGGCGTCGTGTTCGACACGGGCGGGCTGGACATCAAGTCCGCCGCCGGCATGCGCAACATGAAGAAGGACATGGGCGGGTCGGCCCATGCGCTGGCCCTGGGGCGGCTGGTGATGCAGGCGGGTCTGGCCGTGCGACTGGTGGTGCTGGTCGCCGCCGTCGAGAATGCGGTCAGCGCCGATGCCTTCCGCCCCGGCGATATTCTGAACAGCCGCAAGGGCCTGACCATCGAGATCGGTAATACGGATGCGGAGGGGCGGTTGGTTCTGGCCGATGTCCTGACCCGCGCTTCGGAGCACGCACCGGACCTGACACTGGACTTCGCCACCCTGACTGGCGCGGCTCGGATCGCCCTGGGTCCGGAACTGCCACCGCTCTATACCGACGACGAGGCGCTGGCGGCGGATCTGCTGGCTGCGGCCAAGACTGTGGGCGATCCGATGTGGCGGATGCCGCTGTGGCCTGGCTATGTTGCGGCGCTCGACACCGAAATCGCCGACGTCAAGAACGACAGCTCGGCCTGGGCTCAGGCGGGCTCGGTCACCGCCGCCCTGTTTCTGCAGAAGTTCGCGCCGACCACCGGGGCCTGGGCCCATATGGACATCTTCGCCTGGAACCCTCGTGCCCGCCCCGGTTGGCCCGAGGGCGGAGAGGCGCAGGCGATGCGCGCTTGTTTCGAGATGCTGTCGCGGCGCTATGCCATATAGCCAAGACGCCGCATTCCGGCCTTGATCCGTTAACGGCCTTTTCGCCTTCGTGCGTCAGTATGCCTGTTCAACGGACGGACCCCAGTTTGACCGCAGCCGCGACCAGCCTCGATCCCAGAACCACGCTTGCCCGGCCCGATCTGGCCGAACAGGCGCTGGAAGGCGTCGTGCGCGCCAAGGCTTTCAGGGCCGTGCGGCCGATGCGCTGCGTGGTGCCAGTGGCCGACATCCAGGCCGCTGCTGGCCCGGCTGAGGACCCCGTCGATCAGATCATTTTCGGCGAAGCGTTCGACGTTTTGGATGTCCAAGGCGACCGCGCCTGGGGCAAGGCGCGGCGCGACGGCGTGGTCGGCTGGATCGACCGCACGGCGCTGGAGGAGGGGGCTCCGCTGGCCGAGGCCATCGTCACCTCCGTGTCCGCCAAACTGCCCTTGAACGCCTTTGTCGGCGAGGACGACAAGACCGGTGCGTCCGCTCCCGTCGGGGTCTTTGCGGCGGATCCCGTCGATGTGGCCGAGCGGTTGGTCGGCGTGCCGCATGTCCTCGGTGGTCGCTCGTCGCAAGGCACCGACTGCTGCGGCCTGATCCAGCAGGCGCTCTACGCCTGTGGCCGTGCCGCGCCGCGCTATGCGGACCAGCAGGCCGAACTGGGCCATAGCGTCGATGCGGCCTCCGCCTGTCGTGGCGACCTCGTCATTTGGCTCAAGTCCGACGAGACGCCCTGGCGCGGGCATTCGGCGTTTGTGCTGGACGATGGGCGGGTGTTGCATGCCACCGGCTATCGCGGTGCGGTGGCGGTCGAGCCGTTCGCCGAGGCGGCCGCCCGCTATGCCGCCGACGGATTCGCGGCCCCTATCTACCGCCGCGTCTGAGCCACCGCACCAAAGCGTGAGGCGTCAGCGCCTTGGCTTTGTCGCCTCCGGTCACTAGGTTCCGCTCCGTCAGCGGCGAGCATACGCCGCGCCCCCAATCAGGAGACGGCCCATGACCGACGCGAAGCAGATCGATCTGGACAACCCCCTCGGCGTCGACGGCTTCGAGTTCGTAGAGTTCACCGGTCCGAACGGGGCCGAGATGGTCTCCAAGCTGGAGCTGATGGGTTTCACTCAGACGCATGTGAACACTAAGACCGACGTGGTTCGGCTGAAGCAGGGCGACATCAGTTTCCTGGTGCATCGCTCGGACAAGGTGGCTCATGCGACCGAGTTTGCCCGCGACCACGGCCCGTCCGCCAACGGCATGGCTTTCCGTACGTCCGACGCCAAGGCCGCCTATGAAGGCGCTTTATCTCGCGGCGCCCGTGCGGCCGAAGGGGTCGCCGGCGGCGCGCTGGGCGACGACTATCCCCATATCCTGCAAGGCATCGGCGGCTCGCTCCTTTATGTCGTCGACCAGTATGGCGAGAAGGGCTCGCTGTATGATGGCTGGGACGAGATCGAGGGCTGGGAAGAGGCCGAGCGCAAGAACTCCTACGGCCTCGAAATCCTGGATCATCTTACCCACAATGTGCGTCGTGGCGAGATGCGGACCTGGTCCGGCTTCTACAACTCGGTCTTCAATTTCGAGGAGCAGAAGTATTTCGACATCAAGGGCAAGGCGACCGGTCTGTTCAGCCAGGCGATGATCGCGCCCGACCGCGCCATTCGCATCCCTCTGAACGAAAGCCAGGACGACAACTCCCAGATCGAGGAATATCTGCGCCGCTACAACGGCGAAGGTATCCAGCACATCGCCCTGACGACCGAGAACATCTTCGAGACGGTCGAGGCCATGAAGGCCAATGGCGTTCTGTTCCAGGACACCATCGAGACCTATTTCGAGCTGATCGACAAACGCTTGCCCAACCACGGGCATGACGTGGAGCGGATGCGCAAGAACCGCATCCTGATCGACGGTTCGGACGAAGAGGGTCTGCTGCTGCAGATCTTTACCCAGGACACCTTCGGCCCGATCTTCTTCGAGATCATCCAGCGCAAAGGCAATGAGGGCTTCGGCAACGGCAACTTCCAGGCCTTGTTCGATTCCATCGAGCTGGACCAGATCCGTCGGGGCGTGATCAAGGTCGATGCCTGAATGAAGGGGCCGCCACCCGGCTGGCTGCCTTGGTTGGGTCCGCCCTTGGCGGGGCTCGGGGCGGGTCTGACCGGAGCCTTGATCCAGGGGGGGTTCTGGCCGGCGCTGGCCGGCGCCCTCGTCCTGGGGTTCATCCCCATGGGCGCCTATCGCCTCTGGAAGTGGTCCTATGAGCGAAATGGCTGAAGCGCGCTAAGATTGTATAAAAACAACCCCGGATAGTCTCTGTGGCGCGGTCTGTGCAAGGCCGTGCCCGCAAGGGTCAGTCAGGCCCAGAATGAGACGGAGTTGCGTCGTGTCGATCCGGGCGGTCACAGAGGCCGACTATCCCGCCATCCAGGCCCTGCACAGGGGCGTGGGCTGGCCGACGCGGTCGCTGGCGGGCTGGCGCTGGCTGCACGGTAACCCGGCGCGGGCCGAGATCGACGCGGTCGCCGGCTGGGTGGTGGACGGGCCTGACGGTCAGCCTGCGGCCCATGTCGGCAATCTGGTGCATCGATTTCGCCTGGACGACCGCACCCTGCATGCCGCGACCGGGTTTTCCATTATCGCCTCGGCCAAGGTGCGCGGCGTGGCCCATCGGATCATCCGCACCTTCCTGAACCAGCCCGACGTTTTCGCTACCTACACCTTCAATGCCAATCCGGTGTCCCAGCCCCTGTATGGGCGGCTGGGCATGCGGCCTTGGCCGGAACAGACCCACGCACTGAAGCTGAGCTGGCGGATGGACTTGCCCGCCCTGGCGATGGGTCGCGGCCTGCGCCAGCTGTACCGGTTTGCGCCGGACATGGTCGTGCGTATGGGCGAGCAACTGATGAACGACCGCCTGGGAGGGGTGCCGCGCCTGCGTCTGCCGCCCGGGGTGTCGATCCTCAGCCGGATCGGCGAGGGTTCGCCGTACGACCGGTTCCAGCAGGCCTTGGGCCGCGAGGGGCGTCTGCTGGCCGACCGCAGCCCGGCGATGATGAAGTGGCGGCTGTCCGATCCGGACCTGACGACGCCGCCCCTGCTGCTGGCCTTCCGGCGCGGCGACGTCATCACGGGCTATGCGATGGCCCAGATGGCCAAGTCCAACATAATCGAAGTGCCCGTGCTGGAGATTATCGATCTGGAGGCTCTGGCCTGGGACGACGAGGCCATTCCTGCCCTGATGGGGGCGCTGACGGCCGCGGCGCGGCCCATGGGGGCGGCCAAGGTGCGAATGCAGGTGGTCAGCCCGCAGATGCTGACGCGTTTGGGCGACTGGGCGCATACCGCCGCGCGCGAAGGCGGCTGGGGTCACTGCCACATCCGCTTCGCCGAGGATGCGCCGTCGCCCGAGCTGTGGTCGCCGACACCGTTCGATTCCGACTATGCCGTCTGCCTGCGACCTCTGCCGCTGGCGGACTCGGCCAAGGGGCGCGTCCGCTCGTGGGTGCCGGTGTCGTCCAGCCCCTCGCGCGCCTGACGGACTAGTTCAACGGACGTGATTTCAGCGCGTCGCGGATTTCGGTCAGCAGGGCCTCGCTGGTGGTCGGTGCTGCCGGTTCGGCCGGGGTTTCCGCCTGTTTGCGACGCAGCTTGTTGATCGCCTTGACCACCAGGAAGATCACGAACGCCACGATCAGGAACTGGATCAGGGTGTTGATGAAGGCCCCGTACTGGATGGCGACCTTTTCGATCTCCTCGGTCGCTGGGTTCTCGGCCACCAGCACCCATTCCAGCTGGCTGAAATCGACCCGGCCCAGCACCAGGCCGATCGGAGGCATCACGACCTGTTCGACCAGGCTGGTGACGATCTTGCCGAAGGCCGCGCCGATGATGACGCCGACCGCCAGATCGACGACATTCCCGCGCGAGATGAATTCCTTGAACTCGGTGCCCATGCCCATGGAGATACTCCTTGTTATTATGGGTTCAGGCGTCGCCTGAAGCGTTCAGCCGCTCGCGCAGCTCCTTGCCGCTCTTGAAGAAGGGGACGGCCTTGGCGGGGACATCCACGGCCTCGCCTGTGCGGGGATTGCGCCCAGCCCGGGCGGGGCGGCTGCGCACCGAAAAGGCACCGAACCCGCGCAGTTCGACGCGGCCCGCCGATCCCAGGGAATCGACCATCCGGCCCAGGACGACATTCACCACCCGCTCGACCTCGGCATGGGTCAGGTGGGTGTTCTCGGCAGCGAGTTTCTCGATCAGCTCGGATTTGATCACAGCAAGGCCCCCGCCTCAGTCCGTGGGTCGTTCGAATGACCCAAGTCGATCATTAGTCACGACAAATCCCCCGTTGTGAAGAGGGCGAACACGAAAAAGGCGGCGGGATCGCTCCCGCCGCCTCATTCTTTTTTGGCCTGTCACTCGGGCCGCGAGCCCTCGCTACTTGAGGCCGGGCCTCATGTAGCGAGCGACCGCGTCGTAAGTGTTAGGCCGACAAGAAAGACCTACTCCTTGGAGCCGGCCTTTTCGCGCAGGGCGGCACCCAGGATGTCGCCCAGCGAAGCGCCCGAATCCGAAGAGCCGAACTGTTCGATGGCCGAGGCCTCGTCCTTCATTTCCAGCGCCTTGATCGACACCGAGACGCGGCGCGAGGCCTTGTCGATGCCGGTGACCATGGCGTCGACGCGATCGCCGACCGAGAAACGCTCGGTGCGCTGCTCGTTGCGGTCGCGCGACAGGTCGGACTTGCGGATGAAGGAAGACACCGGGGCGTCGTCCTCGCCGAACTTGACCTCCAGGCCGCCGGTTTCCACCGACGTCACGGTGACGGTGACCTGCTGGCCCTTCTTGTAGACATCGCCCTCGCCGACGGGGTCGCCGCCCAGCTGTTTGATGCCCAGGCTGACGCGTTCCTTCTCGACGTCGACGTCCAGAACCTTGGCCTTGACGGTTTCGCCCTTGCGGTAGCGCTGGATGGCTTCTTCGCCGGAGACGTTCCAGTCCAGGTCGGACAGGTGCACCATGCCGTCGATGTCGTTTTCCAGGCCGATGAACAGGCCGAACTCGGTGGCGTTCTTAACTTCACCCTCGACGGTCGAGCCGATCGGATTGGCGGCCACGAAGGCATCCCACGGGTTGTCCTGAGCCTGCTTGAGGCCCAGCGAGATGCGGCGCTTGGAGGCGTCGACATCCAGCACCACGACGTCGACTTCCTGCGAGGTCGAGACGATCTTGCCGGGGTGGACGTTCTTCTTGGTCCAGGACATTTCCGAGACGTGCACCAGGCCTTCGACGCCGGCTTCCAGCTCCACGAAGGCGCCGTAGTCGGTGATGTTGGTGATGCGGCCGCTCATCTTGGCGCCGACGGGGTATTTGGCTTCCACGCCGTCCCAAGGGTCGGTCTGCAGTTGCTTCATGCCCAGGCTGATGCGTTGGGTGTCGGGGTTGATCTTGACCACCTGGACCTTGACAGTGTCGCCGACGGCGAGGACCTGCGAGGGGTGCGAGACGCGCTTCCACGACATGTCGGTGACGTGCAGCAGGCCGTCGATGCCGCCCAGGTCCACGAACGCGCCGTAGTCGGTGATGTTCTTGACGACGCCGTCGCGGACTTCACCCTCTTGCAGCTGGCCGACCAGTTCCGTGCGCTGTTCGGCGCGGGCTTCTTCTAGGATGGCGCGGCGCGAGACGACGATGTTGCCGCGCGGACGGTCCATTTTCAGGATGGCGAACGGCTGTTCCTTGCCCATCAGCGGACCGACGTCGCGCACGGGGCGGATGTCGACCTGCGAACCGGGCAGGAAGGCCGAAGCGCCGCCCAGGTCGACGGTGAAGCCGCCCTTGACGCGACCGATGATGGCACCGTTGACCGGCACGCCCTCGGCGAACACGACTTCCAGACGGGTCCAGGCCTCTTCGCGGCGAGCCTTGTCGCGGCTGATGACGGCTTCACCCAGGGCGTTCTCGACGCGCTCGAGGTAGACTTCGACGTTGTCGCCCAGCTTGGGAATGACAGCGCCTTCGCCGATGCCGAACTCGCGGGCCGGGATGCGGCCTTCGGTCTTCAGACCGACGTCGATGATCAGGATGTCTTTCTCGATGCCGACGACGCGGCCGTGGACGACCTGGCCTTCGCCGAGGTCACGGCCGCCGAGGGTTTCGTCGAGCAGGGCGGAGAAATCGTCGCGGGTAGGGGTGAGGGTATCAGTCATGCAGTGATGCGGTTTCTAACGGTTGTGGCGCGTGACCGAATGGCCCCGCGCGAGGTGAAGGTTCAATACAGGGGTCGATCATTGCGACACGGGGTCAGATGACCCGATCGCCCGCGGTAGCCGAGGTTGGGAACGCTGGATTTGCCGAAGAGCCTCTAGAGACCCGACCGGACACGCGCCGCCTCGACGATACGGCGGGCCGCATCGAAGGCCGTCTCTATATCCATTTCGGTCGTGTCCAGCAAGACCGCGTCCTCGGCCTGAACCATCGGGGCTGAACCTCGCCCGGCATCCCGTTGGTCGCGTTTCAGGATGTCAGCCAACATGTCCTCATAGGCGATGGCGTCGCCGCGCGAAGTCAGCTGTTTCCAGCGGCGGGTCGCGCGCACTTCCGGTGTGGCAGTCACATACAGTTTGGCCGGTGCCTGAGGGGCGATCACGGTGCCGATGTCGCGTCCGTCGAGAACGGCACCGCCCGACTGGGCGGCGAAATCGCGCTGGAGCTCCAGCAAAGCCGCACGGACGCCGGGATAGCCGGCGATGCGGCTTGCGGCCTCGCCGGCCTCGCCCGTCGTCAGGCGGGGATCATCCGAAAGGCGGGCGGCATCCAGCGTCCGGGCGACGGCCTCGGCCGCCCCGGCATCATCCAGCGACCCACCGGCCGCCAGCACGCCCATGCCCACGGCGCGATACAGCAGGCCGGTATCCAGAAACGGCAGGCCATAATGCTTCGCCAGCCGCGCGGCGATGGTGCCCTTGCCCGAGGCGGCCGGTCCATCGACAGCGATGATCAGGCTCATGGGCGGGTCTTCATCAGGGTGCGCGCCGCCAGGGCACTGACCGCCAGACAGATGAGCACGATCACCACGTGCACGACCAGCAGGCTCCAGAACGCAGCCGGCTGATCGGCCAGCAGCACATCCGGCCCGCGCTGAACTGTCAGCCGCCCGTTGAAGATGTCGCGCAGCCCCGACCAGGCGACGACGCCCGCCGCCGCCAGGAACAGGACAGCATCCAGGGCCAGTCGGCCCTTTGATTTCGGGCGGATATTGACGGGCGGATCGATCCGATTGGGTTTCCACATCACGCGGCCTCCATGTCTGCACCCAGGCCCTGCATCATCTCGACGAAGCCGGGGAAGCTGGTGGCGATCATGCCGGGTTCGTCGACGGCGACGGCATGTTGGGCGGCCAGGCCGAGAACCAGATGGCTCATGGCGATGCGGTGGTCGCCATGGGTGGTCACGGTCGCGCCGCCGCGGACCGGTCCGCCGGTGACGATGAAACCCTCCGGCTCCTCTTCCACCTGCACGCCGCAGGCCTGCAGACCCGCCGCCATCAGGGCGATGCGGTCGCTTTCCTTGACGCGCATCTCGCCGATGCCGCGCATGACGGTGGCCCCCTCCGCAAAGGCGGCGGTGGCGGCCAGGATGGGGTATTCGTCGATCATGGAGGCGGCGCGTCCTTCTGGGACGACGATGCACTTCAGGTCCGAGTGACGCGCCGTGATGTCGCCGACGTCCTCGCCGCCGCTGCTGCGACGGTTCGTGATGGTCAGGTTGGCCCCCATCTCGATCCAGGTGTCGAACAGACCAGTGCGCAGCGGGTTCAGCATGACACCCTCGACCGTCACCTCGGCTCCCGGCACGATCAGCCCCGCCGCCAGCGGAAACGCCGCCGAAGACGGATCGCCCGGCACGGACACGGCGGTGCCCGTCAGCGTCTGACCGCCTTTCAGCGAGACACGCCAGCCCTCGCCGACAGCCTCGACCCCCACCTCGGCTCCAAAGGCCTGCAGCATGCGCTCGGTGTGGTCGCGGCTCTTTTCCGGTTCTCTCACGGTGGTCGTGCCGGACGCATTCAGCCCGGCCAACAGGATGGCGGACTTGATCTGGGCCGAGGCGACGGACTGCACGTAGTCGATCGCACTCAGGGACCCGCCGGACAGGGTGACGGGCAGCAGGTCTTCTTCCGCGCGCCAGTCCAAACCGGCACCCATTTCGGCCAGCGGACCTGTGACCCGCTTCATCGGCCGTTTGCGCAGGCTGGCATCGCCGTCGAACGTCACAGTGATCGGATAGCCTGCCGCCGCCCCCATCAGCAGCCGCACACCCGTCCCGGCATTGCCGCAGTCGATGATCCGATCCGGTGTTGTGAAGCCGCCGCGGCCCTCAACACGCCAGCGGCCCGGCCCCAGACGTGTGACCGTTGCCCCGAAGGCCTCGACCGCCCGGGCCGTGGCCAGGATGTCCTCGCCTTCCAGAAGCCCCTCGATCTCGGTGATGCCGGTCGCCATGGCTCCCAGGATCAGCGACCGGTGCGAGATCGATTTGTCGCCGGGCGCGCGCACCGACCCCTTCAGAGAAGGGCCGGGACGGGCGGTCAGATAGGAGGTTTTCGTCACCCGGCGGTCTCCGTGACAGGCTTTGCGGCGCGGGCGCGCGGAGATGGCTTTTGACAGTGGCGCCAAGGGGTGGCAAGGGAGCCGCCCGATTTCCCACACATGCCAAAGGTCTATTCCCGTGGCCAAACCCGAACTGGGCCAAAAGCAGGTCTGCCCGAACTGCCAGGCTAAATTCTACGATCTGGGCCGCCGCCCGGCTCACTGCCCCAAATGTGCGACCGACTTCGACCCCGAAGAGGCGCTGAAGCTGCGCAACCGTCGCGGCCGTCCGGGCGGCTATCCCGCCGACGACGAGGCCGAAGATCAGGTCAAGGACAAGAAGGTCGACGGCGACGAGGATGACGAGGAAGACGAAACCGTCGCCACGCCTGAAATCGACCAGGAAGGTCACGAGCCCATCCTGACGCCTGACGATGACGACGAAACGCCCGTCGATCCGACCGAAGAGTCCGGCATGGGTGAAGCGAGCGACGACGACGACGTCTTGGCCGACGATGACGACGACGATTCCGTGCCCTTCATCGAGGATGAGGACGACGACAATTTCGAAGACGAAATCCTGACGCCTAATAAGGATGAAGACTGATTTTCAGCCCCTCCGGACGGTCTCGTGACCGTCCGGAGGGGCTGAAAATAAATGCGGAATACGGGCTTGATCGCAATCAGGCCCTGACATAGGTTCCGCCGCCTCGCCGCAGGGCATCTTTGCTCCTGCGACGTCCGACCCATACGGGTTCGGGGCTTTAGCTCAGCTGGTAGAGCGCTTGCATGGCATGCAAGAGGTCAGCGGTTCGACTCCGCTAAGCTCCACCATAAAGGCCGCTTCCCTCAAGGAAGCGGCCTTTTCCATATGCGCCATTGCGCCGGCAGATCCGCGCTTGATGAACAGCCCCCGACATCCCATCTGTAGGGCGCAGTCGAAGGTCTCGCCGGGTTTCGGGGGACTGTTACGGCTGGGTCGCTTTCGCAAGGACCGGATCAGGATGACGACGCGTACCATACTGTTCGACAGCCCGTTTCTGTTGGGCTTCGACCACACCCGGGCCCAGATCGATCGTGCGGCACGGGCGGCGGCAGATAGCTATCCGCCCTACAATGTCGAACAGCGGGGCGAGCGGGCTGTGCGGATCACCCTTGCTGTGGCCGGCTTTGGTCCTGACGACCTGACCGTCACCGTCGAAGGGCGCCAACTGACGATCGCTGGCAAGCGCGAAACGTCTGCGCAGGCGGATCAGGCCTTCTTGCACCGGGGCATCGCCGGGCGTGGCTTCGTTCGCAGCTTCGTCTTGGCCGATGGGCTGGAGATCGACGCGGCGCAGTTGATGCATGGCCTGCTGCATGTCGACATGAGCCGCCCCGAGGGCACCCACGCGGTGCGACAAATTCCCATTACGACGGGCTGACAGCCGTCGTTCATGTCCGGTCGCCGACATTGGGGCCGAACCTTTCGCCCGTCTTGGGCATTAGTAGCGTTGAGGGGGCGGTCAGATGACGCCGATGAGAATGACCAAGGAAGACTTCGCCGGCCTGGGTGCGCCCGACCTGGTCTATGTGCGCGAAATCAGCGCCGCCGATCTGCTCGCCGATGCCCGCGTCAATGTGGTGGACGACATCACCATCGATCCCGCCTCGACCCTGTATGCCGTGCACGGTGCCGACGGCGAGCGGCTGGCGGTTATGATCGATCGTGAAACGGCTTTCGCCGCAGCCGTGGCCCACGAACTGGAGCCCGTATCCGTCCACTAGACGGACGTCTTAGGCTGCCGTAGCCGGGGCGATATCCTTGACGAACAGAGCCCGAATGGCGTCGGCAGTTCGGGCCTGGCGTAGCTGCTGGCGCATCTCGGACGATCGCAGGGCGCGCGACACGGCGGCCAAGGCCCTTAGGTGTTCTGCGCCGTCGCTGGGTGGGGCGAACAGGGCAAAGATCAGATCAACCGGGCGATCGTCCACCGCATCGTAAGCGACCGGGGTGTCCAGCCGGACGAAGACCGCAACCACCCGCTCCAGACCCTCGACCCGCGCGTGTGGCACGGCAACGCCGGAGCCCAGACCGGTCGATCCCAGAGCTTCGCGTTCCAGCAATGACTCGAGAACGCGATCCTCGTTCAGGCCGAGTGCGCGAGCGGCTGTATCGGCAACCGTATGCAGCGCTTGCCGCTTGGACGATGCGCCCGAACGCAGGACGACACCGTCGGTCGCCAGCAGTTGTGCGATATCCATTGGAGGCGAAGTCCCGAAACTCGACCACTTGGTAAGGGGCGGCGGGCGGCCCTTAGACCACCCACCTCCGATTTGAAAGCTTAGGCGCTGGCCCCATTGGCCTTGGCGTGCCCGTTCAGGCCGTTTGTTCGCTCCGGATCGATCCAGCCAACGTTTCCGTCGGGCCGACGATAGACGACGGACAACCCGCCATGTGCAGCATTGCGGAACAGCACCAGCGGATAGCCCGTCATGTCCAGCTCAAGCACGGCCCGACCCACGGTAATGGTGCGAATTTCGGCTTGGGTTTCGGCGATGACCATGCCGACGGGCGGGGGCTCGTCGGGACGCCCTGCCTCGCCAAAGGCGTCGTCCTCAACTTCGTCCGGATTGCGCAGAACGATGCTGCGAGCCACGTCACGGGCGGCGTTCTCGGTCTTCTCGGGCGACAGGCCCTTGGGCCCGATATGGTGATCTTTCAGGCGACGCTTGTAGCGACGGACGCGCTTTTCGAGCTTTTCAAGAGAGTCTGAGAAGGCCGCGTGGGCATCACCGCCGCTGCCGCTGGTGACGATGGCTTCGCCTGATGCAAGCCGGACCCAGCAATCGACTTTGAAGCCGTAGCCATCCTTCGAGACGACGACTTCGGCGTCCTGCGCCCCTCTTTCAAAATATTTGCCGATCCCGTCTTCGAGTTCCTGGGAGATGCGCGAGCCTAACGCTTCGCCGACATCCACTTGCTTGCCGCTAACCTGGATTTGCATACGGCATAGAACGCGCCCGACTGATTTTGGTGTCAATGTCGAACGACGATTTCACAGTCACGCTTGCGCGATCAGCTAGCCTGTCCGGATCATCCGCTTGCGTTCGACGGAGGACGGAATTCTCAAGGCTTCCCGATATTTGGCCACGGTGCGGCGGGCGATGTCGATGCCGGTCTCGTTCAGGATCTCGACGATCCGATCGTCCGACAGAATGTCGCCGTCGCGGGCCTCATTGTCGATCATGGCCTTGATCCGGTGACGGACGGCTTCGGCCGAATGGGTCGCCCCGCCGTCGGAGGACTGGATCGAGGCGGTGAAGAAGAATTTCAGCTCGAACACACCGCGCGGGGTGGAAACATATTTGTTGGAGGTGACGCGGCTGACGGTGCTCTCGTGCATGCCTATGGCGTCGGCGACGGTCTTCAGGTTCAGCGGCCGCAGGAACTCGACGCCGAAAGCCAGGAAGGCATCCTGCTGGCGTACGATCTCGGACGACACCTTCAGGATCGTCTTGGCCCGCTGGTCCAGCGACTTGACCAGCCAGCTGGCCTGGGCGGCGCATTCGGCGACGAAGGTCTTTTCGGTATCCGACCGCGCACCGGCCTGGACGACACCGTGATAGCGCTTGTCCATGATCAGACGGGGCAGGGTGTCGGCGTTCAGCTCGACCTTCCACCCGCCGGCTGGATCGGCACGCACATGGACGTCGGGGATGACGGTCTGGGCCGGTTCGCCGCCGAAGCCTGCGCCAGGCCGGGGCGTCAGGGCCTTCAGCTCGGCGATCATCTCGGCCATGTCCTCGGCATCGACACCGCAGGCCTTTTTCAGCGCCGTCAGGTCGCGTCGGGCCAGTAAATCCAGATTGGTCAGCAGGCAGTCCATGGCCGGATCGAACCGGTTGCGCTCGATCAGCTGCAGCTTCAGGCATTCGGGTACCGACCGCGCCATGATCCCTGTCGGCTCGAATCCGTGGCAGGTCGCCAGCACCGCCTCGATCCGCTCCAGCGAGACGCCCAGCCGGTCCGAAATCTCTGCCAGTTCGCCACGCAGATAGCCGCCCTCGTCCACCGCATCGATCAGGGTCAGGGCGATGGCGTGATCGGAGGCGGAGAATCCCGCCTGCGACGCCTGCATCTGCAGATGTTCCCACAGGGTCGCGTCGCGGGTGTCGGGCTGTTCGCGGCCTTCGCCGTCGGGCAGGCCACCGCCCGATCCGGCACGGGACCAGTCGTTCAGGCCTGGCTGGGCTTCGCCGGTGCCGACATCCTCCATCCGGTCGCCGGTGCGCTCTCCGGGGCTGGCGTCGCCATAGACGTCGTCCGAGCGGGCATCCAGTGTTCGGTCCGCGTCCTGGACCCGACCCTCGTCGAAAGTCATCTCAGCGGTGTCGCGCTCGGCCACCCTTTCGGAAGGCACCTCGGCCTCGCCGCCGGGCTCGCCATCCTCGCGCTGGAGCAGGGGGTTCTTTTCCAGCTCGGCCTCGACGAAGGCGTCCAGCTCCAGGTTGGACAGCTGCAGCAGCTTGATCGCCTGCTGCAGCTGGGGCGTGATGACCAGACCCTGGCCCTGCCGAATATCCAGCCTTTGTCCGAGCACGTGAAACCTGTTCCCAGCCATGCGGACCGACGTGGCCCGAAACTTGCTGTGGCCACCTTGTGGCCAGACCGGTTAACGAGCGGCGAACGCGCGCCGCGCTGGTCCCACGCTCCTCTCAAATCTTCCTTCGGTCGCTGGCAGACCGACACTGGCTCAAGTCGGGCTGTGGAGAAATCGCGCCTTCGAACTTGACGTTGACGTAAACGTAGGGCTTTTGTCCCGGCGAGTTTCAATTGCAGACGTCCCTCAAGCAGCGCGGCGCCGCGTGCCAAGCGATAGGGACCCAAAAAAGAGAGACACCTCTCCATGACCGAAGCCTATATCTACGACGCCGTCCGCACCCCGCGCGGCAAGGGCAAGAAGGACGGGTCTCTGCACGAGATCACGGCCCTGTCGCTGGCCACCCAGGTGCTGGAGGCCCTGCGCGACCGCAACGGGCTGGACACTTCGAAAGTGGACGACGTCATTCTTGGCTGCGTCTCGCCGGTGGGCGAGCAGGGCTCGGACATCGCCCGCACCGCCGTGCTGAACGCCGGCTGGGCCCAGACGGTGGCCGGCGTCCAGATCAACCGCTTCTGCGCCTCGGGCCTGGAAGCCGTGAACATGGCGGCGGCCAAGGTGAAGGCCGGCGAGGCCGACTTCGCCGTCGGTGGCGGCGTCGAGTCCATGAGCCGCGTGCCCATGGGCAGCGACGGTGGGGCCTGGCCGGTCGATCCGTCCAGCGCCTTCTCCACTTATTTTGTGCCCCAGGGCGTCTCTGCCGACATGATCGCGTCGAAGTACGGCCTCTCGCGCGACGACGTGGATGCCTATTCGGTCGAGAGCCACAAGCGTTCGGCCCGCAGCTGGGCCGAGGGCCGGTTCTCGAAATCGGTGGTTCCGGTGCGTGACCAGTTGGGCCTGGTCCGCCTGGACCGCGACGAGACCATCCGCCCCAATACCGACATGCAGACCCTCGGTGCACTGAACCCGTCGTTCGCCGCCATGGGCGAAATGGCGTTCGACGCCGTGATCAACCAGCGCTACCCCGAGGTCGAGCGCGTCAACCACGTTCACACCCCCGGCAACTCTTCCGGCATCGTCGACGGTTCGGCCGGCGTGCTGATTGGTTCTCTGGAAGCGGGCAAGGCCCTGGGTCTGAAGCCCCGCGCCCGCATCGTCGGGGCCGCCTCGATCGGCTCCGAGCCCTCCATCATGCTGACCGGTCCGGAATTCGTGACGAAGAAGCTGCTGGGCAAGCTGGGCATGACCACCGCCGACATCGACGTTTGGGAGCTGAACGAGGCGTTCGCGGCCGTGGTCCTGCGCTACATGCAGGCGCTGGATATCCCGCATGACAAGATCAATGTGAATGGCGGCGGCATCTCCATGGGCCACCCGCTGGGAGCCACGGGTGCCATGATCACGGGCATCGCCCTGGACGAGCTGGAGCGGTCCGACAAGTCGACCGCCCTGATCACCCTGTGCATCGGCGGCGGCATGGGCACCGCCACGGTGATCGAGCGGGTGTGATCCATTGCTCCCCCGTCGGGGGAGCTGTCAGCGAAGCTGACTGAGGGGGCTGGCCCCTAACGCCAGTGGCTGCGGTGGGCCCCCTCCACCGCTTCGCGGTCCCCCTCCCCCGGTGGGGGAGGAATAAGGAAGAGAGACCATGGAAAACTTCAAGATCGACGTCGACGCCGACGGCATCGCCCTGATCACCTTCGACGTCCCCGGACGGTCGATGAACACCCTGACCTCGGGCGTGATGAAGGAAATCCCGGAGTGGGTCGAGCGGGTCAAGACCGACGACGCCATCAAGGGCGTGGTCCTGACCTCGGGCAAGGCCTCCGGCTTCTGCGCCGGTGCCGACCTGGGCGACATGGCCGGTGGCATGCTGGCGGGCGGCTCGCTTCAAGAGGCCTATGACGCCGGCTGGAAGCTGAACGGCGCCCTGCGCGCGCTGGAAACCTGCGGCAAGCCGGTGGCGGCCGCGATCAACGGCCTGGCACTCGGCGGCGGTCTGGAACTGACCCTGGCCTGTCATTACCGCGTCGTCGGCGACAGCCCCAAGATTCAGCTCGGCCTGCCCGAGATCAAGGTCGGCCTGTTCCCCGGTGGTGGCGGCACCCAGCGCCTGCCGCGCCTGATCGGCGTGCAGGCTGCGATGATGGCCATGACCGAAGGCAAGTCCTTCCGCCCCAACGACGCCAAGGGCGCAGGCTTCATCCATGAGGTCGTCCCCGTCGGTACCGAGGTCGAGGCCGCCAAGGCCTGGATCAAGGGCGGCGGCAAGGCTGTCCAGCCGTGGGACGACAAATCCTTCAAACTGCCCGGTGGTGGTCCCTACCACCCCGTCGGCGTCCAGAATTTCATCGTCGGCAATGCGATGATCCGCAAGCAGACCTACGGCAACTATCCCGCCGCCACCAACCTGATGAGCGCCGTCTATGAGGGCATGCAGGTCCCGATGGACGCAGCCCTGCGCATCGAGACCCGCTACTTCATCAAGACTCTGATGACGCCCCAGGCCCAAGGCATGATCCGCTCGCTGTTCCTGTCCAAGCAGGAGCTCGACAAGGGCGCCGTCCGTCCCGCGGGCGTGCCGAAGTCGGACCCGAAGAAGGTCACCGTTCTGGGTGCCGGCATGATGGGCGCAGGCATCGCCTATGTGCAGGCCCTGGCCGGCATCGAAACCATCCTGATCGATCAGACCCAGGACGCCGCCGACAAGGGCAAGGCCCATGTCGAGGAACTGCTGAAGAAGCGCCTGTCGCGCGGCCAGATCACCCAGGACAAGTTCGACGCCCTCTTGGCCTCCGTCACCGCCACCACCGACTATGAGCACATCAAGGGCTCGGACCTGGTCATCGAGGCCGTGTTCGAGAACCGCGAGATCAAGGCCGAGGTGACGAAGCGCGCCGAGGCTCAGCTGGAGCCCGGTGCCATCTTCGGCTCCAACACCTCGACCCTGCCGATCACGGGCCTGGCCGAGGCCAGCGTCCGTCCGGAGGACTTCATCGGCATCCACTTCTTCTCGCCCGTCGACAAGATGATGCTGGTCGAGATCATCCTGGGCGAAAAGACCGGCGAGGCGGCCATCGCCAAGTCGCTGGACTACATCCTGAAGATCAAGAAGACCCCGATCGTCGTCAACGACGGCCGCGGCTTCTACACCTCGCGCTGCTTCGCCACCTATGTGGCCGAGGGTCTGGCCATGCTGCAGGAGGGCTATGCCCCCGCCTTGATCGACAACATCGGCCGCATGACCGGCATGCCGCGCGGTCCGCTGGAAATGCACGACGACGTGGCGCTGGACCTGTCGGTCAAGGTCGCCAAACAGACGGCCATCGATCTGGGCGACAAATATGTGCCGCTGCAAGGGGCCGAGATCGTCCGTATCATGGTCGAAGATATGGGCCGCTACGGTCGCAAGAACGGCAAGGGCTTCTACGACTACGACACCAAGCCCAAGACGCTGTGGAAGGGCCTGTCCGACCTGGCTCCGGTGACGATCAACGATTCGACGCCCGAACTGGTCGAGGACCAGAAGCGCCGCCTGCTGTATCGTCAGGCCGTCGAAGTCGCCAAATGCTGGGAAGAGGGCGTCATCGACGACCCGCGCGAAGCCGACGTCGGTGCCATCCTGGCCTGGGGCTTCGCACCCTGGACCGGCGGCCCGATCACCTACATCGACCAGATCGGCCTGAAGGCTTTCGTCGAACAGGCGGACAAATACGCCGCCCAGTACGGGGACCGCTTCACCCCGCCCCAACTGCTGCGCGACATGGCCGCCAAGGGCGAGACCTTCTACGGCAATTTCGAAGGCAAGAAGGCCGCGGCGTAGTCCATTCCTTCTCCCCTTGCGGGAGAAGGTGGCCCGGAGGGCCGGATGAGGGGTCGAACTAGCCTGTACGGCAATCGTGCCTGCGACCCCTCACCCGATGCCGCCAGAACGACGGCTGCGCCGTCGTGCGCCATCTCCCTCCCCCGCAAGGGGAGAGGGCAGCCTACAAATTCACCACCTCGAACCCGTCCTCGCTCGCCAGCCGTTCGGCCAGGACGGCCCGGTGGCAGCCCGCATGGTCGGCCTCGAAACACAGCAGCGCCGTCCGCTTCTCGCGCGCCAGCGCCCGCAGCTGCTGGAAGGCCGCTTCCGCGGCCGGCTCGCTCATGTGGCCCGCGAAGATGTCGCGCATCTCGGCGATCCGGCCCTTCTTCGCCGCCTCGCGCCCGGCCTTGGGCGTGCCCAGCGGGCGCAGGTGCAGGTAGTCGATCCCGGCCTCTCGCAGGCTGTTGCCCAGGATCGTCTTCGAAAAGCCCGCCCGGCGCGAGGCCGCTACGGCGCGGACATCCACCAGCACCTCGACACCCGCAGCTTTCAGCCGGTCGATCACGGCGGCCTGCGGCTCGCCCTCATATCCGATGGTGAACAGTTTCATCGCCGTCAGATGGGAAGGCTGCGCCCGAACGCCAGCGCGACCGTTTCTGACGCATCCTTGTGGCAAGGTCCTCTTCTCGAACGCGGAGGCCGGGGCGAAGTGGACGGAGTGGACTCAGTGGACTGTGTTTTTGTCGCCTTGACCTCTTTGCCGCCGTGTCGCACGGCCTTGGCTGCTTGAAGGAGCTTTCGCATGATCCGCCGCCTCGCCCTCGCCCTGTTGCTTGCCGGTGCCGCCACCACGGCACAGGCCCAGAACCTGCTGATCCGGGGCGGTCCCATCTATACTGGCGTCGAAGCGTCCCCGACCGCCGAGGTGGTCCAGGTCCGCGACGGTCGCATCTACTATGTCGGGTCCTTCGCCGAGGCCCCGACCGGCGACGGGCTCACCCTGATCGACCTTAAGGGCGCGGCCCTGTTTCCCGGCTTCACCGACGGCCACGCCCATCTGGACGGCATCGGCTGGCGCGAGCTGACGCTGAACCTCGAGGGTTCGACCTCGGTCGCCGATGCCATGGCCAAGCTGACCGCCTGGGCTCAGGCCCACCCCGACGGTCCCATCGTCGGGCGCGGCTGGATCGAGACCCGCTGGCCGGAAGCGCGCTTCCTGACCGCCGCCGATCTGGATGCCGCCGCTCCGGGCCGCGTCGTCCTGCTGGGCCGCGCCGATGGCCATGCGGTGGTCGCCTCCACCGCCGCACTGACCGCGGCCGGCGTCACCGCATCGACCCAGGCTCCGGCCGGCGGTGAAATCCTCAAAGGCTCCGATGGCCAGCCCACCGGCCTGCTTGTCGATGCCGCCGAACAACTGGTGGCCCAACTGATGCCCCAGGCCGACCCCGCTGCCCTGCGCGAGGCCTACCGCGCCGGCTTCCGCGTCGAGGCCGAATACGGCTGGACCGGCATCCATTTCATGAGCGCCCCGTGGCGCGACATCCCTCTGCTGGAAGACATGGCCCAGGCGGGCGAGGCGACCTTGCGCGTCTACAACAGCGTCACCCCCGACGGTGCCGCCGCCCTGATCGCGGGCGGCCCACGCAGCGTGGCGGACGAACGGGTCGTGACCCGCGCCATCAAATATTATGCCGACGGAGCTCTCGGCTCGCGCGGTGCGGCGCTGTTCGAACCCTATGCCGACCGTCCCGACACCACCGGCCTGATGCAGATCACCGAAGCCGAGATCGTGCCACTCTACGAGGCGGCGCTGAAGGGCGGCATCCAGATCGCCACCCACGCCATCGGCGATCGCGGCAATGCCTCCGTGGCCGACTGGTACGCCCAGGCCCTGGCGGCGGTCCCTGCGTCCGAACGTCCGGACGGAGCCGACGTGCGCTGGCGCATCGAGCACGCCCAGATCCTGCGTCCCGCCGATTATCAGGACTTCATCGACCTGCCGATCATCGCCTCCATGCAGCCCAGCCACGCCATCGGCGACCTGCATTTCGCCCCGGCCCGCCTGGGCGACGCCCGTCTCGATGGGGCCTATGCCTGGCACAGCCTGGTCGATCGCGGCGTGATCGTGGTCGGCGGCTCTGACGCCCCGGTCGAGCGCGGTTCACCCCTGATCGAATTTTACGCCGCCGTCGCCCGCCGCGATCTGGACGGCTTCCAGGGCCCCGACTGGCGTCCCAACGAGGCGGTAGACCGCATGACCGCGCTGAAGATGTTCACCCTCTGGCCCGCCCATGCCAGTTTCCAGGAAGACGATCTGGGCACCATCGAAATCGGGAAGCGCGCCGACCTGACCGCCTTCGACGTCGACCTGATGACCGCCCCGGCCGCTGACATCCCTCAAGGCAAGGCCACGCTGACCGTGGTGGACGGGGTGGTGGTCCATTCGGCTGACGACATAAACCGCGGCGGCCAAATTCAGCGGCGGCCTGAACTTTTAACCCGCCTTGAGCTTGTGCCCGTTACCCCCTAAGGCTGCGCCAGCGCGGGCGTGATGTAGTGGTAGCCTGAAAGCTTCCCAAGCAGGAATTCTAAGCTTCCAAGAACCGGATCGTGCCGGACACTGGCATATAAACCATTGAAGCGTATTCGCTTTGCTTGGATCGCGCAGTACAATTCCATCCACAGTCGGACATACGCTGCTGCCTATTTGCTGCGTGGCGACTACGGATGGATAGCCATTATGTCGAAGCTTCGGTTCACCAGCTCGTCACTCCAGCACGCCCTCAGTGCGGGCGGCGAACATGCGCCTAAGGCGATTATCTGGGACACCGAAACGCGGGGGCTCGGGGCTTATGGCAGCAGGAAGGGTCCAGGCACCTTCTTCGTACAATTCCGGGTCGGATCCAAACAGCGCAAGGTGACACTCGGGCGCATCAACGAGCTTTCCGTCTCTGACGCGCGAAAGGCAGCCAACGAGATCCAGGTTGCAGCGAGACAAGGGCGCGATGTTATTCGTGAACAGCGTGCTCAGCACCGAGCAAGCCTGACGCTCGGTGACGCCTACGAGGAGTACACGTCGGCGCTTAAACGCAGGGGCGTCTCGGCGAATACGCTGCACCACAATGCGGGCATCTGGAAGCGCCTCTCACGGTTCCAGAGCCGCGAACTTGCACTGATTACGAAGCGCGACGTGAGATCATGGCATTCTGACTGGGGAAGATGCGGGCCCAGCGCAGCCAATCAAGCCGGGCGTCTGCTGCGCACGGTATACAACTATGCGGCACGGTTTTCCGACGATTTGCCTGCAAACCCCTGCACCGCGATCGAGTGGTTTCCGGAGCGCGAGCTTCGTCGTGTCATCGCTGCGAGTGATCTCTCCGCATGGTGGGCGCAAATCGATAGCGTCGAGAACCCCGTGCGGCAGGCTTACTGGAGATTGCTTCTGTTCAGCGGTCTCCGAAAGTCGGACGCCGCTTCAATGCGATGGACCGACATCAGTGAGGACGGCATCCATCGCCCCAATCCCAAGGGAGGGCGCACCCGCGCCTTCACGCTCCCAATGACCTCTCAACTGAGTGCCATCTTGGCGGAAGCGAAACGAGCCTGGGAAATCGCAAGTCCAGGGTCAGAATGGGTCTTCCCCGCTAATAGCCGTACTGGTCACATCATGGAGGCTACCGAAAAAGCGTTTCCGGCGGTAAAGCCACACGATATCCGACGAACCTACGCCACCGCCTGCATAGAGGCGGGTATCGACCCTTACACAGTCAAAATGTTGCTGAACCACACCGCCGATAAGGGCGACGTGACTGCACGCTATGTGCGGCCCTCAGCGCAACATGTGTCCACCGCAGCCCAAACCGTAGCGTCACATTTAGAGCGTTTGGTCTAGGAAATCTCTCCCCTAGGGGTTAGCCACCGTTAGGCCCTTAGGCTGCACCGACGACGCCGAAGGCGCTCAAATAGATCTCCTTGACAGCAAATAGTGCTATCTGCTTTTATGCGCAGGAAGGAGATTTTCATGAACAGAATGATTAGCGTTTCGACTGAGGTGTTCGCTGCCATTTGGGCGCGGAGGCAGGAGGGTGAAGAGGCGGAGGACGCTGTGCTTAGGCGCGTTCTTGGACTCACGGCTCCGGTCACAGACCATGCAGCTAACCCAGCGGTCGGGAAAGGCGCGGGCGTCTATGACACTCGGAACCAAGTTGCGTTCGCCGAGGGCTTCGAGATTGTACGTACCTACAAGCGCCGCGAGTTCTCAGCTCGGGCTGTGGGCGGCTTTTGGGTCAGGGCGGACAATGGCCAGAAATACACCACCCTTAACCAACTGAACGCTTCCATCGCCGCGGGCGCAGAGAACGTTTGGAACGGAAACTGGAAGTTCCGCGGGGCCGACGGCACGCTGCGGTCAATAGCGGAGCTGAGAGCCTAGATGACCGAACATGGAAAAGTGCTGGCCGCGATCGCTAAGAGCGACGACCCTGCTGCTCTCCGAGGCATCATAAAGAATGCAACGGACAAGAACGTAGAAGAGGTACGGCTTGCAGCATTCAAACGGCTGATCGAGATTGTGCCGGAAGAAAAGCCGGGATCAGTGGAGCATGACTTCTGGCGGTCTATCAGCGCGTTTGAACATCTGCGCACTGTCGCTAATGGCAAGACAACCCGCCTCAGCCGCACTCGGCAAAAGGTCAAACGCGTTGGCATTCTGAAGGTGTTGGAGGATTTTGCCCTGGGCCGAGAAACCGAAGGCTATGAGAGCTTGATGGAGCTGGATATGCCCGAACTGACAGGCGAGGCGATTATTCTGCGGCACGAGGCGGCTTTCTCTGCGGAAGCTGTGGCGGCCGCCCGATCTCGCCTGTTTGCGGCTGGCGTTGACTTTGACCGCATCCTGGTTGGGTAGTCTCGCCGATCCGTTGCTCGTATCAGCGCATGAGTCCTGAAGCTTCTCTCCGCGACGCTGAAGTGGATAACACCGAGGTTCCGAAGCGACACGTCCGATTCTGACGTAACGTGCCTGCATAAGACTCATCACCGTTTGAATTTGGAATTCTATGATGACAGGGATTTTTTTGAGCACCGCCTCAGCTGTGGGCTCTACAGCGAGTATTGATCTAAGGGACTTGGCGTCTGTCATCACGGCTGGGGTGGCTATCGTCGCCCTTATCATTAGTCCAATCATGACTTGGCTCACGCTGCGCGCTGCTCGGCGGAATGCCGAACGCTCCGCCTGGCAAAAGGCCAATGAACTTGAACTAGAGTCGATCCGTGAACGTCTGGCCGGCTTCTACTGCCCGTTCCGCACTATGTCGGATGTCAACCGGCTAATGTTTCGGGTTTTACGCTCGCGCTCCGACCACAACCTCGTACTCATGCGAGATCTTTTCGACCCAAACTTTCGCAGCGGTCTAGCAGCAGGCGAGGCGGCCCTGCTCGCCGAGGTCGCAGCCAACGCTAGAAAACTTCGCGAGTTCGTAGAGAATAACGTCGGCATGGTTGACGCAAAAGTCATGCCGTATTTGTCCCGCGCCGCCGCCCATTATCGCATGTTGGAGTTGGCGTACGATGGTGTGCTTGGGAGCGATCCGACGGCCTTCAAAGATTTCGTATTTCCCGCAGCAATCGACGAAGTGCTTCAGCTCGAGGTCGAGCGTCTCGAGCGCCGCCGGGTACTTCTGATGAACAAGCCCTATGAGGCACCTCCGCCTGTAGAAGAGCTCCAGATTCCCGACAACAAGAAGCTTGAGCCCTGGGCCAATCCAGCGCGGACCTCGACCGCAGACTTGACGGCACCTCTTGACCCCCACCCCACAGGAAACTGACCGACCGTCCGCTCATAGTCGCCTCTCCCTCAACCCTCCACGCCACCGGCAGCGAACAATGGTGGCACCTTGCAACGAGACCGGCTGTCAGGCTTGGAACGAGCGTAGTTCAAAGCTAAGGAGTACAAGAGGCCTTGCTGATCTAATCGCTTGCAGTAGGCTGCAGCGAGCGTCTCGGGCTCGGGGCGGTATGGCTGGCGACATTCAAAAACTCGTTTGGGCGGACCTTGCGACCGCACCTTCAGCGTCCGGCATTTATGCTTGGTACTGCAGACCTCAGATTACCGACTTCGACCTCAATGCAACGATCAAGGCGATTGAAGCGGCACGCGTTCACGATCGAGCCACTGCCGAACAAGCTGCGCGGTCAATGCTCGATGATCGCGTTTTCAAGCCGTTCCGTGAGGAGCCGTATCGCGCCGCGATCGAGGGGCCTCTAAAAGCTAGCTACAGCGGCAGTTTGGAACACGAGTTCGAGGTGTCGCGCGGGCTCATTTCAAGGCTTGTCGATGAGCCGCAGCGCATGCGAGTCATCAGGGCAGTCCTCGAGCAATCGGCACCCATGTTCGCGAGCCCGCTTTACATTGGCATGTCGATCAACCTGCGTGACCGATTGGCTACCCACAAACGCCTGATCGAGAAATATCGCCAAGCTCGATTGAAAGAAGTGGCCGAACCTCGGAATAGTGACGCAGGCTTTGCTTGGCAGGTCGCGAAGCGAGAAATACCCCCGGACCGGCTATTCGTCTTTACTTGTGAGATCGGCGACGGCGACCCAGGGAGCGCCACGGACATCGAGAATATCCTGAACCGCCTCTATTACCCCATCCTCGGACGGAACTAACATGGCCCTAAACTTAAGCGTCACCTCGGCGCTAAATCTGACCCTCGAGGGGTCTACCGGCAGCTTCAGCGTTGGGCGGAACGTCGGCTCCGATCAAACGGTCGAGGTCAAATATTTCCTGACCCATGTCGGCTTGAACCTGATGTCCGGTTCCAATGAGGAGCTGCTGCGACATCTCGCGCCGGTAAGGGAGGTCTTTCCGTCGCGAGACCTAGGCTTCGATGAACTGATGCAGCGCGACATCGACGATGCTCGCGTTTCCTCCGAGCTCGTCCCCTATCTACTGGATCGGAAGTCGCGGGACTTGGTGAAGCTGTTCCCCCCGATCGTTGTTGTAGTCATGCCCGTGGAGACCAACGCAAATCGACCGGCACCTCGGTACGCTGCAGTCTCTCACGAACAGCGGGTTGAAAACGACACCCCGGTGGAGGTCCTTCGTTCCGGCGCGCCGGGGCAGGAGGTTTTCGAGTTCGTCCAGCCCTTGGTCAACGGCAAGCTCTACGAACACGACCTTGTCCGACTGAAACTCAACACGAACAAATGCCGGCTCGTCATTGTCGATGGCCAGCACCGCGCCATGGCCCTGCTCGCGCTATATCGAAACTTGAAGCAGGACTGGGAGGATAAGAACAAGGCCCCTTATCGCGACTACTACGAGGAGTGGACGCCAAATTACATCAAAGGTTTCGAGCTCGCGAACATTAGTTTGCCGGTGATGTTCTGCACCTTCCCAGCTTTGGACGAGAAATTCACTGGCAGCTATGACGTTATCATGGCGGCTAGATCGATCTTTCTGACGCTGAACAAGACGGCCCGTCAGGTCTCAGCGTCCCGCAATCGCCTGCTCGACGACAACGACATCATCGCGCTGTTTCTGCGCGATACCCTATCGTCCATCAAGGCGCGGGATGACCTGCACGCGAAGACCCCACTCCGAATCCACAATATCGAACTGGATCAAGCCCACGACCGCGTGCGGCTTGAGAGCCCGATCGCACTATCGGGCGTCAACCACATCTACTATTTGATCGAGCACATTATGCTCAACCAGTTGGAGGATGTGAGCGGTGCCAAGCCGCGGGCAGGAAACTATTACCTTCGGTCGGACTTGGACGGTTACGGCGCTCTGCGACGGCTAAACGGGCACAACCTCCTCGGTGCCGACTTGGCAAGGACCACAGGTAGATTCGTCTACACGGCGGAAGCCGCCAAGATCCTCGATGCGTCGTTCCGCGAGCGCTTCGGCGGGCTCATTGTCTCCACGCTAGAACGTTTTGCGCCCTTCGAAACACACGCCGGGGCCGTCCTTTGGCTCGATGAACAACTCCGCACGCAAGCCAACACCAAAATCCGCCCCATCCTATTTGAAGGGCAAGGTATCGGTCGCACTTTTGAGAGCCACCGAGCTTATCTTGCCGGCAAGGTACGAGATAAGGAGTTCGGGGACGAGGCTCCGAAACTCCAGGAGATTCTTGCGCGGTTATCAGCGACCCAGAAACTGGTCGCCGAGTTTGAAGTCAAGTTCAAGGAAGAGCGTGCTTGGCGCTTCGTGAACGGTGCCGCAGACCGAAAAGTCTTCAGAGATGAGGCCGGTGCTCTTCATCCTAAGGTGTCAGCCTTCGTCACCTGGCTTTACGACAACGTGCTGACGACGGTCGCATTCCAAACCGCGCTCATCGCTGGCTTCTTTGGAGAGGTGGAGCGATGCAGCCTTGAGCGAGAAAAAAGCGGCTTACCTTCGCTGGACGCCCTGGCGGCGTTTGAGGTTTTCATTGGCGACGTGAACCAATTCTTCCGTGTCGGAAAGTCCGGCGATTTCCGCCGTCTCGTCGAGCTCTTCCAAGGCACCCTCGGGGACGAGATCGGCGAATGGAAGATCACGCCTTCAGCCTCGACCTTCAATAAGGTGGTGTTCCGCCAAGAGATGCAGCCAGCACAGTGGCCCAAATACAAATATTTGCTTCTCGAGCTGTGGCGCGCCGCCGACACTCCGCTTGAACCAGCGCTGAATCAGCAACGCGACATTGCGCGTCGCCAGATCTTCAGCTCGCTCGAAAAGGAATATCAGAAGGAATTTCTGGATCGACACTTGCGCCGCGAGGAGACGCTCACGACTGTCGAGAGGGCCGACATCCGCCAAGAGGCCTACGACGCTTACAGCAAGTTCTTGCGCAATCTTGGTTGGCGTTTATCCGATGTGCCGACAAAGAAGTTCCTCGTTGAAACTCCAAAGGACGAAGACGCTACCGTGGCCCCGGATGTTCCCGCCGAACAGTGGGACGGGTCTGAGATCGAGTTTCCCGGACTCGAGGACAATCCCCAAGACGCAATCGTCTAGCCAATCCCGACGAGCGACGAAGAGTGCGTCACTTGTGACACGTGACGCACATCTTCCCCGCAGATCCGTAAACATCATCGATCTCGACGGCCTCATCGTGGAGGGCGTTCATCAAACGTTTGCGTTTGAGGCGCTCAACCCGTTTGTCGTGGTCTAGACGGATCTGGACCAGACGCTCAGGTCGTGACAGCTCTTCGAGGCTCTCGCCCTGGCTCCAAGTGAAGGGCGAGCCGTGGTCAAGGGCGTTCTTCTCATAGCTTTTGGCGTCCTCGAAGGCCTCGGGATGTTCGTCCAAGAGCCGGGCCCATTCGATCTTCTGCTGATAGAAGCAGAAGGTGCAGCCGCTGCGGGATCGCCAACGATAATAGCTAGGAAGCCCTACTCCCGCCGCCTCGAGAAGTTCCGTCACTCCGGCCTTGTCGATCCCCACCTCTCGGAACGGCAAGTGTACCTTCAGGTTGGACTGTCCCGAGACATAGCCTTCGCGGTAGTCCTCGTCTGAACGAATGGCCACGTAGCTGTGGACCTCGTCTCCCTTCTGGACAGAGGCCTTCACCCAAGCCTCGAACGGTTTGATCTTCAACTGTTTGGTGCACCACCGCGTTTGTGGCGAGGGCAGGAAGTCCTTGTACTCCTTAAGCCAGAAATCAAAATCCCGCTCTGGATTGAGCCGTTCGATAGGCTTGCCGAGGAAGCCCTCTAAGCGGCCAAGAAACTCGTAGACCTCTGGCAGCTCCTTGCCCGTGTCCGTGAAGAAATACTCGATGTCCAATTCGGGATGCTGCTGGCGCATGTAGACTGCCAAGGCGGCGCTATCTCGACCGCCGGAGATGCCCAGGACGTGGCGTTTGGTCATGCAACTTGCTCCCTCGCGTCGTCCCAGTCGGGCGCGTGCAAAACGAGGCCCAGGTGCGCAATCGCAGCAATGGCAATCTCGCGGGTCGTTCCTTCGGCTCTCATCAAGCCCAGCAGGCGGTCCGCGAGAGCGTCGGCAATCACGCGGTCCCCAGCGCTCAGGTCGATCTCGTGGGCTTGCGGCTCCGGGTAAGCGGGGTCGCTGATGTAAACCGCCATTCCAACTCGCCCGTCGGCGCGGTTTTTCAGATGCCCGAAGCCTTCGGCCTTCAAGAACTGTTGAGCCAGTGCGGCCAGTTCGACGCGCGCCGCATCGACATCGCGGTCCACCCAGTCGCGCGGCGGACGATTAGCCGCCAGACTCGCCAAGCCTTCGACCTCTTCGATCCGCCCCATGTAGCTCGACAATCGCGTCGCAAGGGCGTCCAGTCTGAAGTTGCCCGTGAGGCCCTGAACATTGGTTGCGCGACGACGCAGCCGTTCCAATGGGAGCTCCCCGTCACCCTTGATGCGCAGTTCGCGTTTGAGCGCGTCCTCGAGGTCTCGCAACATCAGGCCATAGGCACCCTTAAGCTCTGCCATAAGGCCTTTGACCTTGCGGGCCACACCAGCACCCGAAAGATCTGCAAGGGCTTGGTCGATGGCGACCGGGACGTCATCGAGAAGAAGGCGGTTAGGGTCGTTCGAGGTCTTGGCGCGATCTCGCAGATGTTGAGCGCCCCTACTGAGCCGCCCGGTCCTCTGGGTCCAGGCGGGCAGATTCCTTATCTCACGCACGAGCGCCCTCGCAACCTCCAGCGACGTCGGTGCGACGACCTCATCTGGAGTCGAAAGCATCTCCGCCATGGCGGCGATATAAGCGACATCCAGCTCGCTCAGCTCGACGGCGCGCAGAGAGACGCTCGATGGCTCCTGCAACAGACGATCGATCAAGAAAGTCTCGAGCGACGGTCGAAAGACAGTGTCCAGATAAACGGCGGTACGACCCGCTCGCGTCATCAAATAGGCGACCATGAGAATGGGAAGAAGGCCGTCGCGAACGCCGAACGGTGGCGATCGCCACAGATCATATAGGTCAGAGCATCGCACGCCCTCGGTCTCAGACTGGAGCAGGGCATCCGTGCGCTCCCACAAGGAGAAAAGGCGCGCCGGATCGTCGACCTGCGGCGCGACGAATCGCCATCGCTCGCTCTCAGCATCCCATTGATGCAGACCGGTCGCTTCCAGCAGGCTAATGTATAGCCCCACCTCCGCTGGGTAGCCTTCGAAACCTAACCGTTGGCGGTCGCTTCGATCGGTCATTCGGTAGAGCAGGGTGCGCACCGCACCCTGGGCGCTTGAGGAGGGCCGAGTCCGGTTAACCAGCTCGTTGGGAAGGCGGGGTGCTTCTGGGTAGCGCCAGTCCGCCAGCCGAGACGCAAGGACGCTCAGGCCTGCGGGCCCGCGCACCTGGATGTCAATTACGTCGCGCGCGACTGGCGGCAGACGCCAATCGACGCTGTTGATCGCTTCGCCGAGCCGATCCTCGAGATCGCTGGACAACCGCGCGAGGCGCGCGTCGATTTCACGGCGAGCAACCGCATCTCCCTCCAGCTCCGGACGGTTGGCCCGGACCTGTTCGAGTGCGGCCAGTTCGGCCGCCATGTCGCGGATCGTCAGACTGTCCCAGGTCCAGCCGCAAACGACGAGACGGCCAGTCTCTTCGTCGAGCGCCTGAGTGAGGATCTTTTTAGCCTGCGCTTTGGTCTCCCCATTGGCGCTGACGGCAAGCAGGAAAAGACCTGCAGCCCCGGCCGCGGGCTTGTAGTTTCGGATGCGGTCGGTTGCATCGTGAAGCGAGACCAACTCGACCTCAAACCAGCGCAGTGCTCCGGTCTGTTCGTAGTGACGCTTGGCCAAAATCGGCTGGAGCGACGCCTGCCTGGCCAGACGCTGAATATCGACTCTGCCGCCCGCGCGCCGGACCTCTTCGACTGCGGCGTCAATATCGAAATCGCTCCCGGCGTACATGGCGAAGGCACCAGCATGAGCGCGATAAACGACCACGGACCAAGCTCTCAGATCGTCAAGGATCGCTTCCACGTTTACGGACGGCGGGACGACGGTTGTCAGCACCTCGGCAGTAGCGGTGAGGCCGGACCGATCCTTGAAGAGATCAATCAGAGCGATTGTCTTCAATAGCAGCATGTGGTTGGGGCTGGCATCGCGGATCTCCGCGCGATGGAGCGCGTCTAAGGCCGTGGCCCATCGATGACCGTCGGGTGACGCGAGTATCGCCGATTCCAGATTGGCCTGCAGGTAGTCCCAAAGGCGCGCCGCAGGGTAGGGTTCGGCCGCCTTCACCGAAGTCTCCGCGAGGTAGGCCTGGAAGCCGAAGGGCTCCGCCGACGTAAGGAAGCCAAACAGACTGCGCTGGTTCTGGCCGAACCGGCGGCGCGTGATGGGCCCCAAAAGCGCGGCGGCTACCGGATGCAACGGCCAGCAGGCTGCCAGTCTGTCCGCCACGCTCGAGGATGGGCCCGACCTCGAGCTCCGCAATGCGCCCGCGATGATATTTACGGCCGCGCGGCTTCCAGGCTTGGGGCCCTCAATCGCTCGCCCGATTAGATCAAGCTGTTCGTCCGCCGCGAGGTTAATTGCGATGTCGAGGTAGCGGCCTTGGATTTTCTGCCATTCCTCGCGGGCGTCGCGCGTGAGGCGCTGCGCGTATTCGTCGAAAGCCTGGTGGAGGATGCCGATGACCAGGAAGCGACCCTTAGAGCGCGCGGCTGCTTCTGCAAGCTCTTGGAAGATGTGGACATCACCACCGCCGCGAGCGGCGTGTTCGAGAAACTTACCCATCTCGTCGACGAAGAGGATGAGGCCCGCGGACTTTGGGTCTTCGGCGAGGCGCGACGCCCATTGCGACAAGGTTTCCCCCGCACGCCGCTTCGCTTTCGGTGCCGATCCGCCGGCCTGACGCAAAGCGACCTCGATCGCAGGCAACGGGTCCTCTCGATAACCGACGACCGGGGCTATCCGCCATATGCCGTGCGAGGCGCGGAAGCTGCTGAGGAGCTCCGCGGCATCCTGCACGCCGACGTTGGCGAGCAGCGCGCGAGCGGCTCCGTCTGTTCCGGCCGCGAGTGTAGCCAAGGCGATGGCAAGGCTGGACTTGCCGCTGCCGTAGGGACCAGTCCAAGTAAAAGCGCCGTGGCCGGTCGCATCCTTGTGCCGCGCGATTGAAAGTAGCACTTCGACGACCGACTGAGAGCAGACGTAACCGTCCAGCACAGCTGGCGAGCCAAAATCGTCATCAACCCGGATCGAACGTGTGAAGCGCCGAGCTACACGGATCTGTTCGTTCAACATGATCATCAAGCGGCCAGCCGCATATCACGACGATAGAGATGCGCGAGCGTCTGATAGGGATCGATTTCGTCCAGGCGTTGCGCATAAATCTGACGCATGCCCGATGACTCGTCCCATGTCAGAGCGCCGGCCGTCAAAACCTCCATGCGTGCCAACCGTTCGGCGACGGAGTCTTCGTCAAGTAGGAAAACCAGCCCAGGCGCACCGCGCTCATATGTGAGTAGATCGACGGAGAACGACTTGCGGCCCGGGAAGTGGTTCCGCCAGAAGTCCACTAGGGCAAAGAGAAACACTTCGTCCGGCAGCGACGGCTTAGCGCCTCGCTTAAAGCGGAAGTAGTCGCCCAGTGCCGCGCGTTGGATCAGGCCCAGCTCGGCCAAGGGCGATTCTATGCTGTCCTCTGGTGCCCGCCTTCCGGTGGCGGGTGCCGCATAGTACGTTCGCACTAGACATTCGACGTCGCGCTTTAGACTGACTTCGCTGGCGATCCGATCCATCCGACCTGCCTCGTGGAGCTCGCGGCACCGCCGCGACAGCCGCTGCGCCATTAGCTCGCGATCGAAGGTCGATTCGTTGAACTCGTTGAATGCCCAATGCCAGGCACCCGCGCGGCCCGGGACCGAGGCAAGATTCCAATGAATCAGCCAAAGCGATGCAGGGTGCTCTAGATGGACGTCATGATCTTGACCAAACAGAAAATCTCCAAGTTCAGCTGGAACTGATTTAGGGACTCGCGAAGACGTCGAGTCACCGAGCTTAAGAACACCTGTGGCGAGCGACCAGTGTCGCATCGACAGCACCATGTTACGTCCCACCCCAAATCGCGCAATTGCATCCTCGTCAGCGAAAATATTGATGAGCGCTTCAGAAGGGTCGTTCATCGCTTCTACGGCCCGGTCATAAGCTTTCTTCAACCAGCCATAGCGAAGCGGGAAGGTCTCGTGGCCCGCAAGCTGCAGGCGGGCGCCATCGGTGTCGAAAAGGCTGCGGGGCATCGCGACTGGTACTCCTATCCAGTTGATACCAGCGCCTCTCTCGCGCTAAGTCAATCGTCCTGGCGAACGTCACCAGGCTGGAATCGCCGATGTCCGAACGTGCGAACCTATATTTCGACTATCAGGCCTCTACGCCACTTGATCCGCAGGTAGCGAAAAGAGTGTTGGCAGTATCAGTTGAAGAGTTCGGAAACCCGCATGCAGACGACCATGCTACGGGTTGGTCCGCCCGTGCGATCGTCGATCATGCGCGACAGCAGATCGCTGAAGCGATCGGCGCGCTTGCTCACGAGGTCTTTTTTACCTCTGGCGCTACAGAGGCGGACAATCTCGGCGTTTTGGGAGCTGCGCTCGGGGCGCCTAACGGGCGGCGGCGCATTCTTGTCAGCGCGATTGAGCACAAAGCCGTTCTTGAGAGCGCTTCTGCGGCGACAGACCGCGGTTATGTAGTCGAGCTCATTCCGGTCTGTTCCAACGGGATCGTGGATTTAGAATGGCTTCGCCAAGCAGTGGCACCCGACGTCGCGGTCGTATCGATTATGGCCGTTAACAACGAGATCGGTACGCTTCAACCTATCGCCGACGCTGCTAAAATCGTGTCGTCTGTCGGTGCCTTTTTCCATACTGACGCTACGCAAGCCCCTGCTGCCATGAGCGTTGATGCCTTTGATTGGGGTGTCGATGCAGCCAGTTTTTCCAGCCATAAGGTCTACGGTCCAAAGGGCGTCGGAGCCCTTTACGTTTCTAGTACAGCGCCGTGGCGACCTCGGCCCCTTATGTTCGGCGGCGGGCAGGAGGGGGGCTTAAGGCCGGGCACCCTGCCGACGGCGCTTTGCGCGGGGTTTGGCCTCGCCATGACGCTGTTCAGTCCACAGGAGCGCGCAGCAGTCACGGCTCTCCGTGATCGGTTGTTCGCCCGCCTCTCCACCCAAGTCGATAACCTCTGCTTGACGGCGGCGGCGGCGCCGCGGCACCCCGGTTGCCTACACGTCCGCTTCCCGACCATCGATGCCAAAGAGCTAGTTACTCGGCTTCAGCCCCAACTTAGCGTCTCCACAGGATCTGCCTGTACATCAGGTGTGATGACCACTTCCCATGTCTTGCTAGCCATGGGTCTAAGCGAGATGGACGCAAATAGCGGTGTCCGCTTCTCCCTTGGACGGTTCACTACGGACGAGGAAATCGAAGAGGCAGTGACCCTCGTGGCGAGCGCGATTAGTAAGATCGGCGACGTGGCGGCACCGGACCCTGTGGTCAACCAAGTCCATGCGAACGCCGGAAGTTAGCGTGCTACAGGCAAGCGCTGCTCGTTTCGCACAATCGGTACGCTAGGATCGCCAGCCTGCGTTATCCCGTTTCGCATGGACGCCATCGACCTCGACGATCCCTGCACTGCCCATCTCTCGAGGCCACCTCAAATGCTCCCCGCGTCGGACAGGAGCCTAGATCCAGCGAAATCTGCATTGGCGAAACAGCATTCGCGAGCCGGAGTCATGGGCCAAAATCTTGGAGCGGGCGGCGGGAATCGAACCCGCACGAAAAGCTTGGGAAGCTTTCAGGCTACCACTACATCACGCCCGCTGAGGCTGGCGATGGATAGACGTTCTGCGCCGTGCCCTCAAGCCCAACCCCACGCGAGGCTCAGACCACCGGAAGCGGCCAGTTCATGCTGCACGTTGCTGGCAGAACTCACATGTAACATTGACGTCCGGGCCGTAGCAACGTTTAGTCACGTTGGGGTTGCCCGCTGAAGGCTACAGATTACCCCTCCAAACAACAAAAATCTCAGCACCCTTCCAACATTCAACTTGTAGGCAGCGCTGAAGCTCTGCCTCTCATTTGGGGCTGTCATGAACGTTGCGCGAGAATACTACTCTTCTAAAGAGGCGGCCAGATACTTAGGTGTATCGGTTTCTGCACTTGAGAAGGGCCGCTCGGGGTACGGCAACGTCCGCCCCCCTCACATGCGTGTCGGCCGGTTCGTTCGGTACCGGAAATCCGATCTGGACCATTGGGCTCAAGCCAACACGTGGGGGTCCGGTCATGACCGTTGATCGCCTCCGCCGAATTCGAGACGACCTGCTCGCGCAGTCGTTCGAGCTAGTCCCGCGCTGGTTGCCAAATGGCACCCTCGCTGGCGACGAATGGCAAGTTGGCAGCATCTCAGGCGAGGCCGGTGCGAGTACAAAGATCAACCTGACCACCGGCGTGTGGTGCGATTTTGCTGACCGCCGGCAGAGCGGTTCTGATCTAATCAGCCTCTACGCGGCAATCCGAGGCCTGTCTTACGGGGATGCCCTTCAGTCTCTGCGCAAGGGCGACGCCACAACTTCAGTTCGGGAGCTGACTGCTGAACGGCTACCGACGCCCCGTGCTTGTTGGCCAGTACCAGCGGACGCACCCCCACCCCCGTTGTCTGCAGGCCAGCTGAGGGGCTTACCGAAAGCAGGGCAGTTGGTTGCCGTTTGGACCTACCGGAATTCCTCTGGACTACCGATTGGCTACGTCCTGCGATTTGACGTCACCGATCCGGAAGGAGGGCTCAAGAAGCACATTCGGCCTCTTCACTATTTCGATGATGGCTCCGGGTGGCTCTTGAAGGGGCATGGGCAGGACAATGACCCGATCTATGGACTGGAGCGATTAGCTGCCGCCCCGATGCAAACCGTATTGCTCGTTGAGGGCGAGAAGACCGCCGACGCCGCTGCGGCCCTCTTTCCAGACTACGTCGCGATCAGTTGGATGGGCGGGGCGAATAGGGCTGGCAAAGTAGACTGGACCCCCCTCAATGGGAGAACGGTCATCTACTGGCCGGATGCAGACCACGCAGGCGAAGACTCGGTCGATACGGTTAGTGAACAGCTGAGGTCCATCGACTGCGCGAGTCTAGCAGTCGTTCGTCCACCCTTTTCCCTGCCTAGAGGTTGGGATTTGGCCGATGAAGCACCAGAGGGCTTTGACCGTCTGGCCGCGCTCTTGAACGCTGAGCCAGTAGATCTATCTACCTCACAACGCCTGGAAGCGCTGGATTTCGATGGCCTCGCTACCCGCCTGCTCTTCAATAGCCAAACGCTTCAATTTTTTGACCCTGAAACCGGCCGCCGCTTCGACGCGCCGCAACTCACAAGCCATTTCCAGCCCTCGCAAGGTAAGGGGTTGGCGGACCGCCTTAAGGGCGACGGGCGCATGTTGAGAGGCTTCGGCTACGGTTACCGCCCAGGCGAGCACGCCGCGATCTTCGACGATGCGTCAGGGAACTCTCTGATCAATCTTTGGAGAGGCGGCGGCGTAGAACCGACGCCAGGCGATGCGAAAATCTTCACTGACCACCTGCGGTATCTCTGCTCGACGGAAGACGAGTATGAATACCTCTCCAACTGGTTGGCGTTCATCGCCCAAAAGCCCGGCAAGAAGATCATGTGTGCCTTGGTGCTCATCGGTCGCCAGGGCACTGGAAAAACGGCCATCAGCCAACTGCTTTCAAAAATCCTGGGCCGTCGGAACGTTGCAGTCATCGCGACCGGAGAAATCCGATCCGACTTCAATCAGTGGATAGAAGCGAAGCAGCTCATTTTTGTGGAAGAAGCCATGACCGTGGGTCGTCTCGAGGTGATGAACGTGCTCAAGCCTCTAATCACGCAAGAGGAGATCAATATAAATATTAAGTACCAGAGACCGTACTCGATTGAGAACACTGCAAACTTCATCTTTTTCTCAAATCATCACGACGCTTTGAGGCTGAGCGAGGACGATCGGCGCTACTTTGTCGTCAACAGCGAAACGCCGCCGAAGCCTCCGGGGTATTACAAGGAGCTGTTCAGGTGGATTCAGATGAACTCCGGCGTCGCGTACCACTGGCTGCTCGAAAGAGATTTGCGCGCCTTCGACCCGAATACGCGTCCACCGATGACCCACGGCAAGTCTGCCATGATCGCAGCAAGCACACCTCCCCTTGAAGCGATTGTCACCGACTTGGTCGAGGAGCGTGTGTGGCCGTTTGAGGGCGACCTCATCGATAGCACTGAGGTCCTTCGCTTATTGAAATCCGACAGCGGTCCCGCCCAAGGTCTCACTGTGAATCTACACTCTCTGCAGGAGGTTCTCCGACGAAGAGGTGCGATAGGGTTTGGGCAACATAAGGGGCGACGCGGCAACCGTATTATAAGGGTGTCCCTGTGGGCGGTACGTGATGTCGCGAGATATCAGGCGATGTCGCAGAGTGAACGTCTGGGAGCGTACGTCCGAGACGGCGAGGACCGCGACGCCAGGCCATTCTAACAGCAGTTGGCTCGCCCGATTTTGCGAGGTGCCAAGCCATTGATCTCCACTGGCGAAGGGCCTCGCTAGATGGCCGAAGGCTGGCCCAAAATATCTAGGACTTTGCAACATGCGGCAGAAGGCTGGCGCTCGCTGATGATGGACGGGAGAAAGTGTCCGGTTGTGTGCCTTCAGTTAAGGTCCGCTACCGACCTATTGCAGACGTTGGCCCCAGCATGGGAACCTCTGGCCATGGAGATCGTGCTGGACGGATGAAGTTGGCAGACAGAAGCCGAAGTCTTCGAAGCTGTTCTAACTAGCGTGGATGCCCCATCTTGGCATGGACGGAACTACAACGCTCTTCGAAACCCGATCGTGACCGGCTCAATCAATGGGATGGAACCTCCCTACAACTTCACAATCAGAATGTTGCCAGACGCTCCCCCGGAGGTGGTAGACGAAGTGCGCTACTTCATGGCGCGTATTTGCGAGTGGAGTTCCGAGGGTGCCCAGCTCTCGGTGCGCTTGGGCTAAGGCTAGGTCCGCTAACCAACCATCGCAGACATCCCGACTGTCCGGATTTTGGACGGGAGTGGGTCAACCATCTGAGCTAGACGGGCCGCGAATGTCTGGCGATGATGTCAGCCAAGATAGCGGCAGGGGGCCGTATGCAGAACTTTGATCTTGCGAAGACACTCGACACGGCGATTAAGGCACCGCTCTGGATATGGTTCGCGCTAATGATTGCGAGTCTGACCCCCATGTTCAACTTTTCGAACCTGGTTGAGACGGGCGTCGACAGTAACTTCCGCCTTGGCCCGGTGCCGCTCTCACTGGCAGCGCTCGGATTTACCGCTCTATTTTTTTCAAGTGCTACAGCACGCTCTTGGAGCTGGCTTGGCCCTCGGATTGTCGCGGTTCTCGAACGCTGGTCGTTCTGGGTGAAGCTGCGCCTGCTTCCGGCTGAAACACGCGCACTTCTCTACGTATTGGAAGACGATGGGAAGGATGGGGATTGCATGGAACCGGACCACCCTTCAGTTGATCCGGCGAAGGACGCGGGACTTCTCGTTGCGCAGCTTACGGCGGAGGATCGTGCTTGGGCACACATTCGATACACCGTTGCCTATGATCGAAAGCTTCGTCGGCACCGAGATCACGTCAGGCCAGCCCTCCGGGTCGAGAAAGCTCTCCGCGACGAGATCAGGCAGTCGCTGGCTCGTGCAGACCGCGCCAGCCATCGCTTGGGTGGACGGTAAATATTCAGGGTGTGCTTTGGCGTCTGACCACCCATATCGAACATGCAGAACGTGTGCATCTACGCACCGCAAAGGGGAAGACTTGCCAAGCCGCCAACTTCGTCTCGATAGGAGACTGCGCCCCTGTGGTCGGGCGGGCTGAAAATAAAAATGCCGAAGACTAAGGGCCTAACAGGGGCTAGCCCGACTGGCCAAACTTATAGCTCCTCGACCTCAAGCGGTGGCGGCATTGAAACGGATCCGTCCTGCCGAAACCTCATGAAACTGATTATGAAATCCGCCGCTCGCATCCCGCGTCTAACCTTTGCTTCTGGAACGCAATACCGGCCAGACAGTGCAGCTCGTGCGGTTTCCGTTGAGCCGATCGAATTTAGGCGGTCCGCTGCTGCAGGACATGCAGCGTCCGCTCCTGGAGCATCGGCATCACGATGGGCAGCCTGAGAGCACAATCGGGCGAGTTCGTACGTACGATCCAAGGCAAGTATGATGCGAGCGCACTCCTCGGGGGAGGGTGCTTCCTGGGCGTAACTTGACCCCACCGACACTCCTGAAAGGCAAACGGCAAAGGCTAGCGATTGAAGGCGCATTCGAACCACCGACATTACTCATAGCCTATGGTCTGATCTATCGCGTTTCTCCTCCTTCGGGAAATGAAACTGCGGGCCGTTGTGGCAAGAAATGTTCGGGAGCAGCGCGAAACGCAAAGTCTCTCGCAAGAGGATTTGGCGCACCGCGCTCGCCTGCACACCACCTATTTGAGCGGCATAGAGAACGGTCGTCGAAATCCGACCCTCGACGTGCTGGAGCGATTGGCGGCCGCCTTGGGCGTTCCTGTAGCGGTGCTGGTCGCTCAGACGTAACGAATGCTACGTGGGTGCTACGCCGCGAATACGGTTTCGAGCAAAACTAGCGGAAAGTCCATTCGGTACAAGCGTTTACGGGCGGCGGAGTCGTCGGAAACTTTAGCTTCCCAAGCTTTTCGTGCGGGTTCGATTCCCGCCGCCCGCTCCAGCCTTCTTACGAGGCTTCGTCCACCTCGATACCGCGGTCTTCCAGCATGGACTGGACGCTGTCGTCTCCGACCAGGTGGGCGGCACCCACGGCGATGAAGGTCGTGCCCGAACCAGCCAGAAGATCCTGAATCTGGCCGGCCCAGGCTTCGTTACGGCGGGTCAACAGGGCCTCATAGACCTGGGGCATTTCGGTCTTCATTTCCTCGACCATGACGCGGTCCAGGGCATCGACGTCGCCCGTCGACCAGGACGCGACCATGCCGTCCAGCATGGAGGCCGCCTGATCGTAGTCTTCCAGCGTGGAGCGCAGGAAGGCCAGTTGAACGTCCTCAGGCATGTCGGCCAGGATGCGGATCTGCTGGTCCAGGGTCTCGAACCCCTTGACCGGTTTGCCGGCGGCCTGGGCGCGGGCCTTCAGGACCAGTTCGACGCCCGACTGCGGATCGTATCCGGCCTTGGCCAGAGGGGCCATGGACAGCTGTAGTGCCGCCAGCCAGGGGCGGAACGGATCCAGCTGGGCCCCGGTCGCGCCGATGGTCTTGGCCGCCTCGTCGAACCTGGCGAACTCTTCGGCGGTCAGCCGGCTGGACAGGGGGTTGGCGGGGTCCAGGCCGTGCTGCTGGATGATGGGAATCAGGGCGGCCTGATCGTCGGGGTTTGAGATTTCCAGATAGATTTCATCCGCGCTGTCGAAGGCAGCATCGACCCGGGCCGTGCCCCAGGCCGTGGTCGGGCGCAGCACATGGACCGTGCCGAACAGATAGATGGTCGAGTCCGCATCGCGGATCACCCATAAGGCCGGGCCTTGCCCCTGAGCCTGGGGCACGGCGCGCAGTGCCGGCGCAGCGGCGGGCGCTTCGGCGACGGGAGCCGGGGCCGCTTGGGCCAGGGCTTTGGCGGGCACACCGACGATCGCTGCGACCATACCGAGACCGAGGGCAGCCCCGAGGGCCAGACGGCTGACGGCGGTGGTGGTAGACTTCAGGCGGGAAACGAAGGTCATGGTCTTGATCCTGTTGGAGGAAAGGGAGGCGAAAGATGTCTTCAGTCTTCGAGAAATATGGCCTCGATGGCCTGGTCGAAGACGCGGGCGATCTTGAAGGCGAGGGGAAGGGACGGGTCGTAGCGACCGGTCTCAAGCGCATTGACGGTCTGGCGCGAGACGCCCAGCCGCTCGGCCAGTTCGGCCTGGGACCAGTTGCGTTCGGCACGCAGCACCTTGAGGCGGTTGTTCATGATGGTCCCCTACCGACGCCGCAGCCACCAAGCGGCCCAGGCCACCAGGTATCCCGCCGTCATGACCGCCGCCAGCAGGGTCGCGCCCAGCGCCATATAGGCAGCCGGGTCGTCCCTGACGCCGAAGATCGCCTGGGCGTCGAAGGCTGCCGCCTGCGGCAGGGTGGCCAGGATCACGAAGACGCCGCCGGTCGCCAGACCGCTGAGCCCGCCCCAGTACCAGGCAAACTTGTGCGCCTCGCGCGCGGCCTCGTCGATGAACCGCATCCAGACAAGGGTGACGATCAGGGCCGTGACCATCGCCCCGACGATGAGGGGCGAGACGATGGCCGGCACAGCCGATCCGATATCCGGCTCCTTGCCCGCATAGCCCTGCATGAAGCCGGCGACGAAGGCGATGACGAAGGGCAGGACCAGCATCAGCGCCAGGCCACCGACGCACAGGGCGATGATGGTGCGGGTTTTCATGGGCTTGGTTGTCATGGGTCCTGCTCCTACCGGTGCCGCAGCCACCAGGCCGCCCAGGCGATCAGATAGCCGACCAACATGAGCCCCAGCGTCAGGGCCGACCCCGACAGCAACAGACCGTCCGGCCCGTCGCCGTAAGGCGGAATGTTCAAGGTGATCACGCCCCAACTGGACAGGACGAACAGTACGACGACGGCACAGATGCCTGCCGAGCCGCCCCAGTACCAGGCCCATTTGTGCGCCTCGCGCACGGCCTCGTCCGCACCCTGCCACCACCGGACGCACAGGATCGAACCGGCGATGATGGCACCCGTCAGCAGGACGGTACGAAGCACGGGGGTGTAGGGCCCGCCGAGCTCGTCGGTCAGGACCGCCGCCAGTCCGATGCCTCCGCCCAGCAGCGCGCTGTAGCCCAGGACGCCCAGATAGCTGAGCGGACGACGGCGTTTTGGTGGGCTGACATTCATGACAACTGTCCCTGTCGTTTAGACAAAGGTGTTTTACATCATGGCGCGATGCTGTCAAGCGCCCTTGTCATATGAGTTCAGATCAATTTGCGGGTCTCGTCCGGCGCGAGCAGTTCCGGTCGGCTGAGGCTGCGCGGCGACTGATCGACGACGCCCAGCTCGGGCAGGGCCTTGCCTTCATGATCGACCTGCAGGTCCTCGAACCGGCGAGCGGAAACCATGACCTGGCTCTCCAGCGAGCCGACGAACTGGTTGTATTTGCCCACGGCGGTGTCCAGCGCCCGGCCCACGGCGGCGGCATGGCCCCCCATGACCGACAGGCGCTTGTAGAGTTCCTTGCCCAGTTTCGCGACCTCGTCGGCATTGCGCGACTGCTCCTCGGCGCGCCAGCCATAGGCGACCGCCTTGCACAGGGCGAACAGGGTTGTAGGCGTCACAATCACCACGCGCGAGGCCATGGCCTGGGTCATCAGCTCCGGCTCATGGTCCAGGGCCGCAGCCAGGAAGGCGTCGCCTGGCACGAACATGACGACGAAGTCGGGGCTGGGCTTGAACTGATCCTGATAGGCCTTGGACGACAGCTGGCGCACATGGGTCTTCATGCTGGTGGCGGTGCGCAGGGAGGCCGCACGGGCCTGGGCCTCCTCGTCGCCGTCGGTGGCGTCGCCAAAGGCCAGCGACACCTTGGCGTCGATCACGAACATGCCGCCGCCGGGCAGCCGCACGATGAAGTCGGGCCGCGACTGGCGACCCTCCTCATTGGCCTCGGACGTCTGCTCCTGAAAGTCGAACCGCCCGGCCATGCCGGCGGCCTCCAGCACATTGCGGCAGGTCTGCTCGCCCCAGCGCCCGCGCCGTCCGGTATTGCCCTTAAGCGCCTCGGTCAGGCGCCGTGCCTCATCGCGCGTGGCGGTCGAGGCCGTCATCAGCAGGGCCAGCTGTTCCTTCAGCCCGCCGGTCTCTTCGGCCCGGACCTTCTCCAGAGCGGTGACGTGTTCCTGGAACTTGGCCAGGGTCTCGCTGACGGGCTTGAGCTGGGCCTCCATCCGCTCGCGGGCCAGCAGGTCCTGCTGGCGAAAGGTCTCTGTGGCCCGGCTGACCATATGGTCCGCCACGACCTGGGCCGATTGCGCGGCCTGGGCCTTCAGCAGGTCGGCCATGGTGATGCGGCTGTCCTCGACCAGGGCGACACGATCCTCCGCGCTGGTCAGCTGGGCCCGCGTCTTCTGCCAGCCGGTGAAGGCCCACAGGAAGGCCGCGCCGAGGGCGACGCAGATGACGGCGAGGATCAAGACGGACGTGTTCATGCTCCGTTCCTAGACCGCTTCGCCCCCGACGAAAAGCGGGCGCGTCCCTCTACTAAAACGCCGCCGTGGAGCGATCTCCACGGCGGCGCAAAAACTCAGGCGGGCGTGTGGCCTAGAACAGGAACCCACGCGGGTTGTCGATCGGGCGATTGTCCATCAGCTTGATGAGACCCATGACAAGGCGGACGCCGTACCAGATCGCCAGCAGAAGCAGGCCGATCGGCAGGATGATGAAGCCGATCAGCACGATCATCAGCAGGGTGCCCACGATGGTGATGGCCAGACCCGCGACCAGCATCCAGATGTTGGTCCAGTTTGTGAACTCGAAATGGCTTTCATAGATGGTGCCGCGAACCTCGTCCTTCTTGATCAGGCCGATGACCAAGGCGACGATGGAGGTGATCCCGCCGGTGACGAAGCCCGCCAGCGAAAGCACATAGATGATGATCGCCAGCGTCTTGTGGCTGTCCGTCGTGACGGGGGCGGGGCCGGGATCGTAGGTCATCGTTGCTGGTCCTGTTGAAAGAGCAGCGACATTTCACCACAGGCGAGCGTCGAATGCCAGCGGTGACGCTTGACGGTTCTGTGTCAGGCTGGTCTGCGCTGCCGCAACGCCTGGATGATGGTGCCGTCATCCAGCCAGTCCAGTTCGCCCCCGACCGGAACGCCGCGTGCCAGCGAACTGATCTCCACGCCCGATCCGTTCAGCCGCTCGGAGATATAGTGGGCCGTGGTCTGGCCATCGACAGTGGCGGGCAGGGCCAGCACGACTTCCTTTGCCTCACCCCCACGCACTCGCCCGACCAGTTCGGCGACCCTGAGTGCATCGGGCCCGACGCCGTCCAAAGCCGACAGCAGACCGCCCAGCACATGATATTTGCCGCGAAACGCGCCGGACCGCTCCATGGCCCATAGGGCACCTGCCTCTTCGACGACGCAGATCAGGGCGTTGTCTCGTGCAGGGTCCGAACAGATCGAACAGGGGTCGCGCGTGTCGGGGGCTCCGCAGACACTGCACGACGTCACCTTCGCCGCCGTCTCGGCCAGAGACGCCGCCAGCGGCACCAGCAGTTGCTCGCGTTTCTTCAGAAGGGCCAGGGCCGCGCGCCGGGCCGAGCGCGGACCCATGCCCGGCAGTTTCGCCAGAAGCGAAATCAGCCGCTCGATTTCAGGTCCGGCTGACGCTGCCAAGTCAGAACAGCTTGGGCATGCCGGGAATGTTCATCCCGGCCATCGGCCCGGCGGCCTCGCGCATCAGGGCGCTGTTGATCTCGTCCAGCTTGCGCTTGGCATCGGCATGGGCCGCCACGATCAGATCGGCCAGGATTTCGCCCTCGCCTGGCACCAGCAGGCTGTCGTCGATGACCACCCGCGTGATCTCGCCGGGGCCTTTAAGGGCGATGGACACCAAGCCGCCGCCCGAAGTGCCTTCGGCAGCGGTTTCGGCCATCTTGGCCTGGGCATCCTGCAGCTTCTGCTGCATCGCCTGGGCCTGTTTCATAAGCGCGTTGAGGTCTGTCATGCGGGGATAGATAGGCTCAGAAGTGGGTTCGCGACAGACCGAAAAACGGTGCCAGGCATCGATTTCTGATGGCAGCCTGTGACGGGTTTTAATGCGCGTTCTGGCTCGCCCTAATCCGTGTTGGCCGTGGCGGCACCAGAACTGACGCCGACCAGAAGCCGTTCCTTTAAACGCGCGATGATCCCCGGTGGTTGCGGGGAGTACTGGCTGGCCCACGTCTGGAAGCTGGCCACGCTGGTCGCCAGGCCGTAGTCCGCAAGCAATGCGGCCAAGGCAACCATACGACCTTGGCCATCCTCGCCGAACAGGCGGGCGTCATCCGTCCCCGCCACACCCTTTATGGTCATCTGGTAGGTCGAGAGCACGGCGATATGACCAGCGAGAGACACGCTGTGAGACACTAGCGTCCAGGTCGATCCATCTTCGCTCGCCCAGACGCCGACGCACTGATGACCTTCGGCCACCTGGTCCAGGGAAAGTCTTCGAAAGCCAACCATCCGACCGCCCCCCTTGATGCTGGATTGGCAAGTCGCTCCGTCTGACAGGAGGGTGAAATCCTGCGGCCGATCCGGCTCAGCCGCGCTAGGGGTCCAGGCGCGGTACCGCGCGGAGAAATCGCTTCCTTTAAGCCCTTCTGTCCAGCGACCGGCAAAGCTGGCCTGGATCGTGGGAACTGTCAGGCCGACGTCGATTTCGGGGACATCCAATCCCAGAGTTTCCGTCAGCCGGCCCAGACTGTCGACAATGTTTGCTCTGAAATTCGTGCTCGTTACGTCTGGCGATTCCACATAACCTGCCGCTCCTAGTGGCGCTGAGTCTCCCGTCTCCTGCTTTATGCTCTCCTCGAACCTCTGCCATGCTGCCATGGCCTCATCGTCCGACCAGTCCTGGCGATCCAGTTCGGCCAGAGCCATCGTGTATTTACTTAAGACGTTGCCGATCCTGATGATGGCATCTAGCCCGGGCTCGCCGAGCTGGCGGGCTCCCTCGGCGTCTCCGTCGACCCCGACCCTGACGGCATAGTAGGAACGCGCTCGCTGTTCGCCCGCTACGGCCGCACTACGGGCCTGGGCCTGCCAGACGCCGGTGGTGTCATCCTGGGAGACCACGACGCAGAGATGACCTTGCGTGTCGCCCGACGCGAAGCGGCGAAAGCTCGCGACCTTGCCCCTCCCGTGTGCCCCCTCGCATTCTGCCGCGTCGTTCAGGAGGATATAGCCCCGGGTGCTCGCAAAGCTCTCCTCGTCGTCGCTAAGACGGGAACTATTTCCGGTGCTGCGTTCGAACGTCCGTTCCGGAGGGATCCTCGATGCCTCGGGCGGCTGGACCCCCAAGCCGATAGCGACATCTGCAGTCCCCATAATGTCGTGGGCTGAAGTGTAAGGTATTGACGCCGCGAACATTTCGGCCGTCAGTCCGGACATCTTCGGAGCGCCCTCATAACCAAGGGTCCTCAGCAGATCATGCAACTGAGACGTCACAAGAGCCAGCAAAGCCGCTCCCTGGTCCTGGTTCGGGTGGCCTTCGGCGTCGTTCAACGCGCCCGTATCCTGGGCTGCGACTGCATTGGCAGACAACAAAACAACAGCCGACATCAGTCCGGCAAGGAATCGTGAGCGCATCTGTGTCCCCATTTCAGAGGGGTACCGTGACGGTGTTGCCACCGTGCCGACAAGACGCGCAGCGCCAATCGTCGGGTTCCGTCAGGCGTAATCGCTCTAGATTTCGTCGTCGCCCTCATCCGGGATGACCGGTAGTTCCACCGGAGCCGCGATGGTCTTCACCTCGCCAATGACGGCACCCGGGAATGCCGCCATCACCGCCGTGACAAAGGGGTCGGCTTCGATCTCGGCGCGTTCCTGACCGCGCTTGCGGCGGTCAACCTCGATCATGGTCTCGCCGCCGCCCTGGCCGTTGGCGGCGATCAGCCATGTCCGGCCGGTCCAGTCCCTCAGGCGCGACGACAGCTTGCGCGCCAGATCGACGGGGGCGCCGGGGCCGCTCTCATAGGTGATGGCGCCGGGCTTGAAGGCGACGGGCTTCACATAGCGCTGGACGTCCATCTGCAGACCGACCTCGCGCTTCTCGCCGATCAGGGCGACGACCTGTTCGAACGTCTGGGGGTCGGGAAGGGCAGGGGCCGCGAGCGGTCGCGCCGCCAGCTGGGCCGAGGCTCCACCGCCCCCGCCGCCACCGCCGCCTCTGGGTGCTTGTCCGCCCGGCATCGGCTCGCCGTCGCGCAGGGCCTTCAGCGCCTCTTCCGGCCCAGGCAGGTCGGCGGCATAGGCCAGGCGGACGATGGCCATTTCGACGGCGTCGGCGGGGCTGGGCGCGCGCCGCACCTCGTCCAGCGCCTTCAGCAGCATCTGCCAGACCCGCGCCAGCGTCCCGGCCGACAGCACGGCCCCCAGCGCGGTCAGGGCCTGGGCCTGATCGTTGGGCAGGCGTGTCGCCTGCGGCCCAAGCATCTTGGCGACCGAGGCCGCGTGGCAGTGTTCCAGCAAGTCGTTGGTCACCTGCACCGGGTCCGCGCCATAGCCGTACAGGGTCCGAAACAGCTCCAGCGCCTCGGGCGTCCGGCCAGCCATGATCGATTCGAACAGAGCGATGGTCTGGGTCCGGTCGGCCAGTCCCAGCATGTCGCGCACGGTGGTGGTCTGGACCGTCTCGCCGCGCTCGCCCTGAACCAGGGCCTGATCCAGCAGGGACAGGCCATCGCGCACCGAGCCCTCTGCGGCGCGCGCGATCAGGGCCAGGGCGTCCTGTTCGATCCGCATGCCCTCGCGCTCTGCGATCCGCTCCAGATGGCCGACCAGGATTTCCGGCTCGACCCGGCGCAGGTCGAACCGCTGGCAGCGGCTCAGGATCGTCACCGGCACCTTGCGGATTTCGGTGGTTGCAAAGATGAATTTGGCGTGGGGCGGCGGCTCTTCCAGGGTCTTCAGCAAGGCGTTGAACGCCTGGTTCGACAGCATGTGCACTTCGTCGAGGACGTAGACCTTGTACCGCGCCTCGACCGGCGCATAACGAACGCTCTCGAGGATATCGCGGATGTCGTTGACGCCGGTGTGCGACGCGGCGTCCATCTCCATGACGTCCATATGCTGGCCCGCCATGATGGCGGCGTCGTGCCGCCCATGCGCGGTTAGGGCCAGCGATGGCCGGTCGATGGTGTCGGACTGGTTGTTCAGGGCCCGCGCCAGAAGGCGGGCGGTGGTCGTCTTGCCGACGCCGCGCACCCCGGTCAGCATGAAGGCGTGGGCGATCCGGCCTGTGGCGAAGGCATTGGTCAGGGTCCGGACCATGGCTTCCTGGCCGATCAAATCTTCGAAGGTCCTGGGCCGGTATTTACGGGCCAGAACCGTATAGGCCTCGCCGTCATCGACGTGAGCCGCCGGGCCATCGTCCAATACGGGCTGAGCGGCTGGTTCCGCCGCCACGGGAATGGCCGCCGCTTCGGCCTCGCGCATGCCAGACGGCTCGGGCGAGCCGAACATGTCATCCGTATTGGGATCGCGCTCCTCGACGTCGGGCGCGTCTTCTTCCCACGGGGGACCATCCAGATTCGGGTCGGCGTCGCTCATGGCAATGGTTTAGCCCGACATCCCCGGCTCGCGCACCCCCTTATGGGAGGCCAGTGCCGTTGCAGCCTGGGCCATGTAGTTTATGGATCGGTTCAGGCCATGTCGGCTTGGGGGGTTGTCGCGTGTTCAGGTCTGTTTTTGCCGCCACCTGCCTGGTGTTCACCCTAGCGGCGACCGAAGCCGTTGCGGAGCCTTTCGATCAGTTCGTCGAGTTCTGCGTCAACACCAATGCAGAGCGGGAGGTCGTGGCAGGAGCGGTCAAGGGGGCGGGTTGGTTCGCCCTTCCCGCCGACGAAATCTTTGCTGAAGAAGAGGAATTCCGCGACCCCGCTTTTTATATCAGCGCGGATCCGTCAGGCTTTGGCGACAAGGGCCCTCCGTCAGACATGGGTATGGTCATGACGGGCTGGGGCACCGGCGAAGATGTGGCAGATACGCCAGGCGTCAACATGAACCTGTGCATGGTTGCCGTGAACCAGGGTGACGTGGCGAGTCTGAGCCAGAGCATGGAAAACCTTCTGGGCTTTGAGTCTGTTGATCGCGACGGCGAAACGTTCTGGATTTTCTCGCGCCAAGGCGATGGTTTTCGTTCGGAAAACGCTGAGGTCGATGTCGACGACGCAGATGTCCCCGAACTGGCCAGACGAAAGAAGCTCTTCATGGCAACGGTTCTGACCGAGGACAATTTCGTTGGACTGCTCATGATGGCGCTGCGACCGAACGAGTAGCTCTGCTCGCCGGTCGCGCACCGGCCTTAGTCCGTCATGTCGCGGATCTGGCCGCCGTTGTCCTTGATCTTCTGGATGACCTGCTTGTGCAGCCAGACGTTCATCGTGGCCGTGTCCGAGGTGTCGCCAGTATAGCCCAGCTCGCCCGCCAGTTCCTTGCGCTCGGCCAGCGAGCTGTCCATGCCGGTCAGCTTCATCAGATCGACGATAGAGGTGCGCCAGTTCAGCTTCTGATCCCGCTGCTCGTTCATGAAATCCAGGATGCCGTCGACATCGACCGACTGCGGCTGAGGGGCCGTGGCGGCGGCGTTGGTGACGGGGGCGGCAGGGGCCGCTGTCGGTGCGGCGGGCGCAGGCGCGGCAGCGGCCGGAGCCTCCGGCTTGCGCTTGAAGATGCTGCCCATGATCTTGCCGAGAATGCTCATCTGATCGCTCCCTTGAGGTGAAGCTTCACTAGCGAGTGAGCCGTCAGAGCGTTCCGTGAAGAGTTTGCGATGTCGCGCTCAAGCAGCGAACCGCCGCGCGGCGAGCGGTAGCGCCCAAACCATGCGCTCAAGTAGCGAGCGACCGCGTCGCAAGCGTTAGCGCACAAAATGAGAGAAGGTGGAGACCGCGACCCGAAGGGGAATTCGTTGTGGCTGCTGCCTTCCGGCCCTGACCAGATTGGCGAAACCTTCGCCCGCGATCTCCATCTCCAATATCGCGATTTCCGATGGTGGATGCAAGCGCCGCGCGGCTAAAAGGTCCGCATGCCCCTGACTGCCCTCAACACCTTCGCTGGCAATCCGCTCGACCGGGCGGGGGATCGGCGCAACGATCCCGACTGGCTGGCCGAGCAGGGTGCGCGCGACGACGCACTGGCGCAGGTTATGTGGGAGGGGCGGCCGCTGCTGGAGGCGGGGGACGAGCCGCGTCTGGCCTGGCTGGCGCTGGCGCACGCCCGGGCGGTGGTGCCGGACCGCGAACTGTTCCTGGGGCTGTGGAAGGGCGCACCGGTCTTTGCGGTCGAGGTCGAGGGATCGGTCGATCCGACCAGAGGGCCGTTGCAGGGGTTGGGGGCGTTTCACGAGATGCGCGAGGCGGCTGGTCTGCTCAGCGGCCCGGACGCCGCCATGGCAGGCGCGGCCAAGTCACTGTTCGACTGGCGTCGCCGTCACGGCTTCTGCGCCGCCTGCGGGACCGAGAGCGAGACGGCGTGCGGCGGCTGGAAACGCATCTGTCCGGCCTGCGGCACCGAGCATTTTCCGCGCGTCGATCCGGTGACCATCATGCTGCCCGTCTATCGCGGCGGTGCCGAGCCGATCTGCCTGCTGGGTCGGCAGGCGGCCTGGCCCGAGGGGCGGATGTCGGCCCTGGCCGGGTTTCTGGAGCCGGGGGAAACCATCGAGGAGGCATGCGCCCGCGAGATCGAGGAGGAGGCGGGACTGACCGTGACGGCTGTGCGCTATCATTCCAGCCAGCCCTGGCCGTTCCCCTCACAGCTCATGATCGGTCTGATCGCAGAGGTCGATTCGAACGATGCGCGCCCGGATCAGACGGAGCTGGAAGCCGTGGCCTGGCTGACGCGAGGTGAGGCTGCCGATGTGCTGGCCGGGCGACACTCTTCGATAAAGGCCCCGCCGCCGTTCGCCATTGCACGGACGCTGTTGCAGGCGTGGGTGGACGGGTTCGACGTCTAGCCTCGGACACAAGCGATTGAGCGTGCCGCCTCCAGGTCTGCCGGATTGTCGACGGACAGCGGGGCCTCATTGATCACGGCCGCCCAGATTTGTAGCCCCATCTCCAGGGCCCGCAGTTGCTCCAGCTTTTCGCGGGTTTCCAGCGGCGAAGGCGGTGCGGCGCAGAAGCGTTCAAGGGCCTCGCGCCGATAGCCATACAGACCGATATGCCGCCAGACGGGCGCGTCGCCGTAGAGAGTCGAACGGGTGAAATACAGGGCGCGGCCATGATGGTGGCCCGGCGTCAGGGCGACGACCGCCTTGACCACATCGGGATTGCTGCGGTCCGAAGTCTCAGCCTCCCGCGCGATCAGGGTGGCGATGTCGCACGACGGCTCGCCGTGCAGCAGGGCGGCGCAGGCGGTGGCCAGGCCGGGATCGGCGAAGGGCATGTCGCCTTGCAGATTGATCACCGCATCATGCGCACCGTCCGGGTCCAGCACGTTCAGCGCCGCGCGGATGCGGTCCGAACCGCTGGGCAGGTCCGGATCGGTCAGGACGGCGGTGCCGCCCGCCGCCTCGATGACGTCCACGATCGCCTGATCCCCGGCGGCCACAGCGACGGGCAGGCCAGACAGCATGGCCTGCTCCCAGGCCCGCACAATCATGGGCTTGCCGCCGATGTCGGCCAGCGGCTTGTCGGGCAGGCGGGTCGCCGACATGCGAGCGGGGATCAATATCAGCGGATTCATCGGCATGGCCTCGCGTCTGCGCTATCAGGTCGCTTCAAAACCGGCTTGCGGCCCGTTGCGAAGGCGGCGCTAGCGTGTAAGAGACGGCCACGCAAGAATATGCCGGATCGCGTGTGCTGTCCGGCCGTTGTCTTAAGTCTACTGAACAGGATGCGACCCTACGCATGAGCGGCGATCTGACGTTTAACAAGATCTTTGGCGCTGGTCTGGCGACCGCCCTGGTCATCATCGCCGTGCCGCAGATCGCGGGCGCGATCTATCACCAGGAAGCCCCCGAGAAGATGGGCTATTTCGTCGATGCGCCGGAGGAAGCCGCAGCCGGGGCCGAGGCCCCCGAACTGGCTCCCGACTGGGGTACGGTCCTGCCGACCGCCGACCTGGCCGCCGGTGAAGCCGCGTTTGCGCGCTGCCAGGCTTGCCATACCGTCGCCTCGGGCGGCGCTGACGGCATTGGTCCGAACCTGTATGGCGTCCTGGGTGGCCCGGTCATGCACCGCGCCGGTTTCGCCTATTCCGACGCCATGGCCGCGCACAAGGCCGAGGCCCCGACCTGGGGCTATGACGAGATGGACCAGTTCCTGACCGCCCCGGCCCGCTATGTGCCCGGCACCAAGATGTCCTTCGCCGGCCTGCGCGATACCCCGACCCGGATCAATTTGATCGCCTATCTGCGCTCGCAGGGCTCCAGCCTGGCCATCCCGGCCCCTGATCCAACCCGCCAGCCCGGTGCTGCACCGGCCGAGGGTGAAGTCCCCGCCACGGGTGCTGATGCTGCCGCCGGTGCTCCGGTCGAAGGTGCCGCAGGCCAGCCGACGACGGAAACCGCGCCGACCGCACCGCCGGCCGCCACCAGCACGCCGCCGGGTGCCTGACCCGACCGAACTGTCGTCCTGATGCTAATGAATGGAGGCCGCCGGGCAGATCGCCCGACGGCCTCTTTCCGTTATTGGTGGATGCTCTCGCCGTGCTGGGTGTAGTCCAGCCCCTCGATCTCGTTCTCGCGGCTGACACGCAGCCCGGTCGTGAACTTGCAGATCATCAGGATGATCCAGGTGCCGATCCCGCTCCAGGCGATGACGGCGACCAAGCCGATGGCCTGGTTCACGATGTTTGCCCCTTCGCCGACGGGGTTGATCGCCGCCGAGGCGAAGACGCCGGTCAGCAGGGCCCCGACGATGCCGCCGACGCCATGCACACCGAACGCGTCCAGACTGTCGTCATACTTCAGCGCCCGCTTCAGCCAGACCGCACCCGCATAGCAGGCCGGGCCGGACAGGATGCCGATCAGGAAGGCCCCCTTGGGGTCGACGAAGCCTGCGGCTGGCGTAATCCCGACCAGACCCGCCACGATCCCGGACAGCATGCCCAGCAGGGTCGGGCGCTTGTGGTCGAGCCATTCGATCGCGGTCCAGCCGATGGCGGCGGCGGCCGCTGCCAGCAGGGTGTTGAAGGCGGCGACGGCCGCGATCCCGTCCGCCGCCCAGGCCGAGCCGCCGTTGAAGCCCAGCCAGCCGACCAGCAGCAGGCCCGTCCCGATGGCGGTAAATGCCAGATTGTGCGGAGCCATATTGTCCCGACCGAACCCATGACGCGGCCCCAGCACTAAGGCACAAACCAAGCCCGCAATGCCCGCATTGACGTGGACCACGGCCCCGCCGGCAAAATCCAGCACGCCCAGAGACCCCATCCAGCCTCCGCCCCAGACCTGATGGCAGATCGGCGCATAGACGATCAGATGCCACAGCACAAAAAACAGGATGGTCGCCGAAAACTTCATCCGCTCGGCAAAAGCCCCGGCGATCAGGGCGGGCGTGATGATGGCGAACGTCAATTGGTAGGCGATCCACAGAAACTCTGGCAGGCCGGGGGCCAGGCTGTGCGCCGTGCCTGTGCCGACCCCATTCAGCAGCACAGCTTGAAATCCGCCGATGAAGCCGTTTATCGCCTCCGGCCCCGTGCCGAAAGACAGGCTGTAACCGACCGCGAACCATAGCACCGTCACGATGGCCAGGGCCGCCGTGGACTGCGCGATGGTCGAGATCACGTTCTTCTTTCGCACCATGCCGCCGTAGAACAGCGCCAGCCCCGGCAGGGTCATCAGCAGCACCAGCGCCGTCGAGGTCAGGATCCACGCCGACGACGCCTCGTTCAGCACCAGCGGGGCCTGATGATCCAGCAGGGGTGCTGCAGCCAAGGCGGGTGAGGCGGCGGCCAGCGTCGCCGTCAGAGCCAGACAAAAAGTACGGAGGCTGATGATCGGCATGCACGTGTCCGGAAGGGCTGGAGCGACGAGGAAGCGTCCCGAAGCGCGTTCGTGGCCGCAAGTTGGATAGGAGCCTATCGCAGCGCAACAGGCAAATCATTTCGTGTGCGGTGCAATATCTCGTCTCCGCATGCGTTGACGGGCGTCACATGCGAAGTTTTGGCACGATCGAACCTGCGCCTTTCGCCGACACGTAATGCGAGACCCGCAGCATTACGAAACTGCAACAATTACAGTCTTGCACGGTGGGTCGTCCCGGGTACCACTTCCGCACCGCGTTCTTTCAGATCACGCCACATCAGATTACGACACAGGGGATTCCTTCCATGCGCCAAACTCATCGCCTTGCTCTTCTGGGGGGCGTCGCCGCCAGCGTCATTCTGGCCACAGCCGCCTCTGCACAGACGCTGCCGGCCAACGCTGCTGTGGTCGCCACTCAGTCGCGGACGCAACTGGCTCCCCTGCCGGACGTGGACATCCCCTACACCCGCTATGTGCTGAACAACGGCCTGACCCTGATCGTGCACGAGGACCGCAAGGCCCCGATCGTCGCCGTCAACATCTGGTACCACGTCGGCTCGGCCCTGGAGCCCGAAGGCCGGTCCGGCTTTGCCCACCTGTTCGAACACCTGATGTTCAACGGGTCGGAGAACTTCAACACCGACTTCTTCAAGGGTACCGAGCTGCTGGGCGCGACCGACCAGAACGGCACCACCAACACCGACCGCACCAACTATTTCCAGAATGTGCCGACAACGGCGCTGGATTCCTTGCTCTGGCTGGAAAGCGACCGGATGGGCCACCTGCTTGGGGCCATCGATCAGGCGCGCCTGGATGAGCAGCGCGGCGTGGTCCAGAACGAAAAACGCCAGGGCGAGAATCAGCCCTATGGCCGCGTCTTCAATGCCATCACGGCTGCGACCTGGCCCGACGAACACCCCTATGGCCACACGGTCATCGGCTCGATGGACGACCTGAATGCCGCCGACCTGCCGACCGTGCAACAGTGGTTCCGCGACTATTACGGCGCAGCCAATGCCGTCATCGTGCTGTCGGGCGACATCAGCCCCGACGAGGCCAAGGAGAAGGTCGAACGCTATTTCGGCGACATCCCCTCGGGCCCGCCCGTCACCCAGCCGCGTCGCATGATCGTGCCCATGGTGGGCGAGCAGCGCGAGGTCATGTTCGACCGTGTGGGTCAGCCGCGCCTGTACAAGGTCTGGAACACTACCCCGACAGGCGATGCCGACAGCGACTATCTGAGCATGCTGGGAGACGTCCTGTCTTCGGGACGGTCGTCGCGCCTCTACAAGCGTCTGGTCATCGACGAACAACTGGCGACACAGGTTTCGGCCAGCCAGGGCAGCCGCCAGATCGCGGGCCAGTTCATCGTGGTCGCCACGGCAAAGGCCGGTGGTGATCTGGAACGGATCGAGGCCATCATCGATGAGGAGATGGCCCGCCTGCTGCGCGACGGTCCCACTGCCGAGGAACTGGAGCGTGTGCGCACCCAGACAGCGGCTGGCTATATCCGTGGCCTAGAGCGCATCGGCGGCTTCGGCGGCAAGTCCGACCGTCTGGCCGCATCGCAGGTCTTCCTGGGCGATCCCGGGGCCTGGCGCGAAAGCTATCAGCGTGTGGTCGCGGCCCGTCCCGCCAATCTGACCGAGGCCGGGCAACGCTGGCTGACCGACGGCAGCTATGCCCTGGAGGTCCAGCCGTTCCCTGACTTCACCACGGCCCAGACGGGTGTAGATCGCTCGGCCGGTGTACCCCTCGCACCGCCAGCGCCCGCCGCTGTCTTCCCGACGGTCGAAAGGGCTGAGCTATCCAATGGTCTGAAGGTCATGTTCGTTCAGCGTGATAGCGTGCCGACCGTCACCATGAACCTGGTGCTCGATGCGGGCGCGGTGGTCGATACCGATGCGCAGGCTGGTCTTGCCCAGCTAACGCCGCAAGTCATGACGAACGGCACCGACGATCTGACCGCGATCCAGATCAGCGACCGGCTGCAGCTGCTGGGCGCTACCCTGGGCGCTGGTTCGGGCACCAATGCCACGACCGTGTCGATGACGGCCCTGTCGTCGCGGCTGGATCCGTCGCTTGACCTCTATGCTGACGTCATCCTGAACCCGGCCTTCCGGCAGGAGGATTTCCAGCGGTCCAAGGTCATGCAGGTTGCCGGCATCCAGCAGGCGAACCGAAACCCCGGGGCCATCGCCTCGCGCATCCTGTCCCAGCAGCTTCAGGGCCCCGGCAGCCCCTATGGCCGTCCGGCGTCGGGCACCGAGGCTACGGTCAACACCCTGACGCCCGCTGATGCCGAGGCCTGGCACAGCACCTGGATCCGTCCCGACAACGCCACGCTGGTCGTGGTCGGTGACACCACCCTGGCCGAGCTGACACCCAAACTGGAACGCGCCTTCGCCGACTGGCGCGCGCCCGCGACGCCTATGCCCGCGAAACCGGGTCCGGCCGATGCCCCCGAGCCGGGCCAACCGCGCATCCTGATCGTGGACCGTGCTGGACCGCAGTCGACCATCCTGGGCGGCCGTATCGTTCCGGCTTTCGATGCCACAACCGAGCCGGCCATCGAGACCATGAACACGGCGCTGGGTGGCTCCTTCACCAGCCGGATCAACATGAACCTGCGTGAGGACAAGGGCTGGTCATACGGTGCCGGCGGTGGCGTCCCGTTCGCCCGTGGCGAGCGGATCTACTCCGTCAGCGCGGGTGTCCAGTCCGACAAGACCGCCGAAAGCCTGGCCGAGCTGCGGCGCGAACTGACCGAAGTTGTGGGCTCGCGTCCGCTCACCGACGCCGAAATCACGGCGGCTCGCTCCAACATGGTTCAGGGCATGGCCGGTAACTGGGAAACCAATGCCGCTATCGCCGGAGAGCTTCAGAGCATGGTCGTCTGGGGCGTGCCGGAAAACTACTACGAAACCTATGGCCAGCGCGTCGGCTCGATGGCGGCGGCCGAGGCGGCTCAGGCCGCGCAAGGAATCGTCGGTGACGGCCCTGACCTGTGGGTCGTTGTCGGCGACCGCGCCACGATCGAGCCCAAGATCCGCGCGCTCGGCTTTGCTGACGTGCAGGTCGTGACGCCGGAGGGTGTGCCGGTCGCGCAGTGATCGGCCTGCCTGGGTAGAGGCGAGCGGGCGGTGTCGGAGACGGCACCGCCCTTTCTCGTTTCGTCAGACCCCGTAGAAGTCCCGATACCAGTCCACGAACTTGCCGACTCCGACATCGATCGGCGTGGAGGGGTTATAGCCCAGGGCTGTGGTCGTTTCGGTCACGTCGGCCTCGGTGCGTCTGACGTCGCCGTCCTGGATCGGCATCAGGTTCAGCACCGCCTTGCGGCCAAGTGCGTCTTCCAGCACCGCAATATAGCGCATCAGCCGCTCCCGCCGTCCCGCTCCCAGGTTCAACACGCGCCATGGCGCGACCCCTGAGGTCGAGGGGTTCGGTGTCGCCGCTCGCCAGTCCGGATCGATGGCTGCCGGGCGGTCCAGAGCCCCGATCACACCCGCGACGATGTCGTCCACATAGGTGAAGTCTCGCTCCATCTCGCCGTGGCCATAAACGTCGATGGGCTGGCCTTCGAGGATGGCCTTGGTGAATTTGAACAGGGCCATGTCCGGGCGGCCCCACGGTCCGTAGACGGTGAAGAACCGCAAGGCCGTCGAGGGAAAGCCGAACAGGTGGGAATAGCTGTGCGCCATCGCCTCATTGGCGATCTTCGTCGCAGCATAGACGGTCAGGGGGTGGGCCACGCCTTGCCTCACGGAGAAGGGCAGTGTGCCATTGGCCCCGAAGGCGGAACTGGTCGAGGCATAAACCAGATGCTCGGCCTGCACCGACCGCGCGCCCTCCAGGATCGTTAGAAATCCGACGACATTGGAGTCGATATAGCTTTCAGGGTTTTCCAGGCTGTAGCGCACGCCCGCCTGGGCCCCCAGGTGGACGATCCGGCGCGGCGCATGCTCGGCGAAAACCGCCGCCACGCCGGTTCGGTCGGCTAGGTCCAGAGTGTAGTGCCGATAGCCTGGCAAGGCCCGCAGCTGATCCAGCCGCGCCTGCTTCAAAGCCGGATCATAATAGGCATTCAGATTATCGACCCCGATCACCTGCTCGCCGCGCGCCAGCAGGTGACGCGCGGTATGAAAGCCGATGAAGCCGGCAGAGCCGGTGACGAGGATGGGGCCGTTGGCGCTCATATCGCAGCGATAGCGCCGACGGCCTGGGACCGCCACATCCGAATGGCGCGGTTCAGCGCTCGGCCTGACGTTCCGAGGGTTGTCCGGCCTTTTCCACCAGAGCGGCACAGACGGCGAACAGGACGGCCAGCGTCGCGGTACGGAGAGGATAGTCGACCGCCGAATGGGCCAGCATCATCAGTATACCGACGGACGCCGCGCGCTGTAGATCCCGCTCGCGTGAGGTACCCGCTCGCCAAGCCGCCCAAGTGCGCCGCCCGTACCAGATCAGAAAGGCGATAAGCAGAGCCGCCGCTGGCCAGCCGGCCTCCAGCCACAGTTCTAGATAGTCGTTGTGAGCATGATTGAAGAAGGTGGGGTCCAGCGTCGCCAGCGGTTCGACCGAACGGAAGACGGCATCGAAACTGCCGATGCCGGACCCCAGCGGCAGATAGGCGTCGGACGCCCGGGCCACAATGGGCCAGTTCTCGAAGCGGCCCTCGGGTGCCGCCTGACTGTCGAATCGCTCCAGCACCGGGGGCAGGGCGACGGTCGAAACGGCACCGACGGCCACCACGAAGGCCCCCGCCAATGCAATCAGAGCCGGGCCGGGACGCCCGCGACCGGCGGCGATCCAGCCCGCCAGCAGACTGAGCATGATCGACGGGCCCAGCAGGATGACTCCGGCTCGCGACCGAATCGCGGCGAGACCAATGACGACAATGCCAATGAACACCGCGCCGAACCACAGCGGCAGGCGACGATCGTCGTGCCGACGCCTCAGGGCAGCCGCTCCCATGGTGACAGCAAAGGGCAGCATCACGACCAGCAGGGTCGCAAGATGGTTACGGTTGGCAAACAGGCCGTTAACCGAACCCGCTGCAGTGGTGGCCCAGACATAGAGCTGCTGCCCCCCACTGGCCAGTTGCGCCGCTCCCAGCAGAACACTGAGAACAGCGGCCATGAGATACAGCGCAATGACGCGCGTCGTGGTCGCCTGAGTGAGGGACAGCATGCCGACAAAGGCGGCGATCGGCGGCAGCAGAGCCAAGAAAGCCTGCCAAGTCAGGTCTGGGCTAAGGGTAACGGGGGCGAGCCCGGGCTGAAGCCCCGCCAACTCCAGAGCCAGCACCATCTCCGAGCGACCGGCAAGCCCGGTCCAGATGGCGGGAGGGAGCGGAATGAGCTGAATGAGCGGTACGGCTGCGATCAGAGCCGCCAGTCCAAGGGCGAACCGGTGATCGCGCCACTGTCCGGTTGTGACCAGCCGTGACAGGCCCACCACCAAAAGCGGTAGGGATGCGAGCTCTACCAGGGCCAGACGCAAGGTATGCTCGCGGCTAGCTCCGCCGAAGACAAAAGAAAAAGCCAGCAAGACAAACGCTGCAATCGCAACGCCATCCCACTGGCTTTTTGAAACCCGATTTGTCACGCGTGCGTCAGCTATTCAGCAGTCGCCCGCGATCAAGAATGGATTAATCGCTTTCCGAGTCGTCGTCGGTGGCAACCACGACGGTCGCGACGATAACGGCTGCACCGATCAGCAGGACCGGCAGCGGAATGCCGGCGAACTCTGAACCGGCGTCAGCGCGAGCACCCACGCGGTCACCGACGCGAGCGGCGGCGGTGTTGTTGGCGGCGGCGGCTTGACCGGCGACGAGCAGCAGGCCGGCGGTGACGGCGGCGATAGTTTTACGCATGGATAATCCCCTTTATACTCGTTTATGCAGGCGAACCCGCGTGGCACGTGAAACTCGTATAGTCGCCGTAGGTTGCCAAATCAATACGATTTCGGCTGCTAGGCGAAACTGTCACAAATCAATCAGCACAGATTCCGCTTACGGAACAATGCGAGAGATCGTCAAACGATCAAACCAGGCTGTAGTATTCGAGCGACGCTCGTCGGGTACGGACTGCAACCTCAACCACTGTCCGCGACAATCTGCAGGGACGGTGAACTGGGCGGCACCGGCCGTCCAGACATCGGCTTTTGCAGGGGCGGCAGGGGCATTCAGTACCAACCGGTCCCCGGGGACGCAGGTGATCGACCAGTTCAGATACCGTGATGCGTCCCCGCTCTCATTGCGTGCGTCGAAGTCCAGGCGATAACGCCCGGGTGAAAGGAACAGCAGCTGTTCGGCAATCGTTTCTTCGGTGTAGCCATCGAACGATACTCTCAGCGCCGGATCGCCGGTTCGGACGTCGTCTTCCAGAACTTCGGCGACGATTCCCACCCCTTGCGCGATGCGCCATTGGAACGGCTCGGGCGACGAGGTGTCGTCGAAGCTGCCATTCGCAACGGCGGTGTTCATGGCAGGCCGGTTCAGGCGTTCGCGCACGGTCCGGGCACCGTCCAGCAAGCCGCGATCGACCAGGTAGATGTACAATTGCCTCAGCTCTGCGTTGGTCAGAGGGGCCTCGCCAGCCTCCAGAACGACGGCCAGATTGATCGCGACCCTCAGACCCTCATCGCTCGCATACAAGCTGTCGAGGTAATCCTGTCGCCACGGTGGTCTGGTCGCCACCAGACTGGCGATGACTGGCAGGGCGCGTTGGGTGTCCGCCGTCGCGGCGGTCGTGAACAGCCGGAAGATGCCCGGTCGCAGCGCTTCCCGTCGACGGGCCAGGGTGTCGGCATGGGCGAATGACGAAACATAATCACCGCGGCGCAACCGATAATCCACCAGCCAGGCATGGGACGGATCGTCCCGCAACGACCAGTTGCCGGCCAGAGTCAGGATTTCGTCGGCCTGGGCCTCTCGGCCCGCCCTGGCCTCGCTCAGGCCCACAACGCGCAGCGAGGCTGCGTTGAACGGTGCCTTGGCCAACGCCTCCCGGCCCAGGACGCCGGCATCCTCATTGGCCTGGGCCTTCGCGCCTGGCGTCTGACCTGCCTGGTCCGCCGCCAACTGTCGGGCCTCGGCGGCGCGGCGCATGACCGTGGGCGAACCGGGCGCGACCCGGATAGCCAGTTCAGGCGGCGCGCGCTGAATGACCGGTTGTAAAACCACCTGCCAGCCCAGCCAGACCGCGCCTACGGTCAGGGCATAGGGCAGCCACCCGCCAGCCTTGCCACCGCGTCGCGAGCGTGCGCGCGGTGCAGGCGACGACGCGGCTACCCCGTCTCTCAAGGACGCTTGCCCTTGGCGGGCTTGACGTCGCCCTCGGCGGAATCGCCGCCGTAATTATAGTCGTAGGCGTAATCGTACCCGCCGTAGACCGTGGCCTTGGTGTTGAACTTGGTCAACACGGCTCCCAGAAGGCGGGCGCGGCCGACGCGGAGACGCTTCAGGGCACCGCGGGCCTGGCCGCGCCGGGTCCCGCGGGACTCCAGGACGAACAAGGCTCCCCCGACATTCGCCGCGAGCAAGGGGGCGTCCGCGAAGCCGAGTACCGGTGGACCATCGATCACGACATGATCAAAGCTTTGGGCACACTCGGCCAGGAACTGGCGCACACGATCGCCGCCCCACAACTCCGCCGGATTGGGCGGCAGGGGTCCGCAGGGAATGAAGAACAGCGTGTCCTGACGGGTGCGTTGGACCACCGACGCCAAATCAGCGGACCCGGACAGCAGGTTGCTCATGCCCTTGTCATTGTCCACGCCGACGACCCTGTGCATGGACGGATTGCGCAGATCGCCGTCGACCAGCAGCACACGCTTGCCGACGCGTGCGAGATTGAGCGCGGTGGCATAGGCGGTCGTGGATTTGCCCTCAGCCGGGCGGGCACTGGACACCATGATGCTGGCGGGAGCGCCGTCGGGGGTCGAGAACTGCAGCGCCGTTCGCAGCGAATAATAGGCCTCGGAGAATCCGGATCGGATATCGGCCATGGCAGCGGCCGGTGTTTCGCCCTTGGCCAGCAGGGGCACGACGCCCAGCACCGGGACACCCAACTTGCGCTCCACATCATCCGGCGTCGCCACGGTTTCGTCCAGAGCTTCCAGAGCGATGACAGCAACGGCCCCGAGGCCGATACCGAACAGGGCCGCCAGCGCCAGATTGATCAGCAAATCCGGCTTTGACGGCTTGGTCGGGGGGACCGCAGTGTCGATGATGGAGATGTTGTTGGCGGTGATGTCGCCGGTGATCCCGACTTCCTTGTACCGCTGCAGCAGCCCCTCATACAGGGTGCGAGTCGTATCCAGCTCGCGCTGGAGGATATTGTACTGAATCGACCGGTCGCGCAGGTCTAGCACATCGTTCTTCAGGCCGTTGACCTGGGCCTGAAGTGCCCGCTCGTTGTTGAGGGCGACGGTGTATTCGTTCTGGATCGACGCCCGGATGCTGTTGGCGATCGACTGGAGCTGACCGTCGGCTTCGGCGATCTGGGCCCGCAGCCGTACCATTTCGGGGTAGTCCGGTTGATACTGGCTCAGTTTCTGCTGATATTCCGTAGTCAGAGCGGCCCGCTGTTCGAACAGGCGCTGGGCCGATCCGTTGGCCAGAACCTGCGGCAGGTTCAGGACCGGGGTGGAGCTGGCCGTCCGCCAGCGCTGCTCTGCAGCGGTGCGAGCTGCCTTGGCCTGGGCCAGGGCATCGTTGATCGCCACGAGATCGTTGGACGCCAGCGACTGGGTCGCACCGGGCCCCGAGCCATCCTCGTTGTCGCCCACGTTGATGATCTGCTCGGCCGTCGCGTAATCGACCAACTGGCGCTCGGCATCTTCCAGCCGCTCCTTGGTCTGGGCGATCCGCTCTTCCAGAAACTCCCGGGCGTAGGACGAGCTTTCGTATTTGCGATCCAGGTTCGCCTGAATGAAGTTTTCCGCGAAGCCGTTGGCGATCCGGGCTGCGACCTCGGGATTGGGGCTGTCATAACCGACGGCGACAAGGCGCGAGCCGCGAATAGGGGAGATGCTCAGGTTCTGCTGGATCGTCCGGATGGCCAGTTCCCGTCTGGCACGGGCCCGCTCGGCCGCGCTTCCGTCGCCATCAGGCAATGAGACATACAGGCTGGTCAGCGCCGCATCGGAACTGGCCAGGCCTAGGCTGTCGACCACACGCTCTGTCAGCGACCGGCTGCGCAGCAGGCCGTACTGTGTCTGATAGAAGTCTTCGCCCTGCGTCATCGTCTCGCGCGGGGTGACGTCTTCGGAGTTGAACACCCGCGCCGCCTCACGGTCGATCTGCAGCGTCGCTTGCGCCGTGTAGATCGGCGTCATCAGCAATGTCAGAGCCGTTCCGACCGCAAGAGCGCCTAGAAAACACGCGATCAACAGGATGCGGTGCTTCAGCGCCAGACGCCAATAGGCGGCCAGATCGAAAACCGGCGTGTTATCTTCCTCGGCCGACCATCCGCCCTGATCCAAGGACGTTGCGCCCACGGGGGCGAAACCGGCCGGGCCACGAGGTGTCTTGCTGATGCGCTCGTCAACGAACGGGTTGTCGGCCGGCATAGGTTATCCGCTTGCACTGGCGCGATCACGGACCGCGCATTGAAACTGTCGGGCTGATAGCCCAAGGATGCTCGCCACGCACACGAAATTCGCTCTTTCAGCATTCGCGCGAGGCGATCGACTTGTGCGGGAGCGTCGGCGGGATGACAAGACGCCTGGCTTTCTGCCGTGGTGCAGGGCCATTCTGAGAAATGGCAGGCGTGAGTTGATATCTTCGGATTTTTTGCGTTTTGACCATCGAATCTTTCGCCTGGCAGCCGTGGCCGTCGCCTTGATTGTGGCCTGGTTCGCTTTCCGACCTGCCATGGAGGTCGAGGGTGGCCTACCTTGGGACAAGGCCAATCACGCCCTAGCGTTCATGGTCCTGACGGTTCTCACCGGGCTGGGATGGCCCCGAATGTCCTGGCTTTGGCTGGCGGGGCTGATGCTCGTGTCCGGCATCGCGATTGAGAGGGTTCAAGGTCTGGCAGCGGTGGGCAGAGATTCAGATGCTTGGGACGTGGTCGCGGACGCCGTCGGCATTGTCGCGGGCCTGGCCCTGCTCCGGCTTCAGGGGATCAGGGGCGCACCATCGGCCTGACGTCGGCCAATATCGGCCATCACCGGCATCAAGGCGCGCCGGCGCTCAGGGATCGACGGATAAACGCCCCGCAGATTGATCTGGGGGTAACGCGCTCCCGGCGCGGCCGCCTCATAGGCGCTCAGGAAATGAACCGCGCGTCCGGGGTCGAAACCGGCGCGCGCCAGCAGATACAGACCCAGTGTATCGGCATCACTCTCTGAAGAGGACGACAAACCCCGGCGAAGGCTCAGCTGAGCATTCGCTGAACCCCGCCCACCCTGCACGTCTGGCACGGTCGCATGCTCCAGCACCGCATGCGCCAACTCATGGGCGAGCAGAAAGGCCAGCTGGTCGTCGTCCCGAGCAATATCGACCAGCCGGGCCGAGATGAAGATGGTGCGCCCGTCAGACAGCGCCCGCAGGTCATCTCGGACCTCGACCTGGGTCTCATAGGCGCAGGCTCTTTGCGGGGTCACGGTGACCGATCGCTCGATGCCTTCATGGCGCACCGTCAGGGACATCGGACCCGAGGTGGCCGCTCTGTTCAGGCGATCGATATTGGCCTGAAGTCCGTCGTAGGTCTGGCCGCGCGAACCTGCGGCAGCGCTTGCGTTCATGGGTTGGCCATCGATGGCCACGATGACATCGCCGGGCCGCAACCCCGCGCGCTGGGCAGGGCTGGCGGCGGGTGTTGAGAGGATGCCGGGCAGATCGCCCTGCAAGCCAAAGGTCCGCTCGGCGACGGGTCGCAGTTCGGTGCCGTACTGGCTGGCGGCGTGCAGGGTCCAGCCCGCCTTGAGCCGCGTCGCCGGGCAAAGGTCGGCGTTATCGACCGCCAGCCGCCAGGCGACGGCGGCGACCCTTTGATCCTTGGTGACCAAAGCCGTCAGGCGAGCTTCGGCATTGTCTACGGCGACGCGGCCCGTGTCGGTCTGTGGTGGAGCGGGGTGGCTGCAGGCCGCCAGTCCGGCGGCGATCAAGCCGGCGGCGACCGTGACGCGGAGGCGGCGGTGTAGCCGCATCATGCCTCAGTATGGGCGGAAGACGGACAGGCCGGGCAGTGCGGCGATCACGTCGCGCATAAAGGCACTCATCCGCGACGTATCGACCACGATTATGTCGTCGCCCCGGACGGCAGGATCGTCAGCCCGCCCCTGGCGAATGGCGGTCAGATCGAACAGGGCCACGGAGCGTTGGCCATCGACGGTGCGAAAAACGGCGACCTTGCTCAGGTCGGCGACGCGGGTCGGCCCTTCAGCCATGGCCACGGCCTGAAGCAGGGAGGTCGTACCCCGCATCTCATACACACCGGGCTTGGTGACGGCACCATCGAGCGTGATCTTCTGGCTGGCCGCTTCCAGAACCACGACGCTGACCTGCGGGTTACGAAGATACTGGGTGCCCAGACGACCGGCGATGTCCGAGGACAGCTCATTCGGCGTGCGGCCTGCGGCTCGCACGGCACCGATCAACGGCATCTGGATCTCGCCTGAAGCATCGACGACGATTTCCTTGAAGGACAGGTCCTCGACCTGAAACACCCGCAGGTCCAGCTTGTCGCCCGGTCCGATGCGATACTCATTGGCCTGTCCCAGCGGCGAGAACAGGGCTGCCTCCACGGGCTGGGCCGCCGTCATTTGTGAAGCGTCCATCTTGGGACCACCCCCGCAGGCTGACAGCACGACGGCGGTCAGGGATAGAACCAGCGGGAGCGTACGCAGCATGGGGAACATCACGTTGAAACCTCAGGCGGCCTTGAACAGCCGTTTGAAAAACCCCGACCGAGAAGCCGGACGCGCCTGTCCTACAGCAGCCGGGACAGAAGCGGGAGTGGCGTTTTCCAGCACCGCCAAGGGACGCGTCAACACCATGTCATCGGCGGCCTGTTGACCCAGCCGCTGTGCCACGGCCTGGACCGCCTCCGACAATATCGGCGAACGACTGCGCAGATTGTGGGCATCGGTGGCCAGAATATGCACCAGACCTTCATCCAGCATGCGCTCGGCCCAATACTGCGTGCGCTTGCCGAACCGCCCCGTGACCGAACCGGCGGTCAACTGCATCCAGGCTCCGGCCTCCACCAGTTGACCCATCAGGGCATAGTGTTCCTCGATCCATCGCAGGCGCTCCGGATGGGTGATGATCGGGTGGAAACCGGCGGCCATGCAATCGAACACCGCTTCGGCCATGCGCGGCGGGGCGGTATTGTGCGGCGGCTCGAACAGGAAATAGCGCGTATCGGCCAGCGTCAGGCGCTCGTCACGCTTGAGCGCACCGGCCAGCCCCGTGATCAGATGGACATCGGCCCCCGTGACCAGGCGCAGGGGAATGTCGGCCGCCACAAGCTCATCCCGTAAGGCTTTGACGGCGGCGCGAATGCCTGAGGAGGTATTGTCATAGTAGCCAGGCATCATGTGTGGCGTGCAGGCCGTCACGGTTATCCCGTCGGCCACCGCGATCCTCGCCATGGCCATGGCCGTCTCGAGGTCAGGGGCCCCATCGTCGATGCCGGGCAGGATGTGGCAATGCAGATCGATCAAGGATGAACTTCCAACAGCCAGCGATGAAGCGTCTCAACAGCATTTTTGAGGCACAAGCGTGGCTTGACGGCGCTCGCCGTACAACGCGCCATATCGGCCAAGGTTCAGGTCAGGTCGCCACAGGCGTCATCCAGCAACCTGCTCCTGGATGCGGTGGCGACTTCATCAAGCGCACCCATGATGTGATAAAGCGAACTCGCCGGGGCCGGTTCGGGCAGGAAGCTGCCGTGCTCGTCCAGCTTGTCGCGCCAGGTCCCGTTTGGCGACAGATACCGGCGCAGCGCTCGCAATGCCTTGGCCGCATCGTCCAGACGCAGTTCGCGCGTTTCGCCCTCACTCATCGCCGCCATGTTCAATGCGGCCCGCAGCCATTCCGACTGGGGCCACAGACGTGCCCGACCGGTGGCCATGGTCAGGTCCGCATTCAGCGCATCAACGGCGACCAGACGGCGCGGATCGACACCGCGCATGCCGTGGTCGTAAAGAACCCGCGCCGCCGCGATGAAGCGCGCGTCACCGCGTGTCCGCCCATGCTGTGATAGAAGCCAGGACCATTCGAACTGATGCCCGGGCTCGATCAGTCGCCCCTCCTCGCCGGCCGCAGGATTCCAGTCGGCATCGAAGAATTCGTGTAGTGCCCCTGTCCCTGGATCAATGAGCGTGGTCACGGCCAATTCAGCGATATGATCCGTGATCTGGCTCCAGCGAGTATCGACGCCACGTGCTTCCCAAGCCTGCGCTGCTTCGAACAGATGCATGTTGGCATTGGATTGCCACGGATGGCTGCCCACTTCGGTCCACCCCCGACCGGCAGGCGGCTGACTGGCCAGCAGGGCCTCCAGCATGGTGGCGGCTTGGGCCTTGCACCGTTCGGCCAGGACATCGGCTTCGTGCGCAGCGGCAAGGCACAACAGGCCGAACGCTTGCTCATAGAGCGGCGCACTGTCGTCCAACACCGATCCGTCCAGCTCCAGCATGTTGCGAATCGCCCCGTCAGGGCGGACATAGCCCTCGAACAGGCGGTTCAGACCCGCTTCAACGCGCGTCCGCCAGGGCCCGGTCCAGCCCAGTTGGCCCGCACGGCAGAAGACGAAGATCTGCCGGGTCTGCACGCGGGCGCGTCGCTTCATCTGGGCAGCACGGCCATCCAGATCGAGGGCCTCGACGAAGCCGCCGCGTTCGTCCACGCCCAAGGTCGACCATAGAGGGAGGGCGGCGGTGCGCATCCAGTCGGCGAATCGAACATACGGTCGACCCTCACGCAGGTCAGGGGCATCGGCATGATGCGGAGCCTCGGCCTTGATCCGTTCGACCAAGGACTTGATGTCCTGCGACCGGCTGAGGTCTGCGACCAGGACCGCATCCGGTTCGACGATGACCGCCAGATTTTTCAACCCGATGGTGGCCACCACCATACCTTCCGGCGCACGCACCAGGCACGTTTCGCTGTCGATGCCGATATGCAGGCCTGATGCGCCGGTACCCGTGGCCAGCACGGAATCCCAAGCCCCCAGGTCGGACCAGGCGAAGCTGACGGGCAGGACGCTCGTCCGGTCGCTTTTTTCCATCACCGCATAGTCGATGGACAGACGCGGTGCGGCGCGGAAAGCTTCGGTCAGGCGCACAGTGTCATGATCAGGCTCGGGCGGAAGAGACGCTCGTGCGGCAGCGGCCATTTCTGGCGCATGGAGGTCCAGTTCGGCCAGCAACGTCCGGGCACTGACGATGAAATTTCCGCTGTTCCACAGATATCCCTCTGCGACGTAGCGAGCGGCCATTTCGGCATCAGGCTTTTCGACAAACCGCTCTACCGCCGTCAGCCCCGGACCCGCCGGGCAGATGTAGCCGTACGCTGATGACGGCTCCGTCGGGGTTATTCCCAGTGTGACGATCCGGCCGGACGCAGCGTCGACGGCGGCAAGGCTCAGAGCGTCGCGAAAGGCCTGATCATCCGGGATGTGATGGTCCGAGGCGATGATCGCCATGATACCGTCAGGATCGCGCCGTGCGACCAGCGCCGCCGCCGCCGCCATCGCGGGACCTGAATCGCGCGGCTCGGGCTCCAGTAACAAAGTCGCCGTTATCTCGAGTTCAGCCAACTGGGCAGCGATGGCATCCGCATATCCGGTGCCGGCCACCACGATCAGACGACGAGCATCTTGGCCTTGCGCGATCATCGGCGCGACGCGCAGGACGGTTTCCTGAAACAGGGAGCGACTGCCGGCCAAGGCCAGAAACTGCTTGGGTCGTCGAGGCCGGGACGCAGGCCACAGACGAGAACCCGCGCCGCCGCACATGATCACTGGATAGAAGGTCATCGGCTCTCCACGCCCGTTCACGCGGATCGTCTCTAGACCATAACTGTTTCAGCTCGAATCCCGGGCGGGAAAAAAGTTGCGATTCTCGACCCGCCGACACCTTGAAGCCGCCAAGTGACACTCTGCCGCTAACGCATTAGAAGGCCGGATGGCTGGCGGCGCATTCGCCGGGGCGTTCCAGGCCAGCTATCGCCATAACGACGACCGGAAGACCGTATCTTGAGTAAGTTGTCTCTCCTGCTCCTTCGCGGCCTCAAGATCGGTGCGCGGGCTGCGATCCGCTTCGCTGCGGTCGTCGGCGGCTATATGATCGCCTCCGGTCATGCATTCAGCATCGCCACGACTTTGAGCGCCTTGCAGGACGCGGCGCTCTATGCCGGCCTGTTCGCCGTCTTGGGCTTTTTACTCGACAATCTGTTTCGCACCGACAAGGCCCTGTGGCGCTATGTGTCGATCGTCGATGTGGGGCCGATCATCCGCACCTCGGTGCTGTCCACCCTGATCTTTCTGGGCTTGACCTTCCTGCTGGACCGAGGTGAGGACCTGCCGCGTTCGACGCTGCTGTTCGTTCCCGTGCTGGACGTCGGCATGACCCTAGCCTTGGTCCTGCTGCGGCGCATGATCCACGACAAGGAGGCGCTGGTCGCTATCGCGCCCTTCCTCAGCGGCGCGTCCCGGCGGACGCCGCTGATCGTTCTGGGCGACATGGGGCGAGCCGACACCTTCCTGCGTGAACTGGCGCGGGGCGAACAGACCTATCAACCCATCGGCATCGTGACCCGCACGCCGGGGGCGGCCACGCGCCAGCTGCGCGGCGTCCGGGTCCTCGACTCGGTCGAAGTGGCTGCGGACCTGATGGACGACATGCTTGGCCACGGGCTGACCCCCGCCATGATCTTCGTCGATGACCAGCTTCAGCCGTCTGACCTCGGCGCGGAGCGGTTGGGGCAGTTGCGTCTTCAGGGCGTCAAGCTGCTGAAGGTTTCCAGCCTGGTCGAGGTCGGCGGCACGGGCGAGGAGACGGCCCTGCGCGAGTTCGCGCTGGAGGAACTGCTGGCTCGCCCTCCGGTCCAGCTGGACGATGCCCCCTTGCGGGCGCTGGTCGCGGGCCGGCGTGTGCTGGTCACGGGTGCGGGCGGTTCGATCGGCTCGGAAGTCTGTCGTCAGGTCGCCGGCCTGGGCTGCGCCCATCTGGCGCTGCTGGACAATGCGGAGTTCAGCCTGTTCTCGGTCGATCAGGAAATCGGTCATCGCTGGCCGGAACTGTCGCGGGCCGAATATCTGCATGACGTGCGCAACGGTGCTTTGCTGACGTCGTGCTTCGACGCAGAAAAGCCCGACATCGTCTTCCACGCCGCCGCCCTCAAGCATGTGCCGATGATGGAGCGGCATCCGTGCGAAAGCGTGCTGACCAACGTCGTCGGCACCTGGAACGTCGCCGAGGCGGCCAATGCCGCGGGCGTGAAGCACATGGTCTTCATCTCGACCGACAAGGCCGTCGATCCGCCGAACGTCATGGGGGCGACCAAACGCCTGGCGGAGGGCGTGATCCGGGCACAACAGACGGGGGCTGGGAATACCCGCTTCAGCGTGGTCCGTTTCGGCAATGTTCTTGGATCGGCCGGTTCGGTCGTGCCGACGTTCCGGGCCCAGATCGAGCGTGGTGGTCCGGTCACCCTGACCCATGCCGAGATCGAACGCTATTTCATGACGATCCCGGAGGCTGTGCAACTGGTTCTGCACGCCACGGCGCATTCGGCAGAGCAGCCGGACGGTCCTTTGGGGGTGTTCGTGCTGGACATGGGCAAGCCGGTGAAGATCATCGACCTGGCCCGCCAGCTGATCGGACTCTACGGCAAGGTGCCGGACAAGGACATCGCCATCCAAATCACCGGCCTGCGGCCCGGCGAAAAGCTGTTCGAGGAACTGGTCGATTCCAGCGAGGTGTCGGAGGTTGCGGGTCTGAGTCTGATGCGCGTCACGGATCGGATCGCCGGTGCCCGCATGACTGAAGCCACGGTGCGTGCGCTGGAGCAAGCCGCACGATCCGGCGACAATTCCGCCGCCCGGGCCTTGGTATTCGACGTCCTGGCCAAGGTGCGGGCGGTGGAGACAGGACCTGTCTCGCGTGCAAACGAGCCAGTCATCGGAGCCTGAGCCGCCGAACTTCGATGCCGAAGGCCTAGTGGGATATGTCCTTGGCGTGGATCACCTTGCCGATGGTCATCCAGAGGATCCGGATATCCAGGCCGAGCGTCCAGCGCTGCAGATAATGGACGTCCATCACGACCTTTTCTGGTATTGGAAGCTCATCGCGACCATTGACCTGTGCCCAGCCGGTCAGGCCGGGGCGCAGCCGGTGCACGCCATGCTCGGTCCGCAGCGCGATCAGATCGTCCTGGTTGAACAGGGCGGGGCGGGGGCCGACGACCGACATGTCGCCGACCAGTATGCTCCAGAGCTGCGGGAGTTCGTCCAGGCTGGACTTGCGCAGAAAGCCGCCGATAGGGGTCAGCCAGGTCGAGGTGTCAGCCAGCAGATGTGTCGCTACCGCTGGCGTGTCGATCCGCATGGATCGGAACTTCGGCATACGGAAAAGGCGATTGTCGCGTCCGACCCGATCTGACCAGTAGAGCGCCGGCCCTGGCGATGTCATTCGCACGGCCAAGGCGATGATCAACATCGGAAAGGCGAAGACCAGCAGCGCTCCACCTGCGAGCAACAGATCGAACAACCGCTTCATGGCTTAGCGGCCCTTCAGAATGCCGCGCATGACACCAATGATCCGCGCGATCTCGGCAGGACTCATGTTGGATCCGGACGGCATGCACAGGCCGGTCTCGAAAATGTGGTCGGCCACCGAGGCGTTGCCGTGCGTAAAGTGTCGGCAACCGGCAAAGACCGGTTGCTGATGCATGGGCTTCCACACCGGTCGGGCCTCGATCATCTCTTCGGCCAGACGGGCTATTATCTGCGTCACCGATACCCCCGCCACCACCGGATCGATCGTCAAGGTCGACAGCCAGCGGGTCGAATAGCTCCAGTCCGGCTCGGGCATCCACTCCAGACCGACGACATCAGCTAGGCCATCGCGGTAAGCCTCAAACACACTGCGTCGCGCCTCAACGCGGTCGCCCAGGACCTGAAGCTGGCCTCGCCCGACTCCTGCCAGGATGTTGGACATGCGGTAGTTAAAGCCGATCTGGCTATGCTGGTAGTGCGGGGCGGGATCGCGCGCCTGGGTGGCCAGGAAGCGGGCCTGAACGATCAAATCTTCGTCGTCGGACACCAACATGCCGCCACCCGACGTGGTGATGATCTTGTTGCCATTGAAAGAATAGATGCCCATCCGGCCAAAGATGCCCGAGGGTTTGCCCTTGTAGCGGGCCCCCAGGCTTTCCGCGGCATCCTCGATGACGGGTACGTTGTGGCGGTCGCAGATTTCGATCAGAGAATCCATATCGGCGCTCTGGCCGTAAAGGTTCACCACGATGACGACACGCGGCATCCAGCCCTCGGCCCGGGCGGCGTCAAAAGCCCGTTCCAGCGCTACCGGCGACATGTTCCAACTGCCGGGCTCGCTGTCTATGAAGACCGGCTCGCCACCCTCATAGACGATCGGATTGGCCGAGGCCGAGAACGTCAGGGTCGAACAGAAGACCCTGTCACCCGGCTTCACGCCCAGCATACGCACGGCCAGGTGAATGGCGGCGGTGCCCGACGACAGGGCCGCGGCATGGCCCACCCCGACCAGATCCGCCACCTCGCGCTCGAACGCATCGACGTTCGGCCCCAGCGGCGCGATCCAGTTGGTGCGGAAGGCTTCTTCCACGAAATGCAACTCAGCGTCGCCCATGTGCGGCGTCGACAGCAGAATGGGGGTGCCTATGTCACGCCGGTTCAACACGCGGACGATCCTTCCCTCACCGTCGATCAGGGGCAGGTGATTGATCTCGTTACGATCCATAACGGCCAGGGCGGCTTTGCGACTGGTGTCGTGGGGGGCGGTGATTGATGCCAGAGAGGGCAGGCTCTCCAGGGTGTCGCCCATCTCGGACCCCGCTAGCAAAAGACGACGCAGGTCACCATCGGTCACGGTTCGCAGGAACCGGCCCTCTGCATCGACCAGCAGCAGCATCTGCATGCCGGAAGCATTGATGGTCGCCATCGCGTCGCGAATGGTCGCATCTCGGCCGGCACTGAAATCAGCGATGTCGGTCATTCGGTGTCTTTCGGCATTGCAGGTACCCCGGTCCAGATCTGGCCAGAGGCGACGTCGCGCGTGACGACCGCGCCTGCCCCGATCGTCACATCGTCGCCGATGATCCGTCCGGGCAATACGACGGCACCCGCCCCGATCAAGGTCCGTGCTCCGACACGGACACCCCCGCCCAGGGTGCTGTTGGGGGCCAGGTGCGCAAAGTGGCCGACCCGGCAGTCGTGATCGACGATGGCTCCGTGATTGACGATGACGCCATCGCCGATATGCGTTTCCGGGCCGACGACGGCACAGGCACCTGCGAACGAGCCGGCCCCGATATGGGCCAGCGCTGATACCGATGCAGCTGGATGCAGGATCGTCTTGGGCTCGGCTCCGGTCTGGACGGCGCGTTCGGTCAATTGCTGACGGACGGCACCATTGCCGATCGCGACATGGAAGGACTGGCCCACCAGCGCGTCGCAGATGTCTGGCCCTACGATGTCGAGCCCCAGCAAGGTCTGTCCATGGCGCGCTTTTGCCCCGTCGCGCGCAACAACGGCATTCAGTTTGACACCCGCGACCAGCAGGGCATCCAGCACCACCTTGCCGTGGCCGCCTGTTCCGATCAGGTGGATCATCGTCAGTATCCGTTGACCTTCATCATCAGGGCCGCGTTCAAAGGCGTCGTGGCCAGCAGATCGGCGATCCGTTCTGAAGTGCGTCCGTCGCCATAGACGTTTTGCACTGGAAAGCGATCTTGCGCCAAGGCGGCTGTGATCGCCGCGGCCAAGGCAGCGGGCTGTGCCACCACGTCACGCACATTGACGTTGCGCTCGCGCAGATTCTGACGCCGCCCGACATTGATCACCGGCGTGCCGAAGCTGGCGGCCTCGATGATGCCGGCGCTGGAGTTGCCGATCAGCAGATCTGCGCTGGCCATCGCCGCGATGAAGTCGGGTCGCGCCAGATGGGTTCGCACCGTCACGCCTTTTTGCCCATGGGCTTCGGTCAGAACCTGCCGAACGGCCTCGCTGCCGCCATCGGCATTGGGCATCAGGGCCAGAACCTGAACGCCCGCTCTGTGCAGGGCATCCAGCAGGGCGCGGGCGTCTGCACCCGCCGTGTCGGCCTCTTGCAGGACCGGGTGATAGACCATCAGAGCGAACGGCCGATCCGCGTTCAGGCCATGCTGGCGCGCCACAGTCAGGCGATCGCCTAACGGCTCCTCAGTTAAGCCATCCAGCCCCGGGGCGCCGGTGACATGGATGTTGGTCGCGGCCTCTCCCATCCGGACCAGACGCTCGCGCGACGCCGCGGTCGCCGTGAAATGCAGGTGGCTCAGTTTCGAGATCGCATGCCGCACCGGCTCGTCGACCGTGCCCGACAATTCGCCGCCGTGAATGTGTGCCACCGGGATGTTGAGGTGCAGGCTGGCGATGGCTCCAGCCAGCATCTCGCCACGGTCTCCCAGCAACAGGACAATATCGGGGTGCAGGCTCTCCAGCGCGTCAGTGAAGGCTGTCGTCATCGCCCCGATGTTTCGGGCCATGGTTGCGCCTGTCGCCGGCGCGAGCGGCACCGGCACTTTCGCGGCTATCGTCAGGTCTGCGGCTTCGATCTCTCTGACCGTGTCGCCATGCTGGGGCGACAGGTGCATGCCCGTGACGATGATCGACAGACCCAACTCTGCGTGATCGCGGATCGCCGTCAGCGTCGAGCGCATCAGCCCGAAGTCCGCCCGTGTCCCGCTGATGTAGCAGACTTTGCGCATCTCAGTCCGGGGCCTGACCGGACAGATCATCCCAGGTCAAGGGTTGGCCAGCCTGGACGGCGTGACGCAGTGTGCGCCCAACGACCGCATCCTGATGCTTGGGTGCGATTCCGGATGCTGGTCGCAGCAGGATCAGGTCCTCCAAAGTCAGGACATGTCCTTGGGTCAGGTCGCCACGGGCCGTCACCGAGCGTCGAGCGACGGCGCGTACAGGCAGTTCGGCATCGGTCGGTGCCTTGACCGCCGACCCCAGGGCGACCTCGACATCCCGGATCTGGCCGATCAGATCGGTCAGCTGTTCGACCGTCAGCGAGGCACGGTGGTCCGGACCGGGCAGGGTGACGTCCAGCGTGAAATGCTTTTCTATCACCCTGGCACCCAAGGCCACGGCCGCCGTCGACACCGCCAGGCCAAGCGTGTGATCCGAATAGCCGACCGGCAGGCCTGTAACCTCTGCGATGGTCCGCATGGCGCGCAGATTCACATCGGAAGGGGCGGCCGGATAGTTGGAGGTGCAGTGCAGGATGGTCAGCATCTGATCCAGCGGCGCGGCCAGCTCGGACTCGGCGCGTGTGGCGTCGATGACGGCCACGGCCTCCACGATCTCGTCCATCGTCGCCATGCCGGTCGAGACGATCAGTGGTCGATCCAGCCGGGTCAGATGCTTCAGGAACGGGTGATTGACGATCTCGCCCGACGGCACCTTGATCCGTCGCATGCCGTGATTGACCAGAAAGTCTGCCGCCTCCTCGTCGAAGGGGGTGGACATGAACTCGATGCCAACCTCTTCGCAGCGAGTGATCAAGCGGCGATGCAGGTCTTCCGACATCTCCAGCGCCTTGAGCATGGCGTGCTGGCCGCCTTCGCCCGTCTCGCGCTTTTGATAGTCGGCCTTGTCTGCGCCGGGAGCCGCCAGCTTGTCGGCTGAGAAGGTCTGGAACTTGACCGCATCCGCCCCGGCTTGCCGGGCCGCATTCACCATGGCCAAGGCGCGATCGGCGTCGCCGTTATGGTTCACGCCCGCTTCGGCGATGATGAAAACGCTCATGACGCCGCTCCCGGCGTCGCCGACGATATCGATGCGGGCGGGTGCCAGTTCAGACATTGGCGCGTGTGAGCGATATCAACTTCCAGGTCCTCGGTCAGTTGACTGGCCATTCGTCCGCGTCCCGCCGCCTTCAGCATGGCCCTCAGCAGAAAGACCGGCACCGGGACCAATCGCGGGCGGACGCCGATTTCGGTCCCTATCGCCTCGATCAACGCGCGGGTCGACAAGGCGTGGCCATCGCTGACAAGAAACGTCTGGCCCGCAGCAGCGGGGTGATCGATGCAGACCTCGATGAGGTCGCACAGCGTGTCGCAAGACACCAGATCACGTCGGTTCTTCGTGACGCTGGCCAGCGGCAGCGGCAAGCCCCGGCGGATGGCACGATAAAGGATTTCCATATTGCCTTTGGCACCGTCGCCGAGGATCAAGGGCGGTCGGATGATGACGACCTCCAGACCCGTAGCGACCGCGATGGCCGCCAGACCGAGCTCGGCATCTACCTTGGACTGCGCATAGGGGCCGGTCGGATCGGGGGTATCGTCATGTTGAAAGGCGCATCCATCGGTACGAACCCCGTTCACGCCGATGGACGAGATGAAGATCAGTCGTCGGACGCCCTGCCGTGCCGCCTGTTCGGCCAGTGACAGTGTCGCGTGCACATTGATCCGCTGGAAACGGTCTCGGTCATCCGCCGCCTTGCGGTTCAGCTGGTGCGCCAGCCCGGCGACGTGAACGACGCAATGGACGCCCTGCAAGGCGTCGGACCAATCCACAGGTCCCGACAGATCGCCGACGACAGCCTCTTCAGCCAGCGATGGTGCGGTACCAGCACTGCGAACCGACACCCTCACCTGACGTGACTTTTGTTGAAGGCGGGTGGCCAAGGCACAACCCACGAAGCCGTTGCCCCCCGTGATCAGCACACGCGACGTCATCGTCTCAATGCCCCGCCGCAGCCGCAGGTGCCACTGCAGGACGCCAGCGCATAACGCGCGCCGACATGAAGGCTACGACGAGCCACAGATGGGTGATCAGGCCGTTCGAAAAGCCAAGCGGCGTGTTGATGAGGCTCAGCAGGATGCCGTTGAGAACGATGGGGGCCGCCAGCAGCCAACGCGGATCACTGGCCTGCTTGATCTTCTTGTAGGTCAGGCCGGACAGCCAGCCCCAGATGAAGCACGGAAGCAGACCCAGAAACTTGAAGTCCACGAACAACGAGCCAAACGCCGAGGGCAGAAAGCCGAAAGTATTCAGGCTGAGCAAATGGCCGAAGCCGGTGGCCAGGAACTCGCTGTTCGAGCGCCTCGCGATGGCCGCCGAAATGTCGATGCCGTAGGCGGTCCACATCATGGGGCCGTCGTAGCTTGTGAACAGGGTATTCGACATCACGAAGCCCTGAACGACGTACCAGACGAAAACGAAGACGAGGTACGTCAGGTCCGGGCCCAGCACGGCGAACAGGACATCGGCCATCGGCCCATTGAAGTTTACGCCCCAGGAAGACCCGGCGATTCCGAACATGGCATCCACGCCGCCGGCGACGTCCGCGCGAACGACAAACACCCGTGCGAAATATAACCCCACACAGGCCAGGAGGACGCCGACAAGAATTCTGGAGCCGAGGTTCAGTTTGAAGATCGGTCTGCGCTTGCGCTTGGGTGCAGACGCTTTCGTTCCGGGTATGCCATTCCTGAAGATGTGTTTTCGCAGCAGGTAGGCGAAACCGGCGGTGAGCACGGCATAGAAGAGAGGGTTACGCCCCCCTGCGGCCAGCGACACCATGACGATGGGGGCAAAACCGAAAACGGCTAGACGCCACAGAATGGGCCGGGGGCGGAACGCGATTTCACGCACCAGATAGATATAGGCCGCCGGCGACGTCAAAAAGGCGATCTGGAACCAGACGGAGGTGTCCGATGCCGAAGCGTTCAGCAGGCCTCCCGCCGTATCGGATCGGGCCTGATAGGCCCCCAGAAGATTGAAGATGTTGCGGTCCTGAACGTCCATGACCACGGCGGCGAAGGCGATCCCCGCAGCCGATGCCAGAATGCGATCGGTCATCCGAAAATCTATGGCCACGTCGGTGGGCACGGGCCGCTGGGCTATGCGGCCAGACGCCGATGCGGCACCGATGCAATAGACGGCGATGAACAGCAGCAGGATCAGCAGGCCGTACAGCGACATCACCCGGTTCTCGAGCTGAAACGGCAGGATGTAGAACAGGGCCACGCACGCGGACCAGACCATCAGCATGAGAACGGCGGGGTGAAATTTCATGAAGCGTCTCGTGCTACAGCCCGAGGGCGGCGTCCAGTTCCCGTTCGTACGAAATGCTCGATACGGAGGCGCAGGAACATCACCGCGCCTCAGGCACTGTCGAAGGCCAGGGCGGGTTCAAGGGCGAGCCATCATGACCGCCATGCTGGTCGGCGAGATTGCGACGGTGCCAGTCCTCGCCCTGCGGACCCATCAGGCGCAGCTGCTTGCCCAACTCGCGACCCATCTGATCGACCTCGGTGTTGGGCTGCTTGGGGTTGAAGCCGAACAGGGACATGAAGTTGCCGTCGAAACTGCCCTTCAGCACATGCGAGACGATGCGCACTTGGCGGTCCTTCAGCGACGTCGGCGGCTCCATCGACAGCAGGCGCTCGGGAATACTGGCGAGATCGTCCCATCTCGTCACAACCAGAAAGTCCTCCGGAACGACGTAATAGGCCTGGCTGGTGATCGAGGCGTTGCCGAGCAAGGCCGCCTGCAGCCCCAGAGTGCCCGTCGCGGTGACGCTGACACCGCACTGGGCCAGCATAGCGTTGCCGGTCACCGAATACGGCACGATCACCACATTGGGGATGGACTTGAGCCGTTGCAGTAAGGCCGTCTGCCGGAAGCCGAACTGGAGCGGGTGATCCTTGACCACGATCTGGAAACCCGCCGCCGACAATCCTTTGGCCAGTTCCAGCAGAACCTCCTGCTGATCGATCATACGAAGATCGTCGATCCAGTAGTCTATCGCGGCCTCTGGAAAGACCTGCAGGCCGAACAGGACGCGCCGGTTCTTCTCGAACGTCTGAAGCTTGGCCGCCCAGTCGTGTTCGACCATGTCCACGATCCGGACATCCGAGGCGTCTGCCTTGTGCCCCAGCCCCGGCTGGGCGTCGAGACAGCGCAGGTTGAGCGGATCGCGGATCGCCCAGGAGTACAACTTGAAGACCAACCCTCTCAGCTGGAAGTAGGCCTGGACCCTATGAAACTTCAGGCGCGTAAAGGTCTTGGCGTTCTGGACATAGACGGGCGCGAACTCGGGATCGGCGATCTCGGCCACGCGGGCTGCCACGATCTCCGGGTCGGGCTCCTGGTCCGAGGTCATCAGAGCGCCGCGGTACAGCAGCATGCTGGCCCCCGGTAACGAGCTGATCGTCACTTCGAAATAGGGGATGCCCCTGGCCCGCGCGCGTCGCTCCAGAACATCGATCACATAGCTGTCGATCGGCAGGCTGACGATGGCGTCAGGCCTAAGCTCGATCAGGGCCTCGTCCATCGCCTGGGCCATGGCCAGGACCATTGCGGTCGCCTTGTCTTTCGGCAGCCAGCGCAGGACACGGCATCGTGCGATGACGTCCGCGACCTGGGCTTCTGTTAGTAGAGCCGAAGATGTTTCACGGCTGGACCTGAACCGTTCGAAGGCAGCGTAAAAGCCATCGGTGACCCACCGGTCGCCGCGACCGCGCATATCGCTGATCACTGTCACACGGTCGAAGCCCATGTTGCGGCCGACGTGGGACCACCAGGCTTCGGTCCGGAAGATCGCATAGATGAGGACGTGGTTCATGCCCTGTCTCCGGTCAGGGCTGGATGGCCTGGACCGATGTGGTCCTTCAGTCTGGGCAGGGCCGTCCAATTCAGGATGGCGTACAGCCCGCTGGTCGCGACCATGGCCCAAGCGGCGCCCCAAACCCCGAACAGCCGAACCAGCGCGACAAGAAGAACCGCCCCGATCATCAGGATCAGCCCCTGTCTGATCAGAACCCAGCGCTCTAGGTGTTTGGCGTTCAGGATCATGGCGGGGAAGTCAGCCGCGCCACGCAACAAGAAGCCCGTCAACATGATCGCAACCAGTCCCAGATCGATGTTGAACCGTGCCGACCAGATGCCCTGCGTCAGCCGATCGGCCACCCACAGCCCGGCGAACAACACCGGCACGGCCAGCAGCGTACGCCCATATTCTCTGACCACCCGGCGTATCAGTTGCTGCGTCGGCTCCACCTTCGCCGCGGCGAAAACCGAAGGCATCACGCGATTGAACGAGGCGATGCTGAACATCTGGTAGGCCAGCGAGACCAGCAGGGCGTTCCGGAAATAGAGGCCGGTCTGCTCCAGCGTCAGCAGCCCGCCCACCGCCAATCGGTCGAACTGAAGGACAAGGACGGCGATCAGCCCTATCAGGAAATGCGTCATCGAGGCCCGATGCTGGCCAAGGATGTCGGCGGTCAGGTTGAACGGTGTGGCTTTCGGCGCGGCTTGGCGCAACCGCACGAACATCACGGCCAGCACCAGGGTACATAGGATCGCGCCGATGGCCCAGGCCGCGATCACGAAACCGAGGTCGAACATCGGTCGCACGAACAGGGTTGTGGCCAGAAGCACCATCGCCAGCCCTGCATTCTTGAGCGTCACGACGACGAGCATCGGCGCGTAGCGGCGATTGATCAGGGCATACTGATAGACCTGATTGGACAGGTGCTCGCCGACCACGACCACTGTCGCCAGAAGAAGGATCGGCCACGGCGGATGGGCCCAGAACGACACCGCTGCGATGAAGAACGGGATCATCAGGACCCAGTTAAAGGCAAAGAACTTCAGGGCCTGGGTGACATGGCGGTCCATCACCGCATCCGCCTCGCCAGCCGCGCGCCGTTGAATATCGATCTGACGTTCGAAGTTGAAGGCAAAGGCGAACAGGCCCACCAGCGTCGCGATCAGTCCGAACTGACCCGCCTCATCAACACGCAGGCCATAGGTGGCGGTCAGGACCAGCCCGGCCCGCGCCGCAACATCCATCAGCTTCACACCGAGCAGAAAGAGATCGCGATGCCTCTGTGACACTGCAGTGCTGGTCACCAGGCGGTCCATCCGCCATCGACGGCCAGAACTTGACCGGTCACATAGCTGGACGCTTCGCTGGAAAGGAACACCAGGGGCGGACACATTTCCTCGGCTCGGGCCATGCGGCCCATGGGGACGCGGGCTGAATAGTTGTCTGCGAACACGCCGTTCTGTCCGCTGGAGACCCCCCCGGGCACTAGGCAGTTCACGCGGATGCCCTTGTCGGCCCAGTGCGTCGCTAGCCATTTGGTCAGCCCGACCACCGCAGCCTTGGAGGCGGAATAGACCGCCGGCGTATTGATCGGCCCGCCCAGATAGTCCGAGCCCTCGTAGATGCGACTGTCGGGGCCGACCAGTCCGTAGATGGAGGCCGTCTGGACGATGCGGCCGCCGCGCCCGGCCTTCAGCATCTCGTTCCCCACGGCCTGAGCCATCAGGAACATGCCGTCGATATTGACGCCCATGACCTCGCGCCAGGTTTCCAGGCTGTAGGTCTCGAATGGTTCGAAGAAGGCGCGCACATCGGCGGTCTTGGTCGCGGCATTGTTGATCAGCACGTCGATGCGTCCGAACTGCGCCATGACTGCCTCGACTAGAGCCTTGACCGAGATCGGGTCGGACACATCGCAGCCAAAGCCATGAGCCGTTTCACCAATCTCATCGGCGGCAGCACGGGCAGCGTCCGCGTTCAGGTCAACGACCGCGACGTTCGCCCCTGCCTCGACCAGGGCGCGGCAGAACAGGCGACCCAGAATGCCTGCTCCGCCCGTGACCAGTGCGACCTGCCCATCCAGCCGGGCGGCGGTAATTGTCGGGGCGTCAGTCATCAGTTGTGGGTCCGGAACACTGGCTTGATCGCGGCCCCGTTCAGATGCGCCTCGACCCCGTCGTTGAGGGCGCGCGCATAGACGGCCAGAGCACCGTCGAATGCCTGCATGGTCCGATCCAGCTCAGTCTGCCCGTGCGCCTGCGACACGGCCAGCCAGGGCATCATCACCCCGTGCTTCAGCATCTCCTGCGCGAACAGCGTACGCATCGGTAGGGAGGGCTGGCCGGAAGCATCGCGTGTGACATAGTTCAGGGCGACAGCGGGCCCTTCCATGAAGACATGATCCTGCACGCCGTGTCGCGTCGCGACCTCGGCCAGCCCGGATTTCAGGCGCGCGCCATAGTCCCATAGATGACCCGGCACATCCTCGGCCGCATTGATGCGTGTCGCCTCGACGAAGGCCCCCAAAGCCGGCATTTCCGCCCCGTGGGTTGAGGACAACAGGAAAGTGCGCTCCATCCCGGGCTCGACGATGGAGCCGACCTGCATGTATTCGCGCTTGCCGACCACGGCAGCCAGCGAGAAACCGTTGGCCATGGCCTTGCCATAGGTGGCCAGGTCCGCCTCGATGCCGAAGAAATGCTGCGCGCCCTTCAGGTGCCAGCGGAACCCGGTGATCATCTCATCCAGGATGAACAGCGCACCCTCGGCGTGGGCCAGAGCCTTGACCTGATGCAGGAAGTTGCCCTCGCCCCGCGGGCAGGCCGAACACGGTGTCTGCGGCCACTGTGCCTGGGTCGGGCAGTCTGGGCAGGGGGTAGTATGCGTCGCAGGCTCCAGCATGACCGCGGCGATCTGGTCCGGATATTGGTCGAACAGCGCCTTCAGCGAGCCAAGATCGTTGTAGTCGAATACCAGGGTCGTCGCTGCCTGATCGGCCAGGGTGCCGCGCTTGATCGCCGTTACCCCAATGAACCAGTCGTCGAAAGAGAAGAAGGGATGCTGGCGCGGTACGCAGACATAGCGCCGGCCGGTATAGGCCCGCGCGATCTTGACGGCGGCGGTGGTGACGTTGGAGCCGTTCTTGCCAAACTTGACCATCTCCGCGCACGGGATCAGTTCGCAGATCAGTTCGGCGGCCTCCAGCTCGATTTCGGTGGCGCGGGTCAGGTTGACGCCGTTCTCGATCTGGCGGACCGCGGCGGCATTCACGCGCTCGTCGGCATAGCCGATGGTGACGGCCCGCAAGGCCATGCCGTAGTCCAGATACTTCGTTCCGTGAGTGTCCCAGACATAGGCACCCTTACCACGCGTCAGGACGGGCGGCGCGCTGGACGGAAACTGGTCGTCACCGCGCGAATAGGTGTGGGCTCCACCAGGAATGGCCGCATGCAGCCGCGCGCGCAGGGCCGCGAAATCCGCCTCGGCATTGCCCTTGCGGGCATCGGCATCATTGGACGGATGGGAGGTGTCCGGCATCAGGGTCTTCATCGCGGCTGCAGATTGTTGGCTTCGTAATAGGCCAGCGTCGGCCGGTCGAGGTCCAGATCCCCCTTGACCACATGCATCCGACCCAGATCGGCCAGCCGGGCCTGATTGTCGCTCGCCCAGTAGATCAGAGACGTCGTCTGCGGATCGCGCAGTTCCGGCGGATGGAACAGGCTCAGAAAGGCGAACATCGGCTCGTCGACCGAAGAGAACCAGCCCGAGGCGATGAAATGCCCGCCCAACGACGAGGACGTGCAGGTGAAGTCCATGGCTGCCAGACCATGGTCTCGTCCGTAAAACTCAAGGAAGGCCAGCACGGCGGGCATATCCTCCGGCTCCGCCCCGATCTCGACGACATGAGCGAACGTCATGCCCGGAATGGCGTCGCGGCGCAGCACGACGTGCGCGAGCCCTACAGCATAGGTCTCATAGGCATAGACGGGGTGGTTGTCGTAGCGCCATGCCATGTGCGCAGCGTCGCGGACGTAGGCATTCTTGTCCGACAGGCCTCGCGCCGGCTCGGCCACATCCGACGCCGCCACGCGCCGCGCCGCGCCCTCGGCGGGGGCGACCGCGTCCAAGCGGTGCCGGGCCAGCTTATGACCCAAGGGCGCGATCTGGCTGTACGGCCTGACAGCTTCCACGTCCCAGATACGGAAGAAGCGCGGAATGTAGCGCCAATAGTTGAAGCCTTTGCGCAGACAGACGTTCAGCGCCTCGTCGCTGATCCCGCTGCCCAGCATGACGTCATAGGTGGATTGAAGGTGGTCCAGCATGCGCGGCCCAAGACCCTTGCCCTTGGCCTCCGGGGCCACGATCCAGGTCGTCAGTTCCGCCGCCCGTCGGCGCTGACCGGCCAGCATGAAGCTGCGCTCGTGCAGGCCCATGGCCCCCAAAAGCTGTGATCCTGAAAGCGTGACACAGACCGAACACGTCTCGCGCTGTTCGGGCGCATCGACGAACTGCCAGCTAGAAAAGCCTGGCAGGCCCAGCGCCATCTTGCGTGGCCAGTGGGCGTCATAGAAGGCGGCGATCTCCTCGACCGACACGCCCAGATCGCTGGCCGAACCCGTGATGATGGCGTCCATGGAACCTCCGTGCGATTGCGCCAGAGGCGCCAGATACGATCAGGTCGCCTTCGGATCAGAGGTCCGGTCGGCTCCGCCAGAGCGGATAGACTGTGTCCTCGGGTCGGATGGTGCAGGCTCCCGGCGTCCCGATATAGCGGCTCCGATCGGGCAGGTCGCGATCTATCAGCAGCGATTCCGTGCCGATCTGACACTGACGACCGACGGAGCATTTGCCCAGCACCGCCGCGCCGGGGCGCAGCGTCACGTGCGATCCGAAGGTCGGATAGACATCGTGGTTCGATCCGACGCTGACCCGCTGATAGCTGACGAAATAGTCGCTGTAGGATGCCCGTCCCAGCACTGTCCCCAACGGGTGCACCAGCAGGAAGACGCTGGGCAGTTCCACCTCATAGAAGATATCGCAGCCGTGCAGCGCCTTGTTCAGGAGGAACAGTTTCGCACAGAGATCGGCCGGCGCGCCCTGTCGAAACAGTTCATTGCCCAGCAAGTAAAGCCACATCGCATACTGATCGCCATGCAGGTGACTGAAGACGGCCCGTTCGCCATCGAAAAAATACTTGTTGTCGATGTGGCTGAAGCAGTGTTCCAGCCGCGCCAGGGCGATGGGCAAGGCTGTGCGCAGGTCGTCGACGAATACTTCGCCATCCGGAAAATGGGCGCTCAGCTGGCGGGCAACATAGGCGGATAAGGCCTCCGGCGTCAGGCTCATCGCGATACGCGGGGTCATCGCCATCTCCGATCAGGCCACGGGCAAGTGGATGGTATCGACGCGGGGAAGCTCCAGCGCGTCGTCGCGGGCCATGTCGGCGACCCCGTCGCGCGTCGTTACGCCTAACGCGGCCCCCCGCTCACGCACGATATCAACCGTATGCCGATCGTAGCCGCCGTACGGATAGCAGATCGTCCAGTCGGTCCGTAGCACGCCCAGCTGGCCAAGGAAGTCCAGCGAGCGGTCTATGTCGATGGCCTGTTCCTGAGGTGTCATCGACGACAGCCATTGATGGCTGTAGCCGTGGCTGCCGAAGGTCATGCCCGCATCCAGCATCGCCTTGGCCTGATCGATGGACATATAGAGCTCGGCGGCGAATCCGACCTCATCGGCGCTGACAAAACGGGCGAACAGAGCGTCGCAGATCGTGTGCCGAACCGCCGCGGGCAAAGCCATCTGCAGCATCAGCTTGATGAACAGAACCTCGGGCGTGTCGAGGTGGCATTCACCCATGTGGGCGTCGATATAGTCCTGCCACGGACGCAGATCGGCCCCGGCTTCGCGCGCGCGCTCGACCTCCTGACGCAGCGCCACGACGATCTTCGTGGCATCCGGCTCTGAGGCCAGGATGTAGTGGATCTTGTTCACGTCCAGCAGCTTCCCCTCGAGGATCGGCTGGGCCGGCGGATAGAATGCGCCCTGCCAACCCCGCGCTTCCAGCAGGGGAAAGACGTTCTGGTAGTGATCCAGATAGCCGTCGTCGAACGTCAGCCAGCAGGCGTTGTCGGGCAGGCGCTCCTGGCCGCGCGTGGCTGCGATGATCTGCGCGGTGGTCACCACCTCATAGTGTGCGGCGATGTGATCAAGCTGGCCCCGGAACGCTCCCAGCGTCCTGCCCTTGATCCGCGGATAGCGGGACTGCGCGAGGTCGCGGACGTAGTGGTACATGACGATCGTCAGGGCCATCAGCTGCGACTGCCCTTCTGATTGCGCACATTGACACCGTTGGTCGCCAGATAGGTGCGGACCTTGATCGGGCTGTGGTCGGTGAAGATGAACATTGACGAGATGGTGATCGCCGAAGCGCCCGCCTCCAGCGCGGCCTTGCAGTCCGCCAGACTGCCCGCGCCCGACGAGGCGATCAAAGGTATGTCCAGCTTGTCAGCCAGCGCATCGACCATTTCCAGATCATAGCCGTTCATCATGCCGTCGCGGTCGATAGACGACATCAGGATTTCGCCGGCATGGAGGTCCTGCATGCGCAGGGCAAATTCGACCGGATCATGGGTTGTCTGCGCATTGCCGCCGTGGCCGACCACATGCTTGCGACCGAACTCGTCCGCCTTGTAGTCAACCGAGACGACGATGCACTGATCCCCGAACCGGCTGGCAGCCTGGGTGACGAAATCCGGGTCATCGATGGCGGCCGAGTTGATGCTCACCTTGTCCGCCCCACTTTTCAGCAGGGCCTCGATCTGGGCCAAGGTGCGCACACCACCGCCAGCCGTCAGGGGCACGAATACCTCCTCGGCCACCCGCTCAATGATCGATCCGGCCACCGTGCGGCCCTCAGCCGAGGCGTCGATGTCGACGAAGATCAGTTCGTCCACACCATAGCTGTCATAGACTTTGGCAGTCGAGACGGGGTTGCCCGCCTCACGTTGATCATCGTGGAAGCGGCGCATCTTCACCAGACGGCCGTTCCGGATCAGGAATTTGGGGATGATCCGTTTCTTGAGCATCAGAATTCGTGCGCCAGCCAATTCTGCAGAAGCTGCAGACCGTTGTCCTGGCTTTTTTCGGGATGGAACTGCGTCGCCGTCAGATTGCCGCGCCGCACCGCCGCCGTCACCTTCCCCCCGTGATCAGTGGTGGCGATCAGGTCCTCTGGATCGTGGCAGACCATGTGGAAGGAATGCACGAAATAATAGTCGCTCTCGCCCGACGGCAGGCCCTTGAACAGCCATTCGTCTGGCGCGAACGACACAGCGTTCCAGCCGACGTGCGGCACCTTGGCCGGCGGGGCCACGTCGAGCGGCAGGATTTCGGCATCCAGCCAGCCGAGGCCCTGGTGGGTGCCATGCTCGTGACTGACGCGGGCGAACAACTGCATGCCCAGGCAGACCCCCAACACTGGCTTCTTAACCTCCAGAGCCAGACGATCCAGCACGGGCCGCAGACCCTCCTTCGCGGCGATGGCTTTCATCGCATCACCGAATGCGCCAACGCCGGGCAGGACCAGTCGGTCCGCCGCCTCCAGTTCGTCGAACTCGGCCGTGACCACTGCATCCTCGCCGATATACTCGAAGGCGTTCATCAGCGAGCGGACGTTGCCCATTCCGTAGTCGATGATGGCGATGGTCATCGCTTTCGTCCCTACTCGACCTTGACCTTCGGCGGCCCGACCGGGATGTGGCTCAGGTCCGTGCGGTCCCACTTGTCGAAGTCGGGCATGACCGGCCCGGTCTCCATGTTCTTGCGGTCGAACTTCCACGGATGGACCTGGTGGGGTTCCAGATAGGCGTAGAACTCGTCCTCGGTCATCTGGATCTGCTCCAGGAACCAGTCCATCGAGGCCGGGCGCTTGCCGTCGTATTTGGCCTCGATCTCCAGCGCTTCCTCACGGGTCTTGCGACCGTTGCGGATGTCGATCGACAATAGGTGGTTGGCCCGACCATAGCCGCGCTTCACGAACTTGGAATAGTCGCGCATCCCCTGGAAAGTGCATTCGACCTTTTCGTAGTCATACTCGGGCGGCACGCCCTCGACCTCCTGGCCTTTCCACCCCAGTTCCTTCTCGATCAGGGCGACGTTCGCCTTGGTGTCCCACTCGATATAGTTGCCCAGGCAGATCGACTGGACCTTCAGTTTGATCAGGTCCTTGCGCTTGGGATAGTCGAACATCCACAGGTCGCGGCGCTCGACCCGACCTTGCAGGAACTCATACATGTCGTCGGCGGTGATGCCCTGGTTCATCAGGCGATTGAACCGCTTCTCGTCGACCTCCTCCATCTCCTCGAAGGTGTACCAGCTGTGGTATTCGGCGGTGCTCTCACCCCAGAACAGTAGCGGCACCTCGAAGCGCACGGCCATGTGCATGACGCCGGAATAGATGCCTGTGTGGCAGTGCCAGCAGAAGTCGCCGCGCCGCTTGAAGCTCTCCAGCATCAGTTCGCGCACGACGTGGAAGTTCGGCGTGAACTCGACCACGTCACAGCCCAGCTGCTTGAAGACCGAGGTATTCAGCTCGTCGATCTTGGGTCGGTAGCCCCAGTGGTTGTACCGCACCACCAGCGGCTTCAGCTTAAGCACCTTGATGATGTAATAGAGCTGAAAGACCGAGTCCTTGCCGCCCGAGTAGGGCACGATGCAGTCGTAGGGGCCTTTACCTTTGTGAGCTGCGACGATCTCGTCCAGCTGACGCTGACGGTCGGCCCAGTCGATCTTGTCCTGCTTGAACTCGACCTGGCGACAGACGGAGCAGACGCCCTCCTCATCATAGGTAATGGTGTCGACGGTCTCGGGGGTGAGGCAGCGGGTGCACTTACGCATGGTCATTCCACTTCGGGCGGGGAGGCCCGATCCAGTTGTTCTAGCATGTCGCGGTGGTTGGCGACGGCTTCGACGCAAATGAAGTCGACCAGATCGTCGATCTCCTGCGCCTTATAACGTGCGCTCTCATAGCCCAGCGTGCGGCCGTGGCAAAAGGTCTGTTCGCGCCGCAGACCCTCGACGGACGATATATAGAGGGTGCCATCCAGCACGAACAACGGCTCGATGTCCTGCCGACGCGGCATGTCGGCGAAGGAGGCACTGGCATAGGGGGTGATGGTTCCATCGTCCGAGCGGCGCACAGCGAAGGCCGGGTGGGTCGCCTCCAGTTTCGACACGCCCACGATGGCGTCGGCTCCGGCCCGGGTCATCTGGCGTAGCGCGGCATCGACGTCCGATGCTTCGGTCAGAGGCGAGGTCGGCTCCAGCAACACGACGATGTCATAGGCCTCGCCGTCTGCCTCAAGTGTGTCGAGAGCATGCAGGATGAAACCCAGGCTGGGTGCTGTATCGCTGGCCAGCTCGGCCGGCCGCAGGAATGGGGCGTCGGCCCCATGCGCCACGGCGATGTCGGCAAAGCCCTGATCATCGGTCGAGATAATGACCCGGTCCACATGGGCCGAGGCTTTCGCCGCCGCGATCGGCCAGGCCAAAAGGGGTTTGCCGGCCAACGGGCGGATGTTCTTCAAGGGCAGGCCCTTGGAGCCCTTGCGCGCCGGGACGATGGCCAGAACCCGCTTGCCGTCGATCATCTCGACCCTGCCTGGTCGGCGATCAGATCGGGAACCTTGACGAAGGGGGCGCGCGCTCTCTGGATCGAACGGTCCACCACCTTATGTGCCAGGAACAGGGCCTTGGGATAGTTCAGTCCGTGGGCTATCTGGCTGGCGCGGATTTCGTCGTTCTGGCGCATGATGCTGGAGGCAGATCCTCCGGTCGCTCCGCCAGACCGCATCCGCACCCAGATGTTGGGCAGATAGACCGACTTCACCCTGGCGACATAGAAGGTCCGCAGCAGAAAGTCGTAATCCGCAGCCAGTCGATAGGTCGTATCGAAGGTGCCGACCTTGTCGTAGACGGACCGCCGCAGAAACACGGTGGGATGTGCGGGGATAAAGCCGCGGCGCAGGTTCTCGATCGTCGCCGGCCGCGATTTCCAGTGGCGCTCGATCTTGCCGGTGTCTTCCGGATCGACATAGACCAGATCGGCGTGGACTGCCTCGACCGACGGATCGTCGAAGGCCGCCATGACCTGTTCCAGCACGTCGGGCGCGCAGTAATAATCGTCCGAGTTGATGAAGCCGATGACGTCGCCGGTCGCCCTCGCCAGCCCCTTGTTATAGGCGTCGTAGATGCCCTTGTCGGGCTCGGAAATGGCCGAGGTCACACGCGCACCCTCGCGCGCCACGATCGCCATCGTATCGTCCTTGGACCCGCCGTCGACGACAAGATATTCGAAGTCAGCCAAGGTCTGGGCGTTCACGGATCGCAGCGTATCCGCGATCGTCTTCGCGCTGTTCCAGCAGGCGGTGATCAGCGAAAGCCTGGTCATGCGGCGTCTCTTGCGGAAGACAGGGGTGGGGCCGCGCGGTCCTTGTCGGACAGAATGACGGTCGTCACGCCCAAAAGCTCTGGCAGCCGATCTGCGATGGACCAGGCCTGCTCCGAGGCCTCATCATAACCGCCGTCGCAGGTATATTCGAACACTGTATCCTCCAGCGCATAGAACCCGTGGGCATATTGCGCCCCGATCCGCACCCAGCCATCGGCAGGCGTCAGTGTGGCCGTCTTCAGTTCGAGCGCAGGATCAGCCAGGTCCACCACCACATCGACGATGCTGCCGGTTACGATGCGAATGACCTTGGTCTGGGCCGAGGGGGCCAGCTGAACGTGCAGCCCCCGAAACACGCCCTTCTTCGAGAACGAGCGCTTCAGAACCATGTTGTCGCTTTCGTACAGCACCTCCAGCCAGCCGCGTTCGTCCTCGCGGCGATGGGCCGTCTGATCCAGGCGAACGAACGGGTCCACAGCGATCAGCCCCAGTCCGCATTTTTCAGCAGGACGGCCTTGCGGGCGGCCAGGAGGTCAGCTTCCATCATCTCGTCGACCATGGCCTCGAAGCTGATCTCCGGCTCCCAGCCCAGCCTGGCCTTGGCCTTGGCCGGATTGCCCAGCAGGGTCTCGACCTCGGTTGGACGGAAGTAGCGCGGATCGACGCGGATGATGGTCGCGCCGACCTTGATCGCCGGGCAGCGGACCTCGGCATGGGCCGGATCGACCGCCTCGACGATGCCGACCTCATCGACCCCCTGGCCTTCCCAGCGAAGGGTCACACCGATACGGGCCGCCGAGACCTCGACGAACTGGCGCACGCTGTACTGCTTGCCGGTGGCGATGACGTAATCCTCGGGCTCATCCTGCTGCAGCATCAGCCACTGCATGCGGACATAATCCTTGGCGTGCCCCCAGTCGCGCAGGGCGTCCATATTGCCCAGATACAGGCAGTCGCTCAGACCCTGTGCGATCTCGCCCAGACCCCGGGTGATCTTGCGGGTCACGAAGGTCTCGCCCCGCCGCTCGCTCTCGTGATTGAACAGGATGCCGTTGCAGGCGAAGATCCCGTAGGCCTCGCGGTAGTTCACGCACATCCAGTAGGCGAACATCTTGGACACCGCATAGGGGCTACGCGGATAGAAGGGCGTGGTCTCCGACTGGATCGGTTCCTGCACTAGGCCGTACAGCTCGGACGTCGAGGCCTGATAGAATTTCGTCTTCTTTTCCAGCCCCAGAAGGCGGATCGCCTCCAGCAGCCGCAGCGTGCCCAGGGCGTCGACGTCGGCGGTGTATTCCGGCGTCTCGAAACTGACCGCGACGTGGCTCTGGGCACCCAGATTGTAGATCTCGTCCGGCTGAACCTCCTGGATGATGCGGACCAGGTTGGAGGTGTCGGTCAGATCACCGAAATGCATCTGGAACCGCACATCGCCCTCGTGCAGGTCCTGATAGATGTGATCGACCCGGTCGGTGTTGAACAGCGACGACCGGCGCTTGATGCCGTGAACGTGATAGCCCTTTTCCAGCAGGAACTCGGCCAGATAGGAGCCGTCCTGGCCGGTGACGCCAGTGATCAGGGCAGTCTTGCTCATATGGGTCTCCAGCACCGAAACAGGCCGTCAATCAGGGAAATAGCCAGATCGGCAAGAGGTAGATGCGATTGGACGGTCGGCGCGGTGGTCCTATCGCACGCGGCCTATCCTCGACAAGGGCGAGCGCAATCAGCGTCGCATATAGCACGGTTACGCTTGTCGTCCGGCAGCTGCACGCTACTGTGCGTGCAACGAGTTTCAACGGGGACGACCAATGTTCGATACCTTCGCCGCCAATCGCTTCGCCACGCTGAATGACACGCTTCCCGAAACCAGTTCCGGCGGCGGGTCAGGACGGTTCCGGGAGGGCGATGGCCCTGCGACCAACCCTTCCTTCGGGGCGATCGCCAGCTATCAAATCTGCGGCTGCTGCGGCGTGTATCGGGGCGCGATCGATGGGTCCGACGGTGGCGGGCTAGGGGTCATCCTGAACGGCGACGACCGCGGCGGGGTCGGCAGCAATGGTAAGGTTTCGCTGTTTACGAGTGATGCAGGTGCCCAGATCACCCGCTCCAACCAGAGTTGGGCGACCGCCTTGGGCACAGCCGCGACGGTGACTTATTCGTTCCGGGCTTCAGCCGCGACGATGCCGACCGACACCCAAGGCTTTACCCAGTTCAGCGCGGGACAGATCGCCGCCACTTTGCAAGCGCTGGCGGCCTGGTCCGATGTGGCAAACATCACCTTCACGCGCGTCAATGACGCTGGGTCGGAATACTCCAATAATGCCACCATCGTCCTGGGCAACTACAGCTCGGGTCAGAGCGGCGCGGCGGCCTTTGCCTATCTGCCCGGCGGACAGCCGGGTGCGACTGGCACAAACGCCGTTCAGGGCGACGTATGGATCAACAGCTCGCTAAGCTACAATGCTAATCCGGTTCAGCAAGGCTATGGCCAGCTGACCCTGCTTCACGAGATCGGTCACGCCATCGGCCTCAGCCACCCGGCGGCCTACAACGCATCGGCAGGCTCTTCGATAACCTACGCCAACAACGCGGTCTATTTCGAGGATTCGCTGCAGTACAGCGTGATGAGCTACTTCGAAGAGACGCAAACGGGTGCCAACTACCGCGTCAACAACGTGGGGTCCACGCGCTTCGCCTCGGTTCCGCAGCTCGACGACATCTCGGCGGCTCAGCGGTTGTATGGCGCGAACATGTCCACTCGCACTGGTGACACCACCTATGGCTTCAACTCCAACGCTGGCCAGGTCTGGTTCAGTGCCTCGAGCGCCAGTTCCACTTTGATATTCGCGGTGTGGGACGCCGGCGGCGTCGATACCTTCGATTTCTCCGGTTATAGTTCTAGTAGCGTGATCGATCTGCGGCAGGCTGCTTTCTCGAGTGTCGGCGGAATGGTCGGCAATGTGTCGATTGCCCTGGGGGCCGTGATTGAGAACGCCATCGGCGGTACGGGGGCTGACACGATCCGCGGTAACTCGGGCGACAACCGCATCACGGGTGGTGGCGGCAACGACACGATCGACGGGGGGCTGGGGTCCGACACTGTCGTATTCTCCGGCGTTCGCTCTGCCTATACGATCACCTGGGACGGTCAGACCGGGACGGTCACGGGGCCAGGTGGCACCGTCGCGGTCCGCAACGTCGAGTTCCTTGCCTTCTCGGACGGTACCATTGCCGCAGCACCGACCGGTGGACTGAGTGTAGCGGGCGATATCACCAACGAGACCATCAGTGGGTCTGCCCTGGGTGACATGATCGGTGGACTTGGGGGCAATGACACCATCAACGGCCTGGATGGAAACGATACGCTGGACGGCGGTTCGGGTGCCGACATCCTGAACGGCGGTAATGGCGACGATGTCCTCGTCGGTGGGCTGGGCAATGACACATTGAACGGCGGAGCCGGAATCGACACCGCAGACTATTCGGGAGCGGCCGTCGGCGTCACCGTCGATCTTTTCGACGGCATCGCGTCCGGAGGGGCCGGCGTCGATACGCTGTCCTCCGTCGAATCGGTTACGGGTACAGCGTTGGCCGACACGATCACGGGCGATGCCAACGCCAACATCTTGCGCGGTGGCGGAGGCATCGACGTCCTCAGCGGCGGTGGCGGAGACGATCAGCTCTTCGCCGGAGCGCCGGGCCTGTCCAGTGCGGCCCCCGACATCGTCAAGGGCCCCACCACCGCGAACAGTACGATCGCGTCGGCTGTCTCCATTAACGGGGCGTTCGACCTGCTGCCGAACGCGGACATTGCCAACTCGACAACGATCCCGCATGCCACTGTCGTCGCCACCACGCATGGTGGCGTTGAATATTATGCCATCACGGTCCAGGCGGGCGAGACCGTTGTTTTCGACATCGACGGCGCTTCATTCGATACCACGCTCAGGCTGTTCGACGCCTCGGGCAACGAACTGACTTCGAACGACGACTCATCTGCGGATGCGGGGGCTGCAGGAACGGATTCGGCCCTGACCTTTTCGTTCGGCGCTGCGGGCACCTACTATATCCAGGTCGCGGAATGGGCCGCCAACTCCGGCGGCACCTTCACGTCCAAAGCTCCTGCGATCGGAGGGCGCTACACCCTTCATATCTCGTCGCCAGACCAACCGGCCGCACCGACCGTCTCGACAGGCTCGACATTGAGCGGCGGCACCGGGGCGGACCGACTGGAAGGTGGTGCGGGTGTCGACACCCTGAATGGCGGCGCTGATAACGATACCCTGATCGGTGCGGGCGGAAACGATGTCATCGACGGCGGTGCCGGCACTGATACGGCCGTCTTCACGGGAAATCGCTCGGCCTATACGATCAGCACGTCCAACGGCGTTACCACGGTAACGGGAGCCGATGGTGCCGACCGGCTGACCAATGTCGAGCAACTGCAGTTCGCGGACGGGCTGCGAGACATCAACGGCAACACGATCGTCGGCGGAGGGCCGATTAATGGCACCTCCGGCAATGACACCTTGTCCGGCACCATAGCCGCAGACACCATCAATGGCGGTGCCGGTGACGACGTCATAACGGGTCTGGGTGGAAACGACACGGTCGATGGCGGAGATGGTACCGATACGGCGGTGTTCAGCGGTACGATCGCGACGTCTACGATCAGCACATCGAATGGGGTAACCACCGTTACCGGTCCTGACGGCACCGACACCCTGACTGGCATCGAGCGCCTCCAGTTTGCCGATGGCACGCTGATCGTCGGGGCCGGTGGCGGTCAGTATTTCGGCGGCACCGGCAATATCGACATCACCACGGGCACGTCCTTCAACGATGAACTGTTCGGGCAGGGGGGCAATGACACGCTGAATGGTGTCGGCGGCAACGATCTGGTCAACGGCGGCGACGGCAATGACCTCATTGTCGGCGGTGCGGGCAATGACACCCTGATCGGCGGTGCCGGTAATGATACGGCCAACTATACCGCGTCGACGAGCGGCGTGCGGGCCCAGCTGAATACGGGTTTGGCTGCGAACGATGGTCTCGGCGGTTCCGATACATTGTCAGAAATCGAAAACCTCACGGGGTCGGATTTCGATGACATCCTGATTGGCGATGCCAACATCAACGTCCTGATTGGCGGAACGGGGTCCGACACCCTGATCGGCCTGGGCGGCGATGACGTCATCTACGGCGGCTCTGGCGCGGCCAACTCGTTGTACGGCGGCGCGGGCAACGACACCTACGTCGTCGAAGCTGTGGGTGAGACGGTGTTCGAACAGGCCGGAGAGGGTTCTGATCTGGTCCAGACCGGCCTGGCGGTTTTCCGACTGGCCGCCAATGTCGAAAACCTGACCTACACCGGCGCGAGTGCATTCGTGGGTCTAGGCAATGATGACGCCAATATCATCCGCGGCGGCGCGGGGCGTGATGTGCTGGTCGGCTATGGCGGTGACGACACCATCTACGGAGGCACCGGTGCTGCGAACGAGATCTACGGCGGCAGCGGAAACGATCTGTACGTCATCGATTCCATCGGTGACACGATCGTAGAATATGTGAACGATGGTGTGGACCGCGTCGAGACGGGTCTTGCCTCCTTCCGCCTGGCGTCCAATATCGAGAACCTGACCTTTACGGGCACGGGCGAGTTCATCGGTCAGGGCAATGGCGAGAACAACGTCATCCGTGGCGGGACGGCGCGCGACCTTCTGGTCGGTCTGGGCG
>JAESFK010000067.1_pt1 | contig 119963 bp, 109 predicted proteins | sample 9269391 | NCBI WGS metagenome assembly JAESFK01 (sample SAMN14506231, study PRJNA617097) | algae metagenome | isolation source: Drouetiella hepatica UHER 2000/2452 and co-occurring heterotrophs from... | place: Slovakia: Slovak Paradise National Park, Hrabusice, Kosice Region | collected... | reverse complement strand
AACGCACCTGCGGCGAAGATAGTTGGGGGGTAGCTCCCTGCAAAAATAGCTCGGTGCCAGGTGGATTTTGAGAGAGGGGGTGTGATTCTAATCGATTAGAATCACACCCCCTCTCTCTTGCAGTCTTAAGAATTTTTGAATTCTCAGACTTTTGTGAAGTTAGCAATTTTTAGGCACAAATGTCACTGCTTGCTGATAGGGCTTCCTGAAGATTTACAGATGGTGAGGGTCAGGTGCTAATCTATAGCATTACCTGAAAAGCGTTTGTATTTAGTCTTCATAGCCCTACATCCACACATTAAGGGGATGCCATGACAGAAATTATACTGAGAGAGCTAAGCAGTAGTGACATTGATTGGATGGTTTCAGTAGGGAGTAAGTTAGAGGTTACGGCTGGCGATCGCCTCTTACAAGCCTGTGAGAATCTCAATGCTCTTTATTTAATTCTGGAAGGAGAATTTGCTCTGAACTCCCTTCAATCGGAGCATTCTCCTCCTTCAACACTTCCTCAAGTCTTTTACACAAGTGGTGATGTCATTGGAGCATTTCTTCTGCCGAGCGATCAGCTTTTACCTTTTGCTGTTACAGCTCTAGAAGATTCATGGGTATTAGCAATTGATAAACAGCTTTTAGCTGATAAATTGCATCAGGATGCAGGTTTTGGCGCTCGTTTTTATCGGGCGATTGCGATGCTTCTTTCCAGCAAACAATGGCAAATTACTGCTCGTCTACCTAAAGAGTCTATGCTTCAGTCGCATTTAGAGATGACCAAGAGCATGCTCTCAGTATTTGGTAGTCTACATGATAGTGATATGTGCTGGATGACCAGCGCTGGAAGGGTTAAGAGATTGAAAAAGGATGAAGTTTATATTCGAGAGGGGCAGCCTTTAGAAGCCCTGGATATCATTCTTCAAGGCAGCCTCTCCATGTTTATATATCAAGGCAAGCGCAATTCATTATCATTGGCATTTAACACCTCCCAGAATACTCAGCCTAGAAAGATTGCTGAAGCATTGTCTGGTGAAATTTTAGGCGTAACGGCATTTTTGGACATGACTCCAAATCTCTATATGTTGAAGGCAAGTCAAGAGACTTTGGTATTATCGATTCCCATCTCTGCTCTAATGCCGAGACTTCAGCAGGATATAGGCTTGGCTTCTCGGTTCTACCGGGCTCTGGCAAGTCTAACCGCGGAGCGGCTATTTCAGATTATTGATCAGCTACAGAAAAGCACTCGATATGAACCGGGGTGTAGCTTATGCGATAGCCAAGCTTACACAGGGGAGCTAGATATTGCTGATTTGCAGCAGCTTTCAATAGCTAGAGCTAGATTTAACTGGATGTTGCATCAACTCGGTGTAAAAGCTTGAAACTGAGGCGTGAAGACTATGGCAAGCGAACAAGAAAGCTTATTCCGAAAAGAGGCGCTAGAGCAGGTTTCTTCACCTGAGCAGCTTGACCAACTGATGCAGGTTGTTAATCTTAGAGACTGGTTGCCTTTGGCGTCTATCGGTTTTCTGGTAACTTTAGCGTTACTCTGGAGTGTTATAGGCCGTATCCCTATTTTCGTTGAATCTAAAGGTCTGTTGATTAAGAATAGGTCTGATTCTAGCCAGTTGACTAGCGTTAGCTACTTTCCTATAGTTGAGGGGAAACAGATTCAGGTTGGCGATCGCATTTTAATCATTCCTGAAACCAATAGCATCCAGGAATTTGGCGGTTTGGAGGCAACGGTCACTGAAGTGTCACCCTCTTCAGTCACTCAGGCATCGGCGCTGAAGCGAGTGGATGGTAACTTGGAGTTGGCAGAATTGGTTTACACTCCTGCCTCAATTGAGGTTTTAGCGCAGCTGAAACCCAATCCTGAGAATGTTACTGGCTATGAGTGGTCGATGTCTAAAGGTCCCAGCGAAAAGCTATCTGGCGGTACACCTGTTACTGCCAGGGTGACGCTGAGCGATCGTGCTCCCATCAGCTTCGTTTTTCCTTTTCTCAAGTAGCTTTCTGAATCTTCTAATCTAAAGTCTCTAAAGTTTTTTATGGTGAGATTGCTTCTAGATCACAGACAGCCACTAGAGTATGGACAAACGCTGCTGAAGCATTGGCAGAAATTGCGGAATCGAAAGCGCGATCGCGTCACAGCCCCAACGCTGCTTCAAATGGAGGCAGTGGAATGCGGCGCAGCGGCATTGGGAATTATCCTAGGCTATTATGGTCGCATTGTGCCCTTGGCGGAACTCCGTCAAGCTTGCGGCGTTTCACGGGACGGCAGTTCGGCTGCCAATGTTCTGACAGCCGCTAAAATGTATGGCTTAAATGCGAAGGGATTCAAGAAGGGATTGCCGAGCTTGATGGAGTTGCAGCCTCCTTACATTATCTTCTGGCAATTTGACCATTTTTTGGTGGTAGAAGGGTTTGACAAAGAGCAGGCGTATGTCAGCGATCCGGCAGTTGGACGGAGAAAAATTGCGCTAGAAGAATTCAATCAGGGTTACACCGGTATCGTCTTGCTGATGGAACCTGGCGTAAATTTTCAAAAGGGCGGTAAAAAAAAGAGCGTGATTGAGGCTTTGCAGAATCGCCTGCGAAGCTCGGCTGCGGCACTGGCATACTGCGTTGCGGCAGGGTTTCTACTGGTGATTCCCAATCTAGCTGTGCCGGTGTTTAGCCAGGTGTTTGTGGATAATGTGCTAATCAAACATCGTTTAGACTGGGTTCCTTACCTGCTGGTCGGAATGCTGCTAACGGTTTCATTGCAGGGTTTATTAACGGCGCTTCAGTTGCAGTATCTGCGCAAGCTCAAAATTAAGCTGTCGGTGGCAATGTCTAGCCAGTTTGTCTGGCATCTGCTGAAGCTGCCCGTAAGTTACTATGCCCAGCGCTATTCAGGAGAAATTAGTAGCCGTATTCGGATTAACGATCGCGTGGCTAGCGTCTTGACTGGGCAGCTCACCACAACGATGATTAGCGTTGTGCTGGTTGTTTTCTACGCGGCAATTATGCTGAGATACAATGCGCTGTTAACGCTAGTTGTGGTGGTGTTTGCGATCGCCAACGTTTTGGCATTGCAGTGGGTATCTAAGCGGCGGGTAGATGCCAATATTACCGTGGCGCAGAACTACGGTAAGGTGAACGGCGTGGCGATCGCGGGGCTGCAAAGCATCGAAACTCTGAAAGCTTCTGGATTAGAGTCAGACTTCTTTTCGCGTTGGGCAGGCTATTACACCAAAGCGACTAACGCGCAGCAGGCGCTAAACTTGGTTAACCAAAAGCTAAGCCTATTGCCTTCGCTAATTACCTCGCTGAGCACGGTGTTTTTGCTCAGCATTGGGGGTTGGCAAGTTATTCAGGGCAAGATGACGATTGGGATGCTGCTGGCTTTTCAACTCTTGACAGTGAGTTTTTTGGGGCCAGTTAATAACTTAGTGCGATTTGGCAGTACCCTTCAGGACTTGGAAGGCAATCTTCTCCGTTTGGATGATGTCTTGGACAATGTGACCGATCCAGCTCTGAAGGCGGAGCAAGATCGAGTAGAGCAAGCCCAAGCTCAACCTGAAAAATCCGAATGGTCTCTGATGCGCTCATCTTATAGGCTGCAAGGCTATATCGAGATGAAAGGTGTCACCTATGGCTACAGCCGGGTCACGCCCCCTTTAATTCAAGATTTCAGCCTCTCGATCAAACCCGGACAGCGTGTGGCATTGGTCGGGGGCAGCGGTTCGGGAAAATCGACCTTGGCGAAGATTGTTGCCGGACTTTATGAACCTTGGGAGGGAGAGGTTAACTTCGATGGCATGTCTAGACCTCAGATTCCGCGATCGGTTCTCACAAATTCTATTTCGGTAGTTGATCAAGATATTCTGCTGTTCGCAGACAGTATTCGAGCCAATCTCACCCTATGGGACTCCACTATCTCTGATCAGACTTTGGAAAAAGCCTGCCTGGATGCGGCAATTAATGATGTGATTCTTTCTATTCCAGGGGGCTATGATGCGCCGCTGATTGAAGGAGCGGCAAATTTGAGCGGCGGACAGCGTCAGCGTTTAGAGATTGCTAGAGCTTTGGTGAATGATCCGACGATTCTGATTATGGATGAAGCGACTAGCGCCCTAGATGCGGAAACTGAAAAAATTATCGATCGCAATCTGCGCCGACGGGGCTGCACCTGTTTGATTGTGGCACATCGACTCAGCACGATTCGAGACTGCGATGAAATTATTGTGTTGGAGCGCGGTAAGGTCGTACAGCGGGGAACGCATGAATCCCTGTGGCAGGAAAAAGGACATTACTCCAAGTTAATTATGAGCGAGGCGAGCTAGGACTTGAACAAAAATACCGCCTCGTACCCTCAGGCTGTTCGCCGAATGGGATAGAAGCGGTTTTTGACTTGGTTTAACTTAATCTGTCGTCAGCTAGTCAGGAGCGCTACCGGGATTAACGAAAGATTCTTTATCGAACGAACCTTCAGTTTGGTGCAGGAAGCCACCGTCTTCGCCACCTGAGATTTTAGACAGATCTTCTTGATTTAGCGAACCTTCAGTTTGGTGCAGGAAGCCACCGTCTTCGCCACCTGAGATTTTAGACAGATCTTCTTGATTTAGCGAACCTTCAGTTTGGTGCAGGAAGCCACCGTCTTCGCCACCTGAGACTTTAGTCAGGTCTTCTGGGCTGAGTTCTTCGCTTTCGTGTTGTACAGACATAATTACTCCAATCGATTGCTTGAATGTTAATTATTCAGGTCACTTGCATAGCAGAAGTTTACCTGACTCGCTTACCCTAAGAAATTTTTAGAGATCTTGGGATACCGTTAGAGCTGCCTTGGAAAACTAAAAATACAGGTCGTATTTGTTTGCCTTAAGACTGCCTATAGCCCTATTGTAGGATATTAAATTTTGAATGGAGGTGTAACGAGTTACACTCTCCTGCTTGGTGAGAGTATATGAAAAGTGATCGGCAGTAGAATGAGCAAGAATAGTTGATTGAAATCAAGATGATCTTTAAACACATGGCTTTGAGCCAATGATGATTCAGATTATGATTGCAAAAATTTACAAAACAAAACCTTTTTTGAGAATTTACAAAACAAAACTTTGAAGTTTTGAGGAAGATAATCGCTCATAGCTACTTTACAGATAAACTCAGCAGATAAATTCTGTCGTGATTTGCGTCCTGATGCCTCACCCGATGCTCCATTATGATCTCTAAGACGCTTCAAGGAAATTTGCCCCTGCTGCTGAGCGACTCTAGCTTGGTTTGGACAGTGCAATCTGGATCGATCGCCTTGTTTGCAATAGCCATTATTGATGATGCTCCAGAGGGCGAACGTCGGTATCTGTTTGATGTCAAACCTGGGGAAGCTCTATTTAGCGCTATATTGAGCCATTCAGAACATCACCTAGGCATTCTGGCAGTAGCTGTTGAACCCGCAGAACTCTGGGAGCAGTCGATCGCTACCGTCGGTCTGCCCACTCTGTTGCCGCTCGTAGAAACATGGGTTCATCAATTAGCACAGGTGAAAGGGCTACCGCATACTGTTTTTGCTAAGCCGACTCACTCCGATCGCTATGTTTCTTTAGTTAAAGATCAAGTCTTTCAGCCACCTAGAGATCAGGTGCTATGGATACAGTGCCAGCAGGGAACCGTGCAGTGGCTGGGATATGATTCGTTAACGCTGGTTCCTGAATCGGGTATCCTGCCGCTGGCAAGTGGAATGTGGGTGCAATCTACGGATAATGTTCAGCTTTTGGTGCAATCTACGACAGAAATAGATACGATCGACACTCTAGTTGCAGGATTAAATCATCTCCATAGTTATTTTCTGCGAGGGATTGAGTTAGTTACTACCCAGGAAACTCAGGCAGAATTTTCTAGGTTTCAAAAAAGACAGCAGCTTAATCGTCAGGTGACGCAAGATACGCTCAAAGATCTGGTGGCTCTGCTTCAGCCTAGACCCGCCAATCAGTTTGCAGAGGCGGATGAGCTACTGATGGTGGCTGGAGCCGTAGGCAAAGCCTTAGGGGTTGCCATCAAGCCAGCGATGGAGGCGGAAGATGCCAGTCGAATGCGTGATCCCTTGGAGGCGATCGCCCGATCTTCTCGGCTACGGCTGCGACGGGTTCTTCTCCGAGACAAGTGGTGGGAAAAGGATGGTAGCGCCATTATTGCCTATCGGCGTCAGGGCAAAAGCCCGGTTGCGCTTTTGCCGATCGCGGGTGATCACTATGTCATTTTTGATCCCCAGGCGGAAACGAATCATTCCTCTCAGCGGCGTTATCCGCGGGTGGATGCAGAGATTGCGTCAAGCTTGGAGCCGAGTGCCTACATCTTCTACCGCTCTTTTCCTGAATCGGTTCTACGAGCCTGGGATCTAGTGCGGTTCGCCTTTAAAGGACAGCTCAAGAATCTCATCATTCTGCTGAGCATGGGGATTGCCAGTACCCTAGCGGGAATGCTGGTGCCACTGGCAACAGGCATTTTAATTGACACGGCTCTACCAACAGGCAATCGTAATCTGCTGATCCAGATTGGATTAGGTTTGCTGTTCTTTGCGTTGGGTTCTGTCAGCTTAGAGTTGGTGCAGGGTTTAGCCACAATGCGGCTAGAAGCGGTTTCTGAAGCCTCAATGCAGGGGGCGGTTTGGGATCGGTTGCTCAAGCTGAAGCCGACTTTTTTTCGGGAATATACGATCGGCGATCTGGAGTCTCGCGTTTCAGGCATTGGTCAAATCCGCAGAAAGCTAACGGGTACCACCTTTCGCACCATTCTGACGGGCTTTTTTGCGCTGCTAAACTTTGGGCTGATGCTGATCTATAGCCCTAGTTTGGCGCTGGTGGCAGGCGTAGTGGCAGTGGTGGCGATCGCCTTTACTGCCACTTCTGGGGCGCTGCTGCTTCAGCAGACCCGTCCGCTTCTAGAGCTGCGGGGCGAAATTTATGGCTTGTTGGTGAAATTGATTGAGGCTGTGCCTAAACTGAGGAGCGCTGGGGCTGAGGAGCGTGCTTTTGCGACCTGGGGGCAAAAATACACGCGGCAGCTTCAGCTTGAGTTAAGCACTCAAAAGATTCAGGACGGCGTGGCAATTTTTAACACCGTGATGCCGGGATTGACGGCAACCCTGCTGTTTTGGGCGACGGTAATTGTGATTGGGCAGGCGCAGTCTGCGGGAGAGACAGGGCTTTCTACAGGGAGGTTTCTCGCCTTTAGCGCTGCCTTTGGGATTTTTATCAGTGGGGCTACCAGCCTCAGCAATGCTATTACTTCTGTGCTGGAAGTGGTGACCTTGTGGAAGCGATCGCAGCCTATCCTGGCTGCTGAGCCAGAGGTCGATCCCGACAAGGCTGATCCGGGTAGGCTGACCGGGCGAGTGAGGGTCGATCGTGTGACCTTCCGCTATCGAGACGATGGACCTCTGACTCTCGATCAAATCAGCTTTCATGCAGAGCCAGGAGAATTCATCGCGCTGGTAGGCCCTTCGGGCAGCGGTAAATCGACTCTGTTGCGATTGCTGCTAGGCTTCGATACTCCTAGCGACGGCAGTATCTATTACGATGGGCAAGATCTCTCAGGGTTGGATATTACGGCTGTGCGTAGACAGTTGGGGGTGGTGCTGCAAAATAGCCGCATTAATTCCGGCAGCATCTTTGCCAATATTTCTGCCAGCGCCTTACTGGCTGTCAGTGAAGCTTGGGAAGCAGCAGAGCGTGCGGGTTTTGCGGATGACGTGCGGGCAATGCCGATGGGTATGTATACGTTTGTCAGCGAGGGCGGCTCCAATATCTCTGGCGGTCAGCGGCAGCGGCTCATGATTGCGCGGGCTTTGGCGCTGAAGCCTCAGATTTTGCTATTCGACGAAGCCACGAGCGCGTTAGATAACCGGACGCAGGCGATCGTCACCGAAAGTTTGGATGCTCTGGGCGTGACGCGCATCGTGATTGCCCATCGCCTCAGCACCATTCGCCATGCCGATCGCATCTATGTGATTGAAGCAGGGCGGGTTGTGCAACAGGGATCGTTTGACGAACTGGCTCAGCAGGAAGGCTTATTTGCTCAGTTGATTGCTAGGCAGATGGCGACCTAGCCTCAGCAGCATTGCTGAATCTGGATACGAATTTTTTTGGAAAGGGGCGCTGAGGCAAGCTATAAGCGAAGCCATCAAGCAAAGTCTCTAGAAAAAGCTAATAATAGAGGCTATTAGGCCAATCAAATCTTGTCTATCCTGATATCGAGACTCGTCAAGGAAAATGATGATGAAAGACCCAACGACTCATTCTTCAATGAAGTGGGCTAGTGCCATATCGACGCGTCCTTCGCTAGAAGCTGCCGTCAAAGATGTGGCAGAGCAAGCCCAGCTTTGTTTGCAAGATACTGCGGATTTGGGGTTTGTTTTTATCTCATCTGCCTTTGCTAGCGAGTATTCTCGACTGCTGCCTCTCCTCAAAGAGCATCTCTCTGTTCCAGTTTTGCTCGGCTGTGGGGGCGGGGGCGTGATCGGCATGGATCACACTCAGCAAGTTCAAGAGATTGAGGGCGAAGCGGCGATTAGCCTGACTTTAGCTCGATTACCTGAAGTTGATATTCATACGTTTCACATTGATGCAGAGAACTTGCCCGATCTTGACGGCCCTCCAGACGCATGGGTAAGCCTGATGGGTGTATCCCCTCAAGACAATCCGCATTTTATTTTATTGGCTGCGCCGGGTTCCTCTGGCGTAAACGAGCTTTTACAGGGGCTAGATTTTGCCTATCCGGATGCGGCTAAAGTGGGAGGGTTGACAGATGTCAGCTCTTTTTCGGGCAGTAGCGGCCTGTTTGGCAGCGATCGCTACTACCGAGACGGCGTAGTTGGGGTGGCTTTGAGCGGCAATATTGTGCTGGAAACGATCGTGGCGCAGGGCTGCCGTCCGATTGGGCAAACCTATCGCGTTGTGGAAGGCGAACGCAATGTTTTGCTAAAGCTAGAAGAACAGGGAGAAGATCAAACTTCCTGCGGCTTAACCCGCACGCCTCTAGAAATTTTGCAGGGAATGTTTCAAGATTTGAGCGAGGCAGACCGAACCATTGCTCAGCGATCGCTGTTTGTCGGCATTGCTCAAAGCGCTTTCAAGCAGCAGCTTGAGCAGGGCGATTTCCTGATTCGTAATTTGCTGGGCGTTGATCCCCGCACAGGTGCAGTTGCGATTGGCGATCGCGTCCGTCCAGGACAACGAATTCAGTTTCATTTGCGGGATGCTGAAGCTTCAGCCACCGATCTGGAAATGCTGCTAAAGCGCTACCCCAAGAACGTTAACCCTTCACCTGTAGGCGCGCTCATGTTTGCCTGTATGGGCAGAGGTCAGGGGCTTTACGATCAGGCTAATTTTGACTCTGATTTGTTTAGCCAATATCTTCCCCATGTGCCGTTAAGCGGGTTTTTCTGCAATGGAGAGATTGGTCCTGTAGGCAACACAACATTTCTGCATGGCTACACCTCTGTCTTCGGCATCTGGCGACAATCTGCCTCTTAATATGGCTACGCTGAACAGCCTATCTAGCGTTCTGTAGCAACCGCCAAGGCGGTTAGGGCGGGGGGACATTTAGGGTGGGGCGCAAAGTGCCCCACCCTAAATGTTCTAAGCAAAATGTTCTAAGCAAACTGGCGACTGCTATATCTAGCGTTGGACAGCCCACATTGCCCGTTTAACCAAACTCGGAATCTGAGAAGGGCGATCGGCTAAGGGAATGTTGGCCTGTTGAAAAGCTGCAATCTTGCCTTCAGTAGAACCTGGGCTATTGTGCAGCTCGGCTAGCCGGGAAGCGCCAACGCTTGAAGGATTGGGCAGCCTATGCCCCGCAACATAGGCAACCACGGGCTTATCGATCGCTTCTGCAACATAATGAGCCGCTGTCTCTTCACCCTCGCATCCCATTTCGCCCACTAGGACAATCACCTCGGTCTGCTCATCCTCTTCCAAGATTTGCAGCCATTGCTGAAAAGAAGACCCCGAAATCCGATCGCCCCCGATTCCCACGGCGATCGATTGCCCTAGCCCTGCCTGAGTCAGTTCCCAAGCGACTTCGTACGCCAAAGCTCCACTACGGCTTATAACTCCCACGTGCCCTGGCATATAAAAAGCAGGCGGATGGGTTCCTAGCAGAATTTGTCCTGGAACAATGATGCCTGGACAATTTGCCCCGACCACCAAAGTCTCGGTAATCTCAGCTTTGCGCACCAAAGACACCATATCTAGGGGCGGCACCCCTTCTGTGATGATAACGAGCTGGCGAATTCCGGCAGCGATCGCTTCTAGCGCCGCGTCTAAGACCTCGTAAGGTTTCACCAAGAGAATAGCGGTTTCCACCAAACCTCTCTGCGCCAGCGCCTGACCGACCATATCAAACACAGGAATACCGCAGATCATCTGCCCACCCCGCCCCGCACTTATACCCGCAACAATTTGGGTTCCATAGGTTGTCATGATGGGCACATAAACAGAACTGAGAGGTTCTGCAATACCCATCACCATTACCCGACTGTTGAATGTGAAATCCATGGCTAACGTGTCTTACGATCGAGAAAAGGAGAGTCTGAGATATAGGCGGGCGTGAAGCAGAAGGTATTCAGCAAAACCCCTTAAAGCTAAGCTCTGAATCGAGAGCTAGAGGGATTGAGTTCCCTAATGGGTTGAGCCTTCGTCAAGGCGACTGCTTGGTCAATGGCTCCATCTAGCCGCTCAACTACCGAAATACCCATCGGCATAAGGAGTTCTTGAGCCTGATAGAACTGAGCACCTACTAATCGCAGAACAAACACAGGGGAAGGCTGCGAAGAGTACCGCCTGATGTGGTTAGCAAACGTTTCGGCGATTTGAAGGCAGGAAATTGAACTGCCCACGAGGTTAATCAGCACCACCTTCAGCGATTTGTCTTGAGCCATGAGCGACAGACTTTGCTCGAAATGCTCAGCGAACGAAAGCTGCGGCAAACAGTATCGATAGGCTTCCCCTAAATCAACAAAGCTTGCTGCCTTGCCTCCAGCCTGCTTCAACAAATCTAGAGTGGTCATTATCAGGCCAGCGCCCGCAGAAATTATGCCTATGCTTCCATTAGATTCCACTTGCTTAAATCGACAGGTCAATCTTGAGGAAACAGATGCCTGAGCCTGATAGGCTTGGTCACGGCTGTTGGCGACCATAGATGCCAGATCGTCTTGGCGACCCAAGGCTGCATCGTTTATGGTTACCCTGCCGTCTAGCGCCATTAATTCACCTTCTGCCGTTACAGCCAAAGGATTGATTTCTAATAGGTCTAAATCTTGACGTACAAATAGCTGATACATTTTCTCAATCACAGCACTGACCGATTGAATTAAAGCTCCTTTAAGCCCCATTTTCAGGGCTAGGCGGCGTGCATAAAAAGAAGAAAATTCTTGATCGACGATAACTCGCTGAATATGCTCTAGCTTTGGTTCAGCGTCAAGTCCTCCGTGCTGAGAACCCAGCAGCAGCGGACGACGAGTTGCGCTGTCAAGCACGATCGCCAGATAGAATTCTAAGTCAGTTTCGTACTTCGGTTCTGCCAACAAAACCTCTGGATATTGACCCATGATGGGCAGGTGAAAAATGGCTTGGGCAGATGCTATTGCGTCAATGGTGTTTTCCGCTAACCGAATTCCGCTGATTCTGCTGCGTCCTGCCTTGTGAATCTGAGATTTCAGAACAACAGGGTAGGGAATCTTCAGCTCTTTGACATCGGCAGGTCGGGCAATTCTTTGAGAGGGCAGTACAGGAATGCCCATCTGGCGGAACAGCTCTTTGGTTTGATACTCTAACAAGTCCATTTCACACGCTCTAACTAACGAGGACAGAAACTCCAGCACATTGACAGATGTCTCAATCTGTAAGGATGTAAAACTCGGCTCATGGCATTAGCCTTGAGCCACAACTTAATCACAGTACAAGCGTAGAAGTCTGAAGGTGACTTCCTTAAGAATGAATATTCGTAGGTCTAAAGCCGTCGAACATTTCACCTTTCCCCTTGAAGTCGTAACAATACCTGGTTGAAAACGAGAGCGCCTAAAAAGAGGCAATGCTCCGCAACCGGGTTAAATGCCGAACACCCTGACTCTATTACCAGATCTAAAGGTCATCTATTGTCTCCTCAAAGTCTAATGCGATCGCGTACAGCATTTGCCCTGCCGATTTGGATAGAATCAGAGAAACAAATGACCCACACAAGCCTGAGGATACCGAAGCAAACCAGTTAAAAAAATTCTGATTCTTCAGTCTCCTCTCAGTGCCGACGGAGTTAGCTGACGGGCTAGGGTTGAGAGGTACCCTTTTTCAGGTTTCTAAAAAAGCGAAGTCGAGTAGCTGAATTCAGCTAAAACCTACCTTATCTTTTCCAGTTCCTTGAGAATGCGCCCCAAGTTATGGTTCCTCCGCTTTGAACCTCTCTTTCAACTGCTTATGACTCAATCTGTCTCAGTAAGTCTGGACAAGTCGGTTGATGAAGCAGGTGGAGATACGAATTCAAATTAGGCTGACTTTTTGCATTGACATAGCCAAAATTACCACTGGATTGAGGGTTAGTCAACTGGTTAAGACTTAATTTTCTCTGAGCATTGCTTATGAATAACGATCTTGCTTACAGATTTAAGTTAAAGATATGAGGAGGGTTGGCTCTCAAATAATCCTGATCGACAGTGAGGTTTTATGAAAATTGGTGTGCCTAAAGAGACGAAAGATCAAGAATTTCGAGTAGGGCTGAGTCCAAGCAGCGTCAGGGGTTTGACCGATCGCAATCATGCTGTCTACGTACAAACTTCCGCCGGATTGGGTGCAGGTTTTACAGATGCAGACTATTTGCAAGCCGGAGCAAAAATTGTTGATGATGCCGCTACTGCCTGGGATCAAGAGCTAGTTGTAAAAGTCAAGGAACCCTTACCCGAAGAGTATCATTTCATTCAAAAGAATCAGCTGCTTTTTACCTATTTACACTTAGCGGCTAACCGTCCCCTGACTGAAGCTCTGATTGGCTCAGGGGTGACGGCGATCGCCTACGAGACGGTGGAGCTGCCAAACCGGAGTCTGCCATTGCTCACGCCTATGAGTATCATTGCTGGACGGCTGTCTGTGCAGTTTGGGGCACGCTATCTTGAACGCCAGCAAGGGGGACGAGGGGTGCTGTTGGGAGGAGTGCCAGGAGTACAGCCCGGTAAGGTGGTCATTTTGGGGGGTGGCATTGTGGGCACTGAGGCAGCAAAGATGGCGGTAGGACTAGGTGCCCAAGTGCAAATATTAGATGTCAATTTAGAGCGATTGGCTTACTTGGAAACTCTGTTTGGCTCTAGGGTGGAGCTGCTTTATAGCACTACGTCTCAGGTGGAAGCCGTTGTTCCGAGGGCTGATCTCTTGATAGGAGCGGTGCTGGTGCCGGGTCGCAGAGCGCCGATTTTGGTAGGGCGATCGCTCGTTGAGCAGATGCGTCCGGGGTCAGTGATTGTAGATGTGGCAGTTGATCAGGGGGGCTGTATTGAAACCTTGCGCCCGACTTCTCATACAAACCCAACCTATGTCGAGGCGGGGGTGGTTCACTATGGCGTTCCTAATATGCCGGGTTCTGTGCCTTGGACGGCAACCCAAGCCCTCAATAACAGCACCTTTCCCTACGTGCTGAAGCTGGCAGATAAAGGGCTAGATGCTTTGGCGATCGATCCGGCTTTGGCTGGAGGGCTAAATGTTCAGGCTCACAAGCTAATCCATCCCGCAGTGCGGGAGGTGTTTCCTGATTTAGCGGGCTGAGCCAATGAAACGGTCGGGCGAACTCAAATTGGGCAAACTCAAACTGGAATGTGACCCTTACTACATATTTTTTCGTTAAATACTGTATTTTTGGCTACAAATTTGGACAAAATTAGCGACAATGGGACTATATCCTCAAGCAGTTGCTTGAGTCCTTCGACGCTTAATCGTAGAGGTAATCCCATGGTAGAAGCTGTTTGTACAATTCCTGTGCCTCAGACTGTCCAAGAGTTAGAGCTGGCAATCCGTCGTTATAAAACCAGCGACATCAGTGGTGCTGAGCTTTTCTGTCAATGGCAAGCCATTCGTGATGCGGCTTTGGCTTTAAGAGCTAAAGAATCCTGGGATGACTCGGTGGCAGGTGAAGAGAGCTACTGAAGTTTTTGGGCAGTGTTGGTACTCATGTAATGAATACCAACACCAAATTTTGAAAGGGATATGTGATGTATCCCTTTCAAAATTAATTTACGTTCCCAGAAAATCTCTACACCAGCAATTCGCCTGTTTCTTGGAGCTTGTGTAGACGGTTGTAGATGCCGCCGTGGTTGAGCAATTCAGCGTGATTGCCCACTTCAAGAATTCGACCATTATCGAGAACGACAATTTTGTCGGCTTCCCGAACGGTGCTGAGACGGTGGGCGATGATGATCGTGGTGCGAGTACCCAAGATACTGCGCATGGCTAACTGGATCGATCGCTCCGATTCATAGTCCAAGCTAGAGGTAGCTTCGTCAAACACCAGCACATCTGGATTCATCAGCAAGGCGCGGGCAATGCCTAGCCGCTGCCGCTGTCCGCCTGAGAGGCGTACGCCCCGCTCCCCAACAACTGTTTTGTAGCTCTTGGGCAGCAGCCGCACAAACTCATCGACTCTGGCAATTTCGCAAGCTTCCTGGATCTCTGCCATCGACACGTGCGGGTTGCCGTAGGTGAGGTTCTCTAGCAGCGTGCCGTTAAACACGTCTACTTCTTGGTGAACGATCGCCAGTCGCTTACGATAGCCCGTCACATCTAGCGATCGAATATCCTGACCGTCAATCAGGATTTTGCCCTGTTGTGGGTCAAAGTAGCGGAACAGAAGCTTGACCAGAGTAGACTTACCGGAACCCGATCGCCCCACCAGCGCCACGGTTTGATTGGGTTCAATCAGCAGATTAATATCTTGCAGGACAAGCCGCTTCTCGTCGTAGCCAAAGCTAAGGCGATCGAAATGGACTTTGCCTGTGAACTGGTAGTTGCGAACGGCTTCTGGTGAACCATCCAGACTTGCCGCATCTTTGCCGCTGGGTAGCGCCAAAAACTCATGCAGGCTTTTCATGGAGGCATAGCGACGGGCAAACACTTCCGCAAGTTGGCTAATCGGCTCTAGCTCAGCATATGCCATGCTGGATACCGTCAGCGTCGTGACAAAATGACCCAGAGAAATCTGTCCCCGCACCGTTGCCCAGAGCGTCAGCGCCAACACTGAAAATACCGACGACTCGACGACTAGCCGCTGCCAAGAAGCCAGCTTGGTATATCCCAGATGAATTCGGTAGTTGAGAAACCTAAACTGCCGTTCGATTCGTTTCTGCTGGCGCTTCAGCTCATAGGCTTCTGTCGCAAAAGCTTTTACCGTTTTGATGTTGGTAATGATTTCGGAAGTATGGCTTTCGGTATTTTCTTCGTATTTATCGAGTCTCTCTTCTTTCTGAATTAAGTGGAGCAGGTTTTTGATCGTGAAGCTGAGGATGAAAACAAAGGAGAGCAGAAAAAGAACTGCAATTCGCCATTCGATTAACAGAATAATTACAAAAATTCCCAGCACTCGAAAGATTTTGGGAATCATTTGTCCGGCAACTTCTGGGTATGTCCAAGTGTGGTTAGACAATCCACGCGCCACTCGCCCAGCGATGCGTCCAGGGTTGTTTTCATCATAGAATTCCAGCGGCAGAGTCAAGATTTTAGAAATGGCTTCCACTGAGTGATCGCGCCTTGTCCTAAAGGAAATATCCCAGTGAAACCATCCTCCTAGCCAGGGCTGAAGGGGGGCGCGAACGACCGTCGCGACAAAAATAATGGCAAGCAATATCATCAGCTCAAAATTGCGATCGCCTGCTTGTCTCAGCCATTGAGCCATTTGATCAATCCACTGCTGCAAGAAGGCATCTAGCTGTTGCCCTGACAAGACATTGAGCAGTTGCCCGATCGCGTAGGGAACCGCTAGATCGATAATTTCAAAGGAGCTACTCGCCGCGATACTCCAGATGGAAAGCGACCAGTACGATCGGTAATATTGCAAAATATCTAAAAGTTTTTGCATGATACTTTTTCCTTGCCGTTGGCATGGGGTAGATACAGGGTGAATAGGTGGACAAGATGAATAGATGGCGATCGTAGAAGCGCTAATATCTGGATGCTTGATGAATAACCGCGTGCCGATATGGGGCTGCTGGATTTATTGCGGGCTTTACGTCAAAGACAGATAGATTAAGACAACAGGATTGAAAAGCGATACAGAAGATTATAACTACGTATTGTAATACTAATGTAGTATGTTTGGGCAAGCGCAAGATATGAGAATGGCGATAAATAGATTACTGTGAAGAAGCAAACTGGTTTTACAGCTTTCCCTTGACCAAACAACGCCTCGATATTCTCCTGGTTGAACGTCATCTCTGTGAGTCTCGCCAACAGGCTCAGCGGCTGATTCAGGCTGGCGAAGTGCGGGTGAATCAGCAGTTGATCGATAAGGTCGGCACAGAGGTAGATAGCTTAGCTGAGATTGAGGTGAAACAGCGATCGCCCTTTGTTTCTAGAGGCGGTGAAAAGCTGGCGAAAGCGCTGGTGGAGTTTCAGGTTAAGGTGAGCGATCGCATCTGTTTAGATGGCGGCATTTCTACGGGCGGCTTTACGGACTGCTTGCTTCAGGCAGGCGCAAAGCAAGTGTATGGCGTTGACGTGGGCTACGGACAGGTCGCCTGGAGTTTACGCCAAGATCCGCGTGTGATACTCCGCGAACGCACCAATATTCGCTACTTGAAACCAGAGGAACTTTACGAGCCTACTCATGCTTACCCAGATCTGGGCGTGGTAGATGTGTCGTTCATCTCTCTAGTGAAAGTTTTGCCTGCGCTGTGGAACTTGCTGCAAGCGCCGCGCGAAATCGTGCTGCTGGTCAAACCTCAGTTTGAGGTGGGTCGGGAAAAAGTTGGGAAGAAGGGCGTGGTGCGAGATGCGAAGGATCAGGCGGGGGCGATCGCTCAAGTCCTTGAATCTGCCCAAACGCTCGGCTGGGGCTATAGTGGTTTAACTTGGTCGCCTCTCGTAGGTCCGGCTGGCAATATTGAGTATTTGCTCTGGCTCCAGATGGATAGTTCTGCTCTGGCTCCAGATCTAGCAGCCCTTGAAGCGATTGCACAATGTGCTCGACAGAATCTTAAAGAGCAGTAAATGCTTCCAAAAAATAGGGTATTTGTGGCATACGCCACAAATACCCTGACTCAAACCTACTCGAAACCTAAGACTATCCGCGCCAAACTATCTGCGAACGTGTATTCTTGCATCCATGCCAAAATCTCGAAAATAACGATTCCAGCGGTTGGCGGCATCGCGATCGCCAAAGGGGCCGACTTGAACGTGAGGGCCTCTCGGTTGGCTGGTCTGCTGCACCAACTGGGCAATGCCAAAGCCATCCCCCAAGCGGATGACCTGATTACTGATAGCCTCTAGCTCTCCTTGCTTCCCTGGAATCACCACAAAATAAGCTCGCCCACCGCTGAAGCCTTCAGCAGATCCGGTTCGCGGTGAGTCAATCTGACTGCTGCGGGCGGCGCTATTGGTTGGATTCTCCTGGGGTCTGCGAGAACCATCGACGCTGCCGTTAGCCCCTGGCGGCAGAGGCGGCGGGCTGGGAAACTGATCTAGCGTTGGCTGCCCTCCATTAAAGTTCACTTCTCTGGGTACTGCTTGTGAAGGCAATAATTCGGGTGAGGGCAACAGTTCAGGCGGCGGCAGATCAGGAGATGCCATTCTGGGCGATCGCGCCTGAACAGAAGGTGAAGACAAAAGAGGCTGACTAGCATCGGGCAATCCGGCGTTGGGCAATTCGGCATTAGATAATCCCGTGGGCAAGGGCAAAATTTTTGCGCCAATCCCTCTAGATGCCAGCAGCTCCACTTGCCGCTCGGCGCGATCGGAGTCATCAAACGTAGCAACCTGAATCACGCGCTGTCCCTGATACTCTTGAACCGTTGCATCGGAGGCAACGCGCTGTACCTGACTCAGCAATCTAGAGCTGCCGCCATTGACAACCACCATGTAGCGGCGATCGGACATTTGCTGCTCTTGAGGTTGTGCCAGAGATCGATCGATCGAATCAGGCTGTGAAGGCAGGGCAGTTTGTCCAGGAGGTGGAGGCGGTAAACCCTGTACAACATCTTGAGCAATCAAAACGTTGGCTCCCTCACGAGTCAGGAGCGGCTCAGCCCCAACCCGCCCAGCCCCAAGCCCCTGCGCCAGCCCTGCCACAAATCCACTGCACAACAAGGTTGCTATGGATAGATGCCAAGCGGGGTGTCTATAGTTATTCGATCGCAAATATTTGTCAGTCATTGCACGCTATTCCCCTACATATGGGGGTCAACGGAAGTCCGTAACGCTAAATCTAAATGTTGGCTGCAAGTCTAGCACAGGAATTTAAATCCTGAACGCGATTATCCAAAATTGTGCTTTCCCCAATTGTTTAGCTGAGTGCTAGCGTAGAATTTGGAAGAACTGTACTTTTCCAGCTTCAAATTCTGGTTTTCAAGATTCATGAGTAAAGTCGTTGTCGGACTTTCGGGTGGGGTAGATAGCTCAGTAGCGGCTGCGGCTCTGCATCAGCAGGGCTATGAGGTGGTGGGGCTGACTTTATGGCTGATGAAGGGTAAAGGTCAGTGCTGCTCTGAAGGCATGGTGGATGCTGCTCAGCTTTGCGAGGAATTGGGCGTGCCTCATCATGTTGTGGATACGCGGGAGCTGTTTGAGAAAAATATTGTGGACTACTTGGTCAGCGGCTACGGGGCGGGCATTACGCCGTTGCCATGTTCACAGTGTAATAAAGCCGTTAAATTTTCTCCCATGCTTCAGTATGCGCAGCAGGAGTTAGGCATCGATCGCATTGCCACCGGGCACTATGCTCAGATTGCCTATGACCCCACTACCGATCGCCATCAGTTGCGACGGGCGATCGATCGCCACAAGGATCAAACCTACTTTCTCTACGACCTGAGTCAGGAGATTTTAGCGCATACGCTGTTTCCTTTGGGTGGTCAAACCAAAGCTGAGACCCGCCAACAGGCGGCGAAGTTTGGGTTGCACACTGCCGAAAAACCAGAGAGCCAGGATTTATGCCTGATTGAAGCGCATGGATCGATGCGGGAATTTTTAGAGAAATATTTGGCTCCGAAGCAGGGCGATATTGTCGATGCGACGGGAAAGATCTTGGGGCAGCATGATGGTATTCACAACTACACGATCGGACAGCGCAAAGGGCTGGGCATTGCCGCCGCGCAGCCGCTTTACGTGGTGGCGATCGATGCCGCCAAAAATCAGGTGATTGTGGGCGATCGCACAGTTGCCCAAGCTTCAGAGCTGACCGTGCAGCGCGTCAACTGGGTGTCTATTGCCGCTCCCGTCGCCCCCATTCGAGCGGAGGTGCAGATTCGCTATCGTTCAGAAGCGGTGCCCTGTGCGGTAATTCCGTTAGCGAACGATCGTGCCAAGATTGTCTTAGACGATCCGCAGATCAGCATTACGCCGGGACAGGCAGCCGTCTGGTATGACGGGGATATCCTACTGGGGGGCGGCATTATTGAAACTGAGGCGTAAGCGTCTCCATAGCTCAGCTGCTCACAACCTAGCCGCTCATAGCTCAGCCGATCGAGTTTGTAAGTCCGTAATAGAAAACACGGTCTGAAAGCGGATGCCCTGCTCGGCATACAGCTCTGCGCCCCCCTGATGACGATCGACCAGCGCAATAATTTCGTTAACCTGGTAGCCTGCCTGACGGAGTCGATCGACCGCCTTCAGAGCAGACTGTCCAGTTGTGACGACATCCTCTAAAACGACAACTGGCGTATCGGGCGGCAGCGTCAGTCCCTCAATGTAAGCCTGGGTGCCATGCCCTTTGGCTTCTTTGCGAACAATCAGCGGGACGATCGCCCTACCCTCATAGACCCCGACCACGCTGGTGGCTGTCACCATCGGATCGGCTCCCAGGGTCAGCCCCGCTACCGCCTGGGTTTCGGCAGACAGCATAGACAGCAGAATACGACCCACGGCAACTCCGCCTTGGGGATGCAGCGTCACCTGCTTGCTATTGATGTAATAGGCGCTGCGTTGCCCTGATGAGAGAACGAAATCCCCCTCTTTGTAAGCCACCTGACAAAACAAATCGAGCAGATACTGACGCAAAGACGGCAAATCGGTTTGAACAACGAAGGTTAATGATTCAAGTTGAGCTGACATTGGGCAATCTAGATAAAGAGAGTGAAAGAACGGCTGATGTATTAGATCAAAATCTGAGAAAGAGACGATCGCGCTTCAATCTGACTCCCCTATACAGAAGCAGTCTACACTTGAGAAGTTATGTGCCAGCTTTCATCATAGATTCTATGATGAGTTAGAGCTTAAAAATCTTAGTTAAATCATTGACTCGTTGAGTGGAAGGTTTAACAATGGTGATGAACTTCTAGATAAGGATTTGGTCGATCGGGCAAGACATCAAGTTCAGAGTCTTTAGAAGGATAAGTAAACCATGTATATCGGCAGAAACATTGATAGAGATCAGGCAAAAACCGTCTGTAAACTGACAAACTCCACAAGTAAAAAGCTTGAACCTGTCTTGGCAAGCTTGACCTGCCCAAAGCTCAAAGGGCTTTTAGGTGCATTTATCCTTTCGGCTACTTCGATTGCTTGGGTCGGTGGCATGAGCAGCGCCGTGGCGCAAGAAGTGATTGACGATCGCCCCACCGTCATTGACCAGATCGAGGACGCATACTACACGTTCGATCAGCCTTTTTACTTCAACCGTAGATTTCCCCGTAACACGTTTTGGTTCTTGCTCTCATTTCCTGAAAATGAGATTGCGGGTGATGGACGAGTGAGCCACAAGCTCTATAACGAGCTAATGATGCAGCAAAACACGAGCGATCCAACCCTTCGCACGGCAGACCTTCCCACTCCTTTTACCAGCTCTCTCCAATCTGATGCCATCTTTACCGAAGAGCCTGTACCAGCAGCGCCCTTTGCCCCTTCTTTCCGACAGTCGCCCAGCGTTGCTCCCACCGTAATAGATTCGGGTGCGGATAGAACAGTACAGGAGGCTCCAGTCCCGGCTCTATGGTAAGGATCGCGTACAAAATGAAACTCAATAGTTTTTTGGAAGTGCCACGCGGAGTGCGACACTTCCAAAAAATTATTGCAGGTTAATTAATTTGTGATCCTAAGTCCATAGCCCTTGTTTCCTGAAGGGAAGATAAATACCCCTGTATGTAGTAGAACATGCGGGCATTGTGTTGTGAGCGAAAATAACCTGGTATTTTTGCTTGAGCTTCGTCATGCCCAAATCGCGTTCCGCCTGAGTTTTATCAAGCGGGATAAAAAACTATGGGAAAACCATAAAACCTAATGTTGCTGGGATTGCAGCAAACATAGGCGTAAAGCCAGATTTCAATTCTTATACCAATAGGACTTACGCAAGCCCTCTAGCTGTGGTGCATTTTTGTGGTGTGTGGTGGGCGCAGCCCACCACACACCACAAAAATGCGTAAGTCCTAACCAATTTGAATTAGAACTACGACAGATCCCGGTACGGGCTTGGCATTGCCAAGCCCCTGCTGAGGTTCGATGTGCCCACAAATTCGTTTAAATCGGTATTACACGTCTTCAAACTATCCCTAAAATATTATTCAGCCCCCTTGACTCTCCATTCGACTGGAGAGTGCACTATAGAATTTAGTGAATAGAAAAGGGCTTTAAATCATGAATCTTCAGTTGACCGTTCCCAACATGGCGTGTTCTGCCTGTAGCGAGACTATTACTCAAGCCGTGAAAGCGATCGATTCTACGGCAACGATTGTGGCTGATCCGAAGACTAAGCTAGTGACCGTTGAGACACAGCAGTCCAAAACAGCCGTGAAAGCAGCGATCGTAGCAGCAGGCTACACCGTAGCAGAGTGACCGCTGTAAGCCGATCGCCACAAGCTGCAAGCCAGACACAAGAAGGAAATCATGGCAACCGAAAATGCAACTTTAAAGCTGCGGGGTATGAGTTGCGCCTCATGCGCACACAACATAGAGGAAGCGATTCAATCTATTCCGGACGTTAGCGCTAGCGTCAATTTTGGCGCAGAGCAGGCATCTGTCACCTATGACCCTGACAAAACCAGCCTCGCTGAAATTCAAGCGGCTGTTGATGCGGCAGGCTACTCTGCACAGCCGCTGCAAGAGGGCATCGTAGATGAGAGCGATAGAGAGCGGCAAGAAAGACAAGCCGAAAACCGTAGATTGACCCGTAAGATTTGGGTAGGCGGTGTTGTTAGCATCATTCTCGTGATCGGTTCCCTGCCTATGATGACGGGCTTGCCGATTCTGTTCATCCCCATGTGGCTGCATAATGCTTGGCTACAGTTATTTCTAACAACTCCAGTGCTGTTCTGGTGTGGCAGTTCTTTTTTCATCAACGCTTGGAAATCCCTCAAACGCCATACCGCAACGATGGATACTCTGGTGGCGATCGGTACGGGTACGGCTTACGTTTACTCTCTCTTCCCAACTTTTTCCCCTGATTGGTTCATCCGCCAAGGATTGAATCCAGATGTCTACTATGAATCTGCCTCAGCGATCGTCACGCTAATTTTGCTGGGACGCTTGCTAGAAAACCGCGCTAGGGGACAAACCTCTGAGGCAATGCGTAAATTGATCGGTCTACAGGCGAGAACAGCGCGCGTGATCCGCAACGGAAAAGACATAGATATCTCGATCGATGAAGTCGTTCTAAACGACATAATTCTTGTCCGTCCAGGCGAAAAAATTCCCGCAGATGGCGAAATTGTTGAGGGCGGCTCCACGATCGATGAAGCCATGGTTACAGGCGAAAGCTTAGCCGTGAAAAAGCAAGTTGGCGATGAGGTCATTGGAGCAACGATTAATAAAACGGGCAGCTTTAAGCTCCGCGTCACCCGCATAGGCAAAGACACTTTCTTGGCGCAAATCGTCAAGCTGGTGCAGCAGGCACAAGGCTCTAAAGCTCCTATCCAACGGCTTGCCGATCGCGTTACAGGCTGGTTTGTGCCTGTAGTTATAGCAATCGCGATCGCCACTTTTGTCATCTGGTACAACGTCATGGGGAACGTGACGATGGCGTTGATTACAACAGTTGGGGTACTAATTATTGCCTGCCCTTGTGCATTAGGTTTAGCAACACCTACATCCATTATGGTGGGAACCGGGAAAGGAGCAGAGAATGGGATTTTGATTAAGGCAGCCGAAAGTCTGGAACAGGCTCATAAACTCCAAACGATCGTTTTAGATAAAACGGGAACGATTACTCAAGGTAAACCGACTGTAACCGATTTTATAACGGTCAGAGGAACAGCAAATGGCAACGAGTTAAGGCTTCTGAGCCTTGCTGCTGCTGTAGAACGAAACTCAGAGCATCCCTTGGCTGAAGCAGTCGTGCAGTATGCTCAAGCTCAGGGCGCAGAATTAGCCAGCGTAGAAGATTTTGAGGCGATCGCGGGTAGTGGCGTTCAAGGCTATGTTTCTAACCCAACTTTTGGTCAAGCTTCTCATCAGCTTGTGCAGATTGGAACATATCGCTGGATGCATGAACTAGGGATTGAGACTGAGGTTCAGCTCCAGTGGGAGTCGTTGGAAGCGATCGGCAAAACTGTGATCTGGGTAGCGGTCAACGGCAAAGTAGAAAGCATCATGGGTATCTCAGATGCCGTCAAACCCTCCTCGGCGGCTGCCATTCGCACCCTGCAAAAGCTAGGACTAGAGGTTGTGATGCTGACAGGCGACAACCTCCGCACGGCCGAGGTGATCGCGCGAGAAGTGGGAATTCGTCGCGTTATGGCAGAAGTTCGCCCCGATCAAAAGGCAGCTCAGATTGCAGCGCTACAGGCAGAGGGGAAACGAGTTGCAATGGTGGGAGACGGCATTAATGATGCACCTGCCTTAGCGCAAGCTGACGTAGGTTTGGCGATCGGTACCGGAACAGACGTAGCCATTGCCGCCAGCGATATCACGTTAATTTCAGGTGATTTGAATGGTATCGTTACTGCAATTCAGCTTTCCCGCGCCACCTTGCGAAACATTCGACAAAACCTGTTCTTTGCGTTTATCTATAACGTGGCAGGAATTCCAATTGCGGCAGGAATTCTCTATCCTATTTCCGGCTGGTTACTCAGTCCTGTGGTCGCTGGAGCTGCAATGGCGCTTAGCTCAGTCTCAGTTGTAACCAATGCTCTACGATTGCGAAATTTCAAGCCCAAAGCCTTATTTTAGAAGGGATGATGATGAAAAAGGCAACACTTTTAGGAACATTGGCAGGCTTTGGGTTTTTGCTGGGAGTGCTTCCAGGTGCGATCGCATCTGAGATACCCGGATACCCGATTCAGAGAGCATCTGAAACGACGGGTCAGTTCCAGCGAATTGAACAGTCTTTGGGCAACAAAGTTGCTGTGACGCTGGGTGGAGTTGGGTTAATGGGCTTAGAACTTTGGTGGTTTTTGTTCAGCAAACCTAAGTCTCAGAAAGCTACTTCAGCAGATGACATTTAAGAAGTTGCTATCACCGTAGATGGCGGCTATGAAATATCCCCGTCCTAGCTGTCTTGGCGGTTGCCATAGTTCAGCCGGGTTAATCTGTGCGGCTGAAAGTTCGATCGCAAAGATCTATCCGATGAGGAATGTTACTCTACCAATGTCGGACGTAAAGACTGCCGCGCCCGAATGTCTTCTAGCTTGGCATCGGGGATAGCATGAATGAGCTGTCGTGTGTAGTCGCGGGTGGGATGATTGTAGACCGTTTCAGCCGCGCCGATTTCCTCAATTTTGCCTTGGTTCATTACCATAATGCGATCGCTGACAAATTTCACAACGCTTAAATCATGGGAAATGAAAATATAAGTCAAGCCGAAGTCTTGTTGCAAATCCTTGAGCAGGTTCAAGACCTGTGCCTGCACTGACACATCTAATGCCGACACCGACTCATCGCAGATAATGAACCGAGGGTTACAGGTGAGCGTCCGGGCAATGCAGATGCGCTGCTGCTGACCACCTGAAAATTCGTGGGGCATCCGGTTCATGACGCTGCCGTCAAGTCCAACCCTCTCCAAGAGAGCGATCGCCTTTTGTCGTCGCTGCTCGGTCGAACCGCCAATATTGTGAATCACCATGGGTTCAACCAGAGCTGAGCCGATCGTTTGGCGCGGGTCCATGGAGCCGTAGGGGTTTTGAAAGACAATCTGCATTTCTTGGCGCAGTTGGCGCAGTTCGGCGTTGCCCAATTGAAACACCGATTTGCCATCGAACTTAACCTCGCCGGAGGTGGGTTCGATCAGCCTTAATAGGACGCGGCTTAAGGTAGACTTGCCACAGCCCGATTCGCCTACCAGACCGAGAGTTTCACCAGGATAGACTTCAAAGCTGACATCATCGACGGCATTGAAGCTGCTCTTGCGTCCCAGAAATCCTGTGCGAATCGGATAGCTTTTGGTGAGATGGCTGACGGATAGCAAAGGCGCTTGTTGAAGAAGTTGCTGCGATCGCCTCCTCTCATCTTCTAGTGAAATTGGCGCAAAGCGAGGATTTTCCGACACTACGCTGAGGGGTTGAGAAATAAGCTGCTCCTGTCCCTCTGCGTCAGTGCTGATTTGCATAAAGTCCGAGACGGTGGGCAATCGCCGAATGTGCTGTTCTGGGCGAGGGCGACAGTTGAGTAAGCCAAGCGTGTAGGGGTGCTGAGCATGGGCAAACAGATCGTACACTGGGGCAATTTCCATGACCCGACCGCGATACAAAACTACAACGCGATCGGCAATTTCAGAAACCACGCCCATGTCGTGAGTAATGAATAGAATTGCCATGTTGCGGCGATCGCGGATTTCCCGCAGCAATTCCAAAATTGTTGCCTGGATGGTCACATCTAGAGCGGTTGTCGGTTCATCGGCAATCAAGAGTGCTGGGTTCCCACTCAGCGACATGGCAATCATCACCCGCTGAATCTGTCCACCCGAAAGCTGATGCGGATAGCGCTCCATCATTCCTTCGGGATCGGGAAGCTGTACCTCTCGAAAGAGATCGATGGCTTGCCCGTAAGCCGCTTCCTGAGACAAGTCAGCATGGAGACGAATCGCCTCTATTACCTGGTTGCCGCAGGTGTAGACCGGATTTAGAGAACTCATGGGTTCCTGAAAAATCATGGCGATTTGCCCCCCTCGATAGGCGCGCCGCTGGTCAGGCGTGAGGCTGAATAGATTTACAGGTGCGCGATCGGCAGCTTTGAACCAAATCTCGCCCTGCACCGTTGCCGAAGTCGCCAGCAATCCCATAGTCGCCAAGGAAGTCACCGACTTTCCCGAACCTGATTCGCCTACCACACACACTGTCTCTCCTGGCATCACGTTTAGGGAAATCTCTCTGACCGCCTGAACGGTGCGATCGTCTTGGGTAAACGCAACAGACAGATGACGAATATCGAGAATGGGGGAAGTCATAAACGGATGGAGGCAGTTAGCAACAGTTTAGCGGTGACAGTATTGTAGGGGGAGATTCCCAAATTCACCTAGCGTTTAGGCTCTGATGGCTTAATCCGAGGGAATCCTTCGCCCGATCGCTCCGCGCTTTGGATCAGTTTCAAAATCAATCACAGGCCCTAGAGGCACGATGCCTAGCGGATTTACCTTAGGATGGCTTCTGTAGTAATGCTGCTTGATGTGATCAAGATTGCAGGTTTCTTTGATGCCGGGGTACTGATAGATTTCTCGCAGGTAGCCCCACAGATTGGGATAGTCAACGATGCGACGAAGATTGCATTTGAAATGGACATAGTAGACGGCATCAAAGCGTAGCAGCGTTGTGAATAGACAAATATCGGCTTCAGTCAAGCGATCGCCACAGAGAAATCTTTGCTGACTTAAAATCTTCTCCCAATGATCTAGCGCTTCAAACAGCTCAGTCACTGCCTCTTCGTAAGCGGATTGAGTTGTGGCAAATCCAGCACGGTATACGCCGTTGTTAATAGGTGTGTAGATGGTATCAATTGCTCGATCGATAGTTTCGCGCAGTTTCCTAGGATACAGATCAAGACTGTTTGTGGCGATCGCCTCACACTCAATATCGAACATGCGAATGATTTCGCGAGATTCGTTATTAACGATCGCCTGGGTTTGCTTATCCCACAGAATGGGTACCGTGACGCGTCCAGTATAGTTTGCCTCTGCCTGAACGTAAGTTTCCCATAGAAAACTAGCATTGTTTACCGTATCGGGAATGCATCCAGGTGCATCTGAAAACTGCCAGCCGCGATCGCCCATGACCGGATCGACAATAGATACAGAAACTGCTTCTGTAAGCCCTTTGAGCTGCTGCATGATCAGAGTTCGGTGTGCCCAAGGACAGGCAAGAGAAACGTAGAGATGATAGCGAGCGCTTTCTGCCTTAAATCCACTCGACCCATCAGCAGTAATTGAGCTGCGAAACGTTGTCGAAGGGCGCACAAACCGACCCTTTTCATCTTCCTGTTCGCGCTCTGACACCCACTTGCCAGACATCAACATTCCTAACGCCATATTTCTTCTCCTGATCAGCCCAACCTTAATAAAGTAACGAACAGAGGAGTCAATTAGCTCTACCGAATGGTCAAATAAGCAAATAGGTAAACAAAATCAGAGCGCCATTGGCGCTTCGTATATGGCTGTCGCCAGTACAACCGATCTACAGGAGGGGCTTAGCATTGCAATCCCCTACCCCAAGAATTACATCTTGTTAAATCCATGTTCCTGAGGACATTTAGGGTGGGCGTGAAGCGCCCACCCTAAATGTCCCCGTCCTAACCGCCTTGGCGATTGCCATAACTCCACAAGCCTCTAAGAAACCCAGGCTTTTGTTCAATCCAAAATTTCTTTACTCATAATCCTGCTGAATCCTGCCCACTCCTGTGCCGGGGTAATAATTCTCCAAAATTTGCTCATAGGTATAGCCTTTTTCTGCAAGCCCCAAGGCTCCTAACTGGCTCATTCCTTTGCCCTGAAAAGCTTCTGCCACAATGTCATCTGATGCCGCATACAGCGACTCAACTACACCGCCCCGGTAGCTGACGAATTCACCTGCCGTCGCGTCCACCGCTCGATTGGTCGCATCCGCTTCTTTAGCAAGACCGCTGTACACCTGAAAATACTCGTCATCACCTAGCTGATAGAGCGAGTTGACGGGTTTAAAGTGGTAGGTCAGCGCGTAAGAGCGAGCTGCCACAGCCTGAGCTTTAAGCGCTTCCATCGGCCAGCTTGGAGACACTTCGCTAGCTACAACGCTGTAGAGATACTGCTTGAGGCTAACGAAATTTACGCCCCACAGATGGCTGCCGTTAGCGGCAAGCAGCAGCCGTCCCCGATAAGTCCGATCGCCTAGCGTAAAAGTGCCCCCTGGAGGGGGTTCAATCCAGACAGGGGAAGACAACTCCTGAGCGGCAAGGCTGATAGATGCCCCATTTGCTTGAGCCTTGTAGGCTTCTTCAGCAGCGAGACTGCCTAAGTGCTGACCGTTTTGGTCAACTAGCTCCGCGTCAGTAGAAACGTTCAGGGTAAGGGCAGAAACCCCTTTGGCGATCGCCACCCGCATTTCAATCAAAGAATCGACCGAAGACAGAGAAGCCTCAAATGCCGCTTTTGCCCGCTGATTCATAGCCTGTTGTTCTGGCGTCAGCAATGGCTTTGTAGGGGAAGCCTCGGCTTTAGGGCTGAGTGAAGTAGACGGAGTGGTTGGAGGAGACGGAGAAGTTTTAGGGGAAACAGAAGCGGTCGCTGTCCCAGAGATTTTGGACGCGATCGGTGTTTTGGAGGCAATGGGGGCAACAGGCGCGCTGTTTGCAGGTGAAGCGCTAGCGGTTGCCGTAGCCGTTGGAGCAGACTGCCGACTCAGCATTTGAGATTGCCCACCCAAAAGTACGCCTCCAAGAGACAACGCTCCTAGCAGCAGAAAAACCCAGGGACGCTGCTTCAGCAGTTTAAAAATGGACGATCCTTTCATTTCGATAGAGTTTAAGCATCAGGAATGGGTGACGTGTGCAGAGTGATTTTCATCCTTAACAGTATCTTCACTCACAGCAGAGACATCAGATCTTTGTATAGCTATAGACAGCTTCATCTATTCTTTACATTTCCTCCAGAATTTAGGGAGTTACAGGTCGATATGTTACAGTTCGCAACATATAATATGAGAATCAATTCAAAGGACAGTAGCGTTACATGCGGGTTGCGATCGCTGGAGGCGGGTTAGCCGGACTAACCTGTGCAAAGTACCTTGTGGATGCCGGACACACGCCGATTGTCCTGGAAAGTCGAGATGTCTTGGGCGGTCTGGTTGCTGCCTGGAAAGACGAGGAAGGAGACTGGTATGAAACTGGACTCCACGCTTTTTTTGGCGCCTATCCCAATATGCTGCAACTCATGAAAGAGCTGGGTATTGAGGATCGGCTGCAATGGAAACAGCACACGCTAATTTTTAACCAACCTGAGAAACCTGGCACCTATTCACGGTTTGATGTGCCGGATATCCCGGCTCCTTTCAACGTGATAGCGTCGATCGTTAACAACAACGATATGCTGACCTGGGAGCAAAAAATTCGATTTGCGATCGGTCTGCTGCCTGCGATCGTCCGGGGTCAGAAGTACGTCGAAGACATGGACAAGTACAGCTTCTCGGAATGGTTGCAGCGGCAGGGCGTAGGCGAACGGGTCTCCAGCGATGTGTTTATTGCCGCCTGCAAAGCTTTAACATTTATCAACCCTGAGGAAGTGTCTTCAACCATCCTGCTGACAGCACTGAACCGTTTTTTGCAGGAGCGCTACGGCTCCAAGATTGCCTTCCTGGACGGTTCACCCACAGAGCGCCTGTGTCAGCCGATCGTCGATTACTTTACAGAAAGAGGCGGTGAGGTGCGGATGAATGCTCCGCTGAAGCAAATTGTGCTGAATGAAGACGGCACAGTAAAGCATTTCCTGATTCGAGGACTGGAGGGCGCTGCGGATGAAATCCTCACTGCCGATATCTACGTCTCAGCCATGTCAGTAGACGTCATGAAAGTGCTGACTCCTGAACCCTGGAAGCAGATGGATCTGTTCAAAAAACTGGAGGGCTTGGAGGGCGTTCCGGTGATTAACTTGCATCTCTGGTTCGATCGCAAGTTCACAGACATCGATCAGCTTTTGTTTTCTCGCTCAGATCTGCTTAGCGTCTATGCTGATATGAGCATCACCTGCAAAGCCTATGAAGACCCCGATCGCTCTATGCTAGAGCTAGTGCTTGCCCCAGCAAAAGACTGGATCGACAAGTCCGATGAGGAAATCATTGCGGCAACGATGAAAGAGCTAGAGCGACTATTTCCGCAGCACCTTTGCGGCGAGAATCCAGTTAAGCTCCGAAAGTCTAAGGTCGTGAAGACGCCTCGATCGGTTTACACGGCTTCTCCGGGTCGTCAGGCTTACCGACCGACTCAAGAAACCCCGATCGCTAATTTCTTTTTGGCGGGCAGCTATACCTTGCAGCGCTATCTAGGCAGCATGGAGGGAGCAGTGCTATCTGGAAAAATGGCGGCCGAGGCGATCAGCCGTCAGTCAATTGGCTCTGTTTCTACCCCCAAGGACTTGCAAACTGTGGCTTGAACCTTTACTTTTACCTATGAAATCGCCAAATCTAGCGGTTAGCTGCTTAATAAATGCCGTTTCGTGGCACTGCCATAGGAGAATAACTGATAGCTGTTTGCTCCGAAGTAATAGCTCCGAAGTTAAACCCTCAGCGTCAATGTAATGCTGCAACTGCCTGAATCACCCCACGCCACCCCTCTAATTTCCTTGGACAATGCCTACGAACTCTGTCGTCAAGTGACGGCAGAGTATTCCAAGACGTTTTATCTCGGTACTCTGCTGATGTCAGAGGAAAAGCGTCGAGCGGTTTGGGCAATCTATGTTTGGTGCCGTCGTACTGATGAGTTAGTCGATGGCCCTCACTCTGCCGAAACAACCAATGCTACGTTGGATCAATGGGAAGGGACTCTAGAGTCTGTCTTTGCCGGACATGCCATTGATGACGCGGATGTGGCATTGATTGACACCCTAGAGCGATTTCCTATCGACATTCAGCCCTTCCGCGACATGATCGCCGGACAGCGAATGGACTTGTACCGATCGCGCTATGAAACTTTTGAAGAGCTGGAGCTTTACTGCTACAGGGTTGCTGGAACGGTGGGTCTAATGACGACGCCAGTCATGGGAGTAGACACCAGCCGGGGCACGGCTCCCTGGGATCAAGCCCATCCAACGGTGAATCCAGAGGCTAAAGCGATCGCCTTGGGCATTGCCAATCAGCTCACCAACATCCTGCGCGACGTGGGGGAGGATGCTCGTCGAGGTCGAATTTATCTGCCGCTTGAGGATCTAGAGCAATTTAAGTACTCCGAAAAAGATCTGTTTAATGGTGTAGTGGACGATCGCTGGCAGGCACTCATGAAGTTTCAAATTCAGCGGGCTCGTCAGTTCTTCAACGAAGCCGAGTTGGGAGTCAGGCTACTCAGCCCAGATGCCCGCTTTCCCGTCTGGTCGGCGCTAATGCTCTATCGCGGCATTTTGGACGTGATAGAGAAAAATCAGTATGATGTGTTTCGCAAGCGAGCCTATGTGCCAAACTGGCGAAAGTTCCTGTATTTGCCGATAGCAAAGTTAAAATCGGAAGTTCTCTAGCGCAAGGGCACAGGCAAGGTCTAGATGGCGTGCTGCTTCAAGTCGCTGAGCGCCGCGTATTCAATGGCGGCAGCATGGGTGGCTTCTAGCACCACAGGCGGAGCCATTCCTGCCTCAAAAGCCTCTTGCCAGCGCGAGGCGCAAAGACACCAGCGATCGCCCGGTTTTAGCCCTGGAAAGCTATACATCGGCATTGGTGTGGTCAAATCATTGCCGCGCGACTTGCTAAAGGCTAGAAATTCTGCTGTCACCTGAGCGCAGACAATATGCATCCCGACATCTCCGGCACCCGTGCTGCAATATCCGTCACGGTAAAATCCGGTCATAGGGTCGGTGCAGCAGCACTCTAGCGTTCCACCCAAAACGTTTTTAGCTTGAGACATATCTTCTCCATACTGTAAAAGTTCAGCTAAACAGGCAAAAAGCTAGCGCCCCTCGACCTCACAGAGATGAGTTTACATCCGCAGAGAGTTCAGGAGGCGCTAATTTTAGATAGGTCGCAACTTAGAACAAGCCCAGCGTCAGCGCCTTGTCGATCGGCATCACAGCGCCAATTCCTAACCACAGGGTAACTACCGTACCAAACAGGAAAACGGCTGTTGCCACAGGACGGCGGAAAGGGTTTTGAAACTTGTTGACGTTCTCAATGAAGGGAACCAGAATCAAACCCAGAGGTACGGCACCCATGCAGGCAACGCCCAACAGCTTGTTAGGCAAAACGCGCAAGATGTTGAACACAGGATACAAATACCACTCAGGCAAGATTTCGAGCGGTGTTGCAAAGGGGTTTGCAGGTTCACCCACCATGGACGGATCAAGTACGGCGAGAGACACGCAGCAAGCGATCGTGCCCAGAATCACAACTGGGAAAATGTAAAGCAAGTCGTTAGGCCAGGCAGGTTCACCGTAGTAGTTGTGACCCATACCGTTCTTCAGCTTCTCTCGCAGAATCGGATCTGCGAGGTCTGGCTTCTTAATTGTTGCCATGAGGGAGTGCTCTCCTTAAGTTATTTAAATTGAAGCGGTTTGCAGAGAACCAGGTTCAAAGGATCAGGCTACAAAGAACCCCATTACAAGGGACCAGAAATGCCCTGCTTGCGGATCATCAGGAAGTGCAGCAGCATGAACACCGCAATCAGCCAAGGCAAGACGAAGGTGTGAGCGCTGTAGTAGCGAGTTAGAGTGGCTTGACCCACGCTAGCACCGCCCCGCAGCATGTCGGAAATCAAAACGCCTACCACAGGAATCGCCTCAGGCACACCGGATACGATTTTCACCGCCCAGTAGCCGACCTGATCCCAGGGCAGTGAATATCCCGTTACACCGAAGGACACCGTGATTACTGCTAGCACAACGCCAGTCACCCAGGTCAACTCACGAGGCTTCTTGAATCCACCCGTCAGATAGACACGGAAAACGTGCAGGATCATCATCAAAACCATCATGCTGGCAGACCAGCGATGAATGGAGCGAATCAGCCAGCCGAAGCTGACATCGTTCATGATGTACTGCACAGAAGTAAAGGCTTCAGCTACAGTCGGTCTGTAGTAAAAAGTCATTGCAAATCCAGTGGCGAACTGGATGATGAAGCAAGTTAAGGTAATGCCCCCCAGACAATAGAAAATGTTGACATGGGGAGGAACATACTTGCTGCTGATATCATCAGCGAGCGCCTGAATCTCAAGACGCTCATCAAACCACTTGAAGGTTTTTGAGTCAGTAACTTGTTTTGTAAACATGAAACGAGAGTTCCAGGGGGGTATTATGACTGTCAATAAATGTAACACAGCTCTCAGGTGAATTGCACTGTGCAAGGCTCTGTAAAGCCAGGTTTGAGCGGATCTTAATGATCTCCTCAACTCACTCTTGCAGATGCTGCTACCGCACTTTTCCGCATTCACCCTATAGCCAGGAAGCCAGACTCACTTTAAGATCTGTACTATGAGAAATCGGATTTTTAGATCTGTCCTGCTGCTCGTGCTTTCGGTAAGTCTGGCAATGAGTTTGGCGATGGGCGTGTTAAGTTCGCCCGCGCTGGCGCTGACGGAAGAGCAGCGGCTTTTAAGTGAAGTTTGGCGAATTGTCGATCGCGCTTATGTAGACAGCACGTTTAACCATCAAAACTGGTGGCTGGTGCGGCAAAAGGCTTTGCAGCAGCCGATTAATAATCGTGAGCAGACCTATGGCGCGATTCAGAAAATGCTGGCGAGTCTGGATGATCCCTTCACCCGGTTGCTCAAGCCCGATCAGTATCGCAGTCTCCAAACCAACACGGCTGGAGAGCTAACGGGCGTGGGTTTGCAAATTACGCAGGACAACCCCAACAGCGAGTTGCGTGTCATTGCGCCGATTGAAGGATCGCCCGCCGAGAAAGCTGGAATTAAACCCCGCGATCGCATTCTCAAGATCAACGGGTATCCCACGACCAAGCTTTCCCTGGACGAAGCTGCCGAACGAATGCGGGGTGTCACAGGCAGCAAAGTAACGCTAACTATTGCGCCTGAAGAGTTTCAAGACGCCGATCGTCCTTCACCTCAAGTTCAGGACATCACTTTGGTACGCGATCGTATCAGTCTTAATCCGGTGTACGCTGACCTGCGCACCCAAGATGACGGGACACAAATTGGCTATATTCGCCTGAGTCAGTTCAATGCAAATGCCAGTGCCGAGGTGGGAAGCGCCATCAAGCATTTGGAGTCTCAAGGAGCAAATGCCTACGTGCTAGACCTCCGCAGCAATCCGGGTGGGCTGTTGCAGTCGGGGATTGAGATTGCACGGCTTTGGCTGGGGGAAGGGACTGTGGTTTATACCGTCAACCGCAACGGCATCCAGGACAGTTTTGAAGCAAGCGGTGCCGCTCTCACAGACGACCCGCTTGTGGTGCTGGTCAACCAGGGAACCGCCAGCGCTAGCGAGATTCTGGCGGGTGCGCTGCAAGACAACGGACGAGCGCAGCTCATTGGCGAACGTACCTTCGGCAAGGGCTTGATTCAATCCCTGTTCAACCTATCAGATGGCTCTGGCTTGGCGGTGACGATCGCCAAATACGAAACTCCCAATCACCATGACATCAACCGTCAGGGCATTGCACCTGATGTGGAGGTTTCGCTTGACCCCATTACGCGAGATGAATTGGCAACTGCTACCGATCGCCAGTATCAAACTGCCGTTGAGGTGCTGACTCAGGGAGCCGTAGTCGCTGGTGCAGCCTAGCGCGGGACGAACCTACCAAGATCCCTTACATGGGGCAATCACGCTAGATTTTGGCGATCCTGTAGAGGCGCTGCTGATTCGGCTGATTGATACACCGCCCTTCCAGCGACTGCGCCGAATTCGCCAGCTTGGTCCTGCCAGTCTGACCTTCCACGGCGCTGAGTCGTCACGGTTTACCCACTCTTTGGGCGTGATGGCGATCGCTCGACGGGCATTCGATCGGATTGCTCAAAAATATCCTGAACTGCGGGGTTATAGAGCCGTGGTTCTTTGTGCGGCTTTGCTGCACGACATTGGGCATGGACCTTTCAGCCATACCTGCGAAGAGATTTTTGGCAACCATCACGAGCATTGGACAGAGCGCATTCTGCAAGAGTCTGCTCCGGTGCGAATGCTGCTAGATGAATTTGACCCCGATCTGCTAGAGCAAATGCGGCTGGTTTACCACAAAAGTCATCCTGTGCCGTTGGTTTGGCAGCTTGTCACCAGTCAATTAGACTGCGATCGCCTAGATTACCTGATGCGAGACAGCTACTTTACAGGGGCATCCTACGGCAAGCTAGATCTCGATCGCATCTTGATGGCAATGGATTACGATGCGCTGACTCAACAGCTTGTGGTGGCTAAAAAGGGCATGGCGGCGATCGAGCATTACCTGATTGTTCGTTACTTTATGTATGCTCAAATTTACAACCATCCCAAAAATCTGGCGGCTTCCTGGGTGCTAGAAAGCGCATTCCGTCGTGCCAAAGAGCTTTTGGCGCTGCATCACCTCTCTGCCGATGACACGATGACGGCATGGCTTCAGCAAGACTGTAATCAGCTGCTGCTCAGCCAATATCTGGAGGCTAATGATGGCGTGTTCATGTATCACCTTCAAAGGTGGCAGCACTGTTCCGATCCCGTTCTTGCCGATCTTTGCCGCCGCTTTCTGGATCGAGACTTGCCCAAAGCTTTCGAGGTGACTGAATTAGATAGCGATCGCCAACAGCAACTTTTGCAGGCTGTTCTATCGACGCAGAGCCAGTCTGAATACGGCACTGCATACTACACGGGGCTGAGAACTACCTGGAGCCGAGGTTATACGCTTTATCAGCGAGGCATTAAGCTACAGATTGGCTCTGGCTTGCGAGAAATTAGCGAACTTTCTCCCTTAGTCAAAACCTTGACACAGCCCTGGCAGAGGAGTTGGCTAATCTACCCGCGAGAAGTTGATTTGGCAGAGATATTGGGAGAAGTAAAAGATTGAAGCGATCGCCCGGATAGGAGTAGGCGATCGATTAGCTTTTGTCAGAGAACCTGAGTCTATCTGTCACGCCTTAGAGGATGTTTGCAAAGTGGTCGGCTGTGATTTTAGGCACCTGTTGATCCCCCTGCCCCCCTTAAAAAGAGGGAAAATGAATTCAAAGTCCCCTTTTTTAAGGGGGATTGAAGGGGATGTGAAACGTTTCGCTACCAATAGTTGGACTTTTCAAACATCCTCTTCGGTCGATCAACGCGTCGGTAGTCCTCAAAATGTAATGATTCCGTTGGTAATGCTCCGCCACAGCAACAGAAATCATTACAGGAATGCTGCTGACAAATGCATCCTTAGACGAAGTAATTGCCAACTGACAGAGACGCTTTTTTGATATCTCCTGCCTTGAACTGAATACCCGTCACATCTGCAACCAAGTCAAGTCTCGTAGCGAATGCAGCCTTGGTATCATTGACAGACAGATAGGTGCGGCTGCCAAACTTAAAGAACAGTGCCTCATCTCCCTTGAGGGACTGTCTGCCTCGCTTGCTGGCGCTCTTGTCGGCGTAGGCGAGTTTAGTCGCTTCTGTCAGGTTTCTCGCTTTAATTGTACCCGCGTAGGACAACCCCTTGGGTCGCTGGGACGTGTTGAGGTTGTTGTCAAAGTCGAGCTGAAAGCGATCGCCTTGAGCAAACTTGAAGTCAGTCACCTTAGTCAGCTTGCTGACCGTAGAGCTTTTCAGGGCGGCAGCTTTGCTAATGCCAGAAAAGGTAAATTTGTCACCTCCTGCATTTCCTATTATGGTGGCTCCGCCGCCTCCAATAATAGTGTCACTACCCGGTGTGCCTCTTATGACTCCGCCTGCTGCTCCAGTCCCGCTGCCTGTAATTAAGAGACCATCGCTAAAATTGCCAGGTAATGGAGTACCATCTGAGGCTGTGACTTTGAAGTTGCCAACTTCATGAATATTCGTCGCTGCGCCCGTTGAAGCTGCAAAACCAAACTTGAGCGTAGAAGGGAGAGGTCCGTTTCCGGCTGCAATGACATCAAAAGCATCGATCGGCTTCTCTCCAGCATCTAAAAAATCGCCATCATTGTTCAAATCAATCTGAACTGTGAGCAAGCCTGTGGGAGTCAAATCGACTTGAGCCTGTTTACGAGAGTTCGCGCGAGTTGCCTGCGGGCTAGGGTTATCCAGGCTCACCGGTAGACTCGTCGGGGTTCCCGTTAAATATCTATAGCCAGTTGCTTCACTACCCCGAACTGCAATGGCATCAGGGGTTGTGCCTGGACCTAAAATCCGCCCTTCCTGGGCTGCTGAATAGTTGCCAAATTCATCAAATCCGACCCCCAAATATCCGCCAGCAATTCCCGCGGTAGTGGCGTCTTGTGCATAGCCTAACGAACCGCCAAAACCACCGGGCTTTGTGGGTGACTGTGCACCATCGATTAAGAAAAATCCAATACCATCGCCTCCGTTCGCTCCACCTGTTGATCCACTTGATCCACCGTAGGAGAAGAAGTCGAAGGTAATTGACAGCCCTTGAGTCCTGTCAACAGGAGTAGTGTAGAGGGCAAAAGATGCCTGGTTGATTTTAGCATCTGTTAACTTCAGGATGTCAGTATCTGCCATGGTTTAGCTGTTTGTAAAGGTTGGAATGAAATTGAGGTAGAGGCACGTCGGCTTGAAGATTTCGCCCAAACTATTGGCTCAAACTGCTAGTGCCGCAAGTTGATGAGAATTCATCTACAGCACTTAACAGACACGCCATTATGAAGATGAGTTAGGTAACCTCAGCCGCTGAAGCAATTAAACAAAGAAAAGTCTTCCAGGAATGAATGCTTTTTGCCTGACAGCCAAGCGCTTCAAATGCGCTTCAAATAGCTATTGCTATGAAGAATGGAGAACAGGCTGTCAGGGTGCGTGATCGAGTCATTGTTGACTACGCCGTTATTAAAATTGATACAAGTTTTCAGCACTTTCAATGAATATCTCCTCATGCACTCCTAGGTAGACACACCGCTCAATTGCGCTAATCAAGTAATCTAGGGCGATCGCTCTCAAAAGCTGAGCCGCTGAGCCACTGTGCATCCAACCTCTGCTTTGCAGCAGAAGCCATCCCACAGCGCTAAGCAGCTTTACGTATAGCTTGAAGCAAAGCTAGAAAAGTTCGTAAAAAAAAGCCGTGAACTTACTGAAGATTAATTTGAATAAGTTACTAAGTAAATTCCTGGTAAAGTTTCTCGACAAACTTTGTAGCGCTGTAATCATTTTGTAGAGCGCAGTTTCTTACAGTCTATTTGAAACTCTCTGGGCAGAGGCTTTTCAGTCCTTCTGCGTATGCAGAATCAGCCACCTGCCAGGAAGATGGCTGATTCAAATGTAAATTTAGGATAAATTTTATCTCTCTAAAATTTCCTAAAATCTCTCTAAACGGATGCTTGCTGCCGCTGATATAGCGACCAATACAGCCCCTTTTGATTAAGCAACCCATCATGGGTGCCGCGCTCGACAATAACGCCCTTCTCCATCGTCAGAATTAGATCCGCTTTTTTGAGAGGCGCAAAGCGGTGAGCAATCAAGAACATCGTCCGATCTTGAGAAATGCGCTTGAGATTTTCTAGTACCTGCTGTTCCGTTTCAGCATCCAGGTGGCTAGTGGCCTCATCCAAAATCAAAATCGGCGCATCGGATAGGAACAGCCGTGCCAGGGTAATCCGCTGCCGCTGACCGCCCGAAAGCGAGGTGCCACGTTCGCCCACATTGGTTTCGTAGCCATGGGGCAGATCGCAAATGAAGTCATGGGCAACTGCCATCCGCGCTGCCTCGATGACCTGCTCTGGTGACACATCTGGATTGCCGAAGGTGATGTTCTCTAGCACCGAGCCGTTAAACAGGAAATCTTCTTGCAGTACCACGGCAATTTGCGGTCGCAGGGAAGCCAGATCAGCACTCTTAATGTCAAAGCCATCAATCAAGATCCGCCCTGATTCTGCCTGGTAAAGCCTCTGAATGAGCTTAGAGAGAGTGCTTTTGCCCGATCCGCTACGCCCGACAATGCCGACAAACATACCGGGGTCAGCATTGAAGGACACGCCGCGCAAAATCGGCTCCTGCTCTTCGTTATAGCGGAAGACGATTTGATCGAACGCTACCTGACCTCTTAAAGGCGGCAAAGTTAGCCCAGTACCGGGTTCTGCCTCAGGGGCAACGTTGAGGATGTCACCAATGCGATCGACCGCCAACAACACCTCCTGGAGCGTTTGCCAAAGCTGAATCAGGCGTAGTAGCGGCCCCGTCACCCGTCCAGAAAGCATCTGGAACGCCACAAGTTGCCCGATCGTCAACTGCTGCTTAATCACTAACTGTGCCCCAAACCAGAGAATCAGCAGCGCCGAGATACTGGTGAGAAAGTCGCCAATGTGGTTGCTGATATTCGCTGTAGTAGATGCCTTGAAGCCCGTGCGAATGAAGCGCGCGTAAAGACCTTCCCAGCGATCGCGGGTGGTTTTTTCGGCGGCATGGGCTTTCACCGAATGAATTCCGGTGATGGTTTCTACGAGAAAAGATTGGCTGTCGGCGCTTCGATTAAAGGTTTCGTTCAGCCAGGTTCTGAGGATCGGCGTGGCAATCAGCGTCAGGATGGCGAACATGGGAATTACCGCTAGAGCCACACCCGTAAGCTGAATGTTGTAGTACGCCATCATCACCAGGTAGACTACCGAGAAGATGCTGTCTAGCACCACAGTCAACGCCGTACTGGTAAGAAACTGGCGGATTTCTTCGAGTTCCTGCACCCGCGCCACGGTGTCTCCGACTCGGCGCGCCTCAAAGTAGGACAGGGGCAGCCGCAGCAAATGCCGGAATAGCTGCGCCGAGAGCGCCATATCAAGCCGATTGGTAGTGTGGGTGAAAATGAACATCCGTAAGATGCCCAGCGCGCCCTCAAAAACGGCGGTTCCCAGGAGAGCGATCGCCATCACATCCAGCGTCGGCAGACTCTCTTGCACCATCACCTTGTCGATAATCACCTGGGTAATGATGGGAGAACCCAAGCCTAAAAGCTGAAGGGTGAAGGAGGCAAGCAGTACTTCACCCAGCAGATTGCGGAATTTCCAAACCGCGGGTAAAAACCAGGTGAGGTTAAATTTCTCCTGTTTTTGAATCAGATCCACCTGCCAGAGCTGACCGTCCCAAGATTGCTCTACCAACTGACGCGGAATGCTCTCGCAGGTTTGGCTAGGGTTCATGGGGTCGCCAATGATCAAGCGATCGCCCCTAATTCCATAAGCAACTACCCAATGTCCGGCTTGCTGCCACTGGAGCATTGCCGGAAAGGTGATTTGCCGAAAATCTTGCCAGTTGCCTACCAGCAATCGCCGCATTTGTAAGCCAACTTTTTCCCCGGCACTGACCAAATCCTTAGGTCGCTGTCCCCGGAGCTGCCGCTGTACCCATTCGAGCTGGACGGGGGTTTCTAGCCGCTGTGCCAGCATAGTTAGGCAAGCCGCTGCCGTATTGAGTCCTGAAACGAAAGGATAGCCAGAGACAGGTTGGGGCGCAGTGGAGAAATTGGGCTGATAGCGCGATCGCACCGATGACCAAAACTGCTTCATCTCCGGTGAGGCGACTGCCGACCACTCTGTATCCGACCACTCCAGCAAGATTACTTCCTTGCTAGCAGCCCTCGCCTTCCAGGCATCCGACAACTCTAGGGCATCACCAAACCAGTCGCCCTCCTTCAGCCGCACCGCATCCCCTTCGGTAGGAACTAGCCGCACGTTACCTGAAACCACGAGATAGTGACCCCCTGGAGTCTCAGTTGACCAAATCACCTCCCCCAGCGCAAAGCTGCGGGATTTTCCCTGAGATTTGATCCGAAACTGCTGCTCTGGCTTTAACCAGCTGAAGGGAGGGGCATCCCAGTTAATGCTGATGGGAAGGGCTTGAGTCATGGTAGATGATTAGTCAACTTGGATTTTGATGGGGAGGTTCTGCATTTTCTCAGCTAGCCAGTGTTCAAACAGCTCATCTTGTAGAGCCTGTCTCACCTGTGGGTCATCCAAAGCAGCAGGCAGAAATGCCTCGACTCGGAATAGCCCCCAGCGATCGTCTAAACCCAAAGGTCCAACGATTTCACCTGGATTTGCCATATCAACTGCGGCTCGCAGCATATCTGGCATCGTGCCGCGGCTGACTGGACCCACCATGCCATTCATAATCCGATCGTCGGTGATGGAGTACTCTTTGGCGAGCTGATCAAAGCTAGCTCCTTCCTGAAGCTGACTTTTTAATTCGTCTGCAAGTTCCTTCTCGTTAACGATAATTCGAGAAATAACGACGCGATCGAGATAGACCTTGCGCTCAATAAAGTATTCTGGCAGGCGAGCCTCAGTCACGTTGTTTTTTAGGTTTTTTAGGCGGAAAGTCATGCCAAGCTGAGCATGAAAGGCTTCATAGGTTAAACTGTTGCTGGTTAGCCAGTCTTGAAATTGCTTGGGGTCAGTCAACTGGTTTTGCAGCCGGAAGTCGATCACGGCTTGCTCAACGACCGCTGAACCAATGCTGAAATTGACCTGGGATTGCAGTTCTTGCTCGATCACAAACTGACGGACAATATCGCCAATAAACCCGTCTAACTTACCATTTGCCTGTAGATACCTGAACACTTGCCCCATTGAAATGGGTTGATCTGCGATCGTCAGAAAAGATTCGGATGTCATGAGTCATCCACATATAAACTTGCAACCTCATTATGCCCAAACTCCTTAAGGGTTCATCCAAACTTTATTAAGAAGTAAGGTTGCGCTGACCTGATCCCGAATCTATGTAGCTGTTGCTAGTTTGCTTAGGACATTTAGGGTGGGGCGCGAAGCGCCCCACCCTAAATGTCCCCGTCCTTACCGCCTTGGCGGTTGCTACACAATTTCTAAAGCTCCTGATTCATGTGGGGCAGGCAGGATGGACATCCTACAAGACTTTCAGACCAAGTTGCAGATCGCGTTAGTTCGTCCTCAGAGATTTAGAAAGCTCAGTAGATTGCAATTTAGGGTTTTGTAGCGCGTGCCACAAAACCCTAAAGGCTGGATTTCAAAGGCGCGGAACGCCTTTGAAATCCAGCCTTTAGGAAAAATAGGAAGACTCTGCGATCTACTAAAGCTAGCTAGCCAGCAGCTTGGGCTGTGTTTTGAGCAAGGGCTTGAGCCGGACTTTTCCTAGCTTCGAGCGCCGGATCAACTGTGACTAGCTCAATATGGTTGAGCAGCGTTGTTACGAAAGCAAATAGCAGGAAGGGTAGAGATAGCACCAAGATTAGCCCTACAGTCGCTAGAGCATAGATTGGACGGCTGGCTCCCATGAGTGCCATTGCAGCTGCCAAACTAATGAATAGGACGACTAACCAAATAATGATTTGACCGTAAATATCCCCGAAAGTAAGTGTGCAAGCAACCCGGTACTTTCTCATATCCATAAAACGTTTCCTCAGCAATATGCTTATTAGTGTTTTACATTAAGTCAGGCATAAAAATAAATATACAGAGAGCTTATCTAAATTTTTTTAAATAAGTCGCAATATTTCTTTACGAGACAATGTTTCTAAGATGCGGCCTAAAGAACAATAGGTTTTGTTCACTTTGGCATTAAATTTTTAACTTCAGCTTCCCCCTTTCTTGAATCATCTCTTCAATTAAGGTTGAATCTACCCTTATATTCTTTTTCTATCTTGACGATATGCCCGATCGCTTTCTTCTATTTTACAAACCTTATGATGTTCTCTCACAGTTTACCGACGAAAAATCTGAGAGTCAGCGCCGAACTCTAAAAGACTACATTTCGGTTCCAGATGTGTATCCGGTTGGAAGACTCGATCGGGATAGTGAGGGATTACTTTTGCTAACTAATAACGGTCGCATCCAGCATCAGCTCAGCGATCCAAGATTTCAGCACCCGCGCACCTACTGGGTGCAGGTAGAAAATATTCCTGATGACGCAGCTTTGGATCAACTCCGTCAGGGCGTGTGGATTCAAGACTATCGCACTCGCCCTGCTCAGGTAAAAGTCTTGCCACCACCTGATCTACCGCCTCGCAATCCGCCCATTCGGTTTCGTAAATCGATACCGACTGCTTGGGTTGAACTGACTTTAACAGAAGGAAAAAATCGTCAGGTGCGGCGGATGACCGCTGCGGTTGGCTTTCCAACTTTGAGATTAGTTAGGGTGGCAATCGCTCACCTTCACTTAGCAGAGCTACAGCCTGGAGAATGGCGCGAACTGGAGCCACAAGAACTTCAGCCTTTGCTGCGACTATAGAGCGTCTAAGACCAGATAGCCTACACCCCGAAAAGGGCATAGGCTTTTACCTCAAAAGCTGGCTCGAAAGCTACGTAAATTGAAATAACAAAAGACCTACTTCTGCTGTTCCATGCGCTGCTCTTTTTCCTTTTCTTGGCTGAATGCCGTTAGACGAGAGCCAACATTATAAGCATCTGAACCCGGATTTTCGTTAGTAGCGATTCCTTCTACAGAACCATCAATTTCTTGCCAAGCTGCAAGACCACCCTTCAGTTCTGCTACCTTTACAAACCCTGCATCACGTAGGCGAGTTGCTGCGGTCGCAGACTCTTCGTCATTTTCGCCATACACATAAATGTCTCGGTTTGATGCTAAACTCTGAGCCGCCTGGGGCAATTCATCTAGCTGCATATTCATAGCGCCCATGATGCGGCGATCGCCAAAAGCTTCATGGCTACGTACATCCAGAATCGTTAACCCTGGCTCTCCCCAGTTAAGACGGGATTTAAGCTCATGGGCAGTTGCTTGACTGTGAAAAGCAGGAGGCGTAGGAGTGATATCTGGCAGCTTATCTTTAGCAGCTGCAATCGCATCTTCAATTGCCATAATATTTGATTACTAGATACATCCCCCGTACTTTAACGAAACAAGTATGTAGAGCTATCCTTCTAGAGAAGGAGGGTAAAAAGATATTTGGACAGAAAGATATCCCTGTTGTTAGCTATTTTCATGTGTGTTCTAGAAGCCTACTGAATAGTTTTCTAGTCTGTGGAGCAGTCAGCAGAAGTTGTAGGTTGCTTTCTATACAAAGCTTTTCAAGCTAATGACTAAGATAAACGGCGGTAAATAACCTTCGCAGCACCACCAAGTTCTACCAACAGTCTGCTTCATCGACCTGTTCGACGGCGATCGCTACGATCAACCAATTACAAGCGGATATGGCGTATTTGCACGACCAGCCGCTTCAAAGGACGTAAGATTGGATGCCAAGTTGGAGGTTTGAGTTCAAGACCTGCGTGATGAGCAATTTCTTCTGCAACCGCCTCAATTGTTTTTTCTTCCGTATTGAGATGAACTGCGAATTTTTCATCTAATAATAATTTCAAGCATCGGTCAAGTTGATGTGCATTCCAAGAATTGCTGCCATCACCACGTCGCCGTAATCGACGAAGAACTGTCTCACGAGAAGCAAGCAAAGTGAAATGATGCACCTGCAACCCCCCGCGTCTCAACGCACCCACAGTTTGATCGTAGTAAAGAGGATCAGTAACAGTCATTGGAACAATGATTGTTCCGGCAAAATTCTCAGCAACGTATTGCAATCCTTGATGGGTATACTCGCGCCATATCTGATGATTTTGGAAGTCTCCTACATAGATTTCTGACGGTACAATCTTCCGGAGGAAAAAGCCAATTTGCTCAGGGTCAAATATGAAGCTATCAGAGATTCGGCTGTGTAGCTCGAAGGCGGTCTGGGTTTTGCCAATACCAAAGGCTCCGTTCAACCAAATAATCATCAGCGACAGAAATTTCCTAAATCGACTGCATCTTAGCCCTGATTTGATACTCGATAACGCTAACTACCTTCGAGAAATGTTACCCTGACGACCAATGAGGGATCTCCAGACTGCCACTACCTGTAAACGAAGCAGACGAACTCATTCCTAAGGGCGCTGATGCTTGAGATACTCAAACACGCTCTTGTCCCCAATGTCATCAGGGATAGCCTGCACTGTTTTCCGCAGGGCAAACACCATAAACAAAATTGCCCATGCCGCCAGCAGCCCTTTTCCTAGAGCGATCGGCAAAAGTCCCGTCAAGTGTCCTAGCAAGAGCGCAGGGACAATGAAGGTAAGGAATTTGGTTTCCAGGCGATTAAAACAAAAAGCTTCCTTGAAGAAAATTCCGGTCAGTGCCGCAAAGGTAAAGCCAATGCCCAAAATCGTCAGCGGCTGCTGATACACCGTCAGGGCAAAGGGTTCTGGATTCAGATGAGCGACGCTAATTGCCGCGATCGCCCCAATTACCCAAAATATCTGAAGCGCCCGATGCAGTAATCCCATATAAATATGGATAGTGAGCAAGCTAACCGCCAGCGCTCCAGCAAACAGCGTATACAACGGAGTTAGCGCCACTAGCACCTTGGGATTGCTTCCTTGCCAGAAAACCAGTGCCGTACCGATCGCAAAACTCAGAGCCGCCACCAGCAGACCCCCTCGGTAAACTTTTACCCCTTGGCGATCGCCATCCGTAATCGTAAATTCTCCAAACTGTCCTTGATAGCTTTCGGTAGGCTGATCGGTTATCTGCGCGTCCATGGTCATCGCTCTCGATCTGAGATTTTTGGAAGAATCAAGACTATTATCGCGTTTCCGCTTAGGGTCGATCAATTTGGGGTCGATCAATTTGGGGTCGATCAATTTAGGCTTTGATCAACTGAGGCTCGATCGCGACTTTGATAGAGTCCGTCCAATTTAGCCGCAATTGAAAATGGGCATCGCCGCCGTTGACGGCAATTTCGATCCAGCCATGGCTACCAATCAGCGCTAGAGGCTTTCCGGCAGGGACATCGCCATACACCCGACAGCCGGGAACCGTTACCCGATTGACGATAATTGACCAAGATTTGTCGCGTACCGCATCGCCTGGAATGTTGGTGATCACATTGCCGAAGCGATCGATATGCTGAATATTGCCCGTATAGCCCGTTGGGGTGGACTTATGGGCTGCGATCGGCAGCTCCACCAGTGTTGCTGGATCGATCGCGGTCCCCAAATCCTGAATGGCTATGCCGCTGGCGAGATGTGCTCCCACGGGCGCAAAAATATCCCGTCCGTGAAAGGTAGCGCTAAGTTCGGCAGATCTCCAGTACCGCGAGTTACTCAGCTCAACGGCATGAAGGATCGATCGCCGCCGCGCCAGTTCTGTGAGCAAGCCGTTATCAGCTCCGACGAGGAAGCCGTCTGTCAGCTCTAGGGCGATCGCCCGTCTTGTGCCGCCCACTCCCGGATCAACCACGGCAACATGGACGCTCCCTGCCGGGAAATAGGGATAGGCGTTGATCAGGTGAAACTGAGCAGCAGCAATATTTTTGGGTGGCACCTCATGGGTAAGATCGACGATCGTGAGCGCCGGATTGATCTGATAAATCACGCCCTTCATCATGCCCACATAGGCATCATTGAGTCCAAAATCGCTGAGTAGGGTTAAGAGTTTATGCGCCATGGTTACGTTAGAGAAAGAGACTGTTGGCGAATGTATTCGTAGATGGCGATCGCCCCGGCAGTCTGCACGTTTAGCGACTCCACCATGCCACTCTGCGGAATGCTAAGGGCGCGATCGCACTGATCCAAAATTGCTGCCGGAATTCCAGTTAGCTCTTGCCCCAGCACAAGCACCGTTTTTTGCGAGAACACAAATTCTGTCAGCGGCAGAGCGGCAGGGTTAGCATCCAGCGCAATCAGACTATAGCCTAACTGCCGCTGCTGACTCAGCCAACTTGGGAGAACATCCAGCGCACAGGCATTTAATGGCTGCCAGTGATGTGCTGAAGCCGCCAGATTGCGAAAGGGATGGGTTTCGGCGATCGCTAAATCAGCTAATACCATCGCCTCCAGCCGAAATGCCTCCGCGGTGCGGCACAGTCCACCCAGATTGACGGGGCTATGCACTAAAGTTGCGCAAACTATTAACGAATGGCGAGGTAGCTGAGAATAGTCTGCGCGATTCATGTCGCGGGTAATGGGGGTGCGATCGGGCATAGGTGAAGTTCGGCAGTTTTGAATCTTGGATTGGAATCTAGAATTCAAAATAATGCCAATCCATCTCGATCGGTAGATGTCGCTTTGGGGCAGACGCAGGATTCTGAGAGATAGCACTATTTAATTGCAGCAGAAAACTATGCTTTTACAGAACAAGCAAACTGGAGTTTTGATTGAGATTGAAGATACCGTTGCCTTAATTAATCCTGCGGAGGAAAAAGTCTGCGGCAGGGTGCAGTCTGGAGAGGAAGAGCAAGATCCTGAGAAAGTTGCTAAGTATGAACTGGTTTTTCCTTCAGGTGAGGCATTGCCCCGCTGCTGGGTTGACGCAGAATATCGGGCCGCATTGTAGCTAGCTGCTGCTATCGTCCGCCCACAACCACGTTTTGAATCCGTACATGAGGGCCGCCCACGCTGACAGGTAAGGGCGATTGTCCGCCTTTGCCGCAGCCGCCGTTTCTATAGACAGAGTCACTGCCGATCGCATCAATGTCTTTGAGCGTTTGAAAAACGTTGCCGCTGAGGGTGACATCGCTAACTGGCTCAGCAATTTGACCATTGCGGATCATGTAGCCCTCAGCCGCTGCGAAGGTGAACAGTTCGCCGTTAGTCTGTCCACCTAACATCCGCACCGCATATACGCCTTCCTCAATGTCGCTGATCATGTCTGCAAAAGCGCGATCGCCCGACTCGATCCCCGTGTTGGTCATGCGGACGATCGGCGGATAGGTGGCGCTCAAAGCACGGGCATTACCTGTGGGCGCTTCGTGCATTTTCCCAGCAGTTTCACGGCTGTGCAAGCGCTGGGTAAGAATGCCGTCTTTGATCAAATACTTACGCTGTGCCGGAACGCCTTCGTCGTCGTATTTAAGGGAACCTGGCAAACCTGGGATCGTGCCATCATCCACCACATTGAGCTGAGGGATGGCGATCGGCTTGCCTAGCACCAGCAGCTCCTGCATTCGCGGATTCTCGTAGACAAAGTCTGCTTCAGACAAATGCCCAAACGCCTCGTGGATGAAGACTCCTGACAGATAGGGATCAAGCACAACCGGATATTGTCCGCCTTTGACAGGCTTCGCGTCTAGCTGCCGTACTGCTCGCTCTGCGGCGCTTTTCACCTGGGCCTCTAGCCCTTCCAGCGCTCCGTAGTCCGATCGCGAATGCACAGATTCAAAGCCCTGACGCACTACGTTTTCTCCACGCGCAACTACGCCAAATCTGCCGTTGACATCCAGCCGCTCCTGCACAATGCAGGTGCCCGAAGAGTTAACAAAATAATTTGTGCGAAACCGATCGCCATAGCCCACCATCGTGGTTTGAATACGCGGATCGTAGTCCAGCAAAATCTGGTTATAGGTTTCAATCAATTGCCGCTTGCGATCGAGAGAAACACCGCGCGGATCGTGACCCAGATCGACAGCCACATAGTCCTGGATGGAATCAACCGCCGCTAGCTCCGTGGTTTCTTTGCCGATGAGATGAGCTTGGGCAATGGCATCTTCAATCCGATTCTTGAGGTCGCCTAGCCCGTCGAATGTGACAAAACTCCAGCCGCCTTTGTGACAGGCGCGGATGCCGCCCGATAGAGAAAAGCTGCGATCGACTGCATCTAGCTGCTTGCCGCGATAGGAAATTGCCGTTGCTTCGCCTTGCTCTAGACGAACTTCCAGATAGTCCACGCGATCGCGGTAGAGGGCGATCGTATCCACAAGCCGATCTTGCAGGGAGAGAGTTGTAACCACGGGCTTTTCCTCTGATGCTCGATTTTCTTTTAGTTTAGCCCTTCTCGAATTTCTCGGATTGCTGCTGTTCTAGCCATGCTTTCCAAAGATCAGGGCGACGGTCACGAGTGCGCTCTTGCTGCTGCCGTTTGCGCCACTGAGCGATCGCCTGGTGATTGCCCGATAGCAGCACCTCCGGAACCTGCATACCGCGAAACTCGGCGGGGCGAGTATATTGCGGATAGTCGAGTAGCCCTGCCTCAAAGCTTTCCAGCTTCAATGACTCCTCTTTGCCGACCGTGCCGGGAAGCAGCCGAATAACGCCATTCAGCAGAGTCAGCGCCGGAATCTCGCCACAGGTGAGAACGAAGTCTCCTAGAGAAACTTCACGGGTAACGAGATTGAGAACGCGATCGTCTACCCCTTCATAATGTCCGCAAACCATGACAATTTGCTCATAGTTCCCTAGATCTTGAAACATCTTTTGGTGCATGGTTTGCCCCTGGGGAGTCAGCAGGATCACCTCTCGATTGGGCAACACAGGCACTGATTCTACAGCTGCAAAAATTGGCTCTGGCTTCAGCAGCATTCCCACGCCGCCGCCATAAGGTTCGTCATCTACTCGGTGATGTTTATCGGCAGTAAAGTCGCGGGGATTTACCAAATTGACTGTGGCAATCTCTTTGCTCAGCGCTCTACCCAGTAGCCCAGAGCTAAGCGGCGAGGTGAAAAAATCGGGGAACAGCGTAATAATGTCGAAGCGCACTGAAGTTAAAGGCTCTGAATGAAATCTCTGCAAGGGTCGCTTTTGCAATTATCGCTTACTGGGACGAACCTAAGACGAACCTGGGGCGATCCTGGGGCGAACCTGGGGCGATCGCAGAGTCAGCGTTGGGGCTATGCAGTCTCAAAATAAACAGGCAGGTCTAGATCATGACCAGGTATGATATCAGAATGTAAATAACCGTTAAGAGAACTATGGCTGCCGATCTGGTTCATGGTTTGGCTTCATCAGCGCAAGATTCAGCGCAGGATACAGCATCTCTCCGGTCTGTGTTTGAAGCAATCACGGCTGATAGCTGCCCTCACTCCTACAATTTTCATATGCACACCGTTTTTTCAGACGGTCGGCTTCAGCCGGAGCAACTGATCGCGCAAGCTGTGTCGATCGGACTAAAGGGGTTAGCCATCACTGATCACCACAGTGTCAGCGGCTACCGTCGGGCGCAACAGTGGCTTAACGAACAGCCCGATCGCCAGATGTTGCCGAAACTTTGGGTGGGGATGGAAGTGACCGCAAGTTTGTTGCAAGACGAAGTCCACATTCTGGCTTATGCGTTTGATCCTGACCACGATGCCATTCAGTCCTATGCTCAGAGCAAAGCCCCTGTGGGAGACAGAGCTGAAGCAGCCAGAGTAATTGCTGCCATCCATGCCGCTGGAGGCTTGGCGGTGCTAGCACACCCCGCCCGATATCGGCGATCGCCTGCCGACCTCATTCCTGAAGCGGCTCAAGCCGGGATCGATGGCATTGAGGCTTATTATGCCTACAATAATCCTTCACCTTGGAAAGCTAGCCCGAAGCAAACGCAGGAAGTGCGATCGCTTGGGCAAGTCTATGGCTTGTTTAGCACTTGCGGCACAGATACCCATGGTCTTAATCTATTGCAGCGGCTCTAGATTGCAGCGGCTTAGGGCGATTGGCTCAGGGCGATTGGCTCAGGGCGATCGGCTCAGGTCTGGCAAGATTGCTTCGTTCTCGAAAGTGCCACTGGAGATACCGAAGTAGATACAGAACTTGCACTAGGCTAGATCTCAACATAACTCCATACCGTGCTTAAAATACTCAAAGCTTAATGGCTCTGAGTCAGTCAGTGTTCAAGTAAAGCGCCTTGTCAGGCTCTAGGCTAAATTAGGCTTTAGGCTGAGCGCATCAAAAATCTGTCTCAATTCCATTCGATCGCAGGAGTGAGTGCGTGCCAAAACTCGCAAAGTACCTTTTAGTTGGATCTCCAGAAACCTATAGCGGCAAGTCTGCCATCATTTTGGGCATGGCGCATCGGTTGCAAGAGAAAGGGCTGGACATTTCCTATGGAAAGCCCGTCGGAACTTGCTTGAGTGCCTCTCAGGCAGAGTTAATTGAAGAAGATATTCAGTTTATTACGCAAACGCTCAAGCTTCCCCCAGAAAGGGTTCTGCCTATGCTGCTGCCGCTCAGCCAATCTGCGATCGCCCAGCGCCTGACCGGAGAAGATATTGCTGACTATGCCCAGCATCTCTTGAGCTACACCCAGACTCCTTCAGGGGATTTGGTGTTGCTAGAGGGCGCAGGAACTCTAGAAGAGGGCAAGTTGTTTAATCTATCTCTGCCTCAAATTGCCCAGACGCTAGATGCTTCGGTGGTATTGGTGTCGAGATTTCACTCTGAGCTGGTGGTGGATAGCCTGCTCGTAGCAAAGCAGCAGTTGGGCGATCGCCTCATTGGGACTTTAATCAATGACGTGCCCCATGAGCAAGTCGATCTGGTCAACAGTCAGGTGAAGCCTTTCCTAGAGAAGCAAGGTATTGAAGTGCTGGCCGTTCTGCCCCGAAACAACCTGTTGCGGAGCGTCAGCGTGGGGGAATTGGTGAAACAGCTTGGCGCAGAAGTGCTTTGCCGCGCAGACCGCATGGATTTGATGGTAGAAAGTCTCAAGATCGGGGCGATGAACGTCAACTCGGCGCTGGGTTACTTCCGCAAAGCTCATAACATGGCGGTTGTGACGGGAGGCGATCGCACCGACATTCAGCTGGCTGCGTTGGAGACTTCGACGCAGTGCCTCATTCTCACGGGGCATATTCCGCCCATGCCCACAATTCTGAGTCGGGCTGAAGACCTAGAGATTCCGATTCTCTCAGTCGATCTCGATACGCTGACAACGGTAGAAATTATCGATCGCGCTTTTGGGCAAGTTCGCCTCCATGAGCCTATTAAGGTTCAAGCCATCTGCCAAATGATGGCGAAACACTTCAATGTCGATCGCCTGCTGGCAAAGCTAGGGTTAAACCCCGTTGCCATGGTGTAATAGCTGACAAACTTCCTGATCAGAGGTTTGTGGAAAATTTCTGTAGTGCTGACCAATAGAGCGCAAGAGAGCGGGCATTGCCAAGCAAACCATTTCATCAGCCTGGATTTTGAGCTGTTCAGAGCTGCTGGGCGAGGCGATCGGTGTCGCTACAACGATCCAGCGCGGCTTCTGGGGTTGCAATGCCGCTATGGCAACTCGCATTGTCGCGCCCGTGGCAATACCATCATCGACCAAAATCACTGTTTGGTCGCGCACACTCAGGACAGGGCGATCGCCCCGATAGAGTCGTTCTCGCCGCTCTAACTCGGCTTGTTCGGCGGTCGTCACCTGAAGCACATCCTGATCAGAGATGTGCAGCAATTCCACAATATCTGTGTTCATCACCCTGGCTCCGCCTGATGCGATCGCTCCCATAGCCAGCTCTGGGTGATCCGGTACTCCTAGTTTTCGCACCAGGCAAATATCTAGCCCAACGTGCAGAACTTGAGCAATTTCATAGGCAACGGGCACACCCCCCCTCGGTAAAGCCACTACAACCACATCCGATCGGTTGGCATAGTGACCTAGCTTTTTAGCCAAGAGTTGCCCTGCCTCTGTGCGATCGCGAAACTGCGGTGCCATTGCCTCATCCTTCCTGTCCATTAGACCTCTTTTAAAGTTTTGGGATGAGATTTAGTAGGGACGCAGCCCCACTAAACCTAATTTGCAAGAGGTCTATTGAGTCCGATCAGCTTCCCAATAACATCCCGATTAGCAGCACAAATCCTATCCAAACATTCTGCCCGAAGATTTCACCATAAACCTGGGGCTTGGGCGATCGCGGACGCAACTGAAGATAATGCCACCCCCATCCGACACTCGCCACCCCCAAACTGACCCAAAAACTTATGCCTAGATCCATCACTTCGCCCACGCCAGCTAGAAGCAGAGTTGTCCCTAGGAAGAAAATTCCTACTGCATCTGCTGCATGTCGTCCAAAAAATCGGGCGCTTGAGTTAATGCCAATCCGCTCATCATCCTTGAGGTCTGCCATGGCATAAACGGTGTCAAAACCCAAAGTCCACAGCACTGTTGCCCCCCACAGCAGCCAGGTGGGAAATTCCAGATTTGTTGTCACGGCGCTCCAGCTAATGAGTACGGCAAATCCCCAGGCGATCGACAGCACCAACTGCGGAATTGGAAACACCCGCTTCGCCAAGGGATAAAGCACAATAAACGGCACGGCGGCAACACAGAGGCAAAAGCTGAAGAAATTGAGATAGACCGCCAGACCGCAAGCGCAGATGAAAGCGATCAGCGCTACAACAATGCCCGTTCTGACTGAGAGGGCGCGCGAGGCTAGAGGGCGGCTACGGGTGCGACTGACCTGGGGATCAATATTGCGATCCCAGAGGTCATTCACCACGCACCCTGCCGCGCTGGTTGCCAGAGTCCCCAAAATAATAATGCCGACCAGAGGCAAGGGCGGCGCTCCCCGACCTGCCAGCACCACGGCCCAAAGCGCAGGCAGCATCAAAATTAGCCGTCCGGCAGGTTTATCCCATCGCAGTAGCCGAGCCACGGTGAGCCAAATCGGTTCAGGACGGGGGGAATGCTGAGTCAGCATGGCTCCAATATTTTTTTGATAGATCTCTCATACAGTTTATGAATAATTTGAGTTCAGATTCAATTTAGAAATTAGGCTGCCCCAGATTTTGCCCAAATTTCGCCCAGATTTTGCACCAGCGATCGCCCCTCAATGTGAGGGCAAGAAAAGTCATTACGTTAGAACCGACACAACAGAAGCATGGCTCATTCGGTAGGCTTGGAGTCAAGTAAATTCCTTGAGCAAAATCCAGCACTACTCTAAGGTCTACGTAAGGTAAGATACTGGATGGAAGAAAGCAGCAGCAGTAATGATGTCTTCGGTTGAGCAGTAAATCCAAAAAATTTGGCACTCAATTGACGCGCACTTCTCGAAAAAAATTAAGAAGGAAGAGTAGAATATTGTCTCTGGACACCAGAAGCAATTATCAAGAGAACACCGCCAGAGAACACCGCCAGAGAACTCTCACAGTCATCAGGCTAGCGATCAGGCAAGCTCATAAACATGCACAGCATCTCTTTCGGTTGGCTACTGGAGCGTCTAACTCACTTTATGCCCAGAACTACGCCCAGAGGGGATGTCATGCTGCAACTCGACCCTAGACTTCTTCAGCAAAGGATGCCCCAGCTCACAAAAACCGCCGTCATGGTCATTGGCGGAGCCGAAGACAAACTTCACGGACGGATTATCCTCCAAACTTTCTTTCAGCGCTGTGGCGGAGCCGATGCCCGCATTGCTATTATCCCCTCTGCCTCACGAGAGCCAGCTGCAACCGGGAGCCGATATGTCACCATTTTTGAAGAGATGGGTGCTAAGGCGATCGAGGTCGTAGACATCCGCGAGCGAGAGCATGGCTCCAACCCTGAGTGGCAGGCTTTCATTGAAGACTGCACAGGGGTCTTTATGACAGGCGGGGATCAGCTTCGGCTCTGTGGGCTGCTCTCAGATACGCCCATTATGGAATGTGTACGCACCCGTGCCAGACTAGGCGAAATTACGTTGGCGGGCACCAGCGCAGGGGCAGCCGTCATGGGGCAGCAAATGATCGCGGGAGGAGGCAGCGGTGAATCGCCGAATCGCTCTCTAGTAGATATGACCATAGGTTTGGGCATTATTCCGGAGGTGGTAGTTGATCAACATTTCCATAATCGGAACCGCATGGCGCGATTGCTCAGCGCTGTCGCTTCCAATATGGACAAGCTAGCGATCGGCATTGATGAAGATACTTGCGCTATGTTTGAAAATAACGGTACTTTTCAAGTGATTGGTAAAGGTACGGTGACTATTATTGACCCAGGCGAATCGTCTTACACCAACTATCCCCATGTTGGCGATACCGATCCGCTCAGCATTCATAACCTGCGTCTGCATATCTTGAGTCATGGCGATCGCTATGACCTCCACAAGCGTCAGATGGTTTCATCTCCCTAAACCTGTTCGCTTGAATTGAGGCGATGCTTAAATCTGAGTATAAATGTTTGAAAACGGCGAGAAGCGCTGCTCTCAAACATTCTTAGAGGAATCAGCAACGCCTAAATTGATCGAGGCAATGTATCGAGGCAATGTGTTTTGCGGGATTGGCGATCGTTGATCTATAGCTTTAGCTAGTAACGCACGACTCTAAAAATTTTGACAGGCTAGTATACCCTAGTAGCATATCCGGGTTGTTTAGTTCATTTAAGTTTGGGCGTAGATCTTCAAAATCTAGCCAAAGTTCAAAGCCACTGGACTACGGGTTCAGTGCCGCGAAGTTCTTACAGCATCTCTAAAAAGTTCGTCACGAACTTTTTAAGGTGTACCTAAGCTCAAGACTAGACGAATACTGCTTTCTGCTCCATAGCCCTATGACGCTCTGATCTTGTTATGCAAATCCTCAAAACCCTAACGCTGCGCGGTCCCAATTACTGGAGTATCCGCTACAAAAAATTAATCGTCATCCGTCTCGATCTTGAAGATCTGACTGGGCGGTTTTCCAACGAAATTCCTGGCTTTTACGCAGGGTTGGCAGAAGTTTTACCCAGTTTAGTCGAGCACTTCTGTTCGTTAGGACAGCGGGGAGGGTTCCTCAGTCGGGTACAGGAAGGGACGCTGATGGGACATGTTGTTGAGCATGTGGCGCTAGAGCTGCAAACGCTTGCTGGAATGCCAGTCGGCTTCGGGCGCACCCGCGAAACCTCTGATACAGGTGTGTATCAGGTCGTGTTTGAATATGTGGATGAGCAGGCTGGACGCTATGCGGCGAGGGCAGCTGTTCGGCTCTGCCAAAGTATTGTGAGTACAGGTAGCTACTCTTTAGAAGAGTTGAAGCAAGACCTTGCTGACCTGCGTGACTTTGGTGCCCAGGCTTCCCTAGGCCCCAGTACAGAATGCATCGTCAGAGAGGCGGAAATCCGCGGTATTCCGTGGTCGCAGCTCAGTGCCAGAGCAATTATTCAGATGGGTCACGGTATTTATCAAAAGCGGATTCAAGCAACTCTTAGCAGCAAGACAAGCATTTTGGGCGTTGAGCTGGCTTCCGATAAAGAAGGAACGAAGCGAGTTTTAGGAGATGCAGGCGTTCCGGTGCCCAAAGGGACGGTGATTCACTACCTAGATGAGCTGGAGCAGGCGATCGAAGATGTGGGCGGATACCCGATTGTCATTAAGCCTCTAGACGGCAACCACGGACGTGGCATTACCATTAACATCAATCATCTAGAGCTGGCGGAAGAGGCTTACGATGCCGCCAGAGAAGTGTCTAAAGGCGTTATTGTCGAGCGCTTCTACACGGGGCAAGATCATCGGGTGCTGGTGGTCAACGGCAAGTTGGTGGCAGTTGCGGAGAGGGTTCCGGCTCATGTGGTTGGGGATGGGATCTCGACGATCGATCAGCTCATTGAAGAAACGAATCGCGACCCGCGCCGGGGTGACGGACATGAGAATATCCTGACCCGTATCGAACTCGATCGCACGTCCTGGGAACTGCTCGATCGCCAAGGCTATGCTCTAGACACTGTGCTCGGCAAGGGAGACATTTGTTATCTCAAGGCGACTGCAAACCTTAGTACAGGCGGGATTGCGATCGATCGCACCGATGAAGTTCACCCAGAGAATATCTGGCTGTTTCAGCGAATCGGTAAAATTATGGGGCTGGATATTGCCGGAATTGATGTTGTCACTGAAGATATCTCTCGACCCCTGCGAGATACCAACGGTGTCATCGTGGAGGTAAATGCGGCTCCCGGCTTCCGAATGCACTTTTGCCCCAGTGAAGGCATTCCGCGCAACGTGGCAGAACCCGTGCTAGACATGCTGTTTCCACCGGGTACCCCCACCCGAATTCCGATTCTGGCGCTCACGGGCACCAATGGCAAAACTACGACGACGCGGCTGCTGGCGCACATCATGAAGCGGACGGGGCAGATTGTCGGCTATACCACGACAGATGGCATCTATATTGGCGGCTATCTGGTCGAGCAAGGCGACACGACCGGACCTCAAAGCGCTCAGGTAATTCTCAATGACCCAACGGTTGAGGTAGCGGTGCTAGAGACGGCAAGAGGGGGGATTCTGCGATCGGGCTTGGGCTTTGACCAGTGCGATATTGGCATTGTCCTAAACGTTGCTGCCGATCACTTGGGCATTGGCGACATTGATACGGTGGAAGACTTGGCGCACCTCAAGAGCATCGTAGTAGAGAGCACCCGACCCAACGGTTACGCTATCCTCAATGCTGACGATCCGCTGGTGGCAGCGATGGCGGCACGGGTACAGGCACAAGTCGCCTACTTCTCAATGAACCCTGATAGCGAATTGATTCGTAGCCATACTCAGCAGGGCGGACTGGCAGCCGTCTACGAAAATGGCTACCTGTCTATCCTGAAGGGCGACTGGACGCTGCGGATTGAGCAGGCGGTAAACGTGCCGCTAACCATGGGTGGACGCGCTCCCTTTATGATTGCCAATGCTTTAGCAGCCAGTCTGGCAGCCTTTGCCCATGGCGTGAAGATTGAGTACATCCGCACAGCGCTGGCAACCTTCCAGGCTTCGGTCGGTCAGACCCCAGGGCGGATGAACCTATTTAATTTGGGGCAGTTTCACGCCATGGTGGATTATGCTCATAATCCCCACAGCTATGAGGCGCTGGGCGAATTTATCCGCAACTGGACAGGCGATCGCATTGGTGTGGTGGGTGGACCGGGCGATCGACGCGATGAGGACTTTGTCACCTTGGGCAAGCTCTCTGCCGGAATTTTCGATCGCATCATTGTCAAAGAAGATTATGACAATCGAGGTCGCCCTAGGGGAGACGCTTCCCGATTGATTATTGAAGGCATTGAATCGGCGGGCAGCGCCGCTCGCTATGAAACGATATTGGATGAGACTGAGGCAGTCAACATAGCGCTGGATCAAGCTCCCCAAGGCAGCCTGGTCGTGATTTTCCCTGAAAGCGTCAATCGGGCGATCGACCTCATCAAAGCCCGCAATCCTCAGGATGATCTCAACCTACCTGCCAACGTTCAGCCCCAAAGCCTGATGATGGAAAACGGCAATGGCTCTGTGGGTGTGTCGTCTGTGAATGTGGAATCTTACGCTCAGTCAGGGGGTTAGCGGGAGTCAGGAGTCAGGAGTCAGGAGTCAGGAGTTATTCTGGCTCCTGACTCCTGGCTTCTAGCTTTTATTCTCATCCTCCTGCCCGTCAAGCTTCGCCGTTTCCTCGTCAGGCTTATTCATTTCTTCCTTAAACCCCCGCAAAGTCTTACCCAGAGCATTGCCTAGCTCTGGAATTTTTTTAGGACCAAAAACCAAAACGGCAGCGATCGCAATCAGACCCAATTCCGGCCAACCTAAACCAAACATCGGCAGTCTCCTACAGTGAACCCCCTTCAAATATACGGAACTCTGTGGAGCTTTGGAGCAGTAGGGTCATAACTGTCGCCACTAGACCCATAAAGACCACGCCGATCGCTCCTGCCAAGGGCTGCCCTCCCCAACCCGTTATCCACTCAGGCACCCGTCCTGTGTAGCGAAGGACTTGCAAACTGTCTAGACTAGCGATTGCCCAGATCCAGCCAGCGTGCAGCCCCCAGGCTAGACCGAGATTGCCGCCATCCACGCTGCGAGCCAGCACCAGAGCTATGCCCATTAGCCAGAGTCCGGGCATCTGAGGCAGGTTTTGCCGACCTTCCCAGACAAGATGTAGTAGGGCAAAAATGAGGCTGGCGATCGCCCCAGCCCACCCAATCGAATAGTCTTGCCGTAGCTGATTGAGCAAAAAGCCCCGGAAGACCAGCTCCTCCACGCCGCCAACCCCTAACCCCAACAGCAGGGTCAGAAATACCGTACGGGCTGTCTTTAGGGATAGGGGAGCAGAAGCCTCTAGCCAGCCCCAGCACCTTTGCAGCGCAAACGCGCTCAGTAACCCGATCGCCCCTATGCCTAGCCCTAATCCTAGCGATCGCATGACGCCAATCTGCCAAGGCAAACCTAAATGTGCAAAGGTTTCCCCGGTTAGAGCTGAACTTCCTCCTATGAGCAAAGGCGCAATCAGGTACAGAGAGGCCAGCAGCGGCAGTTTTTGGGAAAGTGTGATGGGCTGTGCCGGTTGCCATTTTACGGCTATGGCGATGGGCAAGGCGATCGGGAGCCAGCATCCTAGCCAGACCGCAAAAAACAGCAGCACTTTTAGCAGGGAGGACGCATTGTTCCAAAACAGAGCGCTCTGAGTCCAGAAGTCCTGAAGAAAAGACACATTCAACGCCATCGAATTAAAAATAGTGCTTTAAAGATTCTAGGGGGCATGGTACTGCCACGCCCCCTAAGAAATTCAAATAGATCCAGCTCACTCAAGGGGCGTTAGTCTACCGCACTAATCAAATTTCTTACATCTGCCCCGATCGCCGGGGAGGCAATCACAGAGCGCTTGAACTGATCCAGCGGCTGCTCTGCCAGCACGGGCAGCACTTGACGCACCTGAGCGGCAACCTCGACCGTTTTAGCATCATAGGTTTGGGTTGCTAGCTTGGGATAGACACCGATACCAATGATGGGAATCAGCAGGCAGAGGGCAATAAACGCTTCCCGTGGGTTAGCATCGGTCAGCGTCAGATTGGACAATGCAGCATTTTCTTCGCCGTAGAAAACGGTTCGCAGCATTGAGAGCAGATAAATCGAAGAGAGAATTACGCCCACTGCCGCCAAGGAGACGATCGCCACCTTGAAGGTTGTGCTGTAGGCATCGCTAGTGGCGAAGCCCAGGAACACAGAAATTTCGCTAACAAAACCACTCATGCCAGGTAGCGCCAGAGAAGCCATTGACCCTGCGGTAAACAGCGCAAACACGGTCGGCATTTGTTTTGCCATGCCGCCCATCTCGTCCATCATCAGCGTGTGAGTGCGATCGTAGGCAACACCCGCCAGGAAGAACAGCGTTGCGGCAATTAGGCCATGGGAAACCATTTGCAATACTGCACCGCTCAAACCCAGCTCCGTAAAGGCAGAGATGCCAATCAGCACAAAACCCATGTGGGCGATCGAGGAGTAAGCCAGTCGCCGCTTCAAGTTCGTTTGAGCAAATGCCGTCAGAGAGGCATAGACAACGCTCACTGCACCCAAAACCGCTAAGACGGGAGCGAAATAAACATGAGCGTTAGACAGCATCTCAATATTGATACGAATGAGTGCATAGCCACCCATCTTTAGCAGCACACCCGCCAAAATCATCGACACGGGTGCAGGAGCTTCACTGTGGGCGTCGGGCAACCAGGTGTGGAACGGGAAGATAGGCAGCTTGACGCCAAAGGCAATCAGGAATGCAGCATACATCAGCAGCTCGAAGGAAAGGGAGTAGTCCTTCATTCCCAATTCCTGCATGTTAAACGTAACCGTATCGCCGTAGAACGCCATTGCCAGAGCTGCTACCAAGATAAACACTGAGGCGATCGCCGTGTACAGAATAAACTTGGTTGCCGCGTACTGTCTGCGCTGTCCGCCCCAAGTGGCAATCAGCAGATAAACCGGAACCAGCTCTAGCTCCCAGAGAATGAAAAACAGCAGCAGGTCTTGTGCCAGAAATACCCCAATCTGAGCGCTGTACATCGTCAGCATCAGAAAGTAGAACAGGCGAGGTCTGTAGGTGATTTTCCAGGAGGCGAAGATCGCCAGCGTCGTCACCAATCCTGACAGAATCACGAGCGGCATCGAAAGACCATCGACCGCCAAAGACCAGTTCAGCCCAATTTGCGGAATCCAGGCATAGTTCTCAACCAGTTGGAAGTCGGCATCGCCTAGTGTGTAGTGCTTCCAAAAGGTGTAGATAATGAGGGCAAACTCTGTTAAACCTACTCCCAGCGCATAGGAGCGAACCGTCTTTCCATACTTGTCCGGCAGGATGGGAATCGCCAAAGATGCCAGTAGTGGAAAGAGGACGAGAACCGTAAGCCAAGGAAACTGTGCAGTCATAGTGGGAGCCTACCCAATAAAGTTTGGTTGATGTAGAGAGTTCAGTCTGCTGAGCGAGATGCTTGAGAAGCAGTGCCCTGTAGAAGAGGTGTACCCACCTTGAAGAGGAGGTCAGATGCTGAACATTCTCGGACTTGTTTGAACACATGCTTGAGTCAAGCAAGATGCGAACAAAGTGCGACGTCGCTAAACCTGTTAATCGGGCAGTAGTCTGAGGGCAATGAGTCCTGAGGCTAGAAATCCTGAGATCAGGCGTGACCTTTGCACCTATTCCACAAAATAATCAGTTAGGGACAAATCAAGCCATGGCTTGAGATCGATAGCTGATGTGTCGGTAGGAAAATGTACCTAGTTATTTGTGCTCTACTAGCATACCCCCAATGTTAAGTTAAATAAACTTACATTGAGATAATCTGTTGTTTTTTAGCCAACATTTCACAACATGAAGTGTGGCTTACCTCCTAGACATGGATGTTTCAGGCGATTCGATACTTTATTGACCTCACGATCGCTGTAACTTCCGTCACAAAAGTAGTCATAAATTGAAAGTCTGAACCATCAGCTTTTGCAAAATTTCGTTACAATGCGTATCCCTTCAGCCTACGAAGGTAGCGAGCGAGATTCCGGACACATTTCGCAATATACTTTTGTGGCCGTTCAGGTGAGCCCTGTGCTGCCCGGTCAAATCCTGGGCATCTTAAGTGCAGTGCTTTGCAATGAATCAGGGATGCATCTGCCCTTTCCTAAACAACCTGTAGATTGGTATACCGTTCGTCAGCGCTTCAAAGAAATCTGGGGTTATGAGGATTTTCGATCGCCTCAAGGTGAGATTATCCAAGCGCTGCTAAGCCATCAAGATGCCCTGGTAATCATGCCGACGGGCGGCGGCAAGTCCATTTGCTTTCAGCTTCCCGCTTTGTTGAGTCAAGGACTTACCCTTGTGGTTTCGCCCCTAGTTGCCCTAATGGAGAATCAGGTGCAGGAGCTAAAGCAGCGCCGTTTTTCCGCTGCGCTGCTGCATAGCGAATTGTCTAGCCGCGATCGCAAGCAAACCCTCTGGGCGATCGAGCATCAAAAGCTGCGGTTGCTTTACCTTTCTCCAGAAACGCTGCTGAGCGCCCCTGTTTGGGAGCGGCTGATCCGACCGGAAGTGCAGATTAATGGGCTAATCCTCGATGAGGCGCATTGTCTAGTGCAGTGGGGGGACACATTCCGTCCGGCATATCGGCGGCTGGGGGCAGTGCGATCGGCGCTGCTGCAAGCCAAACCCGGAGGCAGAATGGCGATCGCCGCCTTCACCGCTACTGCCGATCCTGATGCCCAGCAAACGATTCGACAAGTTTTGCAGCTGCAAAAGCCGCAAATTTTTCTACAAAGTCCCTACCGAGCTAATCTAGATCTGTCTGTGCAGGTTGCCTGGACTCCCAGAGATCGACGGCAAAAGCTTTTGCGGTTTATTCAATGGGGCGATCGCCAGTCGGGATTAGTCTATGTCCGCACCCGTCGCGATGGCGAAGAGCTTGCCGTTTGGCTAAGGCAGCAGGGGTTTCAGACCGCAGCCTATCATGCCGGACTCAGTCCAGCAGAGCGTCGCCAAATGGAATCCGCCTGGATCGCCGGAACCCTGCAATTTGTCGTTTGCACAAGCGCCTTCGGCATGGGGATCGATAAGCCAAACGTCCGGTGGGTTGTGCATTTTCATGCGCCGCTGCTGCTGTCAGAATATGTGCAGGAGGTCGGGAGAGGTGGTCGAGACGGCAAGCGATCGCAGGCCCTTACCCTGATTAGTGAACCCACGGGATGGCTCGATTCTGCTGACAAACAGCGCCAGCAGTTCTTCCAAAATCAGACGCACAAACAGCAGCAAACCGCCCAAAAGCTTATGCGGCAGCTTCCCGATCGAGGAGAAATTAGTGCCGTGACGCGACAGTTCAAAGATAGTGCGATCGCCCTGTCTCTACTCCACAGTACCGGACAGCTAGAGTGGGAAGATCCATTTCATTACCGGATCGATCGCGCTGTCAAATCACAGGTCTTAAATCAATCTCAAGCCACGCAGCAGATGGCAAAATATCTGACGATTAAAGAATGCCGCTGGAGTTTTCTGCTTCAAGCCTTTGGCTTTGCCCAAGAGGCGGAAGACTTGAAGATCAAAGGGTGTCAGCACTGCGATCGCTGTCGCACCAAAAGCCGAAGTTAACCTACTGGCGATTCATGCATTGCAGCAGCCATAGCGTGGCGATCAGCCCCACAAAGTGCGCCATGATGGTGTTGGTATTGGACTGCACCAAGAAAATATCCAGCGGCGTGATGAAGCGAAGAGAATTACCGGAGAATACGGCAAAGCCCTGGGAGAAGGATTTGCCCACCAGAGAACCAACGATCGCCTGAGCGCCAAAGATAGTGAGCAGCATCCCAATTAAATTGATGAACAGACCTATGCGCAAAGATTGCACCAAATCTTTCGGCTTAGGGCGAGTCTGGGAGTCAGGTGTTTTTAGCTTGCGAGAGAGGCGCGTGTAGCGGAAAGCCCAAAAAGCACCCACAAAAAGGCATAGCAGCCCCAGGATAGCCAGCACCAGTCCGATCCCCGTTTCTGCACTGGCAATTGGAGTCTGCCCCGGAACCTGTGTTCCGCCCGCCGAATTAACGCCCAACCCAGAAGCCGCAAACAGCAAAACGAGCGCCGAGACAAACGCCAGAATAATTTGCACCCAAAAACTCGCCCAACCTGTAAGCCAAAAAGCTCCGGCAACGCGCTTGACGGCAGCAGGGACAGAATAGGATTCCGATCGATTGGTCATAATTTTTGCCAAAAGAACTTAAGGAACAGAATGCTGCGAATGTGCCCAAGCGTACCATAGCAGAATCGTTGTGCTCATACCAGTAGATTTGCGCGAGTGGGCGTTCCTAACTTTAAGGTACGAATTTTTTGAAAGGGCGCTTTGTAACCCTTTCAAAAAATTTATGCCCACAGTGCCCGCGCATGAAGTTGCGCCAGCATCCCATCAGGAAGACTGTTTCCAGGCGCTAGGGTGCGATCGCCTGCCCATGTAGACCGCTAGCCCTGCCAGAAATAGAAGTCCAGCCCCCCCGGCTAGAGGATTCTTATCAATTCCAGTTAGCCATTCTGGCACTCGCCCTGAATATTGGGCAAGTTGTCCGACATTGACAATGTAGTATCCCCAAATCAATCCGGCATGAAGCCCCAAGGGCAAACCCAATCGCCCCTGATGAACAGCACTCACGGGCTGCGCTTGCCTCCGAGTCGATCGCTTTGCCCAAACTAAAGTCAAGCCCAGCAGCAGCAGCCCCGGAAACTGAGGAAAAGTTCGGAATGCCTCTGACAATGGCTTAATGAAATGCAGTAAAGCAAACAGCAAGCTGCTGCCCCACAGAGAAATTTTGTCTCCATAATCTCGCTGTAGCTCATCCAGAATCCATCCTCGAAACACTAGCTCTTCGGCAAACCCAGTGCCTAATCCGATCGCCAAACCCTCCAGAATGGTTTTGAGCAACAGAACTGAGGGCGAAATCTGCCAATTGAGCCAGCCCAGCCGCTCCTGAATGCTAAATAGACCCAGAAGACTGAACAGACCGATCGCCATCCCCTGCAACAGCTCTTTACCATTTTGGCGAGTGGCAATTAGCCCATAGGTATTGAAGATGCGGCGATCGCGGTAGAGCCATTTGCCCCAGCGCCCAATCAGCAGCAGAAATCCCACAAACAGCAGCGGCATTGTGGTTAAAGTCACCGTGTTGGGATCTTTAACCCAGAAAGCGATGGGAGCGGCGATCGGCAGCCAGCAAGCCACCAGGACAGCCAGTAGACCCATAATGCGGATGGGTGCAGGATAGCAGGCTAGATTGGCAAGTAGGGATTTCAAATTACGGTCTCAAATAACAATCTTCACCAGCTGCCCCAAAGAAATTGCCCAAGACTGTGAGAGGGTTTCCGGGCTAATCTTCAGGTTCGATCGTGCTAATCAAACCGTGATTTTTTAACATTTCACAGTAGAACTCGGCGTGTTCTTGCTCACAGGTAATGACTAAAGCAATGCCGTTGGTATGTGCTTCCATCATAATACTGACTGCCTGGGGCATGGTGAGGCTACTGACGCTTTTCATCAGAGCCTGTACTACATGCTCCATAGAGTTAAAGTCGTCGTTGTGAAGCAACACCTTATAACGGGGCGCATGTTTGCGAACGGTTGACGTTGACTGTTGTTGAATTGTTTCGACTGCCACAGGTCTATCCTCTTTGTAGACTTCAGACTAAGTAAACTTCAGAACCAAGTAAACTTCAGAACCAAGTAGACTTCAGACTGATTGACGAAGGTTGCGGTTAAATACCACCTTCGCGGACGTGTACTTAAGAATCTTCTTCAGCCCTAAAGATACCGTCCTAAGCCTATTGTTACAAAAACTTACAGAGTTGTAATATCTAATTCAGCATTTGCTCACGAGATCTTGAACCGGGATGAAGCTGATTAAACTAGCTTCACCCGATCGAATTCAGAAACGACTAGGTTTCGCGTCGATCGCGGGTGTCTCTAAAAAACTCTCTCAAAAAATCAGAGTGGTTATGACATATGTAGGCTATTGAAAAATTTGCTCAGCAGTATTACATTTAGCGCTACGTGAGTGATAAGCCCGCGTGGTTTTATCCGTATAAAGCGTTAAATTTGCCTCAAAGACAGTTCTACCTCTACCTGTAGCGTAATTCAGTCATGGTGCCATGATAGGAAAAAAATTATATGACCGTTCAACCGACTGGCTCTGAGTTTAGCGCTAACACAATCACGGTTAACAATCAGGAACATCCAGAAATTGCTTTCAGCTCTTCAGGTGAATTTGCGATCGTCTGGCAAAGCCAAAGCCAGAGCGGAGATTTAGACATATACCAGCGTTTGTACCGATCGGATGGAGGAAGTTTAAGTTCAGAATTTAGGGTCAATCAGGCTGCAAACAGTCAAACTGACCCCGCTGTGGCGATCGATGGGCTGGGGAACTCTGTGGTCGTTTGGGCAAGCACCACCCAGGATGGCAGCACGAATGTATATGCTCAGCGGATTAGCTCAACGGGGCAGCGCATTGGCGGAGAAATTTTAGTCAATTCCTCAACGGCTGGCAATCAGACCGTTCCGACCGTAGCGATGGATTTGAGCGGCAGCTTCGTTGTCACCTGGACAAGCAACGGTCAGCCTAATGCAAGCACAAAGGGTAAAGACAACAGCGGTACAGGAGTCTATGCTCAGCGCTTTACGGCTAACGGTAGGGCGATCGATCGAGAATTCCGCGTTAATTCCGTTACAAGTGGTGATCAGGCAAACTCGACGATCGCTATGAACTCTTCGGGCAACTTTGTGATTGTCTGGGAGAGTAGTGGGCAGGATGACGGCAAGGGCATTTACGCTCAAATATACGAAAGCAATGGTCGGCGCGTCGGCTCTGAGTTTCAGGTTAACAGCACGGCAACGGGAAACCAAGATCAGCCGACGGTAGGCATTGATGCAGCCGGAAATTTTGTGATTGCCTGGAGGAGCCAGGATAGCGATAATTCAGGAATTTATGCGCAAAGGTATAGCGCCAACGGCAATTCGCGAGGTCGAGAGTTTCAGGTCAATTCCACAAGCGGCGGCACTCAAACCACGCCATCGCTCGGTATGGATGCAGAAGGAGGATTTATAATCACCTGGGCAAGTAATGGACAGGGCAGCGGATTTGATATCTATGCTCAGCGTTACAACCTGGATGGAAAGCGCTCTGGCAGCGAGTTTCGGATTAACAGAATTCAAAATAACGCCCAAACCGATCCGGCGATCGGCATGGCAGCAAATGGCGATTTTGTGGTGGGTTGGGTCACGAACAGTCAGAGAGCCGACACCGATATTGCTGCTCAGCGCTACGTGGCGGCTGTGCCACCCCCCCCAGGAACTATTGAAGGTACCAGAGAAAACGACAGGCTGCGGGGCGCTTCAATGAATGAAAAGATTTACGGCTATGGTGGCAATGATACCCTCCAGGGCTACGGCGGCAACGACTGGCTGTTGGGAGGCAATGACAGCGATCGTCTATCTGGCGGTGCTGGCAACGATACGCTAATGGGAGGAGCCGATCGCGATGGGTTAGAGGGCGGTAGCGGTAACGACATCTTGTATGGAGACGGCGGCAGAGATACGCTAACAGGTGGTGGCGGCAATGATATTTTTGTCATTGGGCAAGCCTCTGGAGGAGACGTGATCAAAGACTTCAAGAGCAAAAGCGATCTCCTGAAACTATCTGAGCAGCTACAGTTTAGCGATTTGAGAGTTACTCAAAGTAGTGGCAATACACTCGTTAAAGTGGGCAACGATGTCATTGCGGTACTGGAAGGAATTAATTCCACCACCATCACGTCAGCGGATTTTACTAGAGCCTAGTGCTAGAGCCTAGGGCCAACTCTATAGCCCTCTCAAACTAGATACTCCCAAACTGGACAGAAGGATGCAGAACGCTATCATAGTAGGCAGCGTGATATTTCTTAACGATTCTGTTGGAATCCTTATCTTACTGAATGACAATTTCACTGCCTGGTTCTAATAAGCTCAAGCCATTTTTGACGGAAAAGCTGTTCTTTGGTAACGAGCCAACCCCTGAACTCATTGCCATCTTAATGGTCTACTTTGTTCAGGGCGTTGTGGGACTCGCGCGTCTAGCCGTCAGCTTTTTCCTAAAAGATGAATTGGGGCTGGGTCCAGTGCAGGTTTCGGCTCTAATGGGCATTGCAGCGTTGCCCTGGATGGTGAAGCCGCTGTTTGGGTTCATCTCGGATGGTCTACCGCTGTTTGGCTATCGCCGTCGTCCTTACTTAATCCTGTCGGGCTTTCTGGGAGCTGGGGCTTGGGTGGCAATGGCGACCGTAGTTCATACGCCCTGGGCTGCGACTTTGGCGATCGCCCTTGGCTCCCTCTCCGTAGCGCTGAGCGATGTGATCGTGGATTCGCTGGTGGTGGAACGGGCGCGCAGCGAAGAGGTGAAGGATGCCGGATCGCTGCAATCTCTTACCTGGGGCGCTTCTGCATTAGGCGGGTTGCTGACTGCCTACTTCAGTGGGTTCTTGCTAGAGCACTTCACCAACCGTGCAGTGTTTGGCGTTACGGCAGTTTTTCCCCTCATCGTTTCAGGGGTGGCATGGCTGATTGCCGAGTCGCGCGTGACGGAAGCCAGCAACTGGTCGGCCATTTGGGATCAGGTGAAGCAGCTTAAGGGAGCCATTACACAGAAATCAATCTGGATGCCAACCGCATTCATCTTTCTATGGCAGGCAACTCCGACCGCAGATTCAGCTTTCTTTTTCTTCACCACCAACGAGCTGGGATTTCAGCCTGAGTTTTTGGGAAGGGTTCGGCTGGTCACGAGCTTAGCGGCATTGCTCGGCATTTGGGTGTTCCAGCGTTTTCTCAAGGGCATTCCCATGCGGGTGATGTTTGGCTGGAGTACGGTAATCTCTGCGGCGCTGGGGATGACGATGCTGCTGCTGGTCACTCATACCAATCGGGCGATCGGCATTGACGATCACTGGTTTAGCCTAGGCGATAGCATCGTGTTGACGGTGATGGGTCAAATTGCCTTTATGCCTGTTCTAATTTTGGCAGCGCGGCTTTGTCCTCCTGGCGTTGAGGCGACGCTATTTGCGCTGCTGATGTCTATTTATAACCTGGCAGGATTTCTTTCCTACGAGCTAGGAGCTTGGCTGATGCATGGGTTGGGCATCAATGAGTCAAATTTTGACAAGCTATGGTTTTTGGTAGTGATCACCAATCTGACCACGCTGCTGCCGTTGCCACTTCTGAGCTGGCTACCTGCGCAGGAAGGGTCATCTCAGCACTCTACCACCGTAGTACCTCTGGAGGTTCTACCGCTAGAGGGGGTGGTTGCTCTTGCAGACTCAGAGCTAGTTACAGAAATCGGCAAGTAGCAGCATTTCTTCAAAACCACAAATAAATCACCGATACCATAAGGCATCTATAGGCACCTATGCAGATTCAGCTTGAGCAAGACTACTCCGCCTCTTACGACCTGCAAGAGTGGCAAAAGGGATATCGATCGCTGCTTGAAGAACGCGACTATTGGATCGATGAAATTGAGGGACAGGTTCCTGCTGAGCTAAGCGGCACATTGTTTCGTAATGGCCCTGGTTTGCTAGATATCAATGGTCATCCCTTCCATCACCCGTTTGATGGTGATGGCATGGTCTGTGCCTTCACTTTTGGCGAGGGGCGCGTCCATTTCCGCAATCGATTTGTGCGAACTCAGGCATTTGTCGAAGAAGAGAAAGCTGGCAAAATCCTCTACCGCGGCGTATTTGGCACTCAGAAATCGGGGGGCTGGCTGGCAAATGCCTTCGATCTAAAGCTCAAAAATATTGCCAATACCAACATTCTCTACTGGGGCGAGAAGCTGCTGGCACTGTGGGAAGCGGCTGAACCCCATCGGCTCGATCCGGCAACTCTAGAAACGATCGGTCTGGAGTACCTAGATGGCGTATTGAAGACGGGTTCTGCGTTTGCGGCACATCCTCGGATTGATCCCAACTGCGATGGCGAACCTCGCCTGGTTAACTTTGCCATCAAGCCGGGACTCTCGACCAGCATCACCCTCTACGAGTTCAATCCTTCTGGCAAGCTGGTGCAGCAGCAGACTCATTCTGTGCCAGGGTTTGCCTTCATGCATGATTTTGCAATTACGCCCAACTACTGTGTTTTCTTCCAGGCACCCATGAGCTTTAACCCGCTACCCTTTTTGCTGGGGATGAAAGGCGCGGGTCAGTGTCTCAAGATTCAGCCTAATAAGCCAACTCAGGTGATCATTATTCCTAGACATGGCTCAGCGCCAATACAGATTATTCCTGTGGATGCTGGGTTTGTCTTCCACCACGCCAACGCTTTCGAACAAGAGGGTCTACTCTGCGTTGACTCCATTTGCTATGCCGATTTCCCGACGATCGATCCCGCTCAGGACTATCGAGAGGTCAAGTTTTCGGCTCTGGCTCCTGGTCAGCTCTGGCGCTTCCGATTTGACCTAAAAACTCAAACCGTTGAGCGAGCGTTAATTGAAAGCCGCTGTTGCGAGTTTCCGGTCGTGCATCCCGATCGCGTCGGTCGTCCCTATCGCTATGCCTACATGGGCGCGGCAGATGCGGCAACGGGCAACGCGCCCCTGCAAGCTGTGCTAAAAATTGATGTTGGCACAGGCGATCGCCAGCTCTGGAGTGCTGCCCCGCACGGCTTTGCGGGTGAACCCATCTTTGTGCCGCGCCCCAACGGACAGGCGGAAGATGACGGGTGGCTGCTGACGCTGATTTTTAACGGCGAATTGGAGCGATCGCAGCTGGTCATCCACGATGCCCGCGACATCCGCAAACCTCTGGCAAAGCTATCCCTTAAGCACCATGTGCCCTACGGACTGCACGGCAGCTTTACTCCTGAGCGCTTTCTAGCGATCGCGTAGAGTACAGGGTTCCTCCAAAGACAACATATGCCTCCCTTGCCTCCACCTAGAATTGTTTCCCTGATTCCTAGCGCCACAGAGATTGTGGCGGCTCTGGGTCTGGCTGATTGCTTGGTGGGTCGATCGCACGAATGCGATTATCCGCCTTCGGTGGTGAGTTTGCCGATTTGTACAGAACCCAAGTTTGATCCAGAAGGGACAAGCGCTGAAATTCACGATCGTGTCACTGATCTGCTGCAATCGGCGTTGAGCGTTTATCGTGTCAAAACTGAGGTTTTAGAGCAGCTTCAGCCTACCCATATTTTGACGCAAGCCCAATGTGAGGTCTGCGCCGTGAGTTTGGGAGAGGTTGAGCAGGCAGTCGATTGCCTGACCCATAGCCAACCTCAGATTATTTCGCTTCAGCCGAATGTCTTGGCAGATCTGTGGACAGATATTGAACAGGTTGCTGCCGCGCTGGGCGTTGAAAGCCAGCCTGTAATTGACTTCCTTCAGCAGCGAGTCGAAACCTGTGCCCAAGGTTCAAGCCTGATAGCCGATCGCCCCAGAGTCGCCTGTATCGAATGGATTGAGCCTCTGATGGCTGCCGGAAACTGGATTCCAGAACTGGTCGAGCTAGCAGGGGGACGATCGCTGTTTGGTGAGGTGGGTCAGCATTCACCCTGGCTTCAGTGGGAGGCGCTGACGATTGCCAATCCAGACCTCATTATTCTCATGCCCTGCGGATTTGATTTGACGCGGACAACCCAAGAGGCGCGATCGCTGCCTACCCATCCAGAATGGGCGAATTTGTCAGCCGTAAAGACTGGACAGGTCTACGTAACGGATGGCAATCAATATTTCAATCGTCCGGGTACCCGGCTGGTGGACTCTCTGGAAATCTTGGCAGAGATTTTGCACCCCGATCGCTTTAATTTTGGTTACGAAGGCTCAGGCTGGAGGCGCGTCAGAGAATTCAAAGACCCGGCGTGACAAATTGCAGTAACAGGCTGGCGATCGACCCTAGGAAGCCCAGGAAGCTACCGCCGCCGCCCCCGACCCGTTCGCGGCGCTTCTGCTTATCTTCTGCCTCTTGCATGGCCACCATGCCCTCGGTGAACTGAGTGGAGATTTGCAGCCCCTGACTGTTGCCCTGTGCCGTGTAGATCTCCTCAGCCGCCTGAGCGTCTGCCATTGCCCCAGGGCGATCGCCCAATCGAAACCGCGCCACCCCTCTAGCCAGAATGGCATGGGCAAAGTCAGGCTGCTGACTCAAAGCCTGATTATAGTTATTAATGGCATCCCGAAAATTACCGCGCTCTGCTTCCGCCAATCCCCAGGCATAGAGGCGATCGGGTGTGGCAATTTCTGTGGGCAAGCCCACGGCTCCCATCAAATTGGCTGAAGTAAGATTGGTTTCTGTCCAGGTTGCGCCTGTCACAGTTGCTCCCCGCAGGTCTGCTCCGCTCAAATCTGCTCCGCTTAGGTCTGCCCCGCTCAAGTTGGCGTTAAATAAAACCGCTCCCGATAGATTTGCCCCCCGCAGATTTGCGCTGCTCAAATTAATTCGGCTGAGATTTGCCTGACTCAGATTAGCTTTACTCAAGTCTGCACCTGACAGATTGGCATAGGTCAGCCCTGCGCCGCTCAAATCACAGCTTTCGCAGCGTTTGGTGCTCATCAGCTGCTGAGTATGCTGGATGTTTTCAGCCTTTACGGGTGTTGCCAGACAAAGTGACAGAGCCAGAAGTGAGAAGATACGGGGTTTCATAGGTCACAACCATGAGGTCAGAAGAGAGTTACAGTTTTGTAGAGATAAACTAGAAAAAAGAATAAAGCTCTATATATAGTGCCCTAAATCCTTGATTGTGGATTTATGACTCTACTGATGTTTTCCCTGTTGGTATTCTGCCCAAGCAATATTGAAGAACTTTACCCTCTATCATTCATTATGATTTCAGCTTGACATTTCAATATCTTGGTACTTCCATATCTTGACATTTCAATATTATGGCTTCAGTCGCTCCAGATGAGGCGCGTTTTTTCATTGCGTTGATTCCACCTATTGAGATTCAGAATTATGCCAACAGCGTGATTCAGGAGCTGGGCGATCGCTATCACACGCGCACCTCTCCATCGCCCCCACACATTACCCTACAGGCTCCTTTTCTCTGGCAAATGACAAATCTCTCGCGGCTAGAAAGCTGCCTCAGCCAGTTTACCCAAAACCAATCTGCCGTCCCGGTCAAGCTCAGCGGCTTTGGCAGCTTTGCGCCGCGAGTGCTGTATATCAACGTGCTCAAAACTCCCGAACTGTTGGCGCTGCAAGCTCGCCTCATGGCACAGCTTGAAACCCATGGCATTTTCGATCCAATTGTCCAGCACCGAGCTTTTTCGCCCCATATCACCCTTGCCTCCCGCAATCTGACTCTGGCTACGTTTCAGCAAGCCTGGTCTGAGCTACAGCTACGGCAGGTGGAATTTGAATATGTGAGCGATCGCCTTACTCTGTTGCTCCATGACGGTCAGCGTTGGCAAATTCGATCGCAGTTCTTAATGAATGCCCGTTTTTGATGCCAGTACAACTGCCCGCGAGTTTCAAGGGCGAACTAATTGATAAAAGATGGCTATATTGACTAACCTTCTTTGTAACTGAGTGCTACAGTCGGAGTAGAATCTTGTACTGATTGAGAGCGATCGCTCCATGAGCCAGCCCCAAACCGCTTCTGATCCTGCTTCCAAGCCAACTGAATCATCAGGTGGTGAGGCTTCTGTCCCAGAGAAGGCGACTGCACCCCCCAGCTACGTCAAGCTAGCCATGCGCAACATGGTACGCAAACGGGGCACATCGCTTTACCACTTTGCCCTCAGCACGATCGCTCTACTAGGGGTGCTGGTGGGTCTTGCCTACCTGACTCGCTAGAGGAATTGCGAATGTTGGAATCCTTACCTGTGCAAGTCGAAGTGGCTGTACAGGACTGTTTTTTTGAGGCGGCAGGGCTGGATGCTCCAGTGTCTGAAGCAGAGTGGCAAATTTGGTTTCAGCAGTGGCTCAAGGCTCTAGCGCCCAACTTCCTACAAAGCCCTATTTTTGAAGGGTATCCCGGCGTTGCAGAGCATCAAGAATATGAGCTGAGCTTGCGTCTGACCAATGATGCTGAAATTCAGTTGCTCAATGCTCAGTATCGCCACAAAGACCAGCCGACCGATGTGCTGGCATTTGCGGCGCTAGAGACAGACTATCCTCAGCTTGAGGACATGGCGGAGCAGCCGCTTTACCTAGGCGATATCGTGATTTCGGTAGAAACTGCCCAAACTCAGGCTCAGCAGCACCCTCTGCGGCATGAATTGGCGTGGCTAGGCGCTCATGCCTTACTGCATTTACTGGGATGGGATCATCCAGATGAGGAAAACCTGATGCTGATGCTGAAGCAACAAGAGAGGCTATTACAGCTCGTGGGGCTACAGACAGAGAGACTCCAGAGTTATTATCATGAAGCACATCCCAAGGCGTAAAACAGGAGCGCCTGACTACGCCGGGTCAGAAACCGTGAACTTTAACATTAATTTACCTGGCGATCGCCTAATTAAAGTTCATAAGAAAGTTGCAATAATAGCCTGTGGTTATACAGTTCCTAACTGTTGATTGGTTTACACCCCACCTCGCACCTGTTTAAGTTGCTTATGACTATGACTCCAGAAGTCCCGACAGAGACTCCGCTGCGCCCTACCGTTGAAAATAACAGGGCGCTTTCTTGGCGGGTTGCCTCCAATTTGTTTGTCAGTTTTAAGTATGCTTGGGCAGGGCTGAGCTACACGTTTTTGACTCAGAGAAATTTCCGCATTCACGTCACGGTCGGCAGTTTGGCGATCGCCCTCGGCATCTATTTACAGGTCACTCGCGTTGAAGTTGCCATCATTGGGTTAACCATTGGCGCCGTGTTGACCATGGAGCTACTCAACACGGCACTAGAATCGGTGGTGGATCTCACCGTCCGGCAGACCTATCATGAGCTGGCAAAAATCGCCAAGGATTGCGCCGCTGGGGCTGTCTTGGTCTCTTCCCTAGCCGCCGTGATCGTTGCCGGGTCGCTGCTGTTGCCTCCCTTGCTCGATCGTTTACAGGTCAACTTTTTTTAAGTCCTCTTCTACGCCCCTATCCTCTCGCTTTTCCATAACCTCTCGCTTCCTTAAAATCGCTCCTATGATTCTGGTCATCGACAACTACGATAGCTTCACCTACAACATCGTTCAGTATTTGGGAGAGCTAGGGGCAGAGCTGGCAATTGCCTCTGAGGTCGTGGTCTATCGCAATGACCAGATTACGCTAGAGCAGATTCAGCAAATGCAGCCTGATGGGATTGTGATATCGCCGGGACCGGGACATCCTGATGAGTCGGGGATCTCTCTAGATGTGATTCGGCTCTTGGGTGTGAACACGCCCGTTTTGGGTGTCTGTCTGGGGCATCAGGCGATCGGGCATATGTTTGGCGGCAAAATTACGGTGGCATCTGAGCTAATGCATGGCAAAACCTCACCGATTTACCACAAGGGCACAGGCGTATTTACGGGGTTGGAGAATCCTTTGACGGCAACTCGATATCACAGTCTAGTGATCGATCGCCAAACCTGTCCAGCGGATCTGGAGATTACTGCTTGGGTAGAAGATGGCACGATTATGGGGGTTCGCCACCGCGACTATCCCCACATTCAAGGCGTTCAGTTTCATCCTGAAAGCGTACTCACTCAGTCGGGTAAGCAGCTTTTGAGAAATTTCTTGGTTGCTATTAACCCTGAGTAGACAGTTCTGAAAATACATAAGCCATGCACATCGCTTCTCAAATACTGCCCCTAATCCCTGTAAGCTAGGTAATTGCAATTGTTGGGTGGCTGAAGCCCATTACACTTGCGGGGATCGTAAACTGTGGGAGGAGACTATGAAACGACGACAGCTGATTCAATACGCCGGGGCTGGTCTTGCTCTATCTTTGAGCGGTATTGTGGGGCGATCGGCTCAAGCCCAGAGCAGCGCTGTTAGCATCCAGTCGCTAGGGCATATGTGCTTTTTATTTAGCGGCGACGGACGGCGGATTCTGGTCAATCCTTTTCGACCGATCGGCTGCACGGCAGGCTATCGCGCGCCTCGCGTCGGGGCCGACTTGGTGATGATTAGCAGTCGGCTCTTTGACGAAGGGGTCATTGAGGGATTACCGGGCACTCCTCGAATTCTGGATGAGCCGGGAGTCTACGAGTTTAGCGGCATGCAGGTGCAGGGCATTGGCACCGATCACGACACCCGCCAAGGCAAGCAGTTTGGCACAAATGTGGTTTGGCGCTGGAACCAAGGTGGAGTTAACATCCTGCACTTGGGCGGTGCGGCGGCTCCTATCACAGTCGAGCAGCAGATTCTCATGGGTCGCCCCGATATTCTGCTGATTCCGGTAGGGAATGGTGTCAAGGCATACACGCCCGAAGCAGCGAAGGCGGCAGCTCTGGCGCTGAACCCGAAGCTGATTATCCCGACGCAATACCGCACTCAGGCCGCTGATGCTGCAACTTGCGATATTTTGCCGTTGGATAATTTTCTGTCGCTGATGTCAGGAACGCCTGTGGATCAGGTAGGCGACACAATTTCGCTGGGCAACGCCGATCTGCCTAGTTCAGGCAGTCAAATTAAGGTTCTAAGCTACGCTTTCTAGGACTGTCTTAGAGCGATTAAAAGTTGCCTTTTCTAGGGTCTGGGTACAACAATAAGAATTGTCTACCCCTCATATCGCTCTAGCTATGCAAACGCCAGTCATGCAAACAGAATATGCTCAGCGTCGCGCAAAACTCATGACTAGCATCGGCAAAGGCTCTGCGGTTTTTCGCAGTGCGCCCATGGCGGTGATGCATAATGACGTGGAGTATAACTTCCGGCAGGACAGCGACTTTTTTTACCTGACAGGTTTCAACGAGGCGGAAGCCGTAGCGGTGTTTGCACCCCACCATGAGGAGCATCGGTTTATTCTATTTGTGCAGCCTAAGGATCTAGAAAAGGAAACCTGGACGGGCTATAGAGTGGGCGTAGAGGCTGCCAAAGAGCAATATGGTGCAGATATTGTCTATCCGATCGCCGAACTAGACGAGAAGCTGCCGCAGTACCTGGAAAAAGCCGATCGCATCTACTATCGGCTAGGACGCGATCGCGCTTTCAATGAAACGCTTCTCACCCATTGGCAGAAGCTGCTGGCAACCTATCAGCGCAAGGGATTTGCTCCAACAGCCCTTGAAGATCCGGCTTCAATTTTGCACCCAATGCGCCAGATCAAAAGCGCGGCTGAGATTGACTTGATGCGGAAAGCGGCGGCGATCGCGGCTGATGCCCATAACCGCGCCCGCGAGTTTGCCCGCCCCGGACGCTATGAATATGAAGTCCAGGCTGAGATCGAACATACTTTTCGGCTAGAGGGCGCACTGGCTGCCTATCCCTCAATTGTGGCTTCGGGCGCCAATGCTTGTGTGCTGCACTACACCGAAAACAATCGTCGGATGCAGGACAACGAGCTGCTGCTGATTGATGCCGGAGCCGCCTACGAATACTACAACTCTGACATTACGCGCACCTTCCCCCTCAGCGGCAAGTTTACCCCAGAGCAAAAGACGATCTACGAGATTGTGCTGGAGGCTCAGATGCAGTCGATCGCCCAAGTTCAGCCTGGAAACCCCTACAAGCAAACCCACGATGTGGCTGTGCGCGTCATTGTCGAAGGTCTGATGGAGTTGGGGCTATTGCAAGGCGACATTGAAGAGATTATCAAAGAAGAGAAATACAAGCCTTTCTACATGCACAAAACTGGGCATTGGCTTGGTTTAGATGTTCATGATGCGGGTGTTTACCAGCATGGAGAAACCCCCCATAATCTTGAGCCGGGACAGATACTAACTGTCGAACCGGGAATCTATATTTCGCCCTATATCAAGCCTGTAGAAGGTCAGCCAGAAGTTGATCCGCGCTGGCATGGCATTGGTATTCGGATTGAGGACGATGTTCTGGTAACCTCTACAGGCTCCGAAATCTTAACGGCAGGTGTGCCCAAGTCTGTAGCAGAAATGGAGCGCTGACGCTGAAAATACACAAACTACAATAGACCTCTTGAGACCTCTTGCAAATTAACGCGACGTGCGACTCTTTCTCTAAAGCTCTTGATCTACGTGGGGCAAGCAAGATGCCCATCCCACAAGGCTTTTAGACCAAGTTGTACATCGCGTAAATTAAGATTTTCAAATTGGATAGGTTGGGAGCTTAGGTTTTGTAGGGGCAAGGCTCTTACCAAACCTACATTTGCAAGAGGTTCAATAAAGATCGGCATGAAGCCTGATCTTGTCTATCTCACAGGAGGGACAAGGGCGCGATCGCAGGTTTACCCTTGCGACGGAGTGATCTAGCTAGCCAGCTTTGTAAGCTAACCCTTGTACATCTGTTCGCACACCAAAGGTTTAATTCAATGGCAAGCAAGGAAGAGACTAAGGGCAAGCAAGGTTTTGCATCAATGGATGAAGACAAGCGCAAGGCAGCAGCCAGCAAAGGCGGCAAGACCAGCAGCAAGTCTGACGATACTGCGTCTACAGACTCTAAGTCTTCCAAAGCGGCTGCCGAGGTTGAAGATGATGATTCAGAAGATTTAGATGCCCTGCTAGATGCTTTTGAAGAAGGCGATCTGACCGCGATCGACCTAGAGCAAGCCACCGAAATGATTGAAGAGTGGCAAGAGACGTTGAGCGAATCCAAAGAGTCTGAACTCAAGGCAATCGGCAGCAGCCTTAAGAAGCTGAGTAAGTCGCTCTCCAGCGGCAAAGCTAAAGCAGAAGATCTTGCCGAATTGCTAACTCATCTGGGTGAGCAGGTTGACGAATCGGCAAATAATGCTGATCGCGGCTACAAGACCAAGCTTCACACCTTGGGACGCGCTTTTAAGAAAGCCGCCAAATCTCTAGAAGAATAAGCAATTTAGCAGCGATCGATCGTTGAACTAGATTAAGGGGAGCGATAGATAAATATTGCTCCCTTCTTGTTGGGCTACTTGACGCAAAGTGCAATGCCAATTTAAGACCCAAACAGGTTAAGACCCAAACAGGGCAGATGATTTTTGAGAGCCTCACTCCGCGCGGCTCTCAAAAATTTAAATTGGTATAAGAATTGCACAGGGCGCAAGGTTAGAATGAACCATATTCAGCTCAAAGTTAGGCACGATAGACTATTACTGCGCTAGGTCATCGAACGATTTCAAGCCTCCCTAGTATTCCCTAGTGTTTAACCCTTGTGCGTTATCAAATTACTCACACCACCTTCTATAGCTACGATCGCCCTGTTCTCCTCTCGCCTCACATCATCCGGCTGCGCCCTCGCTGCGACGTTCAGCAAAAGCTGCACTCATTTTCGCTCCAGCTTGATCCGCCGCCTAAGCAAATGTCAGAGAACGTTGACTTGGACGGCAACGCCATCCTCAAGGCCTGGTTTACTGAGGAACCGATCGCCCAATTTACCCTTGAGGCAATTTCTGAGGTCGAAACTCTTTGCCACAACCCTTTCGTCTATATGATGGAACCTTGGGCTGTGAGTCTGCCTATGGACTATCCCAGCTCTATCCTGAGCCGCTTGCAGAGCTACTTACAGCCTTACTGGAGCAATCCGTTTTCCCAAGGTGCGATCGATCCAGAAGCCATGATGCTAGCGCAAGACATTTGGCAAGCCACAAATAGCACGACTGCTTTTCTGAATGAACTGAATCAGCGTATCTATAAAAACTGCGGTTACGGAATGCGCGAAACCGGATCGCCGCTGCCTCCCGGCATCACTTGGCGGAGCAAGCAAGGCTCCTGCCGCGACTATGCTGTGCTATTTATGGAAGTCTGCCGAGCCGTGGGCATTGCCTCTCGGTTTGTCAGCGGCTACCAAGAAGGCGATCCTGACAGCAGCGATCGTCATCTGCACGCTTGGGCAGAGGTGTATCTACCCGGAGCCGGATGGCGGGGCTACGATCCTACCCATGGGCTGGTCGTGAGCGATCGCCATATTCCCCTCATTGCCAGCGCTAGCGCAGAAGACACGGCTCCCGTCAGCGGCAAGCTCAAAACGCTGGGCGTAAATTCATCCATGCGGTACGAGCTGTTCATCAAACTCATACAGGACTAGCATCCCCTCACTCCCCCACTTCCTCGCTCCCTGCCTCCTCATTCCCCACATATTCCCACTCAATATTGGGCATCTGCTCAAAAGCTTGCCGGAGCGAGATCTCCCAGAGCTGGCGCATTTTCACCAAATAGGAATCGCTCGATCGTAGTCGCAATTGATGCCGTAGGTAGAAGCTATCAGTTTCATACATCACCAGATCGATCGGCGGCCCTACCGAGATATTGGACTTCATTGTAGAGTCGATGGATAGCAGCGCTGACTTGGCAGCTTCTTCTAGCGGCGTGTCGTAGGTGAGAGTGCGATCGAGAATAGGCTTGCCATACTTGGTTTCACCAATCTGAAGAAACGGCGTTTCGGGGGTTGCCTGAATAAAATTGCCCTGACTATAAATCATGAACAGTCCGGGGGCTTCGTCAGGCATCTGCCCCGCTAGCAGCAAAGTCGAGTGGTAGTCAATGCGGTCTTTCTCCAGCCAAGGGCGCTCTTGACTCTGAATTTGGCGAACCTTGCCGCCAATGTATTGCGCTACGTCATAGAGCGTTGGCAGAGAATGCAGGTTTTCGCCCTTCAGCTTTAGGTCTTGATTCAGGTCATTGATCACCGCCTGAGTAATTGACAAATTCCCTGAAGCTGCGATCAAAATAACGCGCTGTCCGGCATCAGAAAAGTTGAACAGCTTTTGGTAGGTAGAAATGTGATCTACCCCTGCATTCGTGCGAGAGTCAGCCGCAAGAACCAATCCATGACGGGTGATGATACCTAGGCAATAGGTCATGAAGCAAGTTGGGATAATATGATGTGTCTAAAGATTTTAATCTCTCCGCTTCCACAGCCCTATGACAATGCCGGATCATTCACAAGATAATTTGCCAGAGAGTTCATTGGATAGCTCACTGGATGAACTGCCAAACGCTTCGAGTGCTGCTTCAAGCCCCGCGATTAAGCTAGATCAATTTTTGAAATGGTCAGGGGCAGTGCAGACGGGGGGTGAGGCAAAGCTGCTGATTCAGAGTGGCGAGGTCAAAGTCAACGGCAAAATGGAGACTCGTCGCGGACGCAAGCTGATGGAGGGCGATCGCATTGCGGTTATGGGTGAGAAATTTATTGTGCATCTCTCAGAGCTGAAGTCTCAAGCTAGCTCTCAGGATTAGGCTGGTAAATAGCAACTGGAAGCAGAACGGCTCATCCTCTGGGGAGGCGATTTCTGGGGAGACGATCGCAGCTTTAGCCCAACCAGTTTCCTGGAGCCAGTTTTCTAGTAATCTTTGAGGAGTCTGCGCCTAATTCAAGAACTTTATGGCTGATATTATGCAAACTGCTGATCTGGACAACACTATTTCTATTCTTCAACAGGGTCTAAATTCTATCTCTTCTGAGGATGCCCTGAAGCTCGTTGAAAGCTGGAAGCAGCAGATTAGGGCAAACATTTCTAGCACGACTCTAGACGAAGACCTAGAGCGGCTGAAATTAGCATTGATGGGGGTCACGGATGCTTCGATCGCAGCCGCCATTGCCGATCTGGGTCAAGACACGATTCAATTTGCAGACAGCTTAGCTAGCGAATCGGCGGATGGCGAAGTGGCGGATGGCGAATTGATAGAAAAAGTCAGGCAGCTAGGGGCTTTGCTATCTCAGGCAGCTAATTCCCTGGAGTAGGTTACTCAGGCTGTAGCCATTACCCCCCACTCCGTACGCCCATCTGGACGCGCCAGAGATTGGTATAAATGCCTCGCTGCTCTAGCAGATCGTCATGGTTGCCCTGCTCCACCAGTTTGCCCTGCTCCATCACATAAATCCGATCGGCATTGCGAATGGTGGATAAACGGTGGGCGATCGCAATGGTGGTCCGGTTTTGGGTAATGCGCTCTAGCGATCGCTGAATTGCGGCTTCCGTCTCGTTATCTACAGCAGAAGTGGCTTCGTCCAAGATCAGAATCGGCGGATTTTTCAGCACTGCCCTGGCGATCGCCAACCTTTGGCGCTGTCCCCCTGAGAGCTTTTGTCCTCTTTCCCCCACGATTGTGTCGTAGCCTTGGGGCAACTGATCGATAAACTCTTGGGCTTCGGCAACTTCTGCCGCTGCCATTGCCTCAGCCAGCGTTGCCGATGGGCTGCCATAGATAATGTTTTCTAGCACCGTGCCGTGAAACAAAAACACGTCCTGACTCACTAGCCCGATGGCGCTCCGCAAGCTGTGTAGCTCCAAATCACGCAGCTCAATGCCATCTACCGTAATGCTACCCGACTGAATTTCGTAAAACCGCAGCAGCAGCTTCACCAGCGTGCTCTTGCCCGAACCCGTAGAACCCACGATCGCCGTTGTCTTTCCCGCAGGAATGTGGAGTGACAGATGCTCGACCACAGGAGCGCGATCGCGGTAGGCAAATGTCACGTCCTTAAAAACAATTTCGCCCCGGATCGATCGCCCGTTGCCCAACAAATTGTCTCCCAACAAATTGTCTCCCAACAAATTGTCTCCCAGAAGCTTGTGTCCTGAACGAATGGCGATCGGTGTATCCAGCAAATTCATGACGCGATTTGTCGATGCCATTGCCCGCTGATACTGATCCAACGTTTCGCCCAGCCGAGTCAGCGGCCACAGCAATCGCTGAATCATCACAGTCAGCGTGCTGTAGGTGCCCACCGCCATCTTGCCCTCGACTGCCTGCAATCCGCCATATACCAGCAGCGCCGTAAAACCCACCAAAATAATCATGCGAATCAGCGGCACAAAAGCAGCGCTGAGGGCGATCGCCTGACGGTTGCTATGGCGATAGGCTTCACTTTCTAGCCGCAGCCGCTCGACTTCGTAATTTTCGGTGACAAAGCTTTTGATCGTGACAATGCCGCTTAGGTTATTAGACAAACGACCGCTGAGTAAACCGACCTTCTCGCGCACATCCGCATAGCGAGGCGCCAGCAGCTTTTGAAAGGCGATCGAACCCCACAAAATAAACGGCATCGGCAACATCGCCATCCAGGCAACGCTGGGCGCCACCAGAAAGAAGCCGCCGCCCACTAGCAGCACGGTCGTGATCACCTGGATCACTTCATTGGCACCAAAGTCTAGAAATCGCTCTAGCTGATTGACATCATCATTGAGGATCGACATCAGCCCGCCTGTGCTACGCGCCTCAAAATACTCTAGCTCCAGATCCTGCACATGCCGATAGGCATCCAGCCGCAGGTTATGCTGAATTTTTTGTGCTAGATTGCGCCACAGCCGCGCGTAGGCATACTCAAATACCGACTCCAAAACCCAAACTAAGACTGTAAAAGCCGCCAGAATCAGAAATTGTTGCCTGACATCTTGAACGCCGAACTGGGCGATCAAAGAATTCTGGCGCTGTACGATCGTATCTACTGCCACCCCGATGAGCACAGGGGGGGCTAGGTCAAAAAACTTGTTGAGGACAGAGAAGAGAGTCGCTAGCCAAAACTGCGATCGATAAGTCTGCCCATATTGCAACAGCCGCACCAAAGGCTGTTCAGATGCTTTATGGCTCTTTGCTTTATGGCTCTCTATGTTATCCCCTTTAGTCGTTGCCAATCTTTTAATTCCCGCGTTGCATAATGGTGCTGATTGAGACTAAAACTTCAGCCGATGGCGATGATTATTGACCGATTCCACAATGCCCAGCGCTATGAAATTGGTCAACAGTGCCGATCGTCCATAGCTGAGCCAGGGTAACGGAATTCCGGTCACGGGAGCCAGCCCGATCGTCATGCCAATATTGATCAGCACCTGAAACACAATCATCGACAGCACGCCGATCGCTAGCAGAGATCCAAAATTATCTTTGGCATTTTGGGCAATAATTACCAGCCGCAAACACACCAACCAAAACAGCAGCAGCACTAAAATACACCCGACAAAACCCATCTCTTCACCGATCGCCGAAAAAATAAAGTCGGTATGCTGCTCTGGAATGAAGTTAAGCCGCGTTTGGGTGCCCTGGTTTAGCCCTCGCCCCATCAGTTCTCCAGCACCAATGGCAATACGCGACTGGATCAGGTGATAGCCGCCCCGCAACGGATCTTTGTCGGGATCAAGAAATAGGGTAAGGCGATCGCGCTGATACGATTTCAGCACATGCTCCCAGGCAAAGTTGCCTAGCCCTCCCGCCACCAGATTGATCACCGTAAAGAAAAACGTCCCAATCCACGCCCAGGGCAGCGTTCTCCAGGCGATCGCACCCACTACCCCAATCCACACCAGCCATCCCGGTAGAAACAGCCCAAAACAGATAGCAGACACCAGCGGCGAAACCATCAGCAGTAGCCAACCCGGCTTAGCATTTGCCCAGTAGAGCATTCCCAGCAAAATTGCCCCAAACACCAGCGAGGTGCCCAAATCGGGCTGTAGCAGGATTAATATCCAGGGCAGAACTGTAATAGCCAAAGCTTTAAGGACGATCGGGATACTGGATGCCCCCTGTTCTTGCAGCAGCGAAGCCAAGACAATGATCACGCCCACCTTGGCAAATTCGGAAGGTTGGATGAAGAATTCTCCCACACCTACCCAGCTCTGTGCTCCGTTAGCGGTCGTGCCGATGAAAATAATGACCAACAGAACTACGTTGGTAATGCCATAGATAATCCAGCGCCACTGCATTAGGTTTTCATAGCGCCAGCGGGCAATCATTAGCGTTGCGAGCAGCCCCACGCCGCCCGTCAGATTATGCTGCCACCCATAGTTTGCCAGCTCTGTATGCATGACCGTGCTGTGAATCGCTACGCCACCCAACAGGGTCAACCCAACGCTAAGCAAGATTAAAAGCCAATCTACTTCTTGCCAAGGCTGGAGCAAAGATTTCCAACTAATGCGGCTAAACAGGGATTTTTGCAGCATGGGTTTGGCGGTAGGTCAAGAACTTGGAGAACGGATGGGTGATGGGATAAAGGGGTGGATGGGTGACGGGGTAGAGGGGTGGATGGATGATGAGAGTGTCCGAATCTACCCCTTTACCCATTCACTCATCTACCCTTCTACTCCTCTACGTCAAGCTAACGCAGCGATCGAGACACGGGCGGCAATTTGCTGAGCGATCGCCTTCAAAGCCTGAGCCGATGCCGAATCCGGCAGGTCAATGACGATAGGAATACCGCGATCGCCCCCTTCCCGCACAGGCATCTCTAGTGGCACACAGCCCAGCAAAGGCAGCCCCAGCTCTTTAGAAGTCCTTTCGCCGCCACCAGAGCCAAAAATATCGTATTGGCGATCGGGCAGATCGGGCGGAATAAAGTAGCTCATGTTCTCGACAATGCCCAACACCTGCACCTGCAACTGCTGAAACATTCGCAGACCCCGACGGGCATCCATTAGCGCCACAGCCTGCGGAGTGGTGACAATCACGGCACCTGCCATGGGCACCGCCTGCGCTAGAGTTAACTGGGCATCTCCAGTACCGGGCGGCATATCTACAATCAGGTAATCTAGATCGCCCCAGCGCGTTTGGTAAAGAAACTGGCGGATAATGCCGTTGAGCATCGGCCCTCGCCAAATCACGGGCTGATCGGGGTCAATCAAAAAGCCCATCGACACCAGCTTCACCCCATAGTTGAAAGCAGGCTCAATAAATTCGCCCTTTTCATCTTGCTGCACCTGAATTTTGGTGTGAGCTAAGCCCAGCATTGTCGGCGCGTTGGGACCATAGATATCGGCATCGATCAGCCCTACCTTTGCCCCCATCTGCGCCAGAGCCACCGCAACGTTCACAGCCACCGTACTCTTGCCTACGCCACCCTTGCCGCTGGAAACTGCCAGAATATTCTTGACTCCAGAAATGCCCGTGCGATCGGGCAAAGCCTTTTGCTGAGGCGTTTCCGCAGTCACCTCTACTGAGACACTCTGTATTCCCGGCAGAGCTTTGATTGCCCGTTCGCAGTCTTCCACTATAAATTGCCGCAATGGACAGGCAGGAGTTGTCAGCACCAGCGTAAAACTGACATTGCCCTCCTCTACCCGGACGTTACGAATCATGTTCAGCTCAACCAAGCTCTTGCGAAGCTCAGGATCTTGAACCGGACGCAGCGCTTCCAGAATGGCGTTGGCATTAATATCAGACGTTATATTCTTCACCGTGTTCTCCACCATAGCAGCGATCGCTAGAGCTACCTCAATCTAAACAGCAAACAGCTTAAACAGGAAACAGCTCGCTCTCAATGCCTCATTCTACCGTTAGGCAGAACGGGTTAACCGAACAAATTGGTAGAAGGCAGATTAGCAGAAGTAAGAGGGGGAGACGATCGCTTGACTAGCACCCAGCAGCAGCACCCAACCCAAAAAATCTAAGCCATCTGGTTTAGCAAACTTTTGCCGCCGGGTTGTGTTAGTCAATAGCTCTCGCTCTACGGTCTGCGCTAGCTCACTCGCCACCTTTGCCGCATAGGGGCGAATCACCGACCAAACTAACGGCGACAGCCAACCCTTGAGGGTCACCGAATAGGAAACGTAGGTGCCGCAAACTGTGGATTCTACTCGGTAGGTAACGCGCTCTTCCACTCCGGGCAACGCGAAAATTCTGACGCTCAACAGCTCTTGGGGCAGCACCCGTTCCACAAAGATTTGGATGGGCATTGGAAACAGACGGCTAACAGCCTGATAAATTAATCCCGGCTTAGGAATCTGACCGCGAGGCACATCCGTTTTTGCCAGCAGCGGATGCCAGGACACATCTGCCAAATCAACTACTTTTTGCCACAAGTCATCCACTGAGGCTGAACTCAAGACCTGATAGGTCACAACTAGGGGCGAAAATTCCCTCCAGCTTCGTCGCACCAGACGAACAATTTTTAACCAGAAACCTAGCATGACGATTTCCCTCTATCGGTCTCGCAGCAAAATAGCATCAAGATTCTCCCACTGATGCTGCATCTCTATCAGCTTATCGCTCTAGAATAAATCAGCGCAGTTTGCTAAGGATCACGTACAAGATAAAACCCAATAGTTTTTGGGGTAGTCCTTACCTATATACCACTATCGTTTATTGGAAGTGTCGCGCGGAGCGCGACACTTCCAATAAACGATTACGAGCCAGCTAATTTACGCAATGTGTGACTCTTTCTCTAAAGCTCTTGCTCGTCCTATAAGACTTTTAGATCAAGTTGCACACTGCGTTAATTTGCCATCTTCAGTCAATCGCAAAGTCCTCCTAATTTTTCTAAAAGCTGGATTTCAAAGGCTCTCCGCGCCTTTGAAATCCAGCTTTTAGGGTTTTGTGGCGCGCGCCACAAAACCCTAATTTGCGATCTGCTAGTTCTACGTGTATTGAGAGGGCTGCCAGCCTGAATTCTATGCCTACCCCAGCCCCATATTCGTTACATTCATTAACGTAATGCTGCGCTAGAGTGCCACACATCGGTATAGGCTAGATTAACAGGAAGGTTTGACCTACAGGGCAGGGTGAGTTTTACGTCACTTGTCTCTCCCAAACAGCCTTCGATCGCGTCATCAATTTTGCTTCATTATCGTTTGAATCTCTTATTGCTATGGTGAAATCTCCAGTCTCCGGCACAGCTTCAGGCTTCTCTGGCGCTTCTGCGCCTCCTTCTGATTCACGGCAGCGCGTTAGCGCATTTCTTCAGCAGTTGCAGGATCACATTTGCACAGGGCTAGAAGCTGCGGACGGACAGGGAACTTTTCAGGAAGACAGCTGGAAGAGAGAAGAAGGCGGCGGTGGGCGATCGCGGGTTCTCAAATCAGGCGGCGTTTTTGAGCAGGGTGGAGTCAACTTTTCAGAAGTTTGGGGACAGGAACTTCCTCCTTCTATTTTGGTGCAGCGTCCAGAGGCGGCCGGACACGGGTTTTACGCGACGGGAACCTCTATGGTTCTCCATCCTCACAGCCCTTACATTCCTACGGTTCACCTCAACTATCGCTACTTTGAGGCAGGCCCCGTTTGGTGGTTTGGCGGCGGCATCGATCTCACGCCTTACTATCCCTTTACCGAAGATGTGGTGCATTTTCACCAGACCCTAAAAGATGCCTGCGATCGCCACCACAAAGAGTATTACCCCACCTTCAAGCGTTGGTGTGACGAATATTTCTATCTCAAGCACCGTCAAGAAACGCGGGGCGTAGGCGGGATCTTCTTCGACTATCAAGATGGCACTCGCAGCAAGCTCTATCACGGCCCTAATCCCAAAACTTCTTCCAACCCCACGGGCACTGCGGCTCAATATAGCGATGCTGTCGGAGAAATCTCTCCTCGAAGCTGGGAAGAAATCTTTGCTTTTGTGCAAGGCTGCGGCAACGCGTTCCTGCCTGCCTATTTGCCCATCATCGATCGCCGACAGGGCTTGGAATGGGGCGATCGCCAGCGCGATTTCCAGCTCTACCGACGCGGACGCTATGTAGAATTTAATCTGGTTTACGATCGCGGCACCATTTTTGGGCTGCAAACCAATGGGCGCACTGAGTCGATCCTCATGTCTCTGCCGCCCCTCGTGCGGTGGGAGTATAGCTATCAACCTGAACCTAACTCTCCTGAAGCTCAACTCTACGAAACTTTTCTTAAGTCACAAGATTGGTTGGGCGGGGGGTTCTAAATCTTTGAACTCAAGCTGAGCCAATCAACTTCTCTGGGAATCATGCGATCGGGTGTAGAGATTATGACTTTCCTGGGGCACCCTGGGTAATATTGGGTAGGCTGTACCGAACTCGTTGAGTCAATAGAAACAGGAACTATCCTTCCCGTCAGATATTTCTGTCATCAGACATCTCTGTCGAAGGTCCGCTAAGATCTGCTGCGGGTTTCTCACTCTATTTTTGGCTTCGAGATCTTCGAGCCTACTACTTTCAGTGCTTCTGTGAATGGGTACATCGATCGACTACGTTTCTAGAGAAGGGCAAAAATTCCAATGGAGCAGAAGATTCATACCACTCAAGACGGCAAAACTGTCGTTGTTCTGGCTCCCACTGGGCGGCTAGACATCACGACTGCTTGGCAATTTCGCCTCAAGCTACAGGAATGCATTGCCAAAATTAGCCCGTATATTGTGGTTAACCTGAGCCAAGTCAATTTTATCGATAGCTCTGGCTTGACCTCGCTTGTAGCTGGAATGCGGGATGCTGATAAAGTGAACGGCAGCTTTCGGATTTGTAATGTCCATCCCGAAGCAAAGTTAGTTTTTGAAGTCACTATGATGGATTCTGTATTCGAGATTTTTGGCACTGAAGAGCAGGCGCTAGAAAGTGTACACAGAGGCATTGCCAGCTAAATAGCTTGTCCTCTGTAAGAATACTGAATCTTCTCTTGTCAAATCCCAAGGTAGGGGCAAAGTTCCGTGTTTCAGCCCAGAGAGTGGCACCGGATTTCCCAGACCTAGATTGAATGATGGAGTGTTCTTCACTTCCCGGTCTGCGATGAAAAGCTTTCAAAACTCTTATAGCGAATCTTCTCAAAGCAGTTTTATTCCCGGTAGCCTGATGCAAGCCAGTAGCTTTGCGCAAGAAAGAGCCGCTCTCCTGCTGCAGGAGTATGCAAAAGGTAAAAGAACATTTACCCGCGCTGTTTTAAGGGGAAGCGGATTGCATATTGTGGCTCCCAGTTTAGAAGAAGCCAACCTGAGCCGTGCCTGCCTTTTCCAAATTGGCTTAACTCAAGCGAATTTGCAGGGCTGTAACTTTACTCAGGCGCAACTCCGCATGGCAGATCTGGCAGCCGCTAATTTATGCTCAGCGAATTTAAGCGGTGCTGATTTGTGCCGTGCTAACCTCAGCCATGCCATTCTCAGAAATGCTTGCCTCGTGGCTGCTAATCTCAGCGATGCCACACTGATTGGAGCTGATCTCACTGGGGCAGACTTGAGAAGCGCTAATTTATCTTGCACCGATTTACGGAATGCAATCTTTTTTCAAACCCTCATGCCCGACGGAACCGTTCGTAATTCTTGACCGCTCGTAACTCTTGAGAGTTTGCAGCCCAGGGTAATATGCGCTGGTGCGTGGCTCAGAACTTTGGGTTTTACAGCCGTATTCAATTTCTTTAGGACATTTTGGTTGGCGCGCTCTGCGCGCCAACTAAAATGTCCCCGTCCTAACCTAGGTGAATACAGCTATAGCTTTTGAATTCAGTCTGAAATCCAAAGCTCGAAAGTTGACTAATCTTCGTGATCTTCAAAAGGGTCAGCAAGCTGCTTAGAGGGCGGCCCAAAGGAGAGGTAGACCGTAATGCCCGTGAGCAGCACCACAAAAAATGCGATCGCCCAGCTGATGTAGGTTGCAGGCTCTGAAGTATCGATAACGCTAAGAACTATTGCAGGTACCATGTGTTGATTAATAACGTATGTTGAAATGACGACGACAAGTATTATTCTTATAGTATTACGGATCGTTAAAATCTTTAGATAGCGATAAGGGTCACTCATGGCACAGCAGACTCGGTTGGGAGACATCCTCAAGCCCCTAAACTCTGAGTACGGTAAGGTTGCGCCCGGTTGGGGCACAACGCCGTTGATGGGCGTTTTTATGGGGTTATTTCTCATTTTCTTGTTGATTATTTTGCAAATCTACAACTCTTCCCTGATTTTGGAAGGTGTGAATGTGGATTGGTCTACGCTCGGAAAGTAGGGTCTGAACAGCAAGCTCGTTCTGGGCTTGCTTGAGACTCTCGCAAACTTAAGCTTTTTCCCTGGCTCGGCTGGGGATTTTTTCTGCATGAGGTCTGGCGCTATGGCTTTCATCACGGTGAGCCTGTCTGCATCCGGTCGATGCACGCTATTCGTATTAAAGTAGGGAAGTAAGGCTGTAGGACAGGTATGCTGCATCTATTCTGTGGCTCTCGGTCTAGGTACTACGCGATCGCTTTCAGGAGAATGCTATGAATATTTTTGGAGTTGGTTTGCCAGAAATGGCGGTGATTATGACGTTAGCACTGCTGGTTTTTGGTCCTAAAAAGCTCCCCGAAATCGGTCGTAGCATGGGCAAGGCGATTCGGGGCTTTCAGGAAGCCTCCAAGGAATTTGAAAATGAGTTTAAGAAAGAAGCAGAGCGCATCGAAAAAACGGTGAGCGAACCTAAAAAGGAGCCTCAGAGCGAACCTATGAAGGCAACTTTAGAACCCCCCGAACTCAAAGCCCTGGCATCTGCGGATTTGGATGCTGGGTATGAGACTGAAGACCAGCCTGAAGCTAATCCTGAAGAAGCGATCGCCCCTGTAGACCATGGCTGATACGGATGAAGCCCCAATGCCACGCCTGATTGTCGGGTTGGGCAATCCCGGCGCTAAGTATGACCACACACGTCATAATATTGGCTTTGCAGCGATCGATACTCTGGCGCAAACTTGGCAGATTCGGCTTGCCGAACATCGCAAATTTCAGGGCTGGTTTGGTGAAGGGGTAGCGGTGAAGGGCGCGAAGGTTTGCCTACTGAAGCCTACGACTTTTATGAACCTATCTGGACAGTCCATTCGGGCGGTTGCCGATTGGTACAAAATTACCCCGGCGGAAGTGCTGGTTATTTATGACGATATGGATCTGCCGATCGGCAAAGTCCGTTTACGTCAGTCGGGTTCGGCAGGCGGACACAACGGCATGAAATCGGCGATCGCCCATCTCAATAGCCAAGATTTTTCCCGGCTGCGGATTGGTATTGGCATTCCTCAAGACAAAGGCACCGAGGGAGAGGTGATTTCCCATGTGCTAGGTCGATTCTCACAGGCAGAAAATCGGTTAATGGCTGAAGTTCTGAAGCTTGTCGTAGATGCCGTGGAGCTGAGCTTCAAGCAGGGCTTTCCTAAAGCTATGAGTCTTTACAACAACCGAACTGTCGCCTTGGAGAGTTGAGAATATCCTGGTATAGCATTACGTAATTGAGTTAGGACGAGTTATTTTTTGAGAGCCGCGCTCCGCGCGGCTCTCAAAAAATAACTCATTGGATCTAAGCGCGTAGCGCTATACAGGATAAAGCCGCGCATTGCTTACGATCGCGTCGGAATTACAGCTGTAGCCATTATGGTTAAGACATTTAAGACATTATTGCCGAGGGTGTGACCAAAATCTGATGTTACCCTTCTGCTAAGTTAAAGCCATACTGATCAATTTTTGACCAAAACTGCTGCCAACGACCTTGGGAATAACTTAACGTCCGTAGACTCAAAACAAGGGCAGCACCCCGTTCTTTCCATTTCGTTCCTGCTGCATACAAGCGGGCTTTAATAAAAGGCAAAGACTGAAAAACCATCCATTGTTCGGGTTCAATCGCAATCATCACTTCTCGATAAGTAGTCGTGCAGCTTGATGCCGACAGCCCTGCTCAAAGTTTCGGCATTCAAGTCGATTGGGGCTTTGATTGCGCTTTTGAGTGGTCAATGGTTTAGCGTCCTAACCGCTGGCGCATCTGCTGTCGTAGGCTCAGGGCATCTTTGTAGTCCGGTTGAACTTGCAGCGCTCGATCGACAGAGACGATCGCCTCATCAAATCGCTGTAGGCTCCACAGCGCAGCTCCGCGATTGCTCCAGGCTTCTGCAAAGTTGGGCTTCAAACGGGTGGCTTGGTCAAATGCGGCGATTGCTTCAGTAGAGCGGTCGAGTTGCAACAGCGCAGTGCCTTTATTGCTCCAGGCTTCTGCAAAGTCAGGTTTCAAGGCGATCGCCTGTTCATACGACTCCAGCGCCTGCGGGTCTTGCTGTTGTCGATCCAGAGCATATCCCTTGCTCCACCAGGCTTCTGCATAGGTGGGCTTGATCTTTAGGGCAGCGTCACAGGCCGTGATTGCCTCAGTAAACTTTTCGAGAGTATTCAGGCTGTAACACCTTCCCCAGTGGGCTTCTGGTAATTTGGGGTTAAGTGCACTCGCTTGCTGGTAACGCTCGATTGCCTGCTGAAATTGGCTTTGCGATCGCAACTGATCGGCTTGAGCTAGCAGTGCAGACGCTTGAGCCACTGGATCTGGACTGGGGGAAGCTGAGGGACTCGGAGATTGAGCGGGTAATTGAGCAATCGGCTGTAGGGAGGATGCAACCTGAATCACCGTCGCCACAACGCCAAGGGCAGCTATGCTTACCAGCACCCGCCTCAGAGTCTGCCCCTGACCTAGCGTGGTCAACATTGATAGCCAACCCTTTAGCTTCATTGGGGCTGATTCGATCGGTTTATCAGGAGCCAGCAGCGGCTGAGTTATTGCCTGACTGAGTGCGTTAGGGGGTGGGGGGAGTAGGTTGTTTTTCCAAGGTAGAGTAGTAGATGCATCTAGCGATGGTGGTGGAACCGATTTTTCTATCGGAAATGACGTTTGATCAAGAGCATGAGTAGCCGCAGAGCCATCAATAAGCTGCTCGATCGCGGCTAGGGCTACCGCCGCTGAGGGATAGCGGGCGCGAAAATCGTAGCGGATCATTCTATCCAAAACAGCTATCAGGGCTGGACTCACCTGCGGAGCGAGATGTTGCCACTGAATTTCGTGAGTCTGAGGATCAGGTCTGAAGGATTGCGGTGACATGCCCGTTAGCGTTTGAATGGCAACCATGCCGACCGCATAGATGTCGCTACTGAAGCGAGGCATTCCTGCGAGTTGCTCACTGGGCATGTAGCCCTGGGTACCGATCGCGATCGTCTGTGATACACCATTAGCATGAGTGAGAGAAGTGCTAACTTGTTTGACCGCCCCAAAATCAATTAGGACAATTTTTCTATCTCGCTCACGGCGAACTAAATTAGCCGGTTTGATATCCCGATGAATGACATTCTGCTGATGGACAAAGTTTAGGACACCCAGAAGATCTCGTAAAAACGCGATCGTCTGATCTTCTGTCCAAGGTTGAACCGCCATCAGTTCAGGAATCAGCGTTTGCCCAACAATTAATTCCTGCGCCAAGTAAAACTCTTGCTGATGCTCGAAGTGTGCCAGCAAGTGAGGGATCTGATCATGGCTACCTAGCTGATAAAGCACTTCTGCTTCAGTGTCAAACAACCGTTTTGCAGTTTGCAGACTGGCGGCATCCGTAATTTGAGGCTGGAGACGCTTAATGACGCAGCGAGGATTTCCGGGTAAGTGTAGATCTTGAGCCAAAAAGGTTTGACCAAATCCACCGCTCCCCAATTTTTCAATGAGCTGATACCGCCCACCCAAAGGTGCCTCTGGCGGTTCTGATGACTGCTGAGAGAAGCGAAAACGGTTCACGCTGGCTACCCTACCCACATTGCTTGTCTTCGCCTATCTTACTCGTCTAAATTTAGAGTTGCAGCGAACGAGCTGCTCAGAGGGCCTATGAGTGCAGGGTGTGTGGAAACTCACGTATCACAATACGGGCTATTTTCCCCCTACTCATCTACAGAGAAAACCAGGGCATTGCTTAATCCGGCTATGAAATTTATTTTGAGAGGTGCGCTCCGCGCACCTCTCAAAATAAATTTCATAGCTAAAATCAGCAACGCCAAAACCAGTATGAGTTCTGAGGATTCTGAAACCGAAATTCTTGAAGAGGCAGAAGAGTTATTTTGAAAAAGGGGTTCTGGCTGTCTTGTTATGCCAAGTATCTTGCCCCCGCAGATTTGCCGTTTGTCTCGCTTGAGCAGTCATTCTGCTACAAACTTCATTGAAGGAGCGATCGCGCTTAACCCTACAAATTGGTAGTCCTATTTCTCAAGGCGAACTTATAGGATTAGATCGTTGTGTCAGATAATTTCTAATGCATCTCCGACTTAAACCTTCCCATTTCTGCTTCACTGATGCGACCTGCCTGCTGGAGTGTCTCGATCACCTCCGAAATTGTAAGCACCGAGTGTGGCTGATACCCATTGGTTCGTAGCCTATCTTTAACATCCTGTTCGTGATCTAAAAACACTACAATATCCAGCACCTTCAGTCCTACAGATTGAAGCTTGGCGGCTCCTTCCATTGCGCTATTGCCGCTGATCAAAATGTCATCTACCACCACAGCCGTTTCTCCCGGCTCAAAATTGCCTTCAACCATGCGGCGCGTCCCGTGAGCCTTGACTTCTTTACGAGGAAAGATCATCGGACGATTCATCTGCAACGCCAGTCCGGTCGCAGTGGGCAAAGCTCCATAGGGAATCCCGGCAATGCGATCGAAGCTCAAGTCTTTAAGAATTTCTGCATAAGCGCTCAACACCTGTTGGAAAAGCTGTGGGTTAGAAATAATCTTGCGCAGATCAATGTAGTAGGGAAAAGTGGCTCCAGAGGCTTGAACAAAGTCGCCAAAAAGAATGCAGCCCACATCATACAATTGCAAAATCAAATCCAGGTGTGGGTGCTGCTTCAGGGTGCAGACATTAGAGAACCATACATCGCAGCTTAAGTTTTCTTGAACCGTCTGCGTTCTGACCTGATTAACCTGCTCTCGCAGCGATCGCACCTGCTCAGCTAAATTTTCCTGGCTCATCCAGTCTTGGGGGATCGGAATCAGCAGCCCTTCTCCGTTGTGGTTCAATCCCGCTGCCAAGATTTGAGGCAGGCTCACCTCTTCCTGCCAGATACTCCGCACCAGAATCAGCCGCTCTGGAGCGATCGCCCTCACTTTCTCTAGTACATCTGGTGTCGTTGTCCCAATCTCTAATCCCAGTTGATCGGTCGTGCCCCAATTCTTGGATTCCTGAACGACATGGAGATAGAAAGGAGATTCAGATGTTGGGTCTTCCTGTAATTTGGCAGCAGATGCGTTAGCAGTACGACACAGCACAAATACTGCCTTGCCGGGATAAACCAAAAAGGGAGCAACCAAATCCTGCCCAGGGTAAGCGCTAAGTGTGATTGCATCAACTTGCCACTCGATAAAAACCGTTTGGGCAATCAAACTGCTGGTATTTAAGTCGCTGTGCTTGGCATCCAGAATGACGGGAATATGGGAGGGAATGGAATGAAGAATATCTTGAAGCAATTCCATTCCCGCACTGCCCAAAGCTTGATAAAAACCCAGCGTAGGTTTGTAAGCACAGACTAAATCTTTTGTTTGAGCAATAGTCCATTGCAACCAAGCCCGCAGGCTCTCAATGAGCGCATCCTGGCTGGAGCGATCGCCATAGCCAGCAGGCATCATCTCTGGATTAGGGTCAAGTCCAACGATCAGAAGACTGGAGTTGCGGCTAATCGTAGCTTCTAACTTATTGGAGAAATGCATTGCTTCTAACTATGAGCAACCTCTTTACACTACACCCAGACGCTCTCCGGAGGCACAATAGTAACCTGCGCATTCTCAGTAGATCTCAAATTAGGGTTTTGTGGCGCGCGGAGCGCGCCACAAAACCCTAAAAGCTGGATTTCAAAAGCGCGGAGCGCTTTTGAAATCCAGCTTTTAGGAAAAATAGGAAGACTTTGCGATCTCCTGATTCTGGGTAAAGCGATCGCTTTACTCCCCAACTTCAGTAGCTTGGGGTGGATTGCAGCTCAGGCTACCTAACCCACCAGATTGGGGCGCGATCGCCAAGGCTTGCGTTACCAGAGTAATGGTATTGTTTTTATCCCTAATCCAGCCCTGAGCCTCGGTAATCTGGGATGGGGCTGGAGTCCGCATTGCTCGACGGTCAGCTACTCGGCTATTCTGCCGTGAAATCGGCTGCTCCTGCCTCGGTTCTGTTGGCAAACTTGCCCAGTCTACGATCGCCGCCTCAAGGCTGCGGGAATCTGTGGGGTTAGGCGATATCCCCCCACGACCCGTGATGACAAACTTATTCAGGTGAGTGTCAGCAGTGCTACAGGCGCGATCGATGAGCTGAGCATCCAGGACAGTCAGCGGTTCAGTAGCGCTCCGAGTTGGGTTGGTCTGGGTAAGAAGCACCGTGCCGCTCTCTCCCTGATCACGGCTGATCGCCGTGACATAGCTATCATCTAACAAGGAGAGTGTACCGCCAAACAAGAAAATCACCTCTCCTCCATCACCCAGTCCCAGAGTTGGATTGGCATCGGTCGCAGCAGAGACATGACTGCTGTCCCGTAGGGTAATATCTGTATCGGTGTAAACAAAAATATTTCCTGCATTGCCAGCACCTGTAGTGACGGTCAATAAGGCAGAACTATCGTTGAGCGCGAGGGCATGAGCGCGAATGACGAGGCTACCGCCATCGTCACTGCCGAAGGTCGAGCTATCGATCGTACTGGATTGTAGAGTTACATTGCCATTCGCTTTTAACCCAACATTACCGGAAGCGTTCAATTGACTAAAGCTAACGCTACTGAGTCCACTTTCATTTAGCTCGATCGCCCCTTGAGCTTCCAGTTGAATGCTGCCAGGTGTACCAGAAGCGCTTGGGGTTGCTCTTAGACTGGCGCGATCGAGCTGAATCTGGTTTGCATGGATGGTTAACTGATTGCCTTTAAGACTGGCTGTACTGGGGATACTCCGACGACCATCGATTACTACATCAGATCGTCTAGCTTGCGTAGGAAAGTCGATTTGCCAGCGGTTTGCTTCATGGGCGATCGCAATCTGCCCTGATTCTGCCAGTCCTCCCAGCGCAATCTGCCCTTCTGATTGAAGTAGACCGCCGTTCACCTGCACTCTCCCGCCCAACAAGGCTAAGCCAGTCCTACTCTCTAGCTGTGCCTGCTGGGTCACGATCGGTTGAGGTTGCGTGTTGAAGAGCAAAGCCGATGGTTGAACGGTTAGCAGGGGTAAATTGGCATCAGGATCAGTGGCACTAAAGCTGCCCTGGTCGGCAAAGTGGATGGCAGCCGCCGTCGTAGCAACAAAGGCTCCTCTGATATCTAATCGGGCGTTTTCTCCAAATAGAATGCCGTTGGAGTTAAGCAAAAATAGGCTGGCATCTCCCGCGACACCGAGTACGCCGTTAATTGTAGAAGCCGAGCTGCCCGTCACCCGTACCAGAATACTGTTGATACCCGATGGATTTGTAAAATAGATGCGCTGTCCAGCTTGCACATCGAAGCGGCGAAAGCTATGAAACAAATTGGTGTCTCGGATAGCACCGCCCCCAATTTGTGTGCCTTGTCTGCCTCGAACTTCAACATTTTGCTGAACTCGTGAGCGTTCGCGTCCCAGGGTTTGATCGGGTATCTGCTGTGCCGTTGCTTGGGTCGCACGACTAAACGCCAGAATCAGACCCAGTGCGATCGAAGTACCAATATTGAGCTTTGAAACTTGCGATCGCCCTTTGCTGGTCATAGATCGCTGTCTTTTGGAGAAGAGTCTTCTGGCGGAGGAGTTTGCTCGGTAGAAGTCTCTGTTGGGATTTCAGTAGACGGTTCTTCAGGTGGCGTTACGGTGTCCTCGATGAGTGGATCTTGTTCCTCTAGTTGCGATCGGCTAAACAAGAGGACAAAGAGGGTAGAGAGGAAATCTCCTATGTAGCGAATCAGGGTGGTCGCGGAGAGAACCACAAAATCTAATGCAAAAGCTAGTACATTCTGGTTCGGGGTAACCCTATAAGATAATCTCAATTCACAGCCTCCAGCCTGTTGGATAGTAGCCTGCAAAGTTATGGTTCTGTTGTCGCTCTGAAGCGGGCTAACGGAAGGATAGCTCGTGTAAATTGGCTCAGACTCACCGATTTGGTAGAAGCAGATTTTACCCTCGACCCGAAAGGAAAGATTAATGGGCTGAGAGTTCCCGTTTGGGCAAAGTGTAATTGTTTTACATTGCCCTGACTGAGGCGCGTTTTGAACGCATATCCTAAGCTTTTTATTTCTCAAACAAGGAATACAGGTGATGCTCCTGATTCTTAAGGTAGCTGCCATGCTTGTCTCCTATATGCCGCTGTTCCTAAACCTTTGTGGCGTGAGCAGTTTAACCTCTAATTTTTCTGAGCTACTATCTCTAACAGAACGCCGTTGCACCCATTCTCAGGTGTTGCGTCAGCGATCGCCTAGTACCCATGCAGGTACTTCTGCTGCTAAGCAAGAGTGTCTTTAACTTAATCGGGTAAACCCTCAGCTCTGCTGGGGAACTCGCAAAGTTTGACGGTTCCAGGAGTCACAGTTTGACAGAGATGTAAGTGTAGGAAAGAGTCTCTTTACCACTTATCAAGGAAGGGTAGGTGCAAAGAAGACTTATGAAAGACGCAGGCAGTTTAAGTCATACAAAATGGGAGTGCAAATACCCGGTGGTGTTCATCCCAAAGTATCGGTGCAAAGCGATGTACAAAGAGCTACGGCAGTATCTAAGAGAAGTGTTCTATGAATTAGCGCGGCAGAAAGAGTGCCGGATTGAAGAAGGGAATTTGTGCTCGGATCATGTACATATGCTGATCTCAATTCCACCAAAGCACTCGGTATCTCAAGTGGTAGGATTTTTCAAGGGCAAGAGTGCCTACGCTTTTGGCGGAGAGAAGCTCTATGCAATCGCGCGCAACTATGGAGGAAAGCGAAAGAACTTTGTGGGGGTAACATTTCTGGGCGCGGGGGTATTACGTCTCAACGGTGGGACGCGAAGAAGCAACGGTGCGACAATACATCCAACGACAGGAAGCGGAAGATCAACGCATAGACCTGAAAATTGCGCCACTTTACATGCACAGTCACACTTGCGATCAGCGACATTTATCGTGCGGCCGTACATTGATTTACTTATATGCCAGGAACCAGACTTGAACTGGTGACACGAGGATTTTCAGTCCTCGTAAAACAACGCAAAGATTAGGCTTTCAAGCTTTTTGTTAATAAATTCCCCCAATTTTCCCCCAATCAATAAAACTTTGGGTCACTTTGGTGCAAGTTAGGTCATTTGAATTCAGTGGGGATGGGGCGAAATTGCAAACTACTTCGGCGATCGCCCTCAAAAGATTGAAATAGCTTTTAGCTTTTTGCAGAGGGTAAATCTAACACACCTGCTTTGATAAATAGCTGGCGTTCCTTGACGCGATCGCTCCGATTCAGTTGTAGTAGGCGAACAGTCACTCGACCCACTGGAGTCAAAGGAGTAAATTCTGCCCCTACAAGGCAAAAATGCTCAAGCCAGTACTCGCGTCGAGGATGATATAGAGGTGTAATTTCTCCCGTTTGGGGGTCGATCGAAGCGAGATCAGATCCCTTGTGCTTGTTACAAAGGGTGCAGGATAAAGCTAGGTTATCTTCCTGCGTCAGCCCACCATGCTTCTCCGCAATGATGTGGTCAACCTCGTGAGAAGCAAACGAAGCGATTTCGGGCGTAAAACAGTATTCACAGCAGCCCTTGGCCCGGTCGTATATTAAACGACGCAATGCGGCGGGGATATAGCTACTCACAAAGCACGCTGTTTTAGCTTGATCAGTGCTTGAGCTTTTGCAATCCGAACGAGATGCTCAAGGTATTGGTATTGTTGCCAGGTTTGCTCTTCGTCTACTGTTAGCGTCTGTGTACGATTTTTCTCCAGCAAGCTGTTGATTTGAGCCTGAAGGGTTTCAGAGGGTTGCAATGAGATAATTTCCTCTGGAGACGGCAATGCAGCCAGAAACTCCAGTACTTCTGCTGCTCCAGTAAAACCGACCTGAGCACCTGCGTGCAATTCCCGTAGTCCCAACTGTAGGATCTGAGGGAGTTGGTCTTCTAAAGATCCTATCTGGGAAGCCAAGTCGTCAGGGATTTCCAGTGTAATCTGCATTGCTGTCTCTGGGTGCTTTAGATTCAGTGTAGCAAGGACAAGCAGCCCAATGAGGTAGCCCAAACTGATACCATCACTTAGAACTATTGAATCAATACAAGCAAATGAGAAAGGTCTATAACAAGTTAGTACGCGATCGCATCCCCGAAATTATTCAGGCGACAGGACAGAGGTGTGCGGTAGAAGTCATGAGTAAGGAGGAATTTCACCAAGCACTACGGGCAAAACTGATGGAAGAAGCCCAAGAAGCTTCAGCAGCAGCTTCTACAGAGTTGGTTGCCGAGTTAGCCGATCTATGTGAAGTAATGAATGCACTTATGGCAGCCCATAACATTGACCACGAGGCAGTGTTAGCAGAACAGAAGCGGAGACAGACTGAGCGCGGCGGCTTTAGTCGTCGTATCCGATTGCTGTGGAGTGGGGCAGACTAGAGACAGAACAGTTGGGGGCAGTCTCATTGAGTTTGAAGCATCTCGATCTACGCAATCAATATCGTAGTGACCGCCACAGCCTACTGGAAGATTTTTACATTCCTTGCTTAGAGCGATCGCTTACCTACGATCGCGCGGTCGGCTTCTTTTCCAGTTCTTCCTTGGCGGCAGCAGCCAAGGGCGTTACGGCGCTGATTCAGTCAGGCGGTAAAATGCGGCTGATTGCCTCTCCTCACCTATCCCAGGACGATGCCGAGGCGATCGCCCAAGGTCTAAAGCAGCGAGAAGCGGTGATCACAGTCTCTTTGCTGCAAGAACTGGAGCAGCCAGAATCAACTGCCAACGATCGTCTGGGCTATCTGGCATGGCTACTGAGCAAGGGGCTGTTGGAAATCAAGCTAGCGGTGCATCAAGACCCCTATCAGCGCGGTATTTACCATGAAAAGTTGGGAATTTTTAGAGACGCAGATGGCAATGTCGTTGTCTTCACAGGATCAGCAAATGAGAGTGCTAGCGGGCTGATCGATAATTTTGAGTGTGTAGATGTGTTTCGTTCATGGCGATCGGGGGATGATGAGCGGGTTACTGAGAAACTTGAGGACTTTCAACGCCTCTGGGAAAACCAGACTCCAACGCTGGAGATTTTAGAATTTCCTGAAGCGGCAAGGCGATCGCTCTTGCGGCTGTGCCCGACTCAATTTCCGGTGACGGAGCAGCCTGCAATTAAAAGTCAGGAGCCGCAGGGCGATTATTCTATCTCCCCTTCAGAGCCATCTAACACTCCGTCTTTTTATCCGGTGACTCCAGCTTGGTTAACCCTGCGTCCTTATCAGCAGGAAGCGATCGCCAACTGGTTTACCAACAAGGGGCAAGGCACGCTGAAGATGGCAACCGGGAGCGGGAAAACCATTACGGCACTGGCGATCGCGGCGGAACTCTATGAGGAAATCCAGCTTCAGTCGTTGCTAATCGTTTATCCATATCGGCATTTGGTGAAGCAGTGGGCGCGGGAGTGTCAAAAGTTTGGGTTAGCGCCTGTACTGGCGTTTGAGAATGTGCGGTCTTGGCAGGGACTTCTTTCGACTCAGCTTTATTGTGGGTGTTCTGATAAAGTTTGAAAGTACGGATCACAGTGCAGTCATTTAATGAGAGATGAAGTAGCCAAGATAGAAGCTCTAAGCTACTATGCTAAGAAGTTTCAACGGTTGCGAGTCGATCGCGCTCATGGAGTTGCACCGCATAAGCCAATTCTGCTGCTATCTGTCATTGACTTAATTAGGAGAGAAACCATAAGCATAAATGAGATTTATTTGTCTTCTGAACTAAGCGACACATTCCATAAATATTGGAATTTTCTAGGCTCAGAGCAACATAACCCAGATATTTCTCGTCCATTTTTTCACATGAGAAGCGGTAAGTTTTGGCACTTATGGGCTAACCCAGGTTTTGAAAATCTCATCTCCTCTAAGATTAAGTTAAAAACATTATCAGAAGTTAAACAAGCAATAAAATACGCTCATTTAGATGAGGATTTATTTGAGTTCCTACAAGATCCACTTTCCAGAAGTAGCTTAATGACAGTTCTCATCGCTCGATGGTTTCCTGGCAGATTTGAGGAAATTCAGCAGATTATTGATGAGGCGTGATCCAAGATGACTAAAGATCTCAGCTTTTACGTGAAAAAGTTTTCTAAATTACGAGTCGATCGCGCTCATGGTAGCGTTGCACCTCATAAACCGATCTTACTGTTGTCTGTAATTGAGTTACTTCAGCAAGGCGAAATTCAACAAAATCAGATTTTTCTATCGGCTGAGTTGATTTCTACGTTCCTGAAATACTGGACTCATTTAGGTTCAGATATTCATCGCTCAGATATCGCCTTACCATTTTATCATTTAACTGGCGATGGTTTTTGGCATTTGTCGCCTAATCCTGGATTTGAGTCTACGATCGCTGCCAAAGTTAAACTCAAAAGCTTGACGGCTTTGAGAAATGCAGTCAACTATGCTTTTTTAGATGACGATCTATTTAATCTTTTATATGATTCAGAATCAAGAAGTTATTTAATAACTGCCATAGTCCAAGAATGGTTTTCTGAATGGGAAAGAGAGTTCCAAACCCTGTATCAGGTTGATGCTTTTCAGGAATTTCAGTTACGGCTTTTTGAGAAAGGCGGTGAAACCTACAGCGTCGAGGATCTAGCAGACGAAGCAAAAACCGTTGTTAGGGATGCAGCCTTTAGAAAAATAGTTGTCTCCTTGTACGGTCAGCGCTGCGCGTTTTGTAGACTGAGAATCATTAGTTTGGATAGTCAGAATATTGTGGACGGAGCGCACATTAAACCATTCTCTGAATTTAGAGACGATCGCTTTGATAACGGTCTAGCGCTCTGCAAAAATCATCATTGGGCATTCGATCGCGGATGGTTCGGCATCAACGAAGATTACCGGATTATCATTCCGCACGATCGCTTTACTGAAGAATCTCCCCAAGACACAAGATCGATGAAGGATTTTGATGGAGAGCTAATCAATTTACCGACTCAAGCCACTCACTATCCAAGACTTGAATCACTGGATTGGCATCGTCAACGCTGGAATATCGCCTAAGCTTCCGAATCATCAACATACCGACTTCTAAATTCTGCTGCTGCATCAGGATTAATTGCCTCTAGTGCTTTGATAATGGCAATGACAGTTTCTGATGTCGGATCTCTCACTTCATTCGCCCAACGATAGACATTAGAAGAGCCAATATTCATTACGGCAGCAAGCTTTCCTTGACTGATGCCGTACTTTTCCATAACCGCTTTCAGAACTCTTCCTGCCTTACCCATACCTCTAAATTGCACAATTTGACTGAAGCATAATCAATCGTGTCAGAGGTTTGCATTCTCGTATACAGTCCAAATGGACTGTGATAATCTATAAAGACTAAATGGACTGTGACAATTTAGTGTGACAGTTTCTCTTTGTAGCTTAAGGAGTGCTTAAAATGTTCGTTGATAGAGGCTCTTCAGGCGATTCTGACCAACCGCCTATGGACAGTTTTGTTCGATTTTCCCCAAATGATGAACCTGTAAAAATGACGCTCACTGCTTCCCGTCAAGCCGTCGATCGCATGATTCTGTTATTGCACAACCGCAATATCATCGCGGGTAGCGAGTGGAGCCATCCTGTTGAAATTAAAAATACAGGGGAGTTTATTAGCGTTGCTAGCCGAAGAATTCAAGTAGAGTAGCAGAAAATAGTACAGATGTAGTTATTTTTGGTGAGCATAAGTTAAGATCACGCTATCTTTAGCGCAATGTTGTGTTTCACCTAACTACTCTGTACTAATGACTAAGGTTGCCAGGATAGATTTTTACACCATTGAAATGCCGGAAAATGCAAACTTGAATTTTGAGGATTTCCTTAAACAGATATATGCTTTACCTGAGAACGATAGAACACAGACTGTTAACACCGCACCCGTTCGCATACATCGACTATTAGAAGTGGAAAATCTTGGTAATAAATTTCTTGAAGGCGAAATAGTGCGAATTCGCATGAGTGGGTTGCCTTTCATAGCGGGCTTGCAAGGTGGAGTCGAAGATTTGAATCTTCCAGTGAACAAGGGCTTAGGAGAACAAACAGCTTTTCTATATCACTCTGCAACTAAAACTTTGCTTTTTCACGCTACTCAAGTAGGAGTTTCTATTCCTTCCTTTCTGAGATACTTGGAAATTTTGGGATGCTCTGTATTAAACCTCTTTCAATCGCAGATTTTTGCAGATCCAATTATTGTGAAAGATGCTTTGCAGCGACTTGGGAGGTTGAGGAGTATTAGGACATTCGAATACCGACTTCGAGTTGCAGAAGTAAACAATATGGAATTTCTCCAAGATCAAGGTTTGAGTGTGAAACAAGAAATTGATTTGATGAATAAGTACAAAGCACCAAGTATCGGTCTAAAGTTTTCTATTGGACATCTTAAAAATGATTCCTTGGACACAAGCAGCACACAAACTACAGTGAAATCTTTACTTAGATGGGAAGGCAAGCATCCAGGAGAAATCTCTAGAATAAGGATTTCAGGGGCAGACGAGGATAATGAAGCTATCCATATCAAAAATCTGCTCAAAGAAACAATGAGAGAGACTGTAAGCTTGCAAATGGGGCAGGAGCGCAGTATTCCATACACTTCACGTTGTGATGCACTTCGTAGAGCTTGGCAGAGACGACAAGACGAAATCTTTAGTTTAAAGGAGGTAAACCAGAGACTAATCTAGCGAACGAAGAATAACGGTGAAGATATCAATTGCTCGGTAGTAGCTGAGAAAAGCAGCAGCAAGTGCAAATGACCATAAGCCAATGAAATATGGCTGCCAAGCTGAACTCGTACGGAAGTCAAGGACTAAGCCAATTGCACTTAGCAACAATATTGTAAAGAACCATTGAATTGAGCTTATAAAATAATTAAAGATTCTTTTATAACTACCAGTCTTCTTAAGCTGTTTGATAACGTGTTGATCATTAAATGCAAGAATGATTGTTATTACAGTAGCAAGGAATCCTATTGTAATTCCACAAATATTAATGACGGCGGAGAAAATATCTTTAAAGTTCTCAGAAACTCCATAGATTTTTGCAGCATAAAGACTTGCAATACCTACCAAGAAGCCAAGCAACAAAGGATAGAATTTTTCGATCCGTGCGCTCATCTGCTTTCCTGAAGAACATTTACGTAAACTTATTATAGCACTTGAAGTTCATTTGTACTATTCTGATGTAAAGATTCGACAGCGGTGCTTCAGCTAGTGTGGAATGCGATCGCCGCCCTTCCCCCTGAAAAGCGTACCAAGACCATTCATGTCATCACCACCGATACGATGGTCAAAAATCTGGTCGTCTCTGCCTAGGTCGATAAATCGCTCACCGTGATGGGGGCGGTTGCCAAAGAGAAAAATATGCCCATTGAGCCAATTCTGCTTAAACCCGCCGTCAAAGATACCTTTTGGGTAAATCTCATTGGCAAAGGCTATCCTGCGCCACGGCAAGGATTTCGCTGGTGTACCGCGCGTCTCAAGATCAAACCGTCAGATAACTACATCTGCGAGAAAATCCGCGAAAGTGGCGAAGTTATTCTAGTTCTGGGAACCCGCAAGGCTGAGAGCGCATCGCGGGCAGCCCTGATGGAAAAGCACCGCAACTGGCGTGTCTTTTCTCACCTCAACTACAACCCCAGCCGCCCGAACTCCCTCATCTATACCCCAATCGAAGATTGGCGCACCGATGAGGTTTGGCTGTATTTGCTGCAATGGCAAAACCCTTGGGGCAATAACAACAAAGACCTATTTGCCATGTATCGAGGTGCAACGGCAGACAACGAATGTCCCTTGGTTGTTGACACGTCTACGCCAAGTTGCGGTAGCTCTCGGTTTGGCTGCTGGGTCTGCACTTTGGTCAGCGCCGACAAATCAATGGAGGCAATGATCCAAAATGATGAAGAAAAAGAGTGGATGCAGCCGCTCCTCGATCTACGAAACGAACTGGATATGGAGAATGACCTCGATCGCCGTGATTTTCGACGGCGACAAGGACAAATTCAACTGTACGAGCGCAATGTGGACAGTCTGAATGCCAAAGAAATTGTTAATATTCCAGGTCCCTACACCAAGCAATGGCGAGAAGAATGGCTGCGACGAGTACTCCAGGCTCAAACAGAAGTGCGGGAAAATGCCCCTGCGTTAATGCAAAACATTGAACTGATTGCGATCGATGAAATCAGCGAGATTCGCCGGATTTGGCTAGAGGAATTTCACGAGTTCGACGATGTTCTGCCATCAATTTACAAAGAGGTGACAGGGGAAGACTTTATTGATCCCCGCCCCAACGCTGGCAGCACTCAACTTGGCTTAGATGAATGGAGCATCTTAGAGGAAATCTGCGATGACCCCATGCACTTTGAACTCATGACTCGGCTCCTCAGCACCGAGCGCAAGTTTCAAACCATGTCGCGGCGGGTTGGAATCATCGATGCCCTCGAAAAACACTTTGACACCAGTTCTCGTCCTAAAGAAGAGGCGATCGACAACGCCCACCGCAACTGGAACATCAAAAAAGCTGCCAAAGCTGGAGATGTAGAGACCGTCAAACAGCTAACCGATGGCACAGCCTCGACCCAAGAGACTCAGCCAGCGCCTTCCTGGGCAAACCTAAAATTCGGCAACCGTCAGGAAATCTGAATCAGCGAGAGTCCATAATTGGAAAAGACAAGTTAGCACTGAGCCATCCAACGATGCGAACCCTACAGATTACAGCCACAATTACTTCCGATCATGAACTAAAAATTCAGCTTCCTCCAGAAATTCCTGCTGGAGACTACCAGATTGTTTTAGTTATGGAAGAACAGCCTACTCAGGAGCAACGCCAACCCTTCAAATTTCCAGTGGATGACTATGGCCCCTGGCCCACTGATCTTTCACTAAGACGTGAGGATATGTATGGTGACTTCGGGCGATAGAGCTATTTTTGTTGATACGAATGTTTTGATTTATGCCAACGTTAGTTCTGCACCCTATCATCAACTCGCCATTGAAAGATTGCAAAACCTGGATAACTCAGGGGCAGACTTATGGATCAGTCGGCAAATTTTGCGCGAATTTATTGCTGCATTAACGCGTCCTCAAACCTTTGTGAATATTCAACCGCCTGAAGTCATTGTTGAAAGGATTCAGTTTTTTGAGCAACGCTTTCAGATTGCTGAGGATAGTTTCCAAGTTACGGCAAGATTATTAAATTTGCTCCAGACTATCCCGATGGGCGGTCGTCAAATTCATGATGCCAATATCGTCGCCACCCTGCTCACCTCTGGGATTGATCGGCTATTGACCCATAATGTGAAAGATTTCGATCGCTTCTCCGACTTAATCACAGTCATTCCTTTAGTTGCGGCGACATGATTTTTCAAGAACTAACTTTAGAAAACTTTGGTCCCTACAAAGGGCGGTGGGTGTTCAATTTGCGTCCTGGAAAGGATCAGCAAAGCATCATTCTATTCGGCGGCATGAACGGCGGTGGCAAAACGACGCTGATGGATGCTATCCGTCTGGCACTCTATGGGCATCGCGCTTCCTGTTCAACTCGCAGCAACCTCAGCTACCCCGAATTCCTCAAACAGTGCATTAATCGGCAGGCACAAGATGCCGCGATCGAACTGGGCTTTCAGCAAACGCTAAATAACGAGGCGCAACCCACCGAATTTAGAATCTACCGTACCTGGACTGAGCAGATTAGTCATCGAGACATCCTAAGAATTACCGTCAATGAAGACATCGCCCCCGATCTTGCACAGAAATGGGATGAGCGCATTGAGGATTTGTTACCCCTGGGAATCTCCCGCCTGTTCCTATTTGATGGCGAGCAGGTCGGCGAATTGGCTGACCAGGACACACTGCCACAGTCTGTCACCAGCGCCATTCGATCGCTACTGGGACTCGAACTGCCCGATCGCCTCTCTGCCGATCTCGATGTCTTGACTTCTCGCAAGCGTAAAGCCATAGCAACTGCTCAAGAGCAAGCGCAGCTATTAGACATTGAGCAACGCCTAGAAGTTCAGGAGGAAGAACGCCGTACCCTTAAAAAGAAAACCGCAGCGGTTCAACAAAAATTGGAAAAAGTAGAGGAGAACCGGCGGCAGGCAGAAGAACGATTTCTATCGGAAGGGGGGAAAATTGCGGCAGAGCAAACTCAGCAAGAGAGCCAATTACAGCAGGTAAGAGACAACGCTAATGCTCATCGTGCAGCCTTACGTGAAATCGCATCTGGAGTATTGCCTTTGGCACTGATTCAGCCATTACTTCAACAGGCGGAAGCTCAAGCTCAGAAGGAAGTTCGACAACAGCAGTGGTCAGTTGCCAAAGAGTTGTTGGAAGAACGGAGTCAAAAGCTGCTCCAGTTTGTTAAGTCGCTGGACTTAGAGACAAGGAAGGTAAAGCAAATCCAATCGTTTTTGGCGAAACAGGACAAAGCAGTTGCCCAGGAAACGGTCGAAAACTGGCTGGGTGTGGATGTAGACACGCTGCATCAACTCACCCACACGCTGCAATACGCCCTACCTCATCAGTTTGAAGTAGCAGCGGAACAGCTACAGCAGCTTCAGGCCTGCCAGGAGGAGATTGAGACGATCGAACGCTACTTGGCAACTGCCGCTTCCCCAGAAATCTATGCCAAGTTAGTGCAGCAGGTACGGCAAGCGCAGACGGATGTTGTGAGCCTCAAAGCCGATCGTGAACAGAGCCAGCGGCTTCTGGAACAGGCAGAACAGACGATCGCTCGTACCCAACAAGAACTGATGGACTATGGCAAGTTGGCGATCGACCAAAAGAACGATGAGCATATTCTAAGCGCAATCGACAAAGTTCAAGAAACGCTCAAAGTGTTCAAACAAAAGCTAATGCTTCGCAAGCTCAACCAGCTTGAAACCCTAGTGACAGAGTGCTTCCTCTACTTGCTGCACAAATCTAACTTAGTGCAGCGCGTTCAAATTGACACTGAAACCTTTAGCCTTTCCCTTTTTGACTATGAGGGACAGCCCGTACCCAAACATCGGCTGTCCGCTGGTGAAAAGCAGCTATTGGCGATTTCACTGCTGTGGGGATTAGCCCGTGCCTCTGGTCGGCAACTCCCTGTGGCAATCGATACCCCTTTGGGTCGGCTTGATTCCTCCCACCGCAATAATTTAGTCGATCGCTACTTTCCGCAAGCCAGTCACCAAGTGCTGCTGCTCTCAACTGATACCGAGATTGGCAAGACGGAGGTGAAGCGGTTGCGGGAGAATGGTGCGATCGCCCGTGAATATCTGCTGAAGTACGATCGCGCCAAGCATCAAACTCAAGTAAAGCCTGGTTACTTCTGGTAAATCCTATGGAACCCCCTGTCGATCGAGTTCGCATTTCCCAATCCGCCAAGGATCAGCTAATCAAGCTCAAGCGCGTCACCAAAATTGACCAATGGAACATCCTTTGCCGCTGGGCATTTTGCCGCTCTTTAGCAGAACCAGCCCCACCGTCACCTGTTGCAGTCCCTACTGACAGCAATGTGGAGATGACTTGGCAAGTGTTTGGAGGGGCGATCGGAGATTCACTGGCGATAGCACTTAAACAACGATGCTACGAAGATGGCTTTGATACAGATCGAGAGGCATTAGCAACTCAGTTTCGACTACATCTCCATCGGGGTATCGGATACTTAGCAGCTGATTCAAGCATTAAAAGTAGCGAAAACTTAATAATAACAGTCCTTAAATCCACTGAAATTATTCAGTATGAAGACCTCACCTAATTTATTCTTCAAAAGAACTAGGCATGATCATTATTGAAGCCATCAAAGAAGTTATGAGAATCAAAGGTCAGCCCATGACCGCAAAGGAAGCTTATCAACAAATCGTGAAAAACAACTTTTATGAGTTCAACACTGCTGATCCAGTCCACATCGTAAATGGTCAGATCAGAAAACATTGTAAAGGAATTCCTGAACAGAAGTCATACTCTAGGACAAAACATTTCATCTCGACTGAAGATAACCGATATTATTTTTTAGAGCCACCAGAAAGAATCCAAAACAACAAGGGCAAGACTCAAAGAAAATACTATCTTCCAAAACTTGATAGCATTAAGCCAGTGTCATTGCAAGATATCGCTGACGGCGACTTAGAGTATCAAGTTAGAGCATTAAAAGAGTGGTTCTTATCAGAATATAAGCCCGCAAATAATGTAGAGGGGAACTCTGTGTCTGTCCTAGATGGTCCCTACGAGGCGTTAGATGTTCTAAACAATGAATTTTCTGACATTTTGTCATCCGCTATTATTCTCAAGATTGCTAAAGAGATAGAAGATAACTTTTCCTGTAAAGAGTGGTCTAAAATTCCCAAGGATGATGATATAGATGAGTACTTTATAGAAAATCTGAACACGGAGTTCTATAAAAATTTTGAAGCGGCAGTTAAGAGTATAGAAAAGTTAAGTAAGCAATCCCCAAACTTGAAGGATGAATTAGAACAAGCGCTTAATCGAATGCTCTATGGTCACATCATCACGGCAATGGAAAGTTATTTGTCAGATGCATTCATTACTACAGTACTCTCTAATGAAGAAAGTGTTAGGAAATTGGTAGAGAAAGCACCAGAATTACGAGCCAGAACCTTAAATTTAGGTGAGATATTTCTGCGGTTTGACTCTTTGAAGGATGAAGTTCAAATATACTTAATGGATTTGGTTTATCACAGGCTAGATAAAGTAAGGGAGCTTTACCATCATACTTTGGGTATTAGCTTTCCAAAGAATCTTTCAATAGTTTTCAAAGCAATACTAAATCGACATGATATTGTTCACAGAAATGGAAAGCGAAAAGATGGAAGCGCACTAAACATTACCAGCAATGACATTGATTTTCTACTGAAAGAAGTTACTGCTTTCATTCGAGAGGTAGATAAACAATTGAGATAGTACCGATCGTCGTATCATGCCTTTAACTGATACTTGTTATCAGGAAGCTTCTTAAATAATCTAATTCCAGTTGAATTTTTACGATCGACACCCTCACATCGCCGTTCGATCGCCCCACGCACCATGGCCCTTGGGTCTTTTGTATTGAAGCTGTAAAGCCCCTTATTAAGGATTACCTGGGTAATTTCGGCTGCTGTCATGGGCTGCTTTGCTTCCTTCAGTACCTCGATCGCTGCCTCAGCAATGGTTCGCTTCTCCATAAATCTCCTCTCACACTTTGTAGTAAATTACACTTGATTGCGACGTCCCTTAGTCTGCGTCATTATATCCGCTACAGTCAGCCCATCTTGCCACTGGTGGTGATCTTTTGTATAGTCACCGCTTCCCGGCATCAAACTGGTGAAGAAAGCGCACTATGCTAGTCTGATTCCTTGCACAGCGCCGCCAAACCTTGTCGTCTAAGCTCCATTAGAGCCATTGTCTGGAGACTCATCCAACAGGATCAAATTCAGAATTATCAAACAAAAGATTCTGAATGCTTCCATCGGGAAGAATTTCAGGAAGCCATTCATCACCCCGGTGTTCAGTCCCATCCCACTTTTCAGGATAGGTGTTTGCAGCAATCAATTCTTCAATCCGCGACAGTTCTTCATCGTTAATCAAGCTGATTTCTGGTTTACTCAGCAATTTTGCTGCCGTATTTACCTCTGCTTGAATCGCTAAAACCTGCTCTAACATCCAACGACGAGCATCTATATGAAGGGGTCCCAAGCGGTTCTGTTTGGCTGCCAAAGAACCGTTTTTATTGATCTCTCCATGCTTACGATGACGATACTGCGGCTTTTTAATTTCCCAATACAACGGTCTAAGCTTTTCCAAGGGTTTCAGGTATGCCCACTCCGGCTGGGCCACAACGCGATCGAGTGCAGCATCCTTCTGGACAAGGGGACAGCCAATACAGCCCGTTCTGGCATTGATAGGCTCTTCCCCATCGCTAACGTCCTGCCCATAAACCTTCGCAATCTCTAACGTCGGGAAACCCAGTTCCAAATCCGCATGAAGCAGCCAGTCCCATACATGGCAAACACGCCAATGGACGATCGGCGCTAAAGTATCGGCGATCGCACTCGACGTAGATTGCTGAAACCATCCTTGCCCGCATTCGCCACCATCTTTGGTACAGCTCACGGCGATCCGCTGGTCACGGGCAGCACTTTCGCCAATCCTTACTCCCGTCAGCATCAGAAACTTTTCGCCCCGCTCTTGGCGTAACGCCTCTAGTTCCCGCTCCATGCTCATCACTTTCAGCTTGGGCGTACACCAGCGGAACGTATTTGAGGGCGGCGGCACACCCCGACCCAGGATGTAGACAAAATAGCGGTGATCCAATTCAGGCAGCACGACACGAGTTTCAAAACTGCCTTTGTTAAAGAGAGGCTGAAGGCGATCGCGCAGGGCATCCAAAATATTGAGCGCACTCGTGTGGAGCGGCGGTAGCTCTTGGCGAGTGTCGGCATAGAGGATCGTCAGGCTTTCGGGCTTGGGAATCTGCCCTGTTTCAATCAGATGGGCAACGAGCGTGACGGTAGCTGAAGAGTCTTTTCCTCCAGAGAAGGCGATCGCCCAGTGTTTGTAGAAAGAGCCATAGTGACGCAACGATTCCACCGATAGCTCAATGCTTTTCGGCAACGTCAGGCGCTCCTCTTCAAATAGACTCAGGGTCTTCATGGCTTGCCTTCTTGTCTTCCCAATGGCTCCTAACAGTAGCAGAAATTTTGAGGATCACGCTAGATGTGGTGGTAAAAAAGCCAAAGCGCTATTTTACGCACTAGGTAAGATAGATTTACTTAGATTTAGTATAACCGTACTGAAACTCTTTCTCTCTGCCTTATCTAGATCAATACCCTATGCTGGTTTTAAGCAACTGGGTGAGCATCATGGACAGCTTAGAGCAAGTAGCGTTTGCTTCAGAGGCGATCGAGCAGCAATTCGCTGAAATTGTGGCGTGTTGTAATCAAAGTGCGATCGGCAAACGGCTACTGGGTGCATTTTACATTCACATTTCGGCTCTGCCAAATCTTGACCCAACACTACAAAGTTACGAGCAGCTTGCCCGACGCTATCTTCCACAGCCGATTGCTCCAACGCTGATTAAATTCAGCACGGCTCAGCCCAAACTCTCTTATTTGTTCTACCCAAACTTTGAGACTGATGCCCATCCCGCCCTTCAGCAAAGTATTCAAGTAGACCTGAGTACTGGACAGGTTAGCAGTCGTGATTACCAAGATGCCGACAATCCACCCGTGCTGCATCGCAAAGAAACCTTTCTCTTGCCTAGCCATCCTCACCACAGCAAATTTGCTGAGCTAACGCGACAGCAGGTTAGCTTGGGTTTGCTCAACAACTCTCGTGAGATTGGCACTCGGTTTGGCTGGCAGCAGCGATTGAACGCTCACCAAATTGAACTGCATGGACATCGGCTGGCTTGTCCGCTCCGAGCCGATCGCCCGCCTAAGATCGATCGCCACAAAGCTGCCTTGGTTCGTACCGCTCTTTCTAAGCCTGTTCGCTTAGCCCTAGAAGCAGGGTTGTTCACGCCGGAAACCACGTTTTTTGATTACGGCTGTGGGCAGGGTGGAGATGTTCAGCGCATGGCAGAGCAGGGCTTTTCGGGTTCAGGCTGGGACCCGCACTATCAGCCTGATACTCCCTGTGTCTCTGCCGATGTCATCAATTTGGGTTATGTCATCAATGTGATCGAAAATCCAGCAGAACGGCGAGAGGCGTTGATCAAGGCTTGGGCGCTGACTCAGAAAGTGTTGATTGTCGCCGCACAGGTTTTGGTTGAAGACCGCATTCGCGGCACGGTGATTTATGGCGATGGCGTGATTACGCGTCGCAATACCTTTCAGAAAAATTATGAGCAGGAAGAACTGAAGGGTTACATCGATCAGGTGTTGAGAGTCGATGCGATTCCGATCGCCCTGGGTATCTACTTAGTGTTTCGGGATGAAGCACAGGCACAGAGCTTTCGGGCTTCCCGGTTTCGATCGCGCACCACGACCCCCAGAGTCAAAGCCAGCGTCCGGCGATTTGAGGAATACCAGGAGCTTCTGGCTCCCCTAATGGCGTTTGTCAGCGATCGCGGACGCTTGCCCATCGCCGAAGAAACTCAAAATTTCGCATCGATCCAGACAGAATTTGGCACGCTTCGTAAAGCATTTCATCTGATTTTACAGGCGACCAACGTTCAGGAGTGGGATGCGATCGCCGATAAGCGCCGTCAGGACTTGCTGGTGTATCTTGCCCTCAGCCACTTCAGCCGTCGTCCCAAACTGCGCGAGTTTTCCTCAGTCGTGCAAAACGACATCAAAGCCCTCTTCGGTGGCTATCAGCAAGCCTGTACAGCGTCAGATTTGATACTGTTAAGCCTCGGCAATCTAGAGATCATCGGCGCTCGCTGCCAAAACAGTGCTGTTGGCAAGAAGCTACCCAATTCGCTTTGGGTGCATGTGTCGGCGATCGAAGCCCTTGATCCGCTGCTCCGTCTTTACGAAGGTTGCGCCTCTCGCACGATCGGTCGTCCTGAAGAGGCAAATGTGATCAAGTTTCATTTCCGTCAGCCCAAAATCTCTTACCAGGTCTATCCAGATTTTGACGCTGATCCCCATCCTGCCCTAGACACCAGTATGCAGGTTGACCTGCGGGATTTGCATGTCAGCTACCGAGACTATGACCATAGCGACAACCCGCCCGTGCTACATCAGAAGGATTTGCTGGTAATGACGGATTATCCGCTCCACGAGAAGTTCGCCAAGCTGAGTCGGCAAGAAGCAGATTGGGGATTGCTAGATGATTGGAAACAGATTGGCGATCGTCGGGGTTGGCAGAAATGCCTGGAAGACCACTGTGCGGAGTTGAAAGGGCATCGGGTGGTGTGGCGCAAGGATGCCGATCTGTATCGAGTGAAGCTGGTGCAGGCTGCGCGTCGTCAGAAGACTGAGAAAGTTCAAGACTCAGATTAAGCAAATCCGCCTAATTCAACTATTTTTACCCTAGGGTTTGGATAATAGCGATTAAAGATTGATGGGACTGCACTGAATCAGGAGGAGAGAAGCTGTGCTTGAGCTAGTAAAGCTAATTGACATTATTGTTGGTTTTGCCAGTCCAGTGGTTCAAAATAAGCTCCAGCGGAGTGAGGTTGTCATCAAGCTACTGAAGCAACTCAATCTTGACCCAGATCACCCCCCTGCCGACTTTACAGCAGTCTATCAGTACACCTTGGTGGAATATGGCATCGGTAAGCCTAAGCCGGTGCTGGAATTGTTCCGACAAGCAGAGATTCAAGAAATTTTTCGTAAGGCATTAGATCAAAACAATCCAAGTCTGCTGCTTAAGGAAGGTGAAGCCTTTCTCTCCGGGCATACGTTGGGTGATCAAATTCAGGCTCTTGGTATTGATGCTCGACAAGAGTTTTATCAGTTTGCAGCGGTTTTTATAGAAATTGCCAAGCGCACCCGCACGCCTGCTGAAGTTTTAGCGAATCAGAAACTTGAATCTCTGCATCGGCAAATTGGCAATATTCAAGAGCGGCTGCATCGGCTGCCTACACTGGAAGGAATGCGGACAGAGATGGCGCGGCTTGCGGCTCAGAGTTACCCGGCACTGCCTGGGGCGATCGCCACTCCCGCAGCTATTCAAGAACGCCAGTTTCAGGAAAGCCAGTGCCGAGCCTTTGCCCTCGCCCAGCAGATGAAGGGTTGGTTTGAGACTTTAGGCTATCGCTTTGAGTCCTATGAGGTATGGCAAGATGACTATTTTGAATGGATCATCGATATTCCTGTACGGCGGGGACGGTACGATCGCATCCTGGTACGGGGCATCGATGGCGAGGTGGGGCTGAAGGACATCAAGGCGTTGCGGCGGTCGGTAGAGGTGCAGCGGGCAGATGAAGGCTGGCTGGTAACGGCGCGACGCATCAGTCGAGCGGCACGAGAGGAGGTTGAGAAGGAGGAGAATCATGACCTAGGCTGCTACACATTCGATGAACTGCTAGATCAAGATGCAGACTTTGGCGGCTATCTGGACTGGCTGGAATCCGAAATTCAGCGCCGGGGCATCGAGCAGAAGTATGTGCCGCTAGCCTGCACCAAAGAGGAAATTGACCCCGACACCAAGCAGCGGATGGGGATGAGCCGCTATGACGATCGCGATGGCTGGATTGATGGCTACATTGACCTGTGGCTAGACGATCCGGCAAAAGAGCATATTTCGGTTTTGGGTGAGTTTGGCACGGGTAAAACCTGGTTTGCGTTTCACTATGCCAGTCAGGCTCTGAAACGCTACCGGGAGGCACAGCAGCGTGGTGTGGAGCGTCCCCGTTTGCCCTTAGTGATTCCACTACGCGATTATGCTAAGGCAGTGAGCGTGGAGTCGCTATTTTCAGAGTTTTTCTTCCGCAAACATGAGGTGCGATCGCTCACCTATTCTGCGTTTGAGCAACTGAATCGAATGGGTAAACTGCTGCTGATTTTCGACGGGTTTGATGAAATGGCAGCACGGGTCGATCGCCAGGAGATGATCAATAACTTTTGGGAATTAGCGAAAGCGGTGGTACCTGGGGCGAAGGTCATTCTCACTTGCCGGACTGAGCATTTTCCAGAAGCTAGAGAAGGGCGGGATGTGCTAAACGCCCAATTGCAAGCATCAGTCTCAAACTTAACGGGAGAAATGCCCCAGTTTGAGGTGCTAGAACTGGAGAAATTTAACGATGAGCAAATTCGGCAGGTAATGTCTCAGCAGGCGGAGTCCGCTACGGTGGAAAAGGTAATGGGCAATCCGCAGCTACTAGACCTGGCACGTCGTCCAGTAATGACAGAGTTGATTCTGGAAGCGCTACCAGATATTGAGGCGGGTAAGCCTGTGGATATGTCACGGGTGTATCTTTATGCGGTGCGACGCAAGATGGAGCGAGACATCAAGGAGGAGCGCACGTTTACCTCACTGGCAGAAAAGCTCTATTTCTTATGTGAGTTGTCGTGGGAGATGTTGTCCACTGACCGGATGAGCCTCAACTATCGCGAGTTTCCCGATCGCATTCGTCGCTTGTTTGGGTCTGTGGTTCAAGAAGAAAAAGATCTGGATCATTGGCATTACGACATGATGGGGCAGACAATGCTGATCCGCAATGCAGATGGGGATTATATGCCAGCCCATCGATCGCTCTTAGAATTCTTTGTTGCCTATAAGTTTGCAGCTGAGTTAGGGGCAGTCGCGCCTGATTTTCTGGAGTTGGCACAAATGCAGTCTTGTGTAGGTGTCAGTGCAGAACCGCAAGATTACACCTGGTCGGCTTACTTTCAGCGAACATTGGATGAGACAGGACGGAGTGTGGCGATCGCACCTTTGAAGAACTTCGTGAGTGAAGATTTGCAGAGATTACGGCTAGGAATAGGAAAAATTCCATTATCAAAAGCAGTGATGGATCTGCTGTTGCCAGTGTTGGCTCCTAATGTTCACTCAAATCAAAATGCTTTAATTAAAATCCTTGAAGAAACGCAGAACAAAACTGAAGCAGAGGTTGAGTATGTTGGTGGTAATGTGGCAACACTACTAATTAAACTTGATAAAGGAAGTCTAGTAGGCAAAAACCTCTCTCGTACCATAATTATTGACGCTGACCTGACAAGCGCTAATTTGTGCGATGTCAACTTTGCTGAAGCAAATCTCAAAAATTCTAGCTTCACTCAATGCTTGGGAAGCGTGCTGTCGGTAGCATTTACTGTAGATGGAAAGATTTTGGTTACGGGTGACACGAATGGAGAGATTCACTTGTGGCGAGTAGAAGACAGCGAACGACTCTCTACTTTTAAGGGACATACTGACTGGGTACGGTCGATTTCACTGAGTCCCAGTGGGCAACTGCTAGCAAGCGGGAGTAACGATCGGACAATCAGATTATGGAATATTCACACAGGTAAGTGCCTCAAAATCTTGCAAGGACATTCTGATTGGCTCCGAGCAGTAACTTTTAGTTCGGATAGTCAAATTCTAGCCAGCAGTGGTGGAGATCAGACGGTTCAACTGTGGAATATTGACACAGGTGAATGTCTGAAAACCTTGCAAGGACATACTGCTTCTGTTCAATCCGTTGCGTTCAGCCCTGACAGTCAACTACTCGCTAGCTGTGGCGGTTGGGGTGATCAAACTATACGACTCTGGAATGTCGATACAGGTAAGTGTTTAAGAGTCTTGCAAGGACATATTGATTCAGTTACTTCGGTAGCATTCAGCCCTGATGGTCAACTGCTAGTTAGCTGCGGTAGCAATGACGACCGAACATTGCGTTTATGGCAGGTTCATACAGGTGAATGCATGAATATTCTCGAAGGGCACACCGCTTCTGTACGCACAGCAACCTTTAGCTCAGATAGTCCATTACTGGCAAGTGGTGGCTTCGACCAAACCATACGACTCTGGGATGTCGATACAGGTGAATGCCTGAAAATTTTGAGAGGGCATTCTAATTGGGTTCGCTCAATTTGCTTTTCTCCTAATAACCAAATTATTGCCAGTGGTGGAGATGATCAAACTGCAAGACTGTGGGATAAGTCTAGTGGACAGTGCTTCAGGATTATCCAAGGCTATCATCATCTTGTTTTGTCTGTTGCCTTCAGTCCAGATGGTCAAACATTAGCAACCGGAAGTGATGATGGAACACTTAGATTGTGGGATACCAATACATACAACTGTTTCCAGATTCTGAAAGTAAGCGAAAACTGGGTATCAAACTTGATTTTCAGCCCTGATGGACAGGTTTTAGTGAGTGGAAGTTCTAACAGAAGCATCAAGCTTTGGAATTTGAAAACCAATGAATGCTTTAAAACGTTAGAAGTGAGCGGTCATAATTGGGTAATGCCAATGGCTTTTAATTCCGATAGCATACTTGCTACTTGCTCTGAAGCTATAATTCAACTTTGGAATAGCAAAACTTGGATGTGTTTAAAGTCTTTACAAGGTCATACCGAGTTGATAAAGTCGCTTGCCTTTAGTTCGGATGGTAAAATTTTAGCCAGTGGTAGTGATGATAAAACACTAAAAATTTGGGATTGTCTTACAGGTCAGTGCTTAAACACGATGGAGGGACACCTTGATCGAGTTTGGTCAATTGCTCTTAGCCCTGATAACCAATGCCTAGCAAGCGCCAGTGCTGACGGAACAGTAAAACTATGGAGTATTACAAGCGGCGAATGCCTTAAAACTCTACAAGGACATGACAATCAAGTTAGAGCAGTTGCTTTCAGTCCGAATGGTCAAATTCTTGCCAGTAGCGGTCATGACAGGACGATAAAGCTATGGAATGTCGAAACTGGTGACTGCTTTAGAACGCTAGAGGGACATAGCAATTGGGTAGTATCTATTACTTTTAAGCCGGATGGACAAGTTTTAACAAGTGGGAGTGAAGATGGAACTATTAGGCTATGGGATGTGCAAAACAACACTTGTCTTCAAGTGCTTAGACCTAAGAGACCTTATGAAGGGATGAATATTACAGGGGTAAAAGGCTTGACTGAAGCAGAAAAAGCCACTCTGAAAGCACTAGGAGCGATCGAGCATTAAAACCTAAAATGTACCAAGGAGAAAATTTATGAACAGTACAACCATTAACTTCCAGCTTGTCGAATCGCTCATTCAGTATTACAGTGGTATTTAAGTAGAGGAGTGCGATCGCCTTTTGTAGTGGAAGAAGCGAGCAGTGGCTTGATGGGTTCTGCGCCAAAGTGACCAGTGCAGTACCTGTTCTAATGACCAAACCACCGG
>JAESFK010000066.1_pt1 | contig 123550 bp, 117 predicted proteins | sample 9269391 | NCBI WGS metagenome assembly JAESFK01 (sample SAMN14506231, study PRJNA617097) | algae metagenome | isolation source: Drouetiella hepatica UHER 2000/2452 and co-occurring heterotrophs from... | place: Slovakia: Slovak Paradise National Park, Hrabusice, Kosice Region | collected... | reverse complement strand
TGGACTGACCTCCTCAGAGCCCAATCCACGCAGCATGATGTGTCAGCTATCTCCCCGAACACCCGTCAGGCATGTCCCCGGGCTGAACACTCGACCGGGCGATCCATCCCGCACGCAACAGCCGTCGTGTCCGGATGGATGCCCTGGTCGAGCCGGGGCATGACGGAGGAGGGGCCCTGCCAGCTGAACGAAGCCCCCATCACAGGCCAGAAGCGCACGAAGCCCGCCGGTCACCCCGGCGGGCTTCGTCGTTCTTCCATGGTGCCTGTGAGGACGTCAGCCGACCTTGATCGTGATCGTCCCGACGCCATCGACGCCGCCGACCATCGTGTCGCCCTTCTTCACGGCGGCGACGCCCGCCGGCGTGCCGGAATAGATGAGGTCGCCGGCCTTCAGCTCGAACAGGCCCGAGAGATAGGAGATCATCTCCGGCACCTTCCAGATCAGCTGGTCGAGGTCGCCGGTCTGCTTGCGCACGCCGTTGACGTCGAGCCAGACCGCACCCTTCGCCGGGTGGCCGATCTCCGAGGCGCGGACGATCTCGCCGCAGGGGGCGGACGCCTCGAAGGACTTGCCGACTTCCCAGGGGCGTCCGAGCTTCTTCGCCTCGCCCTGCAGGTCGCGGCGCGTCATGTCGAGGCCGACGGCGTAGCCGAAGACGTGGTCGAGGGCCTTCTCGACGGGGATGTCGATGCCGTCCCGGCCGATCGCCACCACCATCTCCATCTCGTGATGGACGTCCTTCGTCGCCGAGGGATAGGGGAACACCCCGCCATCCGGCACGATGGTGTCGGGGTTTTTCTGGAAGAAGAAGGGCGGCTCGCGGTTCGGGTCGTGCCCCATCTCGATCGCGTGCTCGGCGTAGTTGCGGCCGACGCAGTAGATGCGGTGGATGGGGAACAACAGGTCCGTGCCGCGCACGGGCAGCGTCGGCTGCGGCGCCGGGTCGAAGACGAACCGGTGCGCGGTCGAGACTTGAACGTTCATGTCAGCGAGCTCCTGCGTAGTATTCTATGCGCTTCTCGAAAGCTTCGACAATCGCCGACAGCACCATCGCCGCGGCGAACAGGATGAAGGTGATCGCCCAGAAGTGCTCCATGTCGAACGAGCGGGAATAGAGTTCGAACAGGGCGCCGTAGCCGACGATCGACACCAGCAGCTGGCCGATGACGACGCCCTTGACGCCGCGGATGAGGCCGAGGCGGATGCCGGCGAGGATCTCCGGCAGCGCCGCCCAGAGGATGATCTTGCCGTAGAGCTGGACCGGCGAGGCGAGGTAGCTCCGGCCCATCTCCTCGAGCGACTTCGGCACGTGCAGGATTCCCGCCCGCGTGTCGAGGGCGATGATCCACACCGCGAACAGGAAGACTGTCGCTACCACCGTCTTCTCGCCGATGCCGAACAGGATCATCAGCACCGGCACCAGCGCCGACAGCGGCGCGGAGACGAACAGGTTCACCCACATGCCGAGGAGCTTGTCCGCCGGCTTCGAGCGCCCCATCAGGACGCCGAGCGGGACGCCGACGGCGATCGCCAGCACCATGCCGGTGACGAAGCTCCGCAGCGTGTCGAGGCTCGCCTCCTGCCACGTACCGGTCTGCACGAGCCGGATCCCCGCCTCGACGATGCCGGTCACCGGCGGGATCAGGAAGACCGCGCCCGTGCGGCCGACGATCTCCCAGAGGATCAGCCAGACGATCAGCGAGGCCATCATCGGCACGCGGCGGCCGAAGATCGTCATGGCGTGCCTCCCGTCTTCCGGTCCGGGCTCATTCGACGTAGCTCCTGAGGCCCTGCCAGATCGATTCCACCGTGTCGAGATAGTGCGGGTCGCGGCGGATTTCGTCGGGGGAGGCGGCGTGGTCGATCTTCGGCTCGATGATCTCGGAGATCCGTCCGGGCCGCCGCGAGAGGAGCACGATGCGGTCCGAGACGTAGACCGCCTCCTCGATCGAGTGGGTGACGAAGAGGAAGGTCTTCTTCTCCACCTCGCGCAGGCGGATCAGGTCCTCCTGGAACTTGCGCCGCGTCTGTTCGTCGACCGCCGAGAACGGCTCGTCGAGCATCAGCACGTCGGCGTCGACGGCGAGCGCCCGGGCGAGGCCGACACGCTGGCGCATGCCGCCGGAGAGCTCGTGCGGGTACTTGTCCTCGAAGCCGGCGAGGCCGACCTCGGCGATGTAGTGGCGGGCCTTCGCCTCCCGCTCGGTCTTCGACCCGCCGCGCAGTTCGAGCCCGAAGCCGACGTTGCGCAGCACCGTCGCCCACGGCAGCAGGGCGAAGTCCTGGAACACGAAGGCGCGCTCCGGCCCCGGCCCGCGCACCGGCCGACCGTTCACGTAGACCTCGCCGCTCGTCCGCTCGATGAGCCCGGCGATGATCTTGAGGAGCGTCGTCTTCCCGCAGCCGGAGGGACCGAGCAGCGTCGTCAGCTTGCCACGCTCGATGTCGAGGTCGATGCCGCGCAGGGCCTCGACGTCGTTGTAGGTCTTGCAGATGCCGCGCACGGAGACGGCGGCGTCGGGTCGGGCCGCGGCGCTCGCCGGGGCGGCGGGGCGGGCGAGGGTGGCGATGTCGGCCATGGGCGTCACGAGCCCCTCTTCTCGGGCCGCAGCACGCGCACCTCGAAGGCTTGCAGGACGGCCAGCGTCAGGGCCGAGAGCACGACGATCGAGGCGACCGCGGCGTACATCTCGGCATAGTCGGCGACCGAGCGGTGGTAGGTGATGAGATCGCCGATCCCCGTCGGGGTGATCAGCAGCTCGGCGAGCATGACGCCGATGAAGCCGGCGGCAACGCCGAGGCGGAGGCCGGCGAAGATCACCGGCGTCGCGTCGGGAATGATGACCTTGACGATCTGCTGGCGCCGCGTGCCGAGGAAGACCTTGCACATGGCGACGAGCGTCGGGTTGGCGTTGCGGATCGCCTTGTAGCCGTTGAGGGCGATGACCGGCAGCGCGAGCAGGATGACCGCGAGGGTCTTCGACAGGAGGCCGATGCCGTAGACGAAGGTGAGCAGCGGCACGAGGGCCGCCATCGGCGCCGCCTGCAGCACGATGAAGACCGGGGCCACTAGCCACTCCGAGAGGCGCGACAGGCCCATCGCCACCCCGATGCCGACGCCGAGCACCGTCGAGATGATGATGCCGATGACGAGCGGCTTCAGGGTCTCCGCATAGGCGGCCACCATGCTGCCGTCCGCCATCATCCTGAGGAAGGCGGCGAAGACTTCCGAGAAGGGCGGGAAGGCGTAGTTGACCGGGATGCGGCCGGCGACTTCCCACGCCCCGAGCACCAGGGCGATCGAGAGGAGCCGCCAGAGGATCGGACGGTCGAAGGACAGGCGGCGGCTCTGCTGCGCGCCGCCCGCCTCGCGGCCGGCGCCGATCGCGCCGGCCGTGTGCCCGTCGATGCGAACGGGTGCGGTCATCCCCGCCGCCTCACTGGGTGCCGAGCTTGGCGACGGCGCGGGTGACCGGGCCGACGTCCCAGAAGGTCGCGACGTCGAGCGTCTCCGGGTCGCCCTCGATCTGGCCGGCGATCGAGTAGAAGGCGATGTCGTCCTTCGCCGCCGCCTCGCCGCCGCCGTTGAGCGGCAGCGCCTTGCCGTCGGAGAGGTCCTTGAAGTAGGGCGCGATCTCCGCCGCCATGTCGTCCGGGATGTCGGCGAGGAGGCCGTACTTCTCCCGCCACTCGGTGACGACGGCCGGGTTCGCCTGCACGTCCCGCCAGGTCTGCAGGATCGACTCGACGAGGATGTCGACGGCCGCCTGGTGCTCCTCGAGGAACTTGGTGTTCGCGTAGAGGGCCTCGTCGCTCGCCTTCACCTCGCCGAGGGGGAGGACGGCGAACTTGCCCGGCGCCTTCTCCATCAGCATGTTGCGGTTCGGCGCGTCGACGATCGAAGCCTTTACGTTGCCCTGCAGGAGGGCGCCGGCACGCACCTCGGCGCCCGGCACGTAGGAGATGTTCGCGTAGGTGATGCCCTCGCGGTCGGCCATCAGCTTCATGATCGCCTCGGTGCCCGAGCCGCGGGCGTGGACGGCGATCTCCTGACCGTCGAGGTCCTTCCAGGTCTTGTAGAACTCGGTGTTGACGATCGGATAGAAGCGCAGCGTCGAGAGCTGCAGGAAGACGCGGATCGGCGCCTTCACCTTCTGGATCAGCGCATAGGGCGTGCCGACGCCGACGTCGGCCTCGCCGCTCACCACCGCCTGCGCGGCGACGTCCTCGGACTTGAAGAAGGTGAGCTGCACGTCGACGCCCTTCTCCTTCGCCCGCTCGACGGCGGCGAGGAAGTGCAGGGATTCCACCGTGGCGATGTCGCCGAAGGCGATGCGGATGGTGTCGGCGGACGCCGCCGCCGGCAGAGCAAGGCTCGCCGCGAGAAGTGCGCCGCCGGCGAACCGGCGCGCGAAGGCCAGGCTGTTCAGCATCTTCCGTCCCTCCCAGAGAGCGTGTCGCCTTCTCGCGGGCCGGGACGACCGGAGGGCGGCACATTTTCAACCTTTGTTGTATTGGTTTTTGATTGATCACGGAACGGCCGTCAAGGGGTCCGGTCGCCGGTCTGCCTGATGGAGCGCGGCCTTAGAGAAGAAATGGCGGTATCCGGCGCTTCTGGCGACCCCGCCAGTCTGGCTGTTGCTACGCTTCGCTGGCGCGCGGCCGGCTTGACCTCAGACCAATCCCGCGCCATAAGAAACCAATGGATAGATTGGTTGAACACATCGACAGGCTGGCGGGGGAGGGTGAGGACGCTTCGGCGGCCGCCTCCAAGCTCAAGGATTTCCTCGCCGGCGCCGCCGTCAGCGCCGACGGCCGGCTGCCGCCCGAGCGCGAGCTCGCCGGCCGGCTCGGCGTCTCCCGCAGCGATCTTCGCAAGGCGCTCGCCGAACTCGAGGCCGACGGCGTGATCTGGCGCCACGTCGGCAAGGGCACCTTCGTCGGGGCCCGTCCGGTCGACACCGTGGCCGACGTCGCGGCCCTGACGCGGCGCACCAACCCCTCGGAAGTGATGCAGGCCCGGCTCACCATCGAGCCGGAGATGGCGCGCCTCGCCGCCCTGCACGCCACCTCGGCCGACATCGCGGAGCTGCGGTCATGCATCGCCCGCTCCCGGCAGGCGGAGACCTGGCGGCAGTACGAGGCGTGGGACAACCGCTTCCACCGGGCGGTGGGGGAGGCGACGCGCAACGCCCTGCTGCTCGGGCTGCTCGATACGCTCACCGCCGTGCGGCGGGCGGTGACCTGGGGACGGCTGCGCTACAATCCCGTCCGGCCCGACCCGGCGCACCACAGCTTCGACGAACACGAGGCGATCGTCGCGGCGATCGCCGACCGCGACGCCCACGCCGCGGCGGGCGCCATGCGCACCCACATCCGCTCGGTCGAGCGCAACCTCCTCGCCCGCATGGCCCGTGGCGCGGATTGAGGGGGGCTGTCATCTCCCGAGAAGGCGAGCTTTCCCTTCTCCCGCTCGCGGGAGAAGGTGCCCGAAGGGCGGATGAGGGCCGCGCGGAACGCGCGGAAGGGCGTCACAAGCGTCGACGTGGGGATCTCCGAATTCCGACGCACTCCGTGCGTCGGCCCTCATCCGGCCCTCCGGGCCACCTTCTCCCGGCCTGCGGCCGGGAGAAGGGAAAGCTGGCGCCTTCACTCCGCTCGCTTCGCCTCGGGCCGACGGCCCGGTTGTCGACCCGCCGCCGCCTCAGATATCCAGATCGCGGGCGAAGCGGGCGTGTTCCTGGATGAAGCGGAAGCGCGCGTCGGCGCTCGTGCCCATCAGGCGCTCCACCGTCTCGCCGGTGTCGGCGGCGACCGCCTCGGCCACCTCGACGCGCAGCATCGTCCGCGTCCGCCGGTCCATTGTCGTCTCGCGGAGCTGGCCCGGCAGCATCTCGCCGAGGCCCTTGAAGCGGCCGACCTCCACCTTGCCGCGCTTGTCGAAGGCGGTGGCGATGAGGCGCTCCCGCTCGGCGTCGTCGCGCGCGTAGAGGGTCCGGGTCCCCTGCGTCAGCCGGTAGAGCGGCGGCACGGCGAGGAAGAGGTGGCCCTGGCGCACGAGGTCGGGGATCTCGCGCCAGAAGAACGTGACGAGCAGCGCCGCGATATGGGCGCCGTCGACGTCGGCGTCCGTCATGATGATCACGCGCTCGTAGCGAAGGTCCGCCTCGCGGTACTTGCCCCGCGTGCCGCAGCCGAGGGCGGTGACGAGGTCGGTCAGTTGCTGGTTCTGGCCGAGCTTGTCGCGCCCGGCGCTGACGACGTTGAGGATCTTGCCGCGCAGCGGCAGCACCGCCTGGGTGTTACGATCGCGCGCCTGCTTCGCCGAGCCGCCGGCCGAATCGCCCTCGACGATGAAGAGCTCGGTGCCGGCCGCCGTGCTCGTCGTGCAGTCGGCGAGCTTGCCGGGAAGCCGCAATCGGCGAGTCGGCGCCCGCCGGGCTATCTCCTTCTCCTGCCGGCGCCGCAGTCGCTCCTCGGCGCGCTCCACCAGCCGCTCGACGATGAGCCCGGCGCGCGCGGCATCGTCGACGAGCCAGTGGTCGAACGGGTCGCGCAGCGCCGCCTCGACGACGCGCGCGGCGTCCACCGTGGCGAGCCGCTCCTTCGTCTGGCCGACGAACTCCGGCTCGCGGACGAACACCGAGACGAGGCCGGCGATGGCCCCGCTGACGTCGTCGGCGGTGATCTGCTGGGCGCGCTTGTTGCCCGTCCGCTCGCCATAGGAGCGCACGCCCTTCAGGAGGGCGACGCGCAGGCCCTGCTCGTGGGTGCCGCCGTCCGGCGTCGGGATGGTGTTGCAGTAGGACTGCAGGAAGCCGTCGTCCTCGACGAAGCCGATCGCCCACTCGACGGCGCCGTTGCGCCCCGCCGGACCGGACCGTCCGGAGAACACTGCCTCGGTGACGCGCGGCAAACCGGCCAGGCGTTCGCCGAGATAGTCGGCGAGGCCGCCAGGAAAACGGAACACCGCCTCCGCCGGCACCTTGTCGCCGTCGAGCCGGGCCGGATCGCAGCTCCAGCGGATCTCGACGCCGGCGAACAGGTACGCCTTCGCCCGCGCCATCGCGACGAGGCGGGCGGCGGAGAAGGCGGCGCCGGGGCCGAAGATGTCGGCGTCGGGATGGAAGCGGACCGTCGTGCCGCGCCGGTTCATCACCTCGCCGCCCTCGGTGAGGGGGCCGAGCGGGAGGCCGCGGGAGAACGCCTGCACGTACCGGCGACGGTTGCGGATGACCTCGACCTCGAGGCGGTCGGACAGGGCGTTGACCACCGAGACGCCGACGCCGTGCAGGCCGCCCGAGGTCTCGTAGACCTTCGAATCGAACTTTCCGCCCGAGTGCAGCGTCGTCATGATGACTTCGAGCGCCGACTTCTCGGGAAAGCGCGGGTGCGGGTCCACCGGGATGCCGCGGCCGTTGTCGGCGACCGACAGCATGCCGTCGGCGGACAGCGACACCTCGATGCGGCTCGCGTGGCCCGCCACCGCCTCGTCCATGGCGTTGTCGAGCACCTCCGCGAAGAGGTGATGGAGCGCCCGGGCGTCGGTGCCGCCGATATACATGCCCGGCCGTCGCCGCACCGGCTCGAGGCCCTCGAGCACCTCGATGTCGGCAGCGGTATAGGCGGCCTCCGGATCGACCGGCCGCCGCTCCGCCGTCCGCCGCGGACGCTCCTGGGCGGGGCGCGCAGAGGGGATCCCGGCGGAGGGTGCGGCAGGGGCGGGGCGCGCGGGCGGCACGGGCGCCGGGGCAGACCCGAAGAGGTCGCCCGCGCCGGTCTCGGCATCGTCGTTCGTCATCGCTGCCGTTGTTCGTGCGCCGCGCCCCACCCGTCAATCCCTTCCCGAATCGTCGGGCGATTCTGCCACGGGGAAAGCCCGCACGCGAGCCTCTGTTCCTGACTTGTTCACATACGATCCATTCACCACCGTTGGCAAAAACCCGGGCGCCCGGCTCCCGCCTCTGTGGCGGGTGTGCAACATGATCCGGCGGTCACGTCGGCCGACCCCGGAGGCCGGGCGGGTCGCCCCCGTCTCGCCACAAACCGGATCGATCCGTCGGACCCGTGGTCGCCCGGCGGCCGACCGGACCTCTGCAAATGCGAAGGTCGGCCGTGTGTGGGGTGACGGTGCGGCGTACCGGCGCTCCGGGATTCGGACCGGTCGGATCGAGAACAAGAATGGACCTCGCAGTGCGCGCAGTGGGCGAACTCGACGTGGCCTCGGCCCTCGACGCGGTTCCGTCGAACCTCCGCCGTCCCATCTCCCCGCGACAGCCGTATGATCGCCGAAATGGCCGATCATGGTTCGCCGCGTCGCGCCGGTGGTTCCATCGCGGGGAAGTTCCCGCTCCGGCCGGCCTCGCGCAGGGTGCCGCGTCGGCGGTGTGCGCGGCTCGGGCATCGGCAAGGGAAACGGGTCACGTGATGCGCGTCGTCGAGTTCGGCATCGGCTGTCTCGTCCTGGTCGGCGGCCTTGCGCTCGCCCAGCCGGCGCGCGCACTCGACCCGACGGCGGCGCCGCCGGCCGACGCCTCGCCGGTCGAATTTTTCCGGGAGGGGACACGCGCCTATTTCGCCGGCGACAAGGCGAAGGCGGTCGACGCCTACGGCTTCGCCGCCGACCTCGGCCACCCGGTCGCCCAGTGGAAGCTCGGCCGGATGTACCAGGAGGGCGACGGCGTCGCCGAGAACGACCTCAAGGCTTTCGAGCTCTTCTCCGAGGTCGCCAACGCCCACGCCGACGACGCGCCGCAGTCGCCGCAGGCGCCCTTCGTGGCGAGCGCCTTCGTGCAGCTCGGCAACTACTACCTGAACGGCATCCAGAACACCGCGATCGAGCCGAACGTCGCAAGGGCCCGCGAGCTCTACACCTACGCCGCGTCCTATTTCGGCGACGCCGACGCGCAGTTCCAGCTCGCCCGCCTCTACCTCGAGGTGGACCCGTCCGAGCGCGACCCGAAGCTCGCCGCCCGCTGGCTCAAGCTTGCGGCCAAGAAGGGCCACCACGGCGCCCAGGCGCTGCTCGGCCAGATGCTCGTCGAGGGCAACGGCGTGAAGCGCAACGTCGTCGCGGGCCTCATGTGGCTGACGGTCGCCCGCAACAACGCGCCCACCGAGGATGACTGGATCCGCCAGGAGCAGGAACAGGCCTTCTCGCTCGCCTCCGAGAAGGAGCGCCGCAAGGCCACCGAGATGGCCGAGTCCTGGATCTCCAACAACGGCAACTGACGCGCCCGCCCGCGATCACTCGCGGCCGGACGCCATCAGGCTCGCCAGCACGCCGCCGCCCGCCCGCGCGGTGGGGCAGGGGACCTTCGTCGGCTGCCAGGACGTGTTGTTGAGCACCCGCTCGCAGCGGACGAGCTGCGGCCCGTCCGGCGTCTTCATGCAGACGACGGCGCCGAGCGCAAAGCTCGTGCCCTCCGCACGGCAGGTGCAAGGGATAGGTCCGTCGGCCGACGCCGCCTGTGACCACAGCAGCGCGCCGATGCCGAGAAGGCCGAGCGCTCGCATGCCGCCACGATAGCACCGAACGGGCCGGCCCGGCAGGCCCCCTCCCGCCGGCGCCTCAGTCCCACAGCGTCGCGATCACCGGCACGTGGTCCGAGGGCTTGTCGCGCCCGCGCACGGCCTTGTCGATGAACACCCGCTCGAGCCGGTCGGCCGCCTGGGGCGACAGCATCAGATGGTCGATGCGGATGCCGTCGTTCTTCTGGAAGGCGCCGGCCTGGTAGTCCCAGAAGGTGTAGAGCCCGCCGTCGTCGCTCGTCGCCCGAAGCGCATCCGTGTAGCCGAGCGTCTCGAGGCGGCGGAAACGGCCGCGCGTCTCCGGCTGGAACAGTGCGTCGTTCACCCACGCCTCCGGCCGCTTCGCGTCGCGCGGCTCGGGGATGACGTTGTAGTCGCCGGCGAGTACCACCGGCTCTTCGAGGGTGAGGAGATCCGCCGCGTGGGCGATCAGCCGGTCCATCCAGGCGAGCTTGTAGGGGAATTTCTCGGTGCCGACCGGGTTGCCGTTCGGCAGATAGAGGTTGCCGACGCGCACGACGCCCCGCTCGGCCGGGATCACCGCCTCGATGTAGCGGGCCTGGACGTCGCTCTCGTCGCCCGGCAGGCCGCGCCGCTCCACCTCGAAGGGCCGCTTCGACAGGACGGCGACGCCGTTGAAGCCTTTCTGGCCGTGGGTGGCGACGTTGTAGCCGAGCGCCTCGATGTCGCCCGTCGGGAAGCCCTCGTCGACGGTCTTGATCTCCTGCAGGCAGACGACGTCCGGCTCGGCCTCCTTCAGCCACGCCGTCAGCGCCTCGATGCGCGCCCGGACGCCGTTGATGTTGAACGTTGCGATGCGCATCGGCGGCCTCAGATCACGGGAAGGATGCGGCGCAGGATGGAGGCCGACGAGGCCGCCACCTCGTTGACGAACGCCGTGAAGTCGAAGCGCGAGTCGCGCCCGGCGAGGTCGGACAGCGCCCGAATGACCAGCCACTCGGCGCCGAGCGCCTCGCACACCTGCGCCAGCGCGCCGCTCTCCATTTCGGTGGCGAGGCCGCCGAGCTCGCGGTGGAGCCGTTCGCGGACCGCCTCGCCGTGGATGTACTGGTCGCCGGAGAGGATGCGCCCGTAGGTGATCACGGGCGGCCGCCCGATGCCGCCGGCGGCGCGGGACAGCGGCGGCAGCGAAAAGCCGTCGAGGGCGCCGCGGACCCGGCCGAGCAGCGGCGCGGCGACCGGATAGCCGAAGCGTTCGGTCGGGTTGAAGAACGGCACGTGACCGGCCTGGTAGGTGGTGAGGCCGTGGTCCTCCAGCACGCCGGCGTCGTGCTGCAGTGTCTCCTCGGCGATCACCACGTCGCCGATCGACAGCTGCGGGTCGAGCCCGCCGGCGACGCCGGAGAACACCACCGTCTTCGCCCTGAAGCGCTCGACGAGCAGCGCCGTCGCCATCGCCGTGTTGACCTTGCCGATGCCCGCGAGCACCAGCACCACCTCCCGCCCGTCGAGATCGCCGCGATCGAATCGCTGCCCGCCGACCGACACCGTCTCGTGGTGCGTGAGCGCCGCCGCCAGATGGGCGTACTCCTGCGGAATGGCGCATTCGATGGCGATGGTCATGGGGCAGGGGGCTCGTTGGCTGTGACGCGCGACACTAGCGACAACCGCCGGCCGACAACAGTCCGCAGCCCCCCGTCTCCCTTTCCTTCTCCCGGCCGAAGGCGGGGAGAAGGTGCCCGAAGGGCGGATGAGGGCCGCGCGGGACGCGCGGAAGGGCGTCTCAAAGTTCGATGTGGAGATCGCCGCATTCCGGCACCCTGCGGGCGCCGGCCCTCATCCGGCGCTGCGCGCCACCTTCTCCCGCGAGCGGGAGAAGCGAAGCATTCTCAAACCTCTACAGCGCGAAGCTCACGCCGCATCCGCAGGACGACGCCGCGTTCGGATTGCGGATCTGGAAGGACTGACCCATCAGGTCGTCGACGAAGTCGATCTCCGACCCGGCGAGATACTGCACCGAGACCGGGTCGATCAGCACCACCGCGCCGTCCCGGCCGAGGGTGAGGTCGTCGGCCTCGCGATCCGTCACGAGGTCGTACTTGTACTGGAAGCCGGAGCAGCCGCCGCCCTCGACCGAGATGCGGAGCGCCGTCCCGGGCGCCTCGGCGGCGAGGATCTTGGCGACGCGGCGGTTGGCCATGTCGGAAAGGGCCACCGGAACGGCGGCCTGCGGCTCGAGAGTCAGGGTGTCGGTCATCTGTTTCTCCGCCGGAGGCGGCGTTCAAGGCGCCGCGCCGGTTGAAAACCGTTATCGGTGATAGTTAAGAACGACGGACCCTCCGGTCAAACGCCGTCCGCGGAGAATGCGCCCTGCCTGCCTCCGTCATCGCCCCGCGAGGGGCCGGCCTGCAAGGGGCCGCCTTGCAAGGGGCCGCCGCCCCGCGGGCGCGTTTCGCCAGCGACCTTGCCGCTTCGCGCGGCCGTCTGGTGCCGGAGCCGGAGAGCGCGACGCGCACCGCCTTCCAGCGCGACCGCGACCGCATCCTGCACTCGACCGCCTTCCGCCGCCTCACCCACAAGACGCAGGTCTTCGTCTCCCACGAGGGCGACCACTTCCGCACGCGCCTCACCCACACGCTCGAGGTGGCGCAGATCGCCCGCTCGATCGCCCGGGCGCTCCGCCTCGACGAGGATCTCACCGAGGCCGTGGCACTCGCCCACGATCTCGGCCACACGCCCTTCGGCCACGAGGGCGAGGACGTTCTCAACCGCTGCCTCGCCGGCCACGGCGGCTTCGACCACAACGCCCAGAGCCTGCGCATCGTCACGCGGCTCGAGCGCCGCTACGCCGCTTTCGACGGTCTGAACCTTTCCTGGGAGGCGATCGAGGGCATCGCCAAGCACAACGGCCCGCTGGTCGGACCGGACGGCCGCCCGTGCGGGCGCTACGCCCGCCGCCCGCTGCCGCCGATCCTGGCGAACCCGCCGGCGGCCGTGCCGGTGCCGCCGGCTGGCTTCGCCTCGGCGGAGGCGCAGGTGGCGGCGATCGCCGACGACATCGCCTATGACGCCCACGACATCGACGACGGCACCCGCGCCGGCCTCGTTCCCGTCGCGGCGCTGGCGGACGTGCCGCTCGTCGGTGAGCTCCATGCCGAGGCGGGACGGCGCTTTCCGGGCCTCGACGACGGCCGCCGGGTGGCCGAGGTCGTGCGCCAGGTGGTCGGCGCCCTCGTCGACGACGTCCTCGCCGAGAGCCGCCGCCGGATCGCCGAGGACGCGCCGGCTTCCGCCGACGACGTGCGGGCCGGCACCCGCCCGCTGATCGCCTTCGGGCCGGCCGGAGAGGCGCACGACCGGGCGATCAAGACCTTCCTGTTCGCCTCGCTCTACCGGCATCCGAAGGTGATGGCGATCCGCGCCGAGGCGGGGCAGGTGGTCACGGACCTTTTCGCCGCCTTCACCGCCGACCCGACGGCGATGCCAGCCGCCTGGTGCGCCGACCTCGCCGGGGCCGACGCGGCCACCATCGCCCGCCGCGCCGCCGACTACATCGCCGGCATGACCGACCGCTTCGCCCTCGGCGAGCACCGGCGCCTGTTTGACGATACGCCGGATTTGCGATAGGCGCCGCCCACCCGCGCCGGCCGGTCGGCGCGCGCCGAAAACCTGAATTCGAGCCTGCCCATGAACCTCCACGCCGACTTCGCCGAGCGCATCCGCACGATCGCCGGCCGCATTGGCCTCGGCACGCCCGAGGCGCTCAGTGTGGCGAAGATCGTCGTCGAGCCGCCGCGCGAGGCGGGCCACGGCGACCTTGCCTGCAACGTGGCGATGGTGCTCGCCAAGCAGGCGGGCCGGAAGCCGCGCGAGATCGCCACCGAGATCGCCGCCCACCTCGTCGACGATCCGGACGTGGCAAGCGCCGAGGTTGCGGGGCCGGGCTTCCTCAACATCCGCCTCGCCGATGCGATGTGGCCGCGGCTCCTCGCGGGCGTCCTCGAGGAGGGGGGCGACTTCGGCCGCTGCGACATCGGCGGCGGCCGGCCGATCAACGTCGAGTACGTCTCGGCCAACCCGACAGGGCCGATGCACGTCGGCCACTGCCGCGGCGCCGTGTTCGGCGACGCGCTCGCCTCGCTGCTCGCCTTCGCGGGCTATCGCGTGACGCGCGAGTACTACATCAACGACGCCGGCGCGCAGGTCGACGTGCTCGCCCGCTCCGCCTTCCACCGCTACCGGGAGGCGCTCGGCGAGGACATCGGCCCCGTGCCCGAGGGCCTCTATCCGGGCGACTATCTCGTGCCGGTGGGGAAGGCGCTCTCCGAGCGCTATGGCGACACGCTGAAGGGCCAGACGGAAGCCGAGTGGCTGCCGGTCGTCCGCGCCGTCACCATTGACGCCATGATGGCGATGATCCGCGAGGACCTCGCCGTCCTCAACGTCCGCCACGACGTGTTCTTCTCCGAGCGCTCGCTCGTCTCCGACGGGCGTGACCGGGTGAAGGAGGCGATGCAGGCGCTCGCCCAGCGCGGCCTCCTCTACGAGGGCCGCCTCGAGCCGCCGAAGGGCCAGCCGATCGAGGACTGGGAGGACCGGGAGCAGACGCTGTTCCGGGCGACCGAGTTCGGCGACGACGTCGACCGGCCGCTCCTGAAGTCCGATGGCTCCTACACCTACTTCGCCAACGACATCGCGTACCACTTCGACAAGATGCTGCGCGGCTTCGACCTGATGGTCGACGTTTGGGGCGCCGACCACGGCGGCTATGTGAAGCGGATGACGGCGGCGGTGAAGGCGCTGTCGGACGGCAAGGGCGACCTCGACGTCAAGCTCTGCCAGCTCGTGAAGCTGTTCCGCGGCGGCGAGCCGGTCAGGATGTCGAAGCGGGCGGGCGACTTCGTGACCCTGCGCGACGTCGTCGAGGAGGTCGGCGTCGACGCGGTGCGCTTCATGATGCTCTACCGCAAGAACGACGCGCCGCTCGATTTCGACTTCAAGAAAGTGACGGAACAGTCGAGAGACAATCCGGTTTTCTACGTCCAGTACGCACACGCCCGCTGCCGCTCGGTGTTCCGCCAGGCGGCCGCGGAGATGCCGGACGTGGCGCTCGACCGGGCGAGCCTGCGCACCGCACCGCTGTCCCGTCTCGTCGATCCCGGCGAGCGGGCGATCATCGCCAAGCTGATGGAGTGGCCGCGGCTCGTCGAGGGCGCGGCGGAGGCGCACGAGCCGCACCGCATCGCCTTCTACCTCTACGACCTCGCCAGCACCCTGCACGGCCACTGGAATCGCGGCAAAGAATCGCCCGACTTACGGTTCATTAACGCCGCCGACAGAGACTCCACTCTGGCTCGACTGGCGCTCGTGGATGCCGTGGCCCAGGTGCTTTCGGTGGGGTTGACCCTGCTCGGAGTGGCCGCGCCGGACGAGATGCGCTGACCCGGGCTGAGAGGCTTCGGACCGCCGGTTGACGCGCGAAGGCGCGTCCGGCGGGGCCGGCCAGCATTTGGGAAGCGTTTCGCCGATGTCGGACCCCCGTTCGCCTGTTCGTCGCGTGCCAGCCGCCGCACCGCCCGCCAACGAGGGCACGCCCGACGACGATCTGCTGATGGAACTCGCGCGCATCGTCGCCGATGCGGTGCCGCAGGACGCGGCCGCGGCGTCGTCCGCGCCCGTCCGCCGGCCGCCGGTGCTGATCGCGCCGCGCCGGCCCGTCACGCCGAACATGCGTCCGCTGCCCTCCGAGCGCGCCGCCGCCGCCCGTGCCGCCGCCGAGGCGGCGGCCGCGGCGCCTGACGCCGGGGAGGGGGCGCCGGAGGCTCGCGAGACCGGGCCCGTGGAGGACACGCCGCCCGTCGAGGCGGTCGTACCGCAGCCCGCACCCCCGCCCGAGCCGGAGCCGGAAATCGACGAGTTCGAGCGCGCCCTGTCGGCCGAGCTCGGCGCCGCGCCGCTGCGGGCCCCGTCCAAGCCGCCTTCCGGTTCCCCAGCAAATTCTGCGGCCCAGGCTCCGTCCCAGTCCCCCGCCGTCGCGTCCGCGGCCCCGGTGGCTGTCGCGCCGCCAGAGGTCGCGGCGTCGTCCGTGGAGACTGACGAGGCTCCGCCGCTCCCCCGTCAAGAGACGGCTCCCTGGGAGCCCGTCAGCGAGCCAGCGCCGCGGGAGGAGAGCGCGCGGGCCGATGCGCCGCCCTCGCTGCCGACGGTCGAGGACTTCGCCGCCGCCCTGTCGCTCGAACTCGACATCCCCTCGGACGAGACGACTGCCTCCGCCGAGCCGCCGAAGCCGGTGGCCGGGGATGGCCCGTCCGGCAACGCCGTCCCGGCCTCCGCACCGGAGACGCCGCGCCCGGTGGTGAAGTCGGCGGCGAACGTCTGGCTCGCGGAACTGCCCGCCCTCGAACTGCCGCCCCCGGAGGAGCCCGCCCCGGACGCCGTGGCCGAGGCATCTTCGGCGGAAGACGAGCGAGCCCGCCGCCAGGCGGAGCGCGAACAGCGCCGCGAGCAGCGGAAGGCCGCCAAGCAGCAGCGCCGCGAGGTGGAGCCGGAGGACGACGCGGTCCCGGTCGCCGCCGCGCCGCCCGCCCCGGCGAAGCCCGCCGTGCCGCCGTTCGTCCGCCAGGCGGCCGTGGCCGCCCCGCTCGCCGCCAACGGTGGTGCTTCGGCGAGCGCCAAGGTGGAAGCGCCGCCGCCGTCCGAGCCGGTCCGTGCGGGTGCTCCGCCGTTCGATTTCGACGCCTTCGAGGCGGAGATCCGCTCCTCCCTCGACGACGGCCCGCTGCCCGAGCGGACACGCCCGGCCGCGCGCTCGTCCGAGACGCCGCGGGCGGCGGATGCGCCGCGGGCGGCCGATGCGCCGCGGGTGACTGACGCGCCGCGCGCTCCGGAGCCGCCGCGGGCGCGGGACAGCGGCCGCATCGACGAGGCGGCGCGTGTTGCGCCCGAAATGCCGCCGCCGGTGAAGCCGGCCATCCCGAAGCCGGCCGGCCTCGCGCCGCTGCCGGTGCCCGGCCGCCCGGGCGAGACCCCCGCCGCGCCCGCCGTCGCTCCGCCGGCCGCCGAGGCGGCGCCGGTTGCCGCGCCGCGCCCGCCGAAGACGGAGCCCCAGCCCGACCAGGGCTTCGACCTCGATCTTCTCGAATCCGAGCCTGCCCACAGCGACGAGGCGGTGCTGCCGCCGCACTCCGACGCCGAGCTCCGCGCGCTGCGCACGACCATGCGCAGCCGCCGCCGCATGCCGGTCGCCGCCGTGGCCGCGGCGGCCGCCGTCGTTCTTCTCGCCGGTGGCGCCGCCGCCTGGTGGCTGACGTCGGGGGAGAGCGTGGACGGCCCGCCGCCCCTGATCCAGGCGGACAGCGAGCCGGTGAAGGTCGACCCGCCGGTGTCGGAGACGCGCGAGGCCGGCGAGCCCGGCAAGGCGTTCACCGACCGGGTGGGCGAGGCCGGAGATCCGGCGCGCCAGGTGCTCGATCCGGAGGGCCGGCAGACGATCGACCTGCCGATCGCCGGGCGCGAGGCGGGCGATCCGTCCCTGCCGGGCGTCGACACCGACGATCCGCTCGCTCAGCTCACCGCCGATCCGAACGCGCCCGTCGACACGGTGGCGCCGACGCCGGCCGCCGAGCTGCAGCCGAAGAAGGTCCGGACGGTCGTGGTGCGCCCCGATGGCACCATCGTGCCGCAGGACCTGCCGACGCTGGTGACGCCGCAGCCGCAGCCGCCGCCTCAGGCGGGCCTTGCGGAGGCCGTGCCGGCGGATCCGGCGGCCACGCCGGGTCCCGACGCGGCGCCGGGGGCGACGGCGGCCGCCGTGCCGGCCCTCGAGCCGGTGCCGACGCTCGCGCCGCCGCCAGCCGAGGACGAGAGCCTCGCCGGGGCGCTCGGCTACCCGATGCCGCGCCGCAAGCCGCTGGTCTTCGACGAGCCCTCCGAGGCGCGCACCGTGCCGCGGCCGACCTCCAACCTGCCGGATCCGATGCCGACCTCCGGCACCGAGGCGGTGCCTGTCTTCGGCTCCACCCAGGGCGTCAATTCCGGCGCCGCCGACACGCCTCCGGTCACCCCGTCGGCCACCGACGCGGCCGCCGCGGCCCTCGGCCGGGGCACCACGACCGACGCGGCGACGAGCAACACCGCATCCGGCGACCCGGCGTCCGGGGCCCCGGTTCCGGCGCCCGTGGCGAGCGCGCCCGCCGAGCCCGAACCCGCGGCCGCGGATCCGGCCCCGAGCGACGCCGACACCCGCACGGTCACGACGACGCCGATCCGCACCGCGACGCTGCCCCCGGCCCGTCAGGCGCCGCCGCCGGCCGCCGCCGAGACGCCCGCGTCCGCGTCGGTGGACCCGCCGCTGAGCCTTCCGTCGGCGACGCCGGCACCGGTCCCGGCGACCACCCAGGCCCCCGCGGCGACCCAGGGATCGGCGACGACCCAGGCCGCAGCCGGCCGGTCGGCCCGGCTGCTGCCGCCCGCCGGCGCCGGAACCAACCCGTTCGCGCCCGCCGCGTCCGCACCCGCTGCCGAGGCCCCGGCGCCGCAGGCGGCTGCACCGGCCCCAGAGCCGGCCGCGCCTGCCACTCCGGCGGTGGCGACCAGTGCCGGCGGTGCCTTCGCGGTGCAACTCGCCTCCCAGAAGAGCGACGCCGAGGCGCGGGCCGCCTACGCCTCGCTGCAGCGGCGCTTCCCGTCGATCCTCGGCGGGCTCGCCCCGGTGATCCAGACGGCCGATGTCGGCACGCGTGGCACGTTCTACCGCGTCCGCCTGCCGTTCGGCTCGGCGGCCGAGGCGAACCGGCTCTGCAACGAGCTGAAGGCGGCCGGCGGCGACTGCTTCGTCGGACGGAATTAGCGGCGGCTGCGCCGACGTACGGGGCGGTGCCGCCGGCTTGACGGCCGGCGGTGCTCGGCGTCTATGGCCGGCGACGACGAGGCGCACCGATGACCGTGGAATCGAAGGCCTTCATCACCGGCGCCGCCGGCCTTTCGCTGACGGCCGACGAGCGCGCCTTCCTGGCGGACGAGCGGCCGTGGGGCCTCATCCTCTTCGCGCGCAACTGCGACACGCCGAACCAGATCATAGATCTCGTATCAGGGTTCCGGGACCTCGTCGGACGACCCGGCGCGCCGGTGCTGATCGACCAGGAGGGCGGGCGCGTGCAGCGCCTGAAGCCGCCCGGCTGGCGCCGCTACCCGACCGGCCGCGCCTATGGGGAGGTCTACGACGCCGACCCCGCCGCCGGCCGCCGCGCCGCCTTCCTCGGCGCGCGGCTGATCGCCGAGGACCTCGCCGCGCTCGGCATCACCGTCGACTGCGTGCCCGTTGCCGACGTCCCGGCGCCGGATGGTCACGACGTCATTGGCGACCGCGCCTACTCGACCGATCCGGCGATCGTCGCCGAGATGGCCCGCGCGGCCGCCGAGGGCCTGATGGCCGGCGGCGTCCTGCCTGTCGTCAAGCATGTCCCGGGCCACGGCCGCGCCCGCGCCGACAGCCACCTCGCCCTGCCGGTGGTCGAGACAGACCGGGCCACGCTGGAGGCGGTCGACTTCGCCCCCTTCAAGGCGCTCGCCGACCTGCCGCTCGCGATGACCGCCCACGTCGTCTACACGGCGATCGACCCGGATGCCCCCGCCACCACCTCGGCGCGCGTGATCGAGGAGGTGATCCGCGGCACCATCGGCTTCGATGGCTGCCTGATGGGCGACGACGTCTCGATGAAGGCGCTCGCCGGCTCGATCGGCGACCGCACCCGCGCCCTCTTCACGGCCGGCTGCGACCTCGCCCTCCACTGCAACGGCGATTTCGCCGAGATGCGCGCCGTTGCCGCCGAGACGCCGGTGCTCGCCGGCGAGGCGGGCCGGCGGGCGTCGGCGGCGCTCGCCCGGCTGGTGCACCCCGAGCCCTTCGACCGGGACGAGGCGGTGGCGCTCGTCGAGCGGCTCACCGGCGCGGGGGCGGTGGCGTGACCGCGCCGGCGGGCGAACCGGAGGCCGGAGCGGCGGGGTCCGCCGACGGCTGGGAGGCGCCCGCCCGCGACGGCCTGCCGGCTTCGGGGGAGGAGGACGGCGATGCGCTGATGGTCGACGTCGACGGCTTCGAGGGGCCGCTCGATCTCCTGCTCGCGCTCGCCCGCACCCAGAAGGTCGACCTCGCCCGCATCTCGATCCTGGCGCTCGTCGAGCAGTACCTCGCTTTCATCGGCGAGGCGCGGCGGCTGCGGCTCGAGCTTGCCGCCGACTACCTCGTCATGGCGGCGTGGCTCGCCTACCTGAAATCGCGCCTCCTGCTGCCGCCACCGCCGCCCGACGACGGCCCGAGCGGCGAGCAACTCGCCGACGCGCTCGCCTTCCGCCTGCGCCGGCTCGAGGCGATGCGCGACGCCGCCGCCCGCCTCGCCGGCCGGGCGAGGCTCGGCCGCGACGTCTTCCCGCGCGGCGCGCCGGAGCCGCTCGCGACGACGACGCGGCCGCTCTGGCAGGCGACCCTCTACGACCTCGTCGCCGCCTATGCGGCGCAGCGCCAGCGCCAGGCACCGACCTCGATCCGTCTCGCGCGGCGGGCGGTCTGGTCGCTCGTCGACGCTCGCGCCATTCTCGAACGGCTGGTCGGCCGGGTCGCCGTCTGGACCGAGCTCGACGTGCTGATGGCGACCTATCTCGCCGACCCGTCCGAGCGCACCACCGTCCGCGCGAGCACCTTCACCGCGAGCCTCGAGCTCGCCAAGGAGGGGCTCGTCGAGATCGCCCAAGCGTCGGCCTTCGCGCCGATCTTCGTGCGTCCGCGCGCCGCCGCCGAGGCGGCGGATGGCTGAGCGCGGGACCATCGCGAGCCTTCCCGGCGCGGTGGGGCTGCGCGAGCACCTGCGCATCGTCGAGGCTGTGATCTTCGCGAGCGCCGGCCCGGTGGACGAGGCCATGCTGCGAACGCACCTGCCGGCCGGCGCCGACCTCGGGCGGCTGATTTCGGAACTTCAGTCAGCCTATGCCGGCCGTGGCGTCAACCTCGTCGCTGTCGCCGGCGGCTGGGCCTTCCGCACCGCCGAGGACCTCGCGCCGCTGCTGCGGCGGGAGCAGGCCGAGCCGCGCAAGCTCTCGCGGGCGGCCCTCGAGACCCTCGCCATCATCGCCTATCACCAGCCGGCGACGCGGGCCGAGATCGAGGAGATCCGCGGCGTCGCCACAGCCAAGGGGACGCTCGACGTGCTTCTGGAGAGCGGCTGGGTCAGGATGCGCGGCCGTCGCAAGTCGCCGGGTCGCCCGATCACCTACGGGACGACGCCGGCCTTTCTCGACCATTTCGGTCTCGAGCGGATCGGCGACCTGCCGGGCCTCGAGGAGCTGAAGGGGGCGGGCCTGCTCGATTCCCTGCCGCCGGTGGCGCTCGCCGCGCCGCGCGACGAACCGGACCTCTTCGACGACGAGGAACCGCTCGGCAGTCTCTCCGATGACGAGATGACGGGTCCGCTCGGGGAGCATCGGCCGTGACCGCCGCTGCCACGTCCCCGACGCGGCTCGTCTTCGAGGCGGTCTCGCGCCGCTTCGGAGGCCTTGCGGCGGTCCACGAGGTGAGCCTCGCCGTCCAGGCCGGTGAGGTCCTCTGCCTGCTCGGCCCCTCCGGCTGCGGGAAGACGACCCTCCTCCGGATGGCTGCCGGCATCGAGCGCCAGGACAGCGGCCGCATCGCGATTGACGGCGCCGAGGTCGCCGGTCCGGACCGCATGCTGCCGCCCGAGGCCCGCAACGTCGGCCTCGTGTTCCAGGACTATGCGCTCTTTCCGCACCTCACGATCCTCGACAACGTCCGCTTCGGGCTCGCGGGCCGCCCGGCCGCGGAGGCACGTGCGACGGCGCAGGCAGCCCTCGAGGCTGTCGGGCTCGCCCGCCTTTCCGCCTCCTATCCGCACCAGCTGTCGGGCGGCGAGCAGCAGCGGGCGGCGCTCGCACGGGCCCTCGTGCCGCAGCCGCGCGTGCTCCTCATGGACGAGCCCTTCTCCGGCCTCGACACGCGCCTGCGCGACCGGGTGCGCGACGAGACGATGGCGCTGCTGCGGTCCCGCGGGGCGACTGCGGTGGTCGTCACCCACGATCCGGAGGAGGCGCTCCGGATCGGCGACCGCATCGCCCTGATGCGCGGTGGCCGGCTCGTCCAGCTTGGCACCCCGGAGGATCTCTACCAGCGGCCGGTCGATCTCGAGGCGGCGCGCTTCTTCTGCGAGACCAACGAGATGGCGGGCCGCGTCGAGGCGGGGAGGGTGGTGACGCCGATCGGCTCCTATCCGCTCGAGGCGCTGCCGGCCGGGGTGCGGCCCCCCGAAGGCCCGATCGTCGCCGGCGTTCGTCCCCACGACCTCGGGGTCAGCGCCGAGGGGGCCGAGGGGGTTGTCGCGACGGTGGTGGAACGCCATTTCCTCGGGGGCGCCGATCACCTGGACCTTTCGGTCGAGGGTCTCGAGGGCCGCGTGTCGGCGCGCGTTCCGGCTGCCGGGCGGCACCGCCCGGGGCAGCGAGTGCGCATCAGCGTCGACCCGGCCCGCGTGCTCGTGTTCGCCGCCTGAAGTGCACGCCGCATGGGGCTCCGCAGCGGCATAGGGCCGCGCCGTTCGCGGGCGGGATTGTTGCGGGGCCGGCCGCTTTGCTGCAATAGTCCCGCGGAACCGCGGTCCCCGGGACCGACATCCGACGAGGAGTAGCCGCACATGGGTGCGTTCAGTTTCTGGCACATTCTCATCGTCGCGGCGGTGGTGATCCTGCTGTTCGGGCGCGGCAAGATCTCCGAGCTGATGGGCGACGTCGCCAAGGGCATCAAGAGCTTCAAGAAGGGCATGGCCGACGACGAGACGGCCGCCACCACGACGACTCCGCCCCCGGCGGTTCCGCCGCGCGCCATCGACCACGATCCGGCGGAACCCGTCCGGACCGAGAAGGCCGAAGAGCGCTCGAAGGTCGGCTGACCGGCACTCGCCTGACCGTCTTCCCGCCGGCCGCTCGCGGCCGGCTCGCCTGCGCTCGGCACCCATTGCATGTTTGAGATCGGTTGGAGCGAACTGCTCGTCGTCGCGGTTGTGGCGATCATCGTCGTCGGGCCGAAGGAACTGCCGCGCATGCTGCGCACCTTCGGCAGCATGCTCGGCAAGATGCGGCGCATGGCCGGCGAGTTCCAGTCGCAGTTCAACGAGGTGCTGCGCGAGGCCGAGCGCCAGGCCGACCTCGACGACGTGAAGAAGCACGTCGAATCCGCCCGCAAGTTCGATCCCCTGAAGGACGTCCGGGAGAGCCTGACCAACGCGGTGTCGACCCCGGCCGTGCCGGCGCCAGCCGCCCCGGCGGTGGCCGCCCCGGCCGCAGCGGCGACCCCGCCGGTGCCGGAGAGCCCGGTCCCGCTGAGCCCGGCCTCGCCCGTCCCGCCGCCCGCGGCGCCCGCCGCCGTTGCGGAGCCCTCACCTGCACCCGCACCAGCGGCTGTCCCGGCGCCCGCGGCGGAGGCGGTTCCGCCTGCGCCGGCGCCGGTGGTCCCGCCCGCCGAAACCCCGCCGGCCGTCGCCACGCCGCCCCTCTCCGCGGCGGAGATGGCGCCGCCGCTCGCAGCGCCCGAGGCGCCGAAGCCCGCTTCCGGCGGAGGAGCCGCATGAAGACCCCGGAGGAAGAGGACGAGATCGAGGCCTCGCGCGCCCCGCTCATCGAGCACCTCGTCGAGCTGCGCTCCCGCCTGATCAAGACGGTGCTGGCGATCGTCGTCGCCTTCATCGTCTGCTTCTATTTCGCCACCGACGTCTTCAACATCCTGATCATCCCCTACGAGAACGCCGTCGGGGACACCAAGCCGATCGAGCTGATCTACACCGCGCCGCAGGAATACTTCTTCACGCAGTTGAAGCTGGCGTTGTTCGGGGCGCTGTTCATCGCCTTCCCGGTGATCGCCAGCCAGATCTACATGTTCGTGGCGCCGGGCCTCTATCGCAACGAGCGGAAGGCGTTCCTGCCGTTCCTGGTGGCGACGCCGGTCCTGTTCCTGCTCGGGGCGTCGCTGGTCTTCTTCTTCGTGATGCCGGTGGCCCTCGCCTTCTTCCTGTCGATGGAGCAGCACGGCGGGGCGGGGGAGGCGAGCATCGTGCTCTTGCCGCGGGTGAGCGAGTATCTCGGCCTCATCATGGTGCTGATCTTCGCCTTCGGCCTCGTCTTCCAGCTGCCGGTGGTGCTGACGCTGCTCGGACGCGCCGGCATGGTGACGGCGGCGGGCCTGCGCCAGAAGCGGCGCTGGGCGATCGTCATCGCCTTCATCGCCGCGGCGGTGCTGACGCCGCCCGATCCGATCAGCCAGATCGCCCTTGCGATCCCGGCGATGCTTCTCTACGAGGTCTCGATCCTGGCGGTCCGGCAGATCGAGCGGTCGCGCGAGGCGGCCGAGCGGGCGCGCGACGCCGCCGCCTGAGCGCCGCCTGCGACCGCCGTTTCGCCTGTTCCTTGCCGGCCGGCCGCTCCGCCGCCGGCCGCCGGAGTTCTTCCGATGCTCGACGTCCGCTGGATCCGTGAGGAGCCCGCCGCGCTCGACCGCGCGCTCGCCCGCCGCCGGGCCGCGCCGCGCTCGGGCGAGATCCTCGCCCTCGACGAGCGCCGCCGCATGCTGATCGCCTCGCTGCAGGCGATGCAGGAGCGCCGCAACGCCGCCTCGAAGGAGATCGGGGCCGCCAAGGCAGCGAAGGACGAGGCGCGGGCCCAGGCGCTGATGGCCGAGGTCACCGAGCTCAAGACCCGCATGCCCGAGGACGAGACGGCGCTGAAGGCGGCGGAGGCCGAACTCGACGCGGCGCTCGCCGACCTGCCGAACGTGCCCCTCGACGAGGTGCCCGACGGCGCCGACGAGACGGACAACCTCGAGCTCCGCCAGGTCGGCGTCCGGCCGGCCTTCGACTTCGAACCCCGCCAGCACTTCGAGATCGGCGAGGCCCTCGGTCTCATGGACTTCGAGGCCGCCTCGAAGCTCTCCGGCGCCCGCTTCGTGGTGCTGAAGGGCGCGCTCGCGCGGCTCGAGCGGGCGCTCGGCCAGTTCATGCTCGACCTTCACACCGACAAGCACGGCTACACCGAGGTGCAGCCGCCGCTGCTCGTGAAGGACCCGGCAGCCTACGGGACGGCCCAGCTGCCGAAGTTCGCCGAGGACCTCTTCCGAACGGACAACGGCTTCTGGCTGATCCCGACCGCCGAGGTGCCGCTGACCAACCTCGTGCGCGAACAGATCCTCGAGGAGGCGCAGCTGCCGCTTCGCTTCACCGCGCTCACCCCCTGCTTCCGCTCGGAGGCGGGCTCGGCCGGGCGCGACACCCGCGGCATGCTCCGCCAGCACCAGTTCGACAAGGTCGAGATGGTGTCGATCACGACGCCAGAGGCGGCGATCGAGGAACACGAGCGGATGACCGGGTGCGCCGAGGCGGTGCTGCACGCGCTCGGGCTGCCCTACCGGGTCGTCACGCTCTGCACCGGCGACATGGGCTTCGCGTCGCAGAAGACCTACGACCTCGAGGTCTGGCTGCCGGGCCAGGACACCTTCCGCGAGATCTCGTCCTGCTCGGTCTGCGGCGACTTCCAGGCGCGGCGGATGAACGCCCGCTACCGGCCGGCGGAGGGGAAGGGGACGCGCTACGTCCACACCCTCAACGGCTCCGGCATCGCCGTCGGCCGCGCGCTGATCGCGGTGATGGAGAACTACCAGACCGCCGATGGCGCCGTCATCGTGCCGGAGGTGTTGAGGCCGTACATGGGCGGCATCACCAGGATCGAGCGGGCCGCCTGATGCGCATTCTCATCACCAACGACGACGGCATCCACGCGCCGGGGCTGAAGGCCCTCGAGACGATCGCCCGGGCCCTTTCGGACGACGTCTGGGTGGTGGCACCGGAGACCGACCAGTCGGGCTCGGCGCACTCCCTGACGCTCGCCGACCCGCTCCGGGTGCGCGAGGTGCGCGAGCAGCACTTCGCCGTGAAGGGCACGCCGACCGACTGCGTGATCATCGCGGTGAAGAACCTCCTGCCGAGCCCGCCGGACCTCGTGCTGTCGGGCGTCAACCGCGGCCAGAACCTCGCCGAGGACGTGACCTATTCGGGCACGGTCGCCGGAGCGATGGAAGGCACGCTCCTCGGCATCCGCTCGATCGCCCTGTCGCAGGCCTATTCGGCGGCGACGCGCGGCCAGCCGCGCTATGCGACGGCCGAGGCGCTCGGGCCGGAGCTCGTCGACCGGCTGGCGAAGCTCGAGGTGCCGGCGGGGACGCTCTTCAACGTCAACTTCCCCGACCGCGAGCCCGGCGAGGTGGCAGGTGTCGCGGTGACGACGCAGGGGCGGCGCGACCAGGAGCTCCTGTCGATCGACGCGCGCGTCGACGGGCGCGGCTTCCCCTACTACTGGATCGTCTTCGGCCGCTCGCCCTTCGAGACCGTCGAGGGCTCGGACCTTCGCGCCATCGGCGAGGGCAAGATCTCCGTCACGCCGCTCCGCCTCGACCTGACGGCGCACGAACTCCGTGCGAAGCTCGCCGACGCGATCGAGCGATGAGGCGGCGATGGGTGGGCAGGGCGAGGGTGGCGGCGAGGACGAGGACCGGGTCGCCCGCGCCGGCTTCACGCTCGGCCTGAGGCGCCACGGCATCCGTGACCTCCGCGTGCTGACGGCGATGGAGCAGGTGCCGCGGCGGCTGTTCCTGCCGGCGCACCTCCACACCGACGCCTACAGCGACCGCGCCCTGCCGATCGAGTGCGGCCAGACGATCTCGCAGCCCTCGCTGGTGGCGATGATGACCGAGGCGCTCGGCGTGCAGCCGGGCGACCGGGTGCTCGAGATCGGCACCGGCTCGGGCTACCAGGCGGCGGTACTGTCGAAGCTCGCCCGCGAGGTCTACACGATCGAGCGCTTCCGCTCGCTGCTCTCGCTCGCCGAGGAGCGATTCGCGACGCTCCGGCTCGGCAACATCCTGACGAAGCTCGACGACGGCGCGCTCGGCTGGCCGGAGAAGGCGCCATTCGACCGCATCGTCGTCACGGCGGCGGCGCCGGAGCTGCCGGGGGCGCTCCTCGGCCAGCTGAAGATCGGCGGCGTGATGGTGGTGCCGGTCGGGCCGGCCGGAAGCGTGCAGACGCTCCTCAAGGTGGTGCGCACCCCGGAGGGCTTCACGCCGACGGCCCTCGCGGAGGTCCGCTTCGTGCCGATGGTGGCGGGCATCGCGAGCCGTCTCTGACGGCCGATTTTGGAAAAGTTGCTGTTCCGCCATCGCCATTAAGCCTTCGTCAACGCTGATTCCGTCTACTCGTCCTTGGAGATTTCGGCCTTCGACGGGTAGGTGCCATGCAGCGCGGAACTGAGATTCGGCGATCGGGGAACATCCTCCGCATGTCGGCGGCGATCCTTGCGGCGGCCGGCGTCGCCGGATGCTCCGGCGACTTCTCGCGCCTGTCGATGGGGCCGATGTTCACCGCCTCCACCGACAACCAGCGCGCGGTGATGGGCGTGAGCCCGGAACAGGACATCGTCACCGGCTCGGTGCCCTCCGGCACCGTCCAGGCGACGGCGCTGGCCCCGCCCGGCGGCGCCCGCGTCGCCGCCGCGACCGGCCCGGTCCGCGAGTATCGCGGCTGGACGACGGCCGGCGGCACCACCGTCACGGTGGCGGCCGGCGATACCGCCGCGTCGATGTCGCGCCGCTACGGCGTGCCGGAAGAGGCGCTGCTCGCCACCAACGGCATGACCAATCCCGAGCAGATCGTCCCGGGCCGCCACGTCGTCATTCCGGTCTTCTCCTCCGGCGGTGCCGCCGTCGCCGCCGTCCCGGCGACCGCCGGAACCCCGGCGACCCACAAGGTGGTGGCCGGCGACACGCTCCTGTCGATCGCCCGCCAGTACGGCGTGCCCGCCTCCTCGATCGCCCAGGCGAACAACCTGCCGGACAACGGCATCGTCAAGCTCGGCCAGACGCTGCGCATCCCCGGTGCGAGCGCCGCGACCACCCGCGTCGCCTCGCTGCCGACGGCGAACGACGCGCTGCCGGCGAAGGCCCCGGAGACGAAGCCGGTGACGCCGGCGCCGGTCGCGACCGGCACCCCGCCGACGACGCTCGACGCCCAGGCGAGCCAGCCGGCGGCGGCCCCGGCCGCGCCGACCCAAGTCGCCTCGCTGCCGACGCTCGCCGGCCAGGCCGGTGCGACTGCCACCGACGCCCCGGCGGCCGCCGCCGAGGAGAGCGCCGAGGACGCCGGCGCCGGCTTCCGCTGGCCGGCCCGCGGCCGCATCGTCGCCGGCTTCGGCCGCCGCCCGAACGGCGAGCAGAACGACGGCATCAACATCGCGCTTCCCGAGGGCACGCCGATCAAGGCGGCCGAATCGGGCACCGTCATCTACGCCGGCAACGAGCTCACCGGCTTCGGCAACCTCGTGCTCGTCCGCCACGCCGACGGCTGGGTGACCGCCTATGCCCACGCCAAGGAGATCACCGTCGCGCGCGGTGCGGAGGTCCGCCGCGGCCAGGTGATCGGAACCGTCGGCGCCACCGGCGCGGTCAACCAGCCGCAGCTGCACTTCGAGCTGCGCAAGGGCTCGACGCCGGTCGACCCGCTGCCGCACCTCTCCGGTGCGTGAGGCGCCGGCAAGAGCACTCCCGAACACAGCGAAGGCCCGCCGGTCGCTCCGGCGGGCCTTCGGCGTTTCCAGGCCCTGTGAAGCCTTTCACAGCGGCAGGACAGGGGCACGGGTAGGTCAAGGGCGCCGGCGCTGATCCCACAATAGGGGTGCGCCGGACGTCCTCTGGAGACCGCAGCCCGTGTCCTTCTCGACCCTTCTGAGCGCCGCCGTCGCCCTCGCGGCGGTCGCGATCGTCACGATCGAACCGCTGGAAGCCGTGAAGCGAGGTGCCGGCGTCACCCGTTTCTCGGCGCTGAAGATCGAACGCACGATCGCGGAGAACCGGAGCGCATCGAGGTCACCGGATGGCGTCGATCGCCCTTCGCCAGCCGCTCCCGTTTCCGCGTTCTGGCGCGGTCGCCATCACGCCGCAACGAAGGGCAACACGGTCGACGTGCCGGTGCCGAACCCCGACAGGGAAGGCGCCGGCGAGGAGAGGGTCACCCCTTGGACGCCGTGCCGAGGCGGCCGGCGAGGTCCTGGACGAACTGCCAGGCGACGCGGCCGGAGCGGGAGCCGCGGGTGGTCGACCACTCGAGCGCCTCGGCCCGCAGCCGATCGGCGTCGATGGCGAGGCCGAGGTGCTCGGCATAGCCGGAGACCATCGCGAGATACTCGTCCTGGCTGCACTTGTGGAAGCCGAGCCAGAGACCGAAGCGGTCGGACAGCGACACCTTCTCCTCGACCGCCTCGCCGGGATTGATGGCGGTCGAGCGCTCGTTCTCGATCATGTCGCGCGGCAAGAGGTGGCGGCGGTTGGAGGTGGCGTAGAAAAGGACGTTCTCCGGCCGCCCCTCGACGCCGCCTTCGAGCACCGCCTTCAGCGACTTGTAGGACGTGTCGCCCGCGTCGAAGGAGAGGTCGTCGCAGAAGACGAGGAAGCGGTGGGTGGAGGCGCGGGCGAGCGCGAGCAGCGCCGGCAGCGTCTCGATGTCCTCGCGGTGGATCTCGACGAGCTTTAGGCGGTGCGGCGAACCGGTGCGGGCGAGCGCTGCGTCGACCTCGGCGTGGGCCGCCTTGACGAGGGACGACTTGCCCATGCCGCGGGCGCCCCAGAGCAGCGCATTGTTCGCCGGCAATCCGCGGGCGAAGCGCTCGGTGTTGTCGACGAGCTGGTCGCGCACCCGGTCGATGCCCTTGAGGAGCCCCATCTCGACCCGGTTGACGCGCGCGACCGGCTCGAGCCCGGGCGGGTTGGCGTGCCAGACGAAGGCGTCGGCGGCATCGAGATCGACCGATGCCACCGCCGGCGGCGCGGCGCGCTCCAGGACGGCGATCAGCCGGTCGAGCTTGGTGGCGAGCAGTGCCAGGGCGTCGTCGGACACGGGTGGAATTCTCCGTCGGCGCGGGAGGCCGGAGGGCGCGTGTAGCACGCGCGGCGGCGGGCGCGGAAGGGACGGGGCGCCGCCCCGTCGCCGGGGAAAAGCGCCTGCCGGTGACGGTGATCACAGCGGAACGCCGACACTCAGCAGTAAATCGCGTGCTGCGGGGAGATGCAGCGATCCGGCTCTTGCGACCCTCGGAGAGGGTGGGGTCCCGGAAACCACACGGAGAAGAGCCCATGTTTACTCATCGCACCATCGGCGCCGCCCTTGTTGGCGCCACTCTCCTCACCGCTCCGGCCTCGGCGGGGATGCTCGAGAAGGACGCCGTTCAGTCCCGGGAGGTCGTCGGCCCGACGGCGAAGGGCGACGTCAAACCCTACCACGCGCTCGTCGAGGGGGTCTGCGCCGGCGGCCTGTGCACGGTCAACTTCGGAAAGAAGTCCAAGCTGCGGCAGATCCGCATGATCACGTGCGGCACGATCTCCGATCAGGATCCGTTGCTTGCCGGTGTCGTGTTCGGCGAAGCCCTCGACAACGACGTCCGTTTCTTCTTGCCGGTCACCTCGGTCGGCACGCAGGGGGCCGGGAAGGTGGGCGTGTTCCAGTTCCAGTTCGACTTCGATGTGCCGGCTGGCACGAAGATGCAGGTGATCCTGCAGACGGACGGCACCGCAGACTTCGGCACCTGCACCATCACCGGCACGATCCGCTGATCAGCCGGGGCGCATCGTCGGTGGCACCCGGCGTGTTTCGGCGGCATTTACTGCCGCTGGCACTCGAAGCCGTCGCCGGATTCCGGCGAGAACCAGTTGAGGGTGTCGCCCTCGACCGCGACGGCGACCATGTAGCCGTCGGTCATCGTCAGGATGTAGGCCGGGCCATCGCGCGACACGTCGGCGATTTCGGCGCGCTCGCCGAAGTCGTAGGTCGTGCCCTCGATCGTCAGCGTCCCGTAGCCGCCGCAGTCCCAGGTGCCGGCATAGGGTGCATCGGCGGCAAGCGCCGGTGCCACAAGCAGCGTTGCAACGGCCGCGACGATGAGCGTGCGCATGTCTGTTCCCCCCGCCGCACACTTTCGCGGCGGGGCGACGCTAGCACGACGGCCGGCGGTGGGAAGGGGTCGGCGAGGCGAGCGTCACCGCTGGCCTGCGCCACCTTCGTCAGCGCATCAGCCCAGCGGCCCGCAGCGCGTCCTCGATGACCTTCTGCACGCCTGATGCAGCCGGTCGTTCCTTCGGACGCTCCCCTTCCGGCTGCCGCGCGCCCGGGAAGGGGGCTCGTGGAGACGGAGGCGGCTGGAACGACCCGGCCGGGCGGGCCGCCTTCGGCGGTTCGATGACATCCGCGGCCGGCACAAGGACGCGGTCGGCCGGCGCGGGGCGGGTGGCAGGGGCGGGCCGTTCCGCCGCGGCGGTGTCGAGGCCCCAGAACTGCGCGATCCGGTGGGTGGAGGAGATGCCGGCCGGGATGATGAACGCCCCGGCGGCGCCGATCCCGCTCGACGGGTCGACTGGCGTGCCGTGGGCAAGGCCCGAGATCGTGTAGGACTCGATCGCCTCGCGGCCATCGCGGTCGCGCCAGACGCGGCGGCGGTGCCCGCGGACGATCTCATTGACGGACGGTGCCGCCGGCAGTCCCTGCAGGCCGCGCCACTGGGTGATCAGCGCCTCGGCGTTCGAGGGGACGACGGTCTGGTCCGCGCTGCCGTGCCAGACGGACAGGGTCGGCCACGGCCCGGTGTGGGCGGAGGCGGTGCGGGCGAGGGCCTGCAGTTCCCCATCGCTGCCGAGGCCGGCGCCGCGCATGCGGTCGAAGGCTTCCGGCACCGTCTTCGCCACGCCGTAGGGAAGGCCGGCGATCACCGCGCCACCGGCAAAGGTCTCCGGGTAGGTGGCGAGCATCGCCGCGGTCATCGCACCGCCCGCAGAAAGCCCGGTGACGAAGATGCGCCGGCGGTCGGACTGCATTCGGCTCGCCGCGTCGAGCACCATCTGGTGGATCGATTCCACCTCGCCCTCGCCGCGGCGGATGTCGCCTGGCTGGAACCAGTTGAAGCAGACGTTCGGATTGTTGGCCCGGCGCTGCTCGGCATAGAGGACGGCGAAGCCGAGCTCGTCGGCGAGCGCCGACCAGCCACTGCCGTGGTCGTAGCCGGCGACGCTCTGCTTGCAGCCGTGCAGGACGACGACGAGGGGCGCGCCGGAGGGAAGGCCGGCCGGGCGATACTCCCACGCGCCGAGGCCGCCCGGGTTCGTCCCGAAGCTCCCGACCTCGCTGAGGCGGCCGGTGTCTCCCGAGGACGGCGCTTCGGCCGTCGCGGCTCGCCAGCGCGCGAGGCGCTGGATCGTATCGGAGAGGGAACGCAACGGCGTCTCCTTGGGGTGTGCGGGCGGCGGGCGCCACCACAGGTCCACGTCAACGCCCGACGGCGCCGTTCGTTGCTGCAGTGCAGCATGAATCGGCGCAGCGGTCGACTCGCCGGGTGCTGCTCACCGAAGAAGCGACTGCCGGCTGGTTGCAGGGCGGAACTTGCGCACCGGCCCCGCGTTAGGGCGCCACCGGAGGCTGGCATTCCGGCCAGCCCCACGAAGACACCGCCTGAGAGACACCCGACTGCAGCCACCCCCGCTGCAGGACATCAGCCGAGGAGCGACACCATGGCGACCGAAAAGAAGCTCGACGATCTCTTCCTCGAGACGCTCAAGGACATCTACTACGCCGAGAAGCAGATTCTCCGCGCGCTGCCGAAGATGGCGAAGAACGCCAACTCTCCGGAGCTGAAGCAGGCCTTCGAGGCGCACAAGCAGGAGACCGAGGGTCAGGTCGAGCGGCTGCAGCAGATCTTCGAGATGCTGGACAAGCCGGCGCGCGGCAAGACCTGCGACGCCATCCTCGGCATCATCGAGGAGGGCAAGGAGATCATGGAGGACTTCGCCGGTTCGCCGGCGCTCGACGCCGGTCTCGTCGGCGCCGCCCAGGCGGTGGAGCACTACGAGATCGCCCGCTACGGCACGCTGAAGGCCTGGGCCGGCCAGCTCGGCATGAAGGAGGCCGCGGCGCTGCTCGATGCGACGCTGCAGGAGGAGATGAAGACCGACAAGCTGCTCTCCGGCCTCGCCCGCAACCCGGTGAACGCCAAGGCGGCCTGACGACCGAAGCCGGTCGGCGCGGCAGCCCGCGCCGCCGACATCTCCTCCCAAGAAAAGCGGCCCCGGTGCTCCGGCATCGGGGCCGTTTCGCGTCGAGCGAGCACGGCGGCCTCAGGACGGGCCGACGGGGCCTGTTTGGTCGAGGAAATCGCGCACCGCTGGGAGGGTGAGGTCCGGCGCCTCCTCGTGCGGCACGTGGCCGAGGCCGGGGAACGACACGAGCCGGGCATCCGGCAGGGCCGCCAGATAGTCCTCGGCGTTCGCGACCGGGATCATGCCGTCGTCCACGCCCCAGACGAGAAGCACGGGGGCACGGATCGTCGCCAGGACCGGGCGCGGGTCGTGGCGCACCGTCTGTTCCATCCGGGCGATCATGGCCTCGCGGGCGCCGGGCGCGAGCATCAGCTCGTAGTAGCGGTCGAGCGTTGCCTCCGTCAGCGCGGCCTTGTCGCCATAGGCGGGGGCGAGGCTCGATCGGACCAGCGGCTTCGGCAGGACGTAGCGCATCGAGTGGACGAGCAGCCCCGCCTCCGGGACCTTGCCGTACTCGAAGCCGGGGCTGGCGAAGCCGTCCGGCGCGACGAGCACGAGCTTGTCGACGCGGTCGGGGTGGGCGGCGGCGAAGGTCCAGGCGAGGCGGCCGCCAATCGAGTGGCCGACGAGGCTCGCGCGCGCGAGGCCGAGCCGGTCGAGGAGCGCGAGGAGGATCTCCATCGAGCGCGCGTCGGTGTAGCGGCCGGTCGGGTCCGGCTCCGACAGGCCGGCGCCCGGCAGGTCGAAGCGGATGACCCGGTGATCGGCCGCGAGCGCCTCCGCCCATGGCTCGAAGGTGTGGAGGCTTGCGCCGAAGCCGTGCAGCAGGACGACCGCCGGCGCGTTCCGCGGGCCGGTGTCGCGCACGTGGAGGCGCGTGCCGGCGACCTCCATCATGTCGTCCGGCCGGGCGAGATACTTCGCCTCGAGCTCTGCGCGCGGCCGGTCCGGCGTCCACAGCCACCAGGCGACGCCGGCGAGGGCGGCGACGACGAGCGCGACGATGAGGAGGACGAACTTCACGGGCGGGCGGGGCCGAATCTGCGGATGGGGTTCACGGTCGCGGCGAAGCCCGCGGAGACGAGATTCGCCGGACGCCGGACATGAAAAACCCCGCGTCTGGAAAACCAGTCGCGGGGCCCAACACGCCCTGCCAGTACATCCGTGGTCAAGGCTATCAGCGGTTCCGCGAAGAGGGCCGGCCTGCCGTCGCAGGGCGCGCCGTCCTCAGCGATCACGCTTGAACACAGCCTAGATGGGGGTGGAGTGCGGCTTTTCAAGGGCGGCGCCGGATGTTTCTGCAGGGTCCGCATCAGCCGGGAACGGAGACCGGGGCAGCCTCCGCCGCGGCCCGGCGCATGGCATCAGGCAGGCTCGTGCAGACGTGCTCCACGAAGGCGCGGATCGACGGCGTCAGGCCCTTGGTGGCGAGGAAGGCGAGATAGACCTGGTTCGGGCGCAGCGACCAGTCCGGCATGACGGTGACGAGGCGGCCGGCCTCGAAGTCGTCGTGGATCATCCGCTCCGACAGGCGAACGACGCCGGCCCCGGCGTGTGCGGCCCGGCGCAGGGTCTCGATGTCGTCGGAGATCAGCCGTGGATGGTGGTTGTAGGCGACCGAGCGGCCGTCGGCGGCGGTGAGGAGCCAGGTGTGGCGGCCGGCGGGGGTGGAGATGTCGAGGGTGGGGAAGGCTCGGAGTTCCTCGAGGGTGGTGCAGGGGCCGTGCTCGGCGAGGAGGCTCGGGGCGGCGACGAGGAACTGGCGCGTCTCCATCACCTTGCGCACCATGACGCTGTCGGATTCGTCGATCTCCGGCGAGACCCTGAGCGCCACGTCGACGGCCTCGCCGTAGAGGTCGACCGCCCGGTTGGTGGCGATGATGTGGAGGCCGACGCCGGGGTTGGCGGCGAGGAAGCCGGGCACGATGGGGGCGAGCAGCACGCGGTTGGCGTTCACCATGCAGGCGACGCGGACCGTGCCGCGCGGCGCCTCCTGGAGGTGCGAGACGGCGAGGAGGCCGCGCTCGGCCTCGGCGACGACGCGCTCGCAGTGCTCGAGAAAGAGCGCGCCCGCCTCGGAGAGGGCGAAGTGGCGCGGTGAACGCTCGATGAGGCGGACGCCGAGCTGTCGCTCGAGCTGGACGATGCGCCGCGACAGCCGCGACTTCGGCACCCCAAGCGCCCGTTCGGCGAGCGAGTAGCTGCCGTACTCCGCCACCTTGGCGAAGTAGTACATGTCGCTCAGGACATTGAAGCTGTCCGGCAGCATCGGCGGATTTCTCCTTGTTCTTGTTGATGAAAGGCGCGGGGCATCAACCGCGGGGAACGCGCCCCATCAGGTAGAACTCGTCGTTCGGCCGGAGCGCGATGGCGTTGGCGAGACGGTTCGACATGGCGAAGAACGCGCTGATCGCGCCGATGTCCCAGATGTCGTCGTCGGTGAAGCCGTGCGCCCGCAGCGCCTCGCGGTGGCTCTCCTCGACGGTCTCGGCGGCGCGGGAGACGAGCATCGCGAAGTCGAGCATGGCGCGCTGGCGGGGGGTGATGTCGGCCTTGCGGTAGTTGATCGCCACCTGGTCGGCGATCAGCGGGTCCTTCGCCCGGATGCGCAGGATCGCGCCGTGGGCGACGACGCAGTACTGGCACTCGTTGGCGCCGCTGGTCGCCACCACGATCATCTCCCGTTCGGCCTTGGTGAGCCCGCCAGGCCGCTCCATCAGCGCATCGTGATAGGCGACGAAGGCGCGGAACTCGTCGGGCCGGAAGGCGAGGGCGAGGAAGACGTTCGGCACGAAGCCCGCCTTCTCCTGCACCGCGAGGATGCGGTCCCGCACGTCGTCCGGCAGGGTCTCGAGGGCGGGGACGGGGAAGCGACTGATCGGCCGGTCGGTGGGCGGGGAACTCGTGGGCTCGGGCATGGACGGGCCTTTCGCTCGGGCTGGGACAAGGGCGCAGGCCGGCGCCGCGGGGGACCCGGATCCGGCGCCGCGTGCGAGGCTAGCGCAATTCGCCGCCCGCGAAAGCCGATTGGTGCCGGCGCCTCTCCGCCTCAGAGCGTTCCACCGGAGCATCGCTGGCGTTCTGCAGATGCAACGCTCGGTGCGATTTCCGCGGCTTCTGTGCCTTTCCGCCGCGCGCTAGCGTTCGGCCGTCCTCCCCGGTGCTGTGGCCGGGAGGCGGTGACGGCGGAGAAGGCAATGGCCGCGACGGCCCGGACGATGGCCCTCAACCTCAACCTCGTGCCGGGGGGCGTCTTCCCCGGCGCCTGGCGGGCGAGCGGCGAGGACGCCCACCACTTCTCGAGCCTCGGCCACTACATCGAGTGCGCGAAGATCGCCGAGGCGGGCAAGCTCGACGCGATCTTCGTCGCCGACATGCCGACCTGGCGCTTCAAGGGCGAGTTCCGTCCCTTCCGCGGCCTCGACCCGACGCTGGCGCTCGCGGCGGTGGCGCAGCACACCACCCACCTCGGGCTGATCGCGACCGGCTCCACCTCCTACAACTCCGTCTTCAACCTCGCCCGCCGCATCTCGACGCTCGACCACATCTCCGGCGGCCGCGCCGGATGGAACATCGTCGCCACCGCCGGCGACGACGCGGCGATGAACTTCGGCATGGAGCAGTCCCTCGACCACGACGCGCGCTACAAGCGGGCGCACGAGTTCGTCGAGGCGTCGCGTCAGCTCTGGGACAGCTGGGCGGATGACGCCTGGGTGGCGGACAAGGCGTCGGGCGTCTTCGTCGACGACAAGCGCATCCGCCACATCGACTATGCCGGCGAGCACATCAAGGTGAAGGGGCCGCTCAACCTGCCGCGCTGCCCGCAGGGCCACCCGGTGCTGGTGCAGGCCGGCTCCTCCGAGGACGGCATCGGCCTCGCCTCGCGCTTCGCCGACATCGTCTACAGCGTCCAGCACACGCTCGAGTCCTGCCTCGAGTTCCGCGACAAGGTGCGCGCGCGGGCGAAGGGCTGGGGCCGCGACCCGGACACGCTCAGGGTGCTGCCCGGCCTCATCAACATCGTTGCCGGCACGGAGGCGGAGGCGCTGCGCGAGGAGCGCGCGCTGCAGGAACTCCATCGCGAGCACTACGCCATCAACGCCCTCGCGCTCCTCATCGGCGTGCCGGTGGAAGCGCTCGACCTCAACAAGGAACTGCCTTGGGACCTCGTGCCGGCGGACGGCCATGGCGGCAGCCAGCAGGGCCACTTCGCCACCCTCGTCGCCACCGCGAAGCGCGAGAAGCTGACGGTCCGGCAGATCCTCGCCCGCCAGGGCGGCGGCATGACCCACGTCACCGCCGTCGGTGCGCCGGAACAGGTCGCCGACCTGATGGAGACGTGGTTCCGCGCCGGCGCCTGCGACGGCTTCAACGTCATGCCGGCGGCGCTGCCGCAGGGGGCGAAGGCCTTTGTCGAGGCGGTGGTGCCGATCCTGCAGAAGCGCGGGCTGTTCCGGACCGACTATCCCGGCACGACGCTGCGCGACACGCTCGGCCTGCCGCGCCCGCCGGTGGGCTTTTCCGACGACGATTTTGGGGCCCCGATCATGCGCGTGAGCGCACGATGAGGGGGACGGGCCGCCGCTGACGATCCTCCCCCCTTCGCTGGCGGCGGCCCGGACCCTGAAGTGCGTTGAACACCGGTGCAGGGTCTGCGATACGGCGTTGCGACGTCAGCCGAACCATCCGCCACTGCGGCCGCGCCTCCACCGCGGTCGCCGGAGCAGTCCTGCCGCATGACCGACAGCCCGCCGCCCGTCCCGGTGTCGAGGGTCGACGCCGAGACCCTGAAGCACGCCATGCGCGGCCTTCCGGCGGCGGTCAGCGTCGTCACCGCCGGCACCGGGGACGACCGCACCGGCGCCACAGTCACCTCCGTCGCCTCGTTCTCGATGGCGCCGCCGACGATGATGGTGAGCCTCAACCGCTCGTCCTCGACCTGGCTTGCCGTGCAGCGCTACGGACACTTCTGCATCAACGTGTTGCGCGCGGACCAGCGGGCCGTCGCCGAGCGCTTCGCCGGCCGCGACGGCCTGCGCGGCCCGCACCGCTACGCCGAGGCGACCTGGGCGCCGCTCGCCACGGGCGCCCTCGCGCTCGAGGGGGCGCTCGCGTCGATCGACTGCGAGCTCGAGGAGGCCTTCGAGCGCCACAGCCACGCCCTCGTGCTCGGCCGCGTCTCGGCGATCACCCTCGGCACCGGCGCGGCGCTCCTCTACGGCGACGGCCGCTACGGCACCTTCGCAGGGCTTGCGCTTTGAGATGACGGCGGCGGGCAGGGCGCGGCGATGAACGAAGCAGGGCGGGCGCCGGACCCGGTGGCGGCCGATCCCGTCGTCGCAGCGGTCGAGAAGCGCTTCTTCTACGGCTGGGTCATCGTCGGCGCCTGCTTCATCGCCCAGGCGATGACGAGCCTCTCGATCCAGGGCCTATCGACCTATGTCGCGCCGCTTCAGCGCGAGTTCGGCTGGACCCTCAGCCAGACGGCGGCGGGGCGCTCCTTCCAGCAGGCCGACAGCTTCCTCGGTCCGATCACCGGCTGGCTCGTCGACCGTTTCGGGCCGCGGGTGCTGATGAGCGCCGGCATCGTCCTCTTTGCGCTGTCGTTCGTCGCCTTCAGCCAGATGAACAGCCTGTGGGGCTACTATGCGGCCTGCGTGACGATGGCGGTGGCGAACAGCCTCGTCGGCCTCCTCATCGTCTCCTACTCGGTGAACCTGTGGTTCCGCCGCAGGCGCACCACCGCCATGGGCATCGCGGTGATGGGCTTTGCCGCCGCCGGCATCGTGTTCCTGCCCGCCGTCGTCTTCGTTCAGGGGCTCTTCGGCTGGCGCGACGCGGCGCTCGCCACGGCGGCGGGCATGCTGGTGCTCGGCCTGCCGATCGTCTTCCTGATGCGCAACACGCCGGAGCGCTGCGGGCTCCTTCCGGACGGCGACCGGCCGGAGGACCTCGCCGCCGTCCTCAAGGCGCGGAAGGGCGGCGGCTTCGTCGACTTCACCACCCGCGAGGCGGTGCGCACCCGCGCCTTCTGGCTCCTGATGGTCGGCAACGCCCTCGCGCAGATGGCGCTCGCGTCGATCGTCGTCCACCAGTTCCCCTATCTGGAGGACCTCCTGACGCGCGAGACGGCGGCGCTGGTGCTGTCCGTCCTCAACGTCTTCAACCTCCTCGGCCGGCTTGTCGGCGGCGTGCTCGGCGACCGCTTCCGCAAGCACCACATCATGGCCGCCAACATGGTGGCGGCGACGGCGGGCCTCATCCTGCTCGTCGTCGCCGACGGGCTCGCGCTGCTCCTCGTCTATGCCGCCCTCTACGGAACGAGCTGGGGCATCCGAACCGCGGTGGCGAACTCGCTGCAGGGCGACTATTTCGGCCGCGCCTCGTTCGGCAGGATCGCCGGCCTCGCGCAGACGCTCGCCGCCCCGACGGCGATCCTGTCGCCCATCCTGTTCGGGCTGATCGTCGAAAGGACCGGCGCCTACCAGCCGGCGCTGATGACGCTCGCCGCCCTCACCGGCACCGCCTCGGTGCTGTTCTTCCTGGCGGTGCGGCCGCCGGCGCCGGCCGGGGCCGCGGCGGCCACCGTCGGCCGGCAGGACGGCGGCTGACCCGTCGCCGCCGCGGTCCTCAGACCGTCTCGTCGCTCTCGCCGCGCGGAGCCGACAGCTGCCGCGGCGGCTCCTTCGGCAGGCGCGGGCGGTCCTGCGATCCAGCGGCGCGCGGCAGGGCCGGGGCGGTCTCGCCGGCCGGGCCGCTCGGCTGGTAGAGCTGGGGCGCGGAGCGGTTCACGTGGACCTGGAAGATGTCCGGCCGGTTGTAGTGGCCGGCGAAGTCGTGCCGGAGCTTCATCTGGATGCACAGCTCGATGTCGCAGTCGCCATAGAGGATTCCCTCCTCGGCGCCCATCGGCCCGGCGATCACCCGGCTGTTCGGCCCGACAATGACGCTGCCGCCGCAGCAGTCGTGGCTGCGCATGAACGCCTCGCCCTCCGGAGAGAGCTTCATGCGGGCGATCATGTCCTCGTCGACGGTGCCGCAGGCGGAGACGACGAAGGCCTTGCTCATCTGGGCGAAGGCCTGGGAATCGACGAGCACCCGGTTGCGCATCGGGTCACCGCTGGTCGGGAAGTGGTTCGGCCAGCTCATCGCGTGGATGCGCGTGCCCTCGGCTGTGAGGGCGAAGACGGCGAGGGGGTTGGAGTTCTCGCCGCAGATGAGGCCGCTCATCGGGCCGAAGGCGGTGTCGAAGGCGCCGAAGGTGTCGCCGTGGCCACCCATGTGGACGAGCCGCTCGCCGACGGTCGGCATGATCTTCTGGTGCTTGCGGATGATCGACCCGTCCGGGCCGAAATAGATCTGCGAGTTGAACATCGTCCCGGTGGTGTTCGGCAGCTTCTCGCAGGCCCCCATGACGACGTAGGCACCGGCGGCGCGGGCCGCCGCGCCGATCGCCCGCGTCTCGGGGCCGGGAATCTCGATCGAGTTCTTGAAGAGCTCCGTGGCGAGGCGGTTCGCGATGGCGCCGGTCGCCGGGTGGTGGTGGTACCAGACCGGGTGGGTGGGGATGAAGCCTTCCGGGAAGACGATGAACTTCGCACCGTTGTCGGCCGCCTCGAGGATCAGCCGGCAGGCCTTCTCGACGCACGCCTCGCGATCGAGGAACACCGAGGCCGCCTGAACGGCGGCCACACGAACGACCGGATAGACGTCACCCACCACGGATCCTCCCTGCACTGCGGCCGTGCCCCACGCCAGGCCGGCCTTCGTCTCGTCGTCGAGGCCAGTTTGCCGCGAATGCGACGGGCAGCGCAATGTATACAGGGGTGAGACCGTGTCGACGGATGTCCTGGGCGACGGCAGCGCCCTGGACGCGAGCGCTCCTCGTTCACGCCCGCGTGTCGCCACGGAGGCCACCTAAGGGATGGCGATGCACCTGCGATCCCTCCTTCTCTCTTTCGCCATCGCCTTCCTGGGACAGTCCGCCGCCGCGTCGACCGAGGCGCCAACGGTCGCCGGCCTCGATGCCGTCCTCGACCGGGCAGCGGACATCGCGCCGCTCGAGACGGTCCTCGTGGCCGTCGATGGAGAGCGGATCGCCGAGCGCGGCTACCGCGGCCACAGCGTCACGGCGCCGACGAACATCAAGTCGGCCTCGAAGTCGGTGATCTCCGTCCTCGTCGGCATCGCCATCGACCGCGGCCTGCTCGAGGGGCCGGACCAGCCGATCGCGCCGCTGCTCGCTCGTGACCTGCCAGCGGACCCCGACCCGCGTCTCGCCAGGGTGACCATCGGCAACCTCCTCTCCATGCAGGCCGGCCTCGAGCGCACCTCCGGGCCGAACTACGGCCGCTGGGTGGCGAGCCCGAACTGGGTGCGTGCGGCGCTGGCGGAGCCCTTCGTCGACGAGCCCGGCGGCGCAATGCTCTACTCGACGGGCTCGACGCACCTCCTCTCGGCGATCCTCTCGCGCGTCACCGGCCGCTCGACGCTGGCGCTCGCCCGCGACTGGCTCGCCCCCGTTGACGAATTTGCGATCGCCGCCTGGGACCGCGACCCGCAGGGCGTCTATCTCGGCGGCAACCAGATGGCGATGAGCCCGCGCTCGCTGCTGGCCTTCGGCGAACTCGCCCGCACCAAGGGCCTCGCGCCGGACGGCACGCGCGTCGTCTCGGCGGCCTGGCTGGAGACCTCGTGGCAGCCGCGCACCGCCTCGCGCTTCACCGGCGACGGCTACGGCTACGGCTGGTTCCTGCGCGACATCGCCGGCGTCCCCGTCCGCTACGCGTGGGGCTACGGCGGCCAGATGCTTTACGTCGTGCCGGACCTCGACCTCACCATCGCTATGACGTCCGACGAAACCGCCCCGTCCGGCCGCACCGGCCATCGCGACGCCCTGCACGACCTCGCCGGCGAGATCATCAAAGAGGTGGCGGCGAACCGGGAGGAGGGTGGGGCGCGGCCTGCGGCGGCCGAGGGCCCGCCGGAGGGCGGGACGGCCGCCCCGGAGCCGGCGGCCGGGACCCTCTGACGGCAGGCGAGACGTCGCTCCGCGCGGCAAGCGGCTCGTCTCGCCGTCCGTTCCTGACGCGGCCGAATCCGCCGTTCACAGTCCGCCGCTCTCGCCCCGAGCGGCGAGGCGCGATAAGTCGGAATGGCATAAGGAGAAATGTGGGACCGCCGGCGGGCCGGCGAACGGGAGGGGACTGTCCATGACCCACGAGATCGATCGCCGCGCGCTGTTCGGGCTGACGGCCGGAGCTGCGCTCGCCGCCCCCGCGATCCTGTCGACCGAGGCGCGCGCTGCGCCGGACACCCGCGACATCGACCGCGCCCTCAGAGGCTTGGAGACGCTGCCAGGCGATGTCGCCTACCGGATCCACGTCGGCCGGAACGGCAGGCGCTACAAGGCGAGCCGGCGGGCAGGGGACACGCTGTTCGTCGGCAGCTCGGTGAAGACCTTCATCCTGGCGCGCTATCTCCGCGACATCGAGAACGGCCGGCTGAGCGCGACGGAGCAACTGACGGTCAACAACGCCGTCCGCTCGCTGTCGAGCCCGGTCTTCCTCGACCTGACCGGGACGACGACGGTGACCGCCGTGCTCGAGGCGATGATCACCCACTCGGACAACACGGCGACCGACATCGCGCTGCGCCAGGTCAACGCCGGCCGCGTCCGCGATTTCATCGAAACCATGGGCCTGAAGTCCATCAGGATCGCGACGTCGACCCGGCTGCTGTTCTGCTACCTCGCCGGCGCTCCGTTCGGTGTCGACGAGGGCTGGGCGGGGATGAAGCGGATCGCGCGGGGCGAGGACTTCGGGCGCATCCGCTCGCCGATGAACGACCGCGAGACGATGCAGGGCTCCATGGCGGACTATGTCAGCTATTACGAGCGCATCCTCGACGGCGACCTCATCCGCAGCGAGGCGATGCGCCGAGAGTTCCGCCGCATCTCGTCGATGCCGGCGATCTTCTGGTCCGTCGGGCCGGAGAACACGCCGATCTTCGGCAAGGGCGGCAGCATCGAGTGGGACGGCTTCAACGCCCTCTGCCTGCCCGGCCAGATGCTGATCGGCGGCACGCTTCCGGTGACCTTCTCGTTCGTCGTCAACTGGAAGGGCAAGCCGAGCACGATCCCCGGCGTAGGCGACCAGTTCGCCTCTTCCATCCGCGCCACGCTGGCGGCCGCCGCCAAGGCGTTCGGCTGAGGCGCGCGGCCCGGTCCGCGAGGACCGGCGCGCCGAAACGGCCTTCGCATCTCAGGTGAGCGCGCCCAGCGGAGACCGCGTGATGTTGCGGTCCGACGCCGGACGGCCCACCCTTGCGGCCAAGGCTGGTGAACGAAGACGCCGGCCGGCGAGAGCAAGGCTGGTGGGGCTGCGGATGGGATGGGACGACGCGCACCGGACGATGTCCGTCGGGAGAGGCAGTGCCGCCTGGTCGTGGCTCGGCGTCCTCCTCCTGCTGGTGCTGACGGCGACTGGCGGGGTCGCGGCTGAGCGGAACGCGACGGTCCCGCTCCCGAACCTCAAGGCGCTCTCCGACTGGAAGCCGTCCGACGCCCCATGGAACGCGGCGCGCCAGGCGCTGCGCCCGCGCCGGTCCGCCTCCTATCCGCTCGCCGATCTCTGGGTGCCGCCGCCCCCCCGCCAGGATGCTCGCGGCCGTGTCATCACGATGCACGACATGGGCGGCGGCTATAATGCCGACCAGGACAAGTTCCCGTCCGGCACCACCAACAAGAACCTCTATCGTTTCACCTACTGGCAGTACATCGACACGTTCATCTACTTCTCCCACGCGCGGGTGAATTATCCGCCGCCGGGCTGGACCGACAGCGCCCACCGCAACGGCGTGAAGAGCCTCGGGACGTTCAACATCGAGGGGATGACAGGCGAGAGCCTGCGGGACGTCCGCGAGCTGCTCGATTCTCCCTCGCGGCGGCGCTTCTATGCAAAGAAGCTCGCCCAGGTGGCGCGCGCCTATGGCTTCGACGGCTACCTCGTCAACATCGAGACGCCGCTGCCGGGTGACGGTGAAGCTTTGCGCCGTCGCGTCCAGTCCCTCGCCAAGTTCGTCCGCGAACTCCGCCGCGAGATGCGCAAGGTGACGACCGCGGCGACGGTGATCTGGTACGATTCGATCACGCTCTCGGGTGACGTCGACTATCAGAACGAGCTGAACCGCCAGAACGAGCTGTTCTTCGACGCGGCGGGCGCCATCACCGTCAACTACGACTGGAGCCCGCCCCTGAAGGACGGCTCGCCGGAGCACTCGGCGAAGGTGGCCGGCCCGCGAGCCCGTGACGTCTTCTCGTCCGTCGACGTCTTCTGCCGGGAGAGCGGCCGCAAGTACTGCGGCTTCCAGTCCTATCTCGGCGCGCGCGCGGCCCTTCGCGCCGGGACCTCGTTCGGCCTCTTCGCCCAGGCCTGGACCTATGAGGGCGACGGCGCGAAGCCCGATCACAGCAACTTCGCAGCCCGCGAGCGACACTTCTGGACCGGCACCGAGGGCGAGGTGCGGCCGGTCGGCGGGGTGGCGGAGTTCGTCGCCGCGCGGCCTGTGCCGTCGGCGCTGCCGTTCTCGACGCGGTTCGACCAGGGCTTCGGCGACGCGGTCTACAAGCGCGGCGCCGTGGTGAGGCGGGGGCCGTGGGGCAACGTCGGGGACGTCGACGTCCTGCCGACCTGGCGCGATGTGGCGCTGGCCGGCAGCCCGTCCTACCGCTCCGAACTGACGACGACGGCGGCCTTCGAGGGCGGCAGCAGCCTCCGTGTCCGTTCGAAGGGAACGCCGCGGAGCTACACGCTGCGGCCGCTGTTCCGCACGTCGTTCAAGGGCGCCAGGAGGGTGACGTCGACCGTTCGCGAGAGCGGACTTGCGGCGGCGACCGTTCTCGTCGCGGCGCGGCCGGATGGCGACGGCCCGCGGCTGGTGCTGGTCCTGCTGCCGCCTGGCAAGGATCGCTCGCCCCCCGACGTGCGGTACGAGGTGGCCGGCGAGACCACGGTGGTCCACCTGAAGCCGGTCGCCAACCGGACCGAGAACGGCTGGTCGACGCGGGCCTACGACGTCTCCACGCCTCTCGAGGGTCTGACCGTGGGGGCGATCGGGGTGCTCGCCTATCCGAAGCCGGAGGCTGAGGCCGGCGCGAACGTCCTCGTCGGCGGGCTCGACCTGCGCTGAGCCCGGCCACGCCCGCCAGATGGGGCACGCGCGCCTTACGGCGTTGCGTGCGGGGCAGAGGGCGCTGTGCGACCGGGTGCCGTCCGGACTCGGTGAACCGTCGCCGTCGTACTATCTCTTCGGCACGACTTTGGCCGCTGCCCGTTCCCCGGCGCCGTCCGGGGAAAGCGGCGGCGATGGAGCCGGCGGGAGACGGAGCAGGTGATCGGTGTTGCTGGTGACCCCGACGCGATTCGAACGCGTGACCCTCAGATTAGGAATCTGATGCTCTATCCTGCTGAGCTACGGGGTCCCAAGGCGCCGTTTAGCATGGAACCGGATGGCGATCACGGGGGTTCGTGCCCTGGCTCGGCAGATCGGACGCCGTGGCGGGGGAGGCGAGGGGTGACGGTGGCTTCGGACGATCGCGAGGGCCGGCGATGAGCCGGGCCTTCGTCCGCGAGCCGGACGGCGACACGCCGCCGGAGCCGCTTCCCGACCGGCCCGTGAGCACGAACCGCAACCTCGTCACACCGCGGGGCCACGCCCTCCTCGTTCACGAACTCGCCCGCCTCGACGCGGCCCTCGCCGCGGCGGACGGCACGGACGCGGACGCGCGCGCCCGCCTGTCGCGCGACCGCCGCTACGTCGCCCACCGCCTCGCCACCGCCGAAACGGTCACCGCGGCCGCGACCGAGGACGGCGAGCCCGTCGTCGCCTTCGGTGCGGCAGTGACGCTGGCGCTTGCCGGCGGCCGGCGCCTCGTGTGGCGCCTCGTCGGCGAGGACGAGGCCGACCCGCGGTCCGGCCGCATCGCCTGGACGGCGCCGGTCGCCCGTCTCCTTGACGGCCTCGCCGCCGGCGACGAGGTGACGCTGCCAGCCGGAGCCGCGACCGTCGTCGCCGTCGATCCCCAGCCCGAACCCGTTCCCGATCGACCCGTTCCCGATGTCCCGGAAGGAGGATCCGCTTGAAGTCCCCGTTCGTTCCTGCCCGCCTCGCCGAACTCGCGCGCCGCGAGGTGGGGGTGCTGACGATCGTGCTCGCCATCGCCGTGGCACTGCTCGCCTTCCTGGCGATCGCCGACGAGGTGATGGAGGGCGAGACCGGCGCCTTCGACGAGGCGATCCTTCTTTCCCTCCGGGTGCCGACGGACCATCACGACCCGCTCGGGCCACGCTGGCTCGAGCAGGCAGCGGGCGACGTGACGGCGCTCGGCAGCGTCACCGTGCTCGCAATCATCACCTTCGCGGCGATCGGCTTCCTGCTTGCCGACGGCAAGCCGCGCACGGCGTTGCTGGTCGTCGCCTCCATCGGCGGCGGGACGCTGCTGTCGACACTGATGAAGCTCGGCTACGGCCGGCCGCGGCCGGATCTCGTGCCGCATGCCGTCGAGGTCTACACCGCGAGCTTTCCGAGCGGCCACGCCCTCGGGGCGGCGGTGGTGTTCCTGACGCTGGGCGGGCTGCTGTCGTGGTCGCAGCCACGCCGCCGGATCAAGATCTACATCCTGTCGACGGCGGTGGTGCTGACCATCCTCGTCGGCGTCAGCCGGGTCTATCTCGGCGTCCACTGGCCGACGGACGTGCTCGCCGGCTGGACGATCGGGGCGGCGTGGGCGCTCGCCTGGTCCGGTGTCGCGCTGGTGCTCGCGCGGCGGACGAAATCGTCGCCGCCTGGGGAGGGGCCGGCCGGCTGAGGCCGGGCCGACGGGGCCCGCCGGCTTCGTCGCCGGCGGTTGCCTGATGCCCGCCGGCGTTGGCCGGCGGGAGGCTCTCAGCGCTCTTCTTCGTCCTCGACGTCGCCGATGATGTCGGCCACGTCGTCGTCGCCTTCCTCTTCCTCAAGGAACTCGTCCTCGCCGGGGTCGATCTCGGCGATCTCCTCCGCGTCGATGTCGTCGACGACCTCCTCGCCGCCGGCTTCCGCGTCCGCCTCCTCGAGGCTGACGAGCTCGACGTCGCCGGCCACCTCGTCGACCTCGACCTCCTCGACCGGCACCACCTTGACGAGCTTCTCGGGGCGCACCGCCGGCTGGCCGGCGTCGAACGTCGTGCCGCACTTCGGGCAAACGATCGGGGTGCGATTGAGGTCGTAGTACTTGGTGCCGCAGCTGGGACACAGCCGCTTCACCCCAAGTTCCGGTTTTGCCACGTCGCGCGCCTCGCGGTGTCAGAAAAGCGGGGTCCCCATACCGTCGGCCGGGCGGCTTTGTCAAAGCGGAATCCCGCGCGGTGCGAAGGGCGCCGGACTGCCGCCGCGCCGGCGGCTTCCGCAGGCGCTCCGGCCGGGCCTCCGTCGCCGCCGGAACGGCGCCGGCTGGCGTCACAAAGGGGGGTGGGCGATCCCGCCGGCACGGCCACGTCGGCCGCGGCCACCGATTGACATTGCGAATAACAATTATAGTCTCCCACAAAATACGCGGGCCGCACCGGATGTTCCGGAACGCGAGGACGTCCGCCGCGCCGATGCGCGGGGCGATCCGCCCGCCGCCCCGATCACGAGGGCGCCAGAGGAGGAGCGACAGGATGAAGACGATCTCCCGCACCCGTGCGATTCTGACCTCGACGGTGCTCGGCCTCGGGGCCGCGGCGCTGTCCCTCGCCCTCGGCGTCGGCGGCGCGGCCGCCCAGGAGGTGACGCTGAAGCTGCACCAGTTCCTGCCCGCCCAGGCCCCCGTGCCGGCCGGCGTGCTGGTGCCGTGGATGGAGGCGATCGAGAAGGAGTCCGACGGCCGCATCAAGTTCGAGCACTACCCGGCCATGCAGCTCGGCGGAAAGCCGGGCGAGCTCTACGACCAGGTGGTCGACGGCGTCGCCGACGTGGTGTGGACGCTGCCGGGCTACACCCCGGGCCGCTTCCCGCGCTCGGAGGTGTTCGAGCTGCCCTTCATGATGAAGGACGCCGAGGGCGCCTCCCGCGCCTACTGGCAGCTCGGCGAGAAGTACATGTTCGACACGGACTTCAAGGACGTGAAGATCATCGGCCTGTGGACGCACGGGCCGGGCCTCATCCACTCCAAGACGCCGATCACCACGGTCGAGGACCTGAAGGGCGTCAAGCTGCGCGCCCCGACCCGCGTCACCAACATGATGGCAACGTCCCTCGGCGCGACGCCGGTCGGCATGCCGGTGCCGGCGGTGCCGGAGGCGCTGTCGAAGGGCGTCATCGACGCGACGATCCTGCCGTGGGAGGTCACGGCGTCCATCAAGTCGTCGGAGCTCGTCAAGAACCACACCGAGTTCCCGGGCGCGCCGCTCTACACCGCGACCTTCATCCTGGCGATGAACAAGGACGTCTACGAGGGCCTGCCGGACGACCTCAAGGCCGTCATCGACGCGAACTCCGGCATCGACTTCTCGGCCGAGGCGGGCCGGGTCAGCCAGGCGGCGGACGCGGGGGCGCGACAGCTCGCGGTCAACCTCGGCAACAACATCATCGAGCTCAGCCCCGAGCAGATCGAGGAGTGGAAGACGGCGGCGCAGCCGACGATCGACACCTGGGTCAAGGAGATGTCCGACAAGGGCATCGACGGACAGGCGCTGCTCGACGAGGCGCGCGCCGCCATCGCCGCCGGCAACTGAGGCAGCGGACCGCTGGCGGGGCGCCACCGGCGCCCCCGGACGGCCGAGGGAGCGACCATGCAGCGGCTCATCGAGCGACTGGCGCTCGCCTCGGCTGCGGCCGGCGGGATCGTGCTCGTGGCGCTCGTCGTGATGACGTGCGCGAGCATCGTCGGACGGGCCCTCATCGACATCGGCCTCGGTCCGGTGAAGGGCGACTTCGAGCTCGTCGAGGCGGGCATCGCCTTCTCCGTCTTCGCCTTCCTGCCGCTCTGCCAGCTGCGGGCGGGACATGCGACGGTCGACGTCTTCACCTCGGCGCTGCCGGCCGGTGTCAACCGGATCCTCCTCGCGGTCTGGGAGGTCCTCGCCGCTCTCGTGCTCGCGCTCATCGCCTGGCGCCTCGGCGCGGGCCTCGTCCAGAAGCACGGCAACGGCGAGACCACCTTCCTCCTGCAGTTCCCGGTCTGGTGGGCCTATGCCGCCTGTCAGGTCGCCGCCGTCGTGGCGGTGATCGTCGCCGTCTGGTCGGCAGCAGACCGCGTCCGCGCCGCCGTCACCGGGCGCGACACCCGTCCGATCAGCGCGGAGTCCTCCCATTGAGCGCCGTCGAGATCGGACTCTGGTCGTTCCCGGTTCTCCTCCTCATCATCTTCCTGCGCGCCCCGATCGGGCTTGCGATGCTCGTCTGTGGCATCGGCGGGATGTGGATGGTGACCGGCAGCCCCAACATCGTGCTCGCGAAGCTGAAGACCGAGACCTACTCGACCTTCTCCAGCTATTCCCTGTCGATCGTGCCGATCTTCCTGCTGATGGGCTACCTCGCCGGCATCGGCGGCATGAGCCGGGCCCTCTTCAAGGCGGCCGAAGCCTTCCTCGGGCACTACCGCGGCGGCACCGCGATGGCGGCGGTCGGCGCCTGCGCGGGCTTCGGGGCGATCTGCGGCTCCTCGCTCGCCACCGCCGCGACGATGGCGCAGGTGGCGCTGCCGGAACTGCGCCGGGCCGGCTATGCCGGCGGCCTTTCCACGGCGACGCTCGCGGCCGGCGGCACGCTCGGCATCCTCATCCCGCCCTCCGTGATCCTCGTCGTCTATGCGACGCTGACCGAGCAGAACATCGCCAAGCTGTTCCTCGCGGCCTTCATCCCGGGGATCCTGGCGGCGATCGGCTACGTGCTCGTCATCGCCCTCTATGTGCGCCTTTATCCGCACACCGCCGGCCGGCAGCCGCGCCTTCCCTATGCGGAGCGCCTGCGCGCGCTCGCCGCGGTCTGGCCGGTCATCCTCGTCTTCGTCGCCGTGGTCGGCGGGATCTACACGGGCATCTTCACGCCGACCGAAGGCGCCTCGGTCGGGGCGCTCGGCACCGGCATCATCGCCTTCGCGTCTGGCCAGCTTACCTGGGCGAAGCTCTGGCAGGCGCTGATGTCGACGGCGGTGGCGACCGCGATGATCTTCTTCATCGTGCTCGGCGCCGCCTTCTTCAACGCCTTCCTCGCCCTCACCCAGGTGCCGCAGCTGATCTCGACCTTCGTGATCGAGCAGGGCTACGGACCGTGGCTGGTGCTCGCGATCATCCTCGTCCTCTACCTGCTGCTCGGCTGCGTGATGGACAGCCTGTCGATGATCCTCCTCACCATCCCGATCTTCTTCCCGATGATGACGAGCCTCGACTTCGGCATGAGCCAGGAGCACATGGCGATCTGGTTCGGCATCCTCGTGCTGATCGTCGTCGAGGTGGGGCTGATCACGCCACCGGTGGGGCTCAACCTCTTCGTCATCAACGCCATGGACCGGACGACGCCGATCCGCGAGACCTACAAGGCGGTGATGTTCTTCGTCGCGACTGACCTCGTGCGGGTGGCGATCCTCGCCGCCTTCCCGGCGATCACGCTGTTCCTGCTGATGTGAGGCGGAGATGAAAGGGGCGACGGCCGAGCCGCGGGGAGACAAGGAAGGCGAGGGCGGCAGCGTGTCGGACGCGCGCCTCGAGCAGTTCACCGGCTACCTGATGAAGCGGGCCTTCAACGTCGTCCAGTCCGACCTCGCCCGGGTGCTCGAGCCGTTCGGCCTCCGGATGCTGTCGTTCTCGACGCTGATGGTGGTGATCGACAATCCGGACATCACCCAGACGCAGCTCGCACAGGCGCTGTCGGTCGAGCGCTCCAACATCGTCGTGGTGCTCGACGTCCTCGAGGAGGCGGGGCTCCTCAAGCGCAATCCGGTGCCGCGCAACCGCCGCGCCTATGCGCTGAGGGCGACGCTCGCCGGCCAGCGGCTCGCGGAGAAGGCGTCGCGGGCGGTCGCCGAGCATGAGGCGCGGCTGTTCAGCGGGCTCACGGCGTCCGAGCACGCCGTCCTGCGGGCTGCGCTCGGGCGGCTGAAGTCGATCACCGGCTGAGCCTCGCCTCCGTCGCTCACGCCGCGCCGACGGCGCCGAGCAGCCTCAGCGCATTCTCCTTCAGGATGAGCGGCCGCACCTCGTCGCGGAAGGCCGCCTTGTCGAAGGCATCGAGCCACTTCTCCGGGGCGATCATCGGCCAGTCGGAGCCGAACAGCATCTTCTTCTTCAGGATGGTGTTGGCGTAGCGGACGAGGATCTCGGGGAAGTACTTCGGCGACCAGCCCGACAGGTCGATGTAGATGTTCGGCTTGTGCGTCGCCACGGCGAGCGCCTCCTCCTGCCAGGGGAAGGAGGGGTGGGCGAGGATGATCGGCATGTCGGGGAAATCGACGGCCACGTCGTCGACATACATCGGGTTCGAGTACTTCAGCCGCATGCCGTTGCCGCCGCGCATGCCGGCGCCGACGCCGGTCTGGCCGGTGTGGAAGAGGGCGGGCTTGCCGGTCTCGGCGATCGCCTCGTAGAGCGGCCAGGCCATCCGGTCGTTCGGGAAGAAGCCCTGCATGGTCGGGTGGAACTTGAAGCCCTGGATGCCGTGATCACGCACGAGAGTGCGCGCCTCGCGGGCGCCGAGCCGGCCCTTGTGCGGGTCGATCGAGGCGAACGGGATCAGGATGTCGGCGTGACGGGCGGCGGCCTCTGCCACCTCCTCGTTGCGGTAGCGCCGGTAGCCCGTCTCGCGCTCCGCATCGACGGGGAAGATCACCGCGGCGATGTTCTGCGCGCGGTAGTGCGCCGCCGTCTCGTCGATGGTGGGCGGATGGGCCCAGGGCGCGCCGAAATACTTCGCCATCGCCGTCTGCAGGTCATCGTAGCCGTCGTCGGCATGGTGGCCGCACGGCTCCTCGGCATGGGTGTGGAAGTCGATCGCCCGGACCGCCGCGAAGTCCACCATCGCCGTCTCCTCCTCGCGTTCAGGGCCGAACGACGGCCGGGTCGGCGTCGTCGTAGAGCCGAGCGACGAGGCTCGCCCGCCGCTTCAGCACGTTCGCGACATTGAGTGAGCCCTTGTCGGTGATCTCGTGGCCGGCGACGGATGGCGGCTCGGCGAGAACGAGCGCCCGGGCGATCCGGCGCGAGGATCCCGTTGCCTCGACGTTGAGGGCGCGCAGGCGCCCGGCGATGAGAGCCGAAAGTCCCGGGTCCGCGAGCGCTCCGTCGGACGCCGCGAGGCCTGCGGCGAGGCTCCGGTCGGGGAAGACGAGGAGGCCGATCTCGGCGCGGTCGTGGCCGCAGACGACGGCGTCGGCGGCAAGACCCCTCAGCGCCTGCATCACGTCGAGGCGGAGGCGCCCGACGTGAACCCAGGTGCCGGTCGAGAGCTTGAAGTCCTCGCCGACGCGTCCGTCGAAGACGAGCCCGCGGGAAGGATCGGCCGGGTCGACGAAGCGGACCGCGTCGCCAGTGACGAGGAAGCCGTCCTCGTCGAAGGCGCTCGCGGTGCGCTCGGGGTCGTCGAGATAGCCGGCCATGACGTTCGGCCCCTTGACGCGCAGCTCGCAGCGAAGATCCGCATCGGGCAGGAGCTTCACCTCCACCCCCGGCAGGGGCACGCCGATGATGCCGGACCGCCCGGCCGGCTCGTGGACCATGACGCAGGCCGGCGCCGTCTCCGTCATGCCCCAGCTCGAGGCCATCAGCGGCAGGCGGCCGCTCTCCTCGAGGGCGAAGCGCTCGAGGCGCTCCCAGACCGGCGCGGCCAGCGAGGCGCCGGCATAGAAGATCAGGTCGAGGTCCGAGAAGAAGCGCCGGCGCAGCGCCCGGTCGCGCTCGGCCTCCTCGACCAGCATGGCGTAGCCGATCGGCACGTTGAAGGAGAGGGTGCCGGCGTTCGCCAGGATGTTGTCGCAGGTGCGGGCGAAGGCGGCCGGCGTCGGCCGTCCGTCGTCGATGTAGAGGCTGCCGCCGTGGGCGAGGATCAGGTTGACGTTCTTGCTGCCGCCGAAGACGTGGTTCCACGGCAGCCAGTCGAGGAGACGCGGCGGGCGCTCGGCGAGGAAGGGCCAGGCGGCCGCCACCTGCGCCTGGTTCACGCACATCATGCCGTGGGTCGTCACGACGCCCTTGGGGGCCGACGAAGACCCGGAGGTGAAGAGGATCTTCGCCACGGTGTCCGGTCCGACCGCCCGGTGGGCGGCGTCGACGTCCGACGTGGCGTCGCCGGCAAGGAGAGCGGAGAAGGCGGTGACCGGCCGGCCGGCGCCCTCCGGCTTGACCGCCACGATTTCGGTGTCTGCGAGTTCGGGGGAGGCGAGGGCACGGGCGAAAGGCGCGGCTTCGGCCACGAAGGCCATCTGCGGTCGCACCCTGCCGAGCACGCCGGCGAGGCGCTCGGCCGCTTCCGGCAGCCGCGCGTACTGTTCGGCGACCGGCACCGCCACGGCGCCGACGTACTGGGCCGCGAGCGACAGCACGAGGTGGTCGACGCCGTTGCCGGAGAGGAACGCGATGCGGCCGCCCGCGCCGAGGCCGCGGCCGAGGAGCGCGGCGCCGACCGCCCGCACCTGATCGAGCAGTTCCCGGTAGGTGAGGGTGCGCCAGCCGTCGCCGGAGCGTTCGGCCACCGCGACCCGCCCGGGGGCTTCCACCGCCCAGCGGTCGAGCCACGCCCCGACGCTCGTCGCGACCTCGCCGAGTGGCAGCGGCGAAGTGAGCCGCAGCGTTCCGTCGGCTGCCTTGTCGAGTGTCACCTCTTGCCGGCGGAAGGCCGGCATCCGTCGATCGTGGTGCCGTTCCACCACTTCCTCCCCGTTGTATCGGTGTGGCGCCGTCTGGCGGCGCGCTTCACCGGAAGGTCGGCGCGCGCTTCTCGAGGAAGGCCTTGAGGCCCTCGGCGGCGTCCGGGCTCGTCTGGGTGACGGCGGCGCAGAGGCTCTCGGTGAAGAGGCCATCGGCGGTCGCCATGTCGGAGATGCGGGCGAGCGCCTGCACCATGATGTAGTTCGACAGGGGCGCGTTGCCGGCGATCTTGGCTGCGAGTTCGCGGGCGAGCGGCAGCGCCTCGCCGGCGCCGACCGAATAGTGGGCGAGGCCGAGCCGCAGGCCCTCTTCGGCGCCGTACTTGCGGCCCGTCAGCATCATCTCGATCATCCGGTCGGCGCCGAGGATGCGGCCGATGCGCACCGAGGCGCCGCCGCCGACGAAGATGCCGCGCCGGCCCTCCGGCAGTTGGAAGATCACCGACGGCTCGGCGATCCGAACGTGGGTCGCCGATGCGAGCTCGAGCCCGCCACCGATCACCGCCCCTTCCATCGCCGAGACGGTGACGAGGCCGCCGAACTGCACCGCCTCCATGACGCGGTGCCAGTTGCGCGAGTGGCGCATCGTCGTCTCGGCGTCGCGCGCCACGTGCTCGGACAGGTCGAGGCCGGAGCAGAAGTGGCCGCCGCTGCCGGTGAGCACGACGACGCGGACCCCTGCCGGCGGGCGGCTGTAGAAGCCATCGATGGCGTCGAGCAGGGCGTCGCACATGGCGTTGCGCTTGTGCGGACGGGACATGGTGAGCGTCGCGACGGCGCCTTCGACGGCGACCTCGAGAACGGACTCGGCGGTGCTGGCGCTCATCGCAGGTTGCCCGGGGCGCGGGGGACGGCGGACGCGGCCCGGTATCCGGCGCGCTGGCCGGCCAAGAGGCCCATCGTGTCGCGGGGTGCGGCGCAGCGCATCTGCCCTCCCATAACTGTTATTGCTCATAACAGTACACGACACGCGCAGTCGCGCAAGGGTGGAGGCGGCCAGGGCGCGCCGGAGCTGGCCGGGAAGGACGCCTGGACGTTGATGCGCGAGAAGGGGAGAGAGAGCGGCGTCCTGGCGGAATTCCCTCGGAATTCGCCGCCATCGGTCCGGTGATCTCTGGTCTCCGGCCCTCGGTGGTCCTTCAGGGCCGGGTGGCGCCGACGGCCGGTGCGGGGAGCGCGTCGGCACCCGCCTCGGCGGCGGCGAGGGCGACGAGCCGCGCGAGCGCCTCGGCGTCGGCGAGGGCGGCCGCCTTCTCGCGCTTCGAAAGGGTCGCAAGCGCTTCCTCGAGGGTGCCGGCGTCCTCGATCTTCGCGCGCGCGACGAGGCGGTCGGGCCCGACGTCGCCGCGCCGGCGGCGGCCGCTTTCGGGCAGCATCGACCGGTGAAGGGCAAGGAGGCCTGCATCCGCCGCGAGGAGCCGGACGGCATCGGTCCGTAGCGCCGGGGGCGTGGCGATCCCCTCGGCGAGGGCGGCCAGCACGGGCGGGGGATCGATCTCCTCCGGGGTCGTCAGGAGCCCGGCCTGCCGGAGGCCCGCGCCGGCGGCCCGGGAGGAGGTGACGGCGGCGAGTGGGATCGCGAGGAGGAGGCCGGCGACGACGGGGCTCATCCAGAGGAGCAGCGGCAGCGAGATCGCCCAGGCGGCCGCCCCGAGCACGACCCCGAGCAGCGTCGCGGGACCGTAGAGGCGGCCGAGTTCCCGCAGCGGCAGGCGGCCGTCGTCGCGCCGCTGGGCGCTCCAGCCGCCGTCGCGGCCGCGCAGGACGTCGGCAACGCAGGCGGTCTGCAGCACCATCATCACCGGCGCCATCAGGCCCGTCACCAGCGTCTCCACGAGGACGCCGCCGGCAGCGCCGAAGAAGCCGCCGAAACCGCGCCGGCGTGGCCCGTCGAACAGGAGGGCAAGGAGGGCAAGGAGCTTCGGGGCGAGAAGGGCACCCATCGTCGCGGCGAACACCCAGGCGGCGCGCACCGGGTCCTGGGCCGGCCAGTCGGGGAACAGCGAGAAGCCGCCGGGGAAGTAGTCCGGCGGCACGAAGCGGGCCTGCAGGGCGACGAGGAGGCCCGCCGTCAGCATCATCAGCCAGAGCGGGGCGGTGATGTAGCTGCCGATGCCGATGAGAAGGTGCAGCCGGCTGACCCAGTGGAGGCCGCGCGCGGGAAGCACGCCGGCGTGCTGCAGGTTGCCCTGGCACCAGCGTCGGTCGCGCACCACGAGGTCGGCTGCGGAGGCGGGACCCTCCTCGTAGCTGCCGGTGAGGGCGGGGACCATGTGAACCGCCCAGCCGGCGCGGCGCAGCAGCGCCGCCTCGACGAAGTCGTGGCTGAGGATGTGCCCGCCGAAGGGCGGCTTGCCTGGCAGGTGGGGCAGGCCGGCGGCCTCGGCGAAGGCGCGGGTGCGGATGATCGCGTTGTGGCCCCAGTAGTTGCTCTCGCTGCCGTGCCAGGCGGCGAGGCCGTGGGCGAGCAGCGGACCGTAGAGGGCGGCGGCGAACTGCTGGGTTCGTGCGAACAGCGTCCGGCCGCGGACGATCGCCGGCAGCGTCTGGATGAGACCGACCCGCGGGTGCGCCTCCATCGCGGCGGCGAGCCGCACGAGCGCTTCGCCGCGCATGACGCTGTCGGCGTCGAGCACGATCATCGCCTCGTAGGCGCCGCCAAACCGCTGGACCCACTCGGCGATGTTGCCGGCCTTGCGGTCGGTGTTCTGCAGGCGGCGGCGATAGAACAGGCCGCCGCCGAACGCCGTTTCCTCACGCAGACGCCGGAACGCGGCCGCCTCCGCCACCCACACGTCGGCATCGGTGGTGTCGCTCAGCACGAAGGCGTCGAAGTTCTCACCGCATCCGGTCTCTCCGAGGGAGGCGAGCGTCGCGGCGAGCCCGGCGAAGACCCGGTGCGGGTCCTCGTTGTAGGTCGGCAGCAGCAGCGCGGTCCGAACCCCGACGGCGGGGAGGGGAGCGCCCGGATCGATGCCGAGCGGACCCGCCCGGCCGCGCAGGAGCAGTCCCGGCACGCCGAAGAGGGCGCTGGTGAAGGAGAAGGCGATCCAGCCGGAGAGGAGGACGAAAAGGCCGAGGACGGAGTACTCGAGGCCCGTCAGCCCGCCGACGTCGAGCACCCGGTACATCTCGTAGGCGAAGGCGGTGGTGAGGCCGATGGCGACGGCAAGGAGGAGCAGCCGCCGGACCGGCATGGAAGCCGGCGAGGTCGCAGGCGTCACGCCGGGCCCCGACCGGTGCGCCAGCGACTGCACCGGCATCGCAAGTGGCGTCTCCGGCGGCAGAGACGGGGGTATCGCCTCGACCGCTGCGGCCCGGCGGAGCGTCAGGGCGTCCATCGGTAGAGCCAGACTTCAGACTGGCGCCGGTCGCCCCGCATCAGCGTCGCGCGGAGCTCGGAAACGTCGATGCCGTCTGTGGCGAGGTCGAACGCGAGGCGGAGGCCGTCGATCTCGGGATTGGGATACAGCGCGAGATTTCGGATCTCGCCGGCGCTGGCAGTGACGTCCGCGCTGAGGCCTTCGAGCGCCGCCGGCGCCGCGCCCTCGCCGACGAGGTCGAGAACGAAGTGCCGGCCGCCTTGCCGCCCGCCGATGCGGGTCTGGCCGACGGTGATGGGCGGCTTGTCACCCGGCCGGTCCCAGCCCCAGTGGAGGCGGTAGGTGTAGGCGTACTCGCCGCCCTTGGTGAGCTTCTGGCGAGGCCGCCAGAAGGCAACGATGTTGTCGTGGATCTCCTCGCCGGTCGGGATCTCGACGAGGTGGACCGCGCCCGGGCCCCAGTCCCCGATCGGCTCGACCCAGACGCTCGGGCGACGCTCGTAGCGGGCTTCGAGATCCTGGTAGTCGAAGAACGAGCGCCGTCGCTGCATCAGCCCGAACCCGCGCGGTCCGGCGTCGGTGAAGACGCTGATCTGCAGCTCCTGCGGATTGACCAGCGGCCGCCAGAGCGTCTCGCCGCGGGCGGTGACGACGGCAAGGCCGTCGGCGTCGCCCACCGCCGGGCGGTAGTCGTCGATCCCGTCCCGGTCGTTTGGGCCGAAGAGGAACATGCTCGTGAGGGGGGCCAAGCCCGGCCGCTCGAGATCCCGCCGCGGGTAGAGCGTCATTTCCACCGCCATCACGGTGGTCTCGCCGGGCTGGATGGTGAAGCGGTAGGCGCCCGTGCAGCCGGGGCTGTCGAGGAGCGCGTGGACGACGATGGAGTTGGCGCCTTCCCGCGGCTCCTCGACCCAAAATGCCTTGAACAGCGGGAACTCCTCGCCGCTCGGGGCGGCGGTGTCGATGGCGAGGCCGCGGGCGGAGGTGCCATAGATCTGGTCGCGGCCGACCCCGCGGAAGTAGCTCGCCCCCTGGAAGGCGGCGATCTCGTCGAAGGTGTCGGGCGTGTTGATGGGGCCGTGAAGCCGAAGACCCGAAAACGACAGATCCTGTCCGGGCGCGGGCGCCGCCACGCCGTTCTCGAAGCGGAACATCGCCGGGTCGTAGGCGATCCGCCGCGCCCGGCCTTCACTGACGACGTGGATGTCGACCCGGTCGCGGAAGAGGAAGCCGCGGGAGAACAGCTGCATCTCGAAGCGGGAGCCGGTGCCGTGCCACAGCGCCCGATCGCGATTGAAGCGGATGTTGCGATAGTCGTCGTAGGAGAGGCGATCGAGTTCGGCGGGCAGGCCGCGGTCGGGGGCGACGAAGTCCTTTGCCGCCAGTTCGCGGGCCGCCGTGCGCACGCTCGCCGGATCGAAGGGGACGGAATCGTCCTGGGCGGTCGCGGCGCCTCTCGTCAGGACCCACGCGGGAAGGCCCGCCAGGGCGAGGCCGCCGGCGAGCCCGATGAAATCGCGCCTTCTCATCCCCTGTGGCTCCCGCACCTCCACGGCGGGCAGGAGGCCCGCGCCTCCGGGTCAATGCCCCGGGGCGGGCGAAGTTCCCGCGAAGCCCGTGCGACCTTCGTCGCGGGCCGCGGAGGGGTGCTGCGAGGCTTCAGCCGCGCAGGTAGTCCTCGTCGGACACCGGCTCGGCCCAGTCGATGTGGCGGCCGTCGAGGCGCTCGGCGATGGCGACGTGGGTGACGCTGGTGGTCGCCGTGCCGCCGTGCCAGTGCCGCTCGCCAGGGGCGAACCAGACGACGTCGCCGGGCCGGATCTCCATGCGCTCGCCGCCCTCGCGCTGCGCCCAGCCGAGGCCCGCGGTGACGACGAGGGTCTGGCCGAGCGGATGGGTGTGCCAGTTGGTGCGGGCGCCGGGCTCGAAGGTGACGGTGGAGCCGGACACGCGCGCGGGATCGGGAGCGTCGAACGGGTTGTCGCGCCACACGGTGCCGGTGAAGTACTCGCCGGGCGCGCGCGCCGAGGGGCGCGAGCCGTTCCGCTTCAGGTCCATGATGATTCCTCCAAGGATCGTTCAGCAGGGGGATTCCCGGCGGCACCCTATCACCACCGCGGCAATGGAAAATCGGCTGCAGGATACGGCAGGGCTCGGCTGCGGCGGGCGGACAGGGGGGAGGCGTCCGCCCGCCGCCTCAGCGCCAGCCGGGCTTCGCGCTGCTGCCGAGCATGGTGCCGTAGACGTCCTCGCGGCGGTCTCTGAGGGGCTGGTTGAAGTCGTTCCAGTTCCGCTTCCGCCGTGCGTCGGCGAGATTGAGGGTGGCGAGGAGGATCTCCTCCTTGTCGACGCTCGCCGGACCGGCGACCGGCCAGCCGGTCTGCGAGACGATCAGGCTCTGGCCGATGAAGGGCTGGCCGCGCTCGGTGCCGACCCGGTCGGCGCAGACGACGAACACCGAGTTGCAGTGGGCGGCCCCCATCACCACGATGTTGGCCATCGCCTCGCGGGTCGGATCCTGGCCGGGAATCGGCACCCAGTTGGTCGGCACGCAGACGATCTCGGCGCCCTGCAGGGCGGCGAGGCGGAAGCTCTCGGGGAACCAGCAGTCGTAGCAGATGTGGCAGCCGAGCCGGCCGAGCGGCGTGTCGAAGACCGGGAAACCGACGTCGCCCGGCGTGAAGTAGAGGGCTTCGTCCGCCCACAGGTGCACCTTGCGGAAGCGCCCGATGAAGCCGGTGGGGCCGAGGATGACAGCGGAGTTGTAGAGCCGGTCGTCCTCGCGCTCGGTGATGCCGGCGACGATGTGGACGCCGAGGCGCGCCGCCGCGTCCAGCCAGCGCCGCGTCGAGGGTCCGTCGGGGATCGCCTCGGCGAGCGCCCGGGCTTCCTGACGGCTCTCGAAGACGTAGCCGGTGTTGCAGAGCTCCGGCAGCACCACGAGTTCGGCCCCGCGCCGCGCCGCTTCCTCGATGAGCTCCACCGAGCGGCGCATGTTGCGTTCCACCTCGCCGATGCGCGGCTCCATCTGGATGCTTGCCACCGTCACCGGCGCCTCGGGCCTGCGCTCCACCGTCATCGCGTCCCCTTTCGTAAAGTGCCCCGGCCGCCCACGGCCGTCAGAACGTCGGCGGCGTGTTGACCCAGAAGATGCTCGCCCGCTCGCTGCCGGGATTGCGGTAGTGGTGCGGCAGGTCGGAGTTGAAGACGAAGGCGTCGCCCGGGAAGAGGTGGAACGTCCGCTCCCCGACCGTGAGGTCGACCTCGCCGGTGATGACGTAGCCGACCTCCTCGCCGACATGGCGGATTGGCCCGGCGCTCGCGCCGCCTGCCTCGATGTGGTGGATGTTGCACTGGAGGAGGTGGCCGGAGGAGTAGGGGATCACCCGCTCCAGCGTGATGCGGTCGCCACGGCGGAGGGAATCGAGGGCGATCAGCGGCCGGGCGCCGCCGCGGAAAATGATGCCTTCCTCGCCGTCGACCTCCTCGAACATCCAGCCGATGTTCGTCTGCAGCGCCTCGACCAGCCGGTGCAGCATCGGCAGCGAGGGCGACGCCTTGCCGTTCTCGATCTTCGACAGGAGGCTCTCGGAACAGGCGGCGGCGTCGGCGAGGGCCTTCAGCGTCAGCCCGCGCGTCTGGCGGGCGAGCTTGAGGCGCGTGCCGAGGCGCTGCGCCGCCGCGGTGGCGCCGTCCTCGCTCGCCTTCGGCACTCGTTCGATCGCCACGAACCCTCCAACGCCACAAGGTCGCTCGACGTGCGGCGACCCACCGTCACCGCCGGTCTCCGACGGGAGCCCGATGGCGCCTCAACCCTGTCGTCTCAATAACATTGACATCCATTCAAGTCTCTTGAAAAGTGCCCCCGACCGCCGCGGCGGCCCGACGCCGCGACACCGCCGACCAAACAAGCCGGACGCCATAACCAGAGGACGGACCCGATGCTCGACCTGACCCGCCGCACCCTTCTTGCGGGCCTCGCTGCCGCGAGCTGCCTGATCGCGCCCCTCCTGCCGGCCCCGGTCGCGGCAGCGGAGCTGAAGAAGATCACCTTCGTGCAGGAATGGCCGGTTCCGGACGGCTTCTGGATCCCGTGGATCCTCGGCTCGAAGAAGGGCTTCTACGCGGAGGAGGGGATCGAGATCGAGATCGTCGTGCCGCCGACGGTGGCCGACACCATGAAGTTCCTCGGCACCGGCCGCGCCGACGTCGCCTTCACCACCGTGATGGACGTGATCTTCGCCCGCGGCGAGCAGGCGCCGGTCGTCGCAATCGCCCGCTACGGCCGGGCCAACAACTGGGGCATCCTCACCGCCGAGGGCAAGCCGCTGACGGTCGCCGAACTGAAGGGCAAGCGCATCGGCATCTACAACGACGCGTGGACGAAGGCGCAGCTCGAGATGATGCTCGCCGACGCACAGCTGACCCTCGACGACGTCGAGATGGTCGCCGCCGCCGACGACACGGTGCCGCTCCTCCTGCAGGAGCGCGTCGACGCCATCACCGGCATCACGAACGCCGAGGGCACCGGAATGGCGACCACCGGCGGCCAGACGCCGGAGTTCATCCCGGCGATCGAGCACGGCGTGCCGAACACGCCGATCTTCATGCTCGCCGCCAACGAGGAGTGGCTGAAGGCCAATCCGGATCTCGCCAAGGCCTTCCTGCGGGCGACCCGCAAGAGCATCGGCTACGCCACCGAGCGCCCGGACGAGGGCATCGCCGCCTTCCAGGAGCTCTACGCCAAGGCTTACGACGAGAAGTTCATCACCCAGCAGTGGAAGGACACCATCCCGCTGTTCGGTGCGATGAGCGACGACCTGATGGTGAACGACCCGGCGCCGTGGCAGCAGCTCCTCGACGCGCTGGTGAAGTTCAAGGTGGTCGACAAGGTCGAGGCGCCGGAGAGCTACTACACCAACGCCTACCTGGCGGAGTGACGGCAGACATGCCGTCCACCGCGCCCGTCACGCGCATTGCTCCGGCCTGGGCCTATCGGCCCGGGCCGGACGTCTCGCCGCTGCCGCCGCCGGGCCTCGTGCTCGCCCAGAGGATCGCCCGGGACGCCGCCGCCGCGGGCCTCGCCGCCGCGCGGCCCGGCGCGACCGAGCAGGACATCGAAGCCGCCGTCTCGGCCTTCCTCGCCGGCGCCGGCGTCGCCCACGTCTGGACGATCACCAACGTCGGCCTCGGCGAAAACGCCCGCGTCTGCTTCCCGACCAACCCGCCGACCGACCTCGCCGCCGCCGAGCGCGACGTCGCCATGGTCGACGTCCACCCGATCACCGCCGACGGCTGGTGGGGCGACTGCACGCGCTGCGTCGTCGTCGGCGACTGGCCGGAGGCCCGGACGGCGCTCGCCGACCTCAAGCGCATTCACCGCGACACGCTCGCCCTCTGCCGGCCCGGGATGCCGGCGCAGGAGCTCTTCGGCGAATCCCACCGCCGCCTGACGGCCGAGGGCTTCGAGCTCCTCGACCTCCTCGGCAATATCGGACATTCTCTAGCGCCCGGAGCAGCTTACCTGCACAACTTCATCGATGCCGGCAACGCCGCCGAGATGTGGGGCGCCTGGGCGATCGAGCCCTTCGCCGCCCGTGGCGACATCGCCGTGAAGGTCGAAGACCTCGTCTGGTTCGGCCGTGACGCCTGCACGATCGTCTGAGCCGCCGATGAGCTCTGCGCCCGCCAAGCTCGCCCTCTCGGGCATCTCCCACCGCTTCGGCGAGACGGTGGCGCTCGCCGACACCGACCTCGTCATCCGGCCGGGAGAGTTCGTCTCCGTCGTCGGCCCGTCGGGCTGCGGCAAGAGCACGATGTTCAACATCATCGCCGGCGTGCTCGTGCCGACGGCCGGCCGCGTCGCCATCGACGGCCGCGACGTCACCGGCCGCGCCGGCGAGGTCGGCTACATGCTTCAGAAGGACCTCCTGCTCCCCTGGCGGACCGTGCTCGAGAACATCGTGCTCGGCGCCACGCTGAAGGGCGGGGCGAGCCGCAAGGAGCGCGAGGAAGGTGTCGAGCTCGCCCGTCGCTACGGCCTCGGCGACTTCATCAACCACTATCCGGCGGCGCTCTCCGGCGGCATGCGCCAGCGCGTCGCCCTGATGCGCACGCTCGCCATGCACCGGGACGTGCTCCTGCTCGACGAGCCGTTCGGCGCGCTCGATTCGCAGACGCGCTTCGCCATGCAGCAGTGGCTGCTCAGCGTCTGGGAGCGGGAAGGGCGCACCATCGTCTTCGTGACGCACGACATCGACGAATCGATCTTCCTGTCCGACCGGGTGGTCGTCATGTCGCCGCGGCCCGGCCGCATCCGCCGCATCCTCGACGTGCCGATCGAGCGGCCCCGCCCCGTCTCGGCACTGACGACGCCGACCTTCGCGGCACTGAAGCGCGAGATCCTCGACATCATCTACGAGGAGGCGCCGCAGATCGGTGCCGAGGCGGGGGCAGGCGCATGAACGGTCGCGGCGCTCTCGCCCTCAAGGTGATCTACCCGCTGCTGGCGCTCCTGCTGGTCATCGCGGTCTGGCATCTCGCCGTCGCGTACTACGAGATCCCGCGCTACGTGCTGCCGGCGCCGCGCGACGTCGCCCTCCACATCGCCGATGACTGGCCGGCCCTCTTCAAGGGCTTCGGCGTCACCTTCACGGAGTTCCTGCTCGGCTTCGTCCTCGGGGCGGGAGCGGGCTTCGTCTTCGCGGTCCTGATGGACGCGGCGCAGCCGGTGCGCGGCATCCTCTATCCGATCCTGATCGTCAGCCAGGCGATCCCGATCGTCGCCATCGCCGCGGCCCTGACCATCTGGCTCGGCTTCGGCCTCGCGCCGAAGCTCGTCATCGTCGCGCTCGTCGTGTTCTTCCCGGTCGTGGTCAATGTCCTCGACGGCCTTGCCTCGGTCGATCCGGACCTCCTCCGGCTCGTGCGGGCGATGGGCGCCTCGAAGCTGCAGGTGTTCCGCCACGTCAAGCTGCCGGCAACCTACACGCCCTTGTTTTCGGCGCTGAAGCTCTCGGCGACCTTCAGCGTCACGGGCGCCGTCATCGCCGAGTGGACGGCCTCCACCTCGGGCGGCATCGGCGCCTACCTGCTGCAGGCGAACTCGCGCCTGAACACCTCCGGCACCTTCGCGGCGATCGCCTTCCTTGCGGCCCTCGGCGTCGTCGCCTTCCTGCTCGTGGTGCTGGCCGAACGTCTCCTGACGCCCTGGCGTACCTCGTCTACCGCCCGCCGCTGGTCCCGCGCCTTCTGGCGCGGGTAGGACGGCACGGGGGCTCAGAAGGCGGGGGCGACCGGCGGCGGCGCATCACCGGCCGAGGGCGCCCCGCGATCGCGCGGGTGCAGCGTGACGCGGTTGCGACCGGCCGCCTTCGAGGCGTAGAGGGCCTCGTCGGCCCGCTCGAGCACGCTGCCGAGCCGTTCGCCATTGCCGGTGAGGACGGCGATACCCATCGACACGGTGATCGGTGGCAGCACGATCTCGCCGCTCGCGACCGTCAACTCGGCGATCCCCCGGCGCAGCGCCTCCGCCTTCGCCTCCGCGTCGGCCCCGTCCATCTCGCGCAGCAAGAGCACGAACTCCTCGCCGCCGTAGCGGAAGAGCCAGTCGCCCTCGCGCGTGTTGCGCCGCAGGTGCTCGCAGACCGTGACGAGCACGAGGTCCCCGGCGGCGTGACCGTGGATGTCGTTGAACCGCTTGAAGTGGTCGACGTCGAGCATGACGACCGCGAACGGCCGGCTGAACCTCAGGCTCTGGGCGATCTCCTTCTCGCCGACGACTTCCAGGTAGCGCCGGTTGAACGCGCCGGTCAGGCCGTCCCGGATCGACTGCTCCTTCAGCGAGTCGCGCAGCTGCAGGTTGGCGACGGCGAGGGCGAGGTGGCGCGCCGTCATGTCGGCGAGGCGGCGGGAATCGTCGTCGTCGAAGTCAGTGTCGCTGGTCGGCGCGCCATCCGCGCGGTGGCGGAAGGTCAGCAGGCCGATGGTGTCCCCATGCGCGACGAGCGGCAGGCAGAGGGTGTCGGCGTCGGTCGCATCCCCGTGGAAGTGGCCGCAGGCGGGAACGTCGTCGCCGGCGCGGCGATGATGGACGCCGCCCCGGCGCAGGCTCCAGCACTCGTCCGGCCGCAGGAGGTCCGCCGAGCCGTGCCCGCCGAGGTCGGCGAGCAGCAGGAGCTGGTTGCGAGAGGGGGCGTGCAGGTAGAGGCCCCCGCTCGCCGAGCCGAACAGGCGGCCGAGCGTGCCGCGCGCCACCTGTCCGAGCTCGTCCAGCGAATGACAGCTTTGCAGCAGGCTCGCCATCTCGTTGATCTCGGCGATGCGGTTGCGCTCGCGCTGCAGCGTCGCAAGGCTTCCGGCGAGGTCGCTGGCGGATCGGGCGTGCCGCTCGGCATCGACCGCGTGCTGGCGCGCCTGACGGCGCACGAGCAGGACGATCGTCACGAAGAGGACGATGCAGGTGAAAACGAGGATCGCCATGGTGGCGATCGTCACCTGCATCTGCACCTGGTAGTCGCGCTGACGCTCGGCGAGAAGCCGGCCCTCGGCGGCCGACAACGCATCGAGCAGCGACCGGATGCTGTCCATCCGGCCGATGCCATCGTTCGTCTGCACGAAGGTGCGCGAGGCGTCCGCGCCTTCGCGCGTGTGGATGGTGATCGAGCGGGCGAGCTCGGTGAGCTTCTGGGAGACGAGCGGATCGAGGGCGTCGACGCGCTCCCGCTGCTCGTCGTTGTCCCCGATCACCTCCCGAAGGGCGGCGAGCCTGCCGCCGATGGAGGCGAGGGCCCGGTAGTAGGGGGCGAGGTACTTCGTCTCGTTGGTGATCAGATAGCCGCGCTGGCCCGTCTCCGCGTCAAGGAGCGAGACCAGCACCTCGTCGATGAGTTGCTCCGCCTGCAGGGTCCGGCGGATGTCGCCCTCGACGCCGAGGAGGGCGTCGAGGTTGCGGTAGAAGAGCGCCGAATTTCCCAGAATGAGGGCGATGCCCAGAGCCAGGATGCCCCAGGTCGAAAACCACGAATTGAAGGTCAAGGAGCGCCACCCGTCGGGCCGATAAGGCCCCCCCGGCGGGGGTTTGGCACGCGGCCCGAACGCCCGCAACGGGCGTCGGCGTCACGGCTGGTGCGCGCTCGCTGCTCGACAGGGCGGGCGCGGATCGACGCGCTCCCGCGCGTCTCCCGCGGCAGAAGGCGGCACCGCGGGCCTCACCATCAAGGACCTGAGGATCAGAGGCGGCGGCCGAGAACAAGTCCGGCGAGAAGCGCCGCGCCGGCGATGGCCATCCCCGTTTTGCTCGACTTGTCCTCCTGCCGCATCGCCGACGGGTCCGCGGCCGGCGACACGATCGGCGGCGGGGCCACGAAGGTGGGGGCCCGCTGCACCCGCGGCCTTCGTGGCCGCGCCGCGAGGGCGGCGATGCCGGCGACGAGGAGCGTCCCACCACCGACGGCCGCGGTGGCGCCGGCCGGGCCGAGCTCCGGCGTCAGGCCGAGTGCCGCCGCGACGAGCAGGAAGATCAGTCCGACGAGTGCGAGCATCCCGGCGACGATCGACCAGACGATCGTCGTGACCGTCCGCTGCGCCCGGAGGCGCATCTCGAGACGGATGTCCCGCGTGAACTGTTCGATGAGAAGTCTCAGCACCGGTCGGCCGCCTCCGTCCCGCGCCGCCCGTGGCGGCGCCCCCTCGGTCCGCCGGGCGGCCAGGGGGTGCCCCTGCGCCGCCGCGGCCGGACGGCGATCAGTCGCGGCGACGCGACATCATGCCGATGACGAGACCGACGCCGAGGGCGATGCCGAGCGCGGCGATCGGGTTGCGCTCCACCATCCGGCTGAGGTCGTCGCCGGCCGTCGCGACGGCAGCGCGCGTCTGGTCGTAGGCGTGGCGGCCTTCCTCGGCGACCCGCGCCGCCGCGTCCTCGGCGGTGGCGGCAGCGGCGCGGACACGCCCCTTGACGGTCGCCGCGGCGGCCTGGCCCTGGCTCTCGACCAGCGAGGCGACGCTCGCCGCGAGCCTGCCGAGATCGGCCTTCAGCTGCGCGAGGTCGGCGCTGACGTCGCTCGCGGTGTTCTCGATTTTGCGTTCGGCCATGTTGCCCACCTTCTGTGCCTCGCGCCCGGCCTCCGCCGCTGCGGTCGAAGGGGAATTCATTGCGCGCCTGATGTTGTCGTCCACGATCGCGGCCTCCGTCTCCGGCGGCCACGCCCGTCGCGACCGCACCAGAAGCGGGGCGCCAGGCCCAACCATCGGCCACCCCGCCCCGGCTTGCAATCGCACTAACGCGTCAAGGTGAACGCCGTTCCGCGACGCTCAGCGTTTGCGGCTGTCGACAACGCCGCAGGCGGCGCGGAAGGCCTCGTCGGCGTCCATCGCCGTCGTGTCGAGGAGCACCGCATCGTCCGCCGGCCGCATCGGCGAGGCGGCGCGCTCCGCGTCGCGGGCGTCGCGGCGGCGGAGATCGGCGAGGATGGCGGCGACGTCCGCCGCCTCGCCACGGCCGGCGAGTTCGTCCGCACGGCGCTGCGCCCGCGTCTCGGCGCTGGCGGTGACGAAGAGCTTCACCGGTGCGTCCGGGCAGATCACTGTGCCGACGTCGCGGCCGTCGAGGACCGCGCCCGGCGGCGTCTCGGCGAAGGCCCGCTGCACCCGCACGAGGGCGGCGCGGAGCGCCGGCATCACCGCCACGCGCGAGGCCGCCTCGCCGACGGCGTGGGCGGAGAGGCGCTCGCGGTCGAGGGACGAAAGGTCGAGCCGCTCGGCGACGGCGATCGCGGCCGCCTCGTCGTCGAGAGGGGCGCCGGCGTCGAGCAGAGCCGCGGCGACGGCGCGGTAGGTGAGGCCGGTGTCGAGGTGGCGCAGGCCGTATCGGGCGGCGAGGCGGCGGGCGAGGGTGCCCTTGCCCGACGCCGCCGGGCCGTCGATCGCGATGATCATTCCGCCGCAGCCGGCGCGAAGCGGGCGCCGAGCCCCTCCATCAGCGTCGTGAAGCCGGGGAAGCTCGTGTCGATCATCGCCGTGTCGTCGACGGCGACGGCCTCGTCGGCGGCGAGCCCCATGACGAGGAAGCTCATTGCGATGCGGTGGTCGAGGTGGGTCCTCACGCGGCCGCCGCCCACCGAACCGCGCCGCCCGCGCACGACGAGCCAGTCCGGCCCCGTCTCGTGCTCCACCCGGTTCGCCGCGAGCCCCGCCGCCACGGCGGCCAGGCGGTCGGACTCCTTTACCCGCAGTTCCTCGAGCCCGTGCATCACCGTCTCGCCCTCGGCGAAGGCGGCGGCGACGGCGAGCACCGGATACTCGTCGATCATCGACGGCGCCCGCTCCGGCGGCACGGTGATGCCTTTCAGCCGGCTCGCGCGGACGCGGAGATCGCCCACCCGCTCGCCGCCCGAGAGCCGCTCGTTCTCGATGACGAGGTCGCCGCCCATCTCCTGCAGTGTCGTGATGAGACCGGTGCGTGTCGGGTTGAGGAGCACCGCCTCGATCGTCAGGTCGGAGCCGGGCACGATCAGCGCCGCGACGATCGGGAAGGCGGCCGAGCTCGGGTCGCACGGCACGGTGACGGCCTGCGGCTTGAGCTCCACCGGCCCGTCGATGCGGATGGTGCGGACGCCGTCCGCGTCCGTGTCGATGGCGAGCGTCGCGCCGAAGCCCTCGAGCATCCGCTCGGTGTGGTCGCGCGTCGCCACCGGCTCGATGACGGTGGTGGTGCCGGGGGTGTTCAGCGCCGCGAGCAGCACCGCCGACTTCACCTGAGCCGAGGCCACCGGAAGGCGGTAGGTGATCGGCGTCGGCGTCTTCGCGCCGCGGATCGTCAGCGGCAGCCGGTCGCCCTCGCGGGCGATCGCCTCGGCGCCCATCAGGCGGAGCGGCGCGAGGACGCGGCCCATCGGCCGGCGCGACAGCGAGGCGTCGCCGACGGCGGTGACCGCGATGTGATGCGTGCCGACGAGGCCGAGGCAGAGGCGGCAGCCGGTGCCGGCATTGCCGAAATCGAGCGGCGCCGTGGGTTCCAGCAGCCCGCCGACGCCGACGCCGGCGACGTGCCAGCGGCCATCGTCGCTGCGCGTCACCGTGGCGCCGAGGGCGCGCATCGCCGCCGCCGTCGCCAGCACGTCGGCCGACTCCAGCAGCCCGTCGATCTCGGTCGTTCCGACGGCGAGGGTGCCGAGCATCAGCGAGCGGTGCGAGATCGACTTGTCGCCCGGCACGCGGATGCGGCCGGTGAGGGGCGCGGACGCCGTGGCGGAGAGGGGGGTCGGGGCGATCGAGGAGGCCATCGGCTCGCGTGCGCAAGGAGGGAAGGGGCCGCGGCGGGCCGCGGCGGGCGGCGCTTCCGGTAGCACGCGCCCTCCGGCCTGTCATCACGAGGCGGCCGGCGTCACCCGCGCGTCAAACCTTCGGCGGGATCAGCCAGGCGTGCGCCGGCTCGTTGTGGAAGCGCCAGACGCGCTTCGGCCCGGCCATGACGTTGAGATAGTAGAGCGTGTAGCCGTGCGGGGCGGCGACCGGGTGGTAGCCGCGCGGCACCAGCACCACGTCGCCGTCCGCCACCGTCATCGTCTCGTCGAGGCTCCGGTCGTCGGTGTAGACGCGCTGGAAGGCGAAGCCCTGCGGCGGGTCGAGGCGGTGGTAGTAGGTCTCCTCCAGCAGCGACTCCTCCGGCAGCGCGTCCCGGTCGTGCTTGTGCGGCGGGTAGGACGACCAGTGGCCGCCGGGCGTGATCACCTCGACGACGAGGAGGTTCTCGGCGAGCGGCGAGGTCTCCGGCAGGATGTTGCGGACGTAGCGGACGTTGGTGCCGGTGCCACGCACCTCCTCGCCGACGTCGTCGGGGCCGATCAGCGTCCCCGCGCCGGCGCCCGTGCCCGGCGCCGTGCAGACGGCGAGTTCGCAGCCCCCGGCGGTTTCCACCCGCCACGGCCGACCGGCCGGCACGTAGACGGCGTGGCCGGCGCCCTCGAAGGGCGAGGCGCGGCCGCCGATCTCGCCGAAGTCGGTGCCGCCGGCGGTGACGCGGGCGCGGCCGGCGACGAGCACCAGGCAGGCCTCGCGGCCTTCCTCGCCGCCCGCCGCCACGCCGCCCGCCGTGAGGCGGTGGACGGCGAAGCCGACGTGGGTCCAGCCGGCCGAGGCGGGAGTGATCGCGTGGACGCGCGCGTCGGCATCCGGGGCGGTCGGCTTCACGAGCAGCGGCGACATCGGCATGTCCTCAGGCGGCGGCGCGGGAAAGGCCCGCCGCGGCGGCGAAGCGGGCGAGGTTGTCGTGGCCGAGCCGGGCGTAGGTGAAGGGATGCGCCTTCTCCGGGTCCTGCTCGGCCTCGACGACGAGCCAGCCGGAATAGCCGGGCAGTTCCTTCAGCACCGCCACGTAGTCGACGCAGCCGTCGCCCGGCACGGTGTAGACGCCGGCGACGACGGCATCGAGGAAGGAGAGGTCGCGCTCGAGCACCTCGGTCATCACGTCCGCCCGCACGTCCTTGCAGTGGACGTGGCTGATGCGGTCCCGCCAGCGCCGCGCCACCGCCACCGGGTCGGCGCCGGCGAAGGTGAGGTGGCCGGTGTCGAGCAGGAGGTGCGCCGCCGGGCCGGTCGCCGCCATGAAGGCGTCGACGTCCTCGGCCGTCTGGACGATCGTCCCCATGTGGTGGTGGTAGACGAGCCGCACGCCCTCGGCGAGGCAGGCTTCGGCCACCGCGGTGACGCGCCGGCCATACTCCGCCCAGTCGCCGGCCTTCATCACCGGCCGCTTCGACAGCGGCGCGCTCTGGTCGCCGTGGATGGCGTTCGAGGTCTCGGCGAAGACGAGCACGGTCGCCCCGAGCGCCTTCAGGAGGTCGAGATGCGGTCGCATCGCCGCGATCTCGGCGTCGGCGTCGCGGGCGAGGACCTCCGCGGAGTACCAGCCCGACACGAGGTCGAGCCCGTGCGCCGACAGCACCGCCTTCAGCGCCCCCGCCTCGCGCGGGAACTTGTGGCCGAGCTCCATGCCCTCGAAGCCCGCCGCCCGGGCTTCCGTCAGGCAGGTTTCCAGCGGCGTCTCCCCGCCGAGGGTCCGGAGGTCGTCGTTCGACCAGCCGATGGGATTGGCGCCGATGCGGATGGGCATGGAAGGGGTCCTTGGAATTTGGTCGCTGGAGCCGAGGAAGGCTCTAGGGTCGGTTTTCCAGTACACACGCCTGCCCGTGACGGGCAGGCGACCCTCCCCTCGAGGGGGAGGGTCGGCCGCGAAGCGGCCGGGATGGGGTGACGGCGCCGGAAGGCGCCAAGAAAACGGCGGCGAGCGTGGCGCATCGGGCCGGCGAGGCTGTCCTTTCGCGGGCTCCCGCCCGCGCCACCCCACCCCGCCGGACCTGCGGTCCGTCGACCCTCCCCCTCGAGGGGAGGGTGACGGCGATGCCGCCGAAGGGGCGCCAGTCAATGGACATCCGCCCCCTCATCCGCCGCCGTCCCGCGCTGCCAGCGCTGCCTCGTACGCGGCCCGCGCCGTCCGCACCTCGGCGCGCTCGGAGACCTCCGGCACCGCGACCTCCCACCAGTGGCCACCCTCCTCGGTGACCACCATCGGGTCGGTGTCGATGACGAGCACAGTGGTCCGGTGCGCCGCCCGTGCCCGTACCAGCGCCGCCTCGAGGTCGGCGACGCCGGCCACCTTCTCGGCGATCGCGCCGAGGCTCGCGGCGTGGGCGGCGAAGTCGATCTCCGGCATCGCCCCGTGGCGGGCATCGACGAGGAGATTGTTGAAGGACGCGCCGCCGGTCGCCCGCTGCAGGCGGTTGATGCAGCCGAAGCCGCGGTTGTCGAGGACGACGACGACGAGCTTCGCGCCGAGCATCACCGAGGTGGCGATCTCGGAGTTCATCATCAGGTAGGAGCCGTCGCCGACCATGACGGTCACCGGCCGGTCCGGCCGGGCGAGCTTGATGCCGAGCCCGCCGGCGATCTCGTAGCCCATGCACGAGTAGCCGTATTCCATGTGGTAGCCGCCGGGCATCGACGTCTGCCAGTGCTTGTGGAGCTCGCCCGGCAGTCCGCCGGCCGCGTTGATCAGGATGTCCTCCGGCCGGCTCGCCCGCTGCACCGCGCCGATCACCTGGGCGTCGGAGGGCAGGGCGGCGTTTGTCGGCGCCGTCGCCCGCGCCGAGGCTTCGCGCCATGCGGTCATCAGCGATCCGGCGCGGGCGCGCCAGGCCTCCGGCGCCCGCACCCGGCCGATCGCCGCAGACAGCTCCTCGAGGCCGACCCGCGCGTCGGTGACGAGCGGCAGGGCGCCGTGCTTGCCGGCGTCAAAGGCCTGGACATTGAGCGCAATCAATCGCTTGCCGTCGCTCTTGAAAAGGGAGCGCGAACCTGTGGTGAAATCCTGCAGGCGCGTGCCGACAGCGAGCACCACGTCGGCCTCAGCCGCAAGCGCGTTGGCGGCGCTGGTGCCGGTGACGCCGATCGAGCCGACGGCGAGTGGGTGATCGTGGGGGAGGGCGCCCTTGCCGGCCTGTGTCTCGGCCACCGGGATGCCGTGCGCTTCGGCGAAGCGGACGAGCGCGGACGTCGCCTCCGCATAGAGGACGCCGCCGCCGGCGACGATCACCGGCCGCTCGGCCCCGGCGAGGAGCCGCGCCGCCGCCTCGAGCTCGTCGGTGTCCGGCCGCGGCCGCCGCGGGGTCCACAGCCGCGGCTCGAACAGTGAGACCGGAAAGTCCGCCGCCTCGGTCTGCACGTCCTGGCAGAGCGACAGCGTCACCGGCCCGCACTCGGCCGGGTCGGTCAGCACCGCCATTGCGCGAGGCAGGGCGGCGATCAACTGCTCGGCGCGGGTGATGCGGTCGAAATAGCGCGAGACCGGTCGGAAGCAGTCGTTCACCGTCTCCGTGCCGTCGGAGAACACCTCGATCTGCTGCAGCACCGGATCCGGCCGGCGGCTGGCAAAGACGTCGCCGGGCAGCAGCAGCAACGGCAGCCGGTCCACGTGGGCGACCGCCGCCGCGGTCACCATGTTGGTGGCGCCCGGGCCGATGGAAGACGTGCAGGCCATGAAGCGGCGGCGGAACAGCGCCTTCGCATAGGCCGTCGCGGCGAGCGCCATCGCCTGCTCGTTGTGGGCCCGGTAGGTCGGCAGGGCGTCGCGGGCGTGCCACAGCGCCTCGCCGATGCCGGCGACGTTGCCGTGGCCGAAGATCGCCCAGACCCCGCCGCAGACCGGCACGCGGGCGCCGTCGATCTCCGTCTCCTGAGCGGTGAGGAAGCGCACCAGCGCCTGTGCCGCCGTCAGCCGGATGGTGGTCATCGCGTCCTCTCCCTCCCGGGGCTCTTGTCCGGCCCTCAGGCGGCGTCGCGCCGCGCCGCCGCTGCTTCCCATGCCGCGACGAGGCGGCCGAAGCGAGCCGCCATGTCGTCGATCGCCGCCGCGTCGTCGATGCGCCCGGCGAGCCACGCTTCCGCCGCCTCGGCGAAGATCGAGCGGCCGATGGCGAAGCCCTTCACCACGGGCGCCGTCGCCGCGGCGCGGAACGTCCGCACCAGGTCCTCCTCCGGCGCCTCGAGGCCGAGGAGCACGACGCCGCGGCACCACGGGTCGCCCGCCGCGATGGCGCGCTCGATCGCCGCCCACGCCCGCTCGCCCGGCTGGCCCTCGAGCTTCCACCAGTCGGGCTTGATGCCGAGAGCATAGAGGCGGGTGATGACGGCGGCGACGGTATCGTCGTCCACCGGGCCGTGCCGGGAGGCGATGATCTCGACGAGAAGCTCGCGGCCCACCGTGCGGGCGGCGTCGTAGAGCGCCAGGAGCTTCTCCTCCTGCGCGGCCTTCAGCGCCGGCGGGTCGTCCGGATGGTAGAAGCACAGGCACTTGATGGTGTGGATCACCGGCCACTCGACGAGGTGCGAGCCGAGGTCGTCGACACCCTCGAACGTCAGCGGCCGGGAGCCCGGCTGCTCCACCGGCCGGCCGATCCAGAAGTCGTGGCCTGCGGCATCGAACAGCGCCTCGCGACCGTGGATCCCGTCGAGCAGCACGCCGAACCCGGGCCGTCCGTCGGCGACGCGGGCGGCGGCCGCGACCGCCAGTCGCTTGAAGGCGGCGATGCGGCCGCGGTCGGCGCCGAGCCGGTCGGCGAGGTCCTCCAGCTGCGCCCGGTGGTCGATCGCGAGCGCCATCAGCCCCTCCGGCCGCGGGCGCCGCGTCGTCGCCCAGTGGAGGTGGGAAAGGTCCGCGTCCTTGCGCAGTTCCGGGGTCCGGCTGCCGTGGGCGAGGAAGTGGCAGAGCTCCGGCCAGGTCGGATATTCGGGCGCGCAGAGGAGCCGCGAGACGGCGAACGCGCCGCAGGCGTTCGCCCAGGCGGCGCAGGTCTCGAGCGGCTCGCCGCGCACCCAGCCGCGCAGGAAGCCGGCCATGAAGCCGTCGCCGGCGCCGAGGACGTTGTAGACGGCGACCGGGTAGCCCGGTCCGCGGATGCCGTCCTCGAGACGGTCCGGGATCTTCCCCGTGAAGACGACGCAGCCCATCGGCCCGCGCTTCAGGACGAGCGTCGCATCGGTCAGCGCGCGGACCGCCAGCAGCGCCGCCCGCGTGTCCTCAGCTCCGCCGGCGATGTGGAACTCCTCCTCGGTGCCGACGACAAGGTCCATCGAAGGCAGGAGGGTCTGCAGGTGCTCCGTCACGGCGGAGGCGCGGACATAGCGCGACTCGCCCTCGCCGTGGCCGGCGACACCCCACAGGTTCGGCCGGTAGTCGATGTCGAGGGCGACGCGCCGCCCGGCCGCCTTCGCCGCGGCGATCGCCTTCCGGCCGGCGGCGTCGACATTCGGCCGCGAGAAGTGGGTTCCGGTGGCGACGAGGGCGCGCGCCCGGGCGATGAAGGCCGGGTCGATGTCGGCCTCCGTCAGACCCATGTCGGCGCAGTTCTCGCGGTAGAAGATCAGAGGGAAGGACCGCTCGTCGCGCACGCCGAGGAGGACGAGCGCCGTCAGCCGCGCCGGGTCCACCTTCACCCCGTCGGTGACGATGCCCTCGCGGCCGAGCTGCTCGCGCACGAAGCGGCCCATCGCCTCGTCTCCGACGGCGGTGACGAGGCCCGCGGCGAGGCCGAGCCGGGCGCAACCGACGGCGATGTTGGTGGGCGAGCCGCCGACGGACTTGGCGAAGGAGGAGACGTCCTCCAGTCGGCCGCCGATCTGCTGGCCGTAGAGGTCGACGGAGGCGCGGCCGTAGGTGATGACGTCGAGGTCCGCCCCGGCGGACGGTCGGTTCGCCGCGCTCATGGCGTCCTCCTCCCTGTCGGTGGACCTGTCCCCGTCGATGGCCCCGTCGCAGCGCGCCAGGCTCCGGCGAAGGGCCGTGCAAGCTCAGCGTCGCCGCGGCCCGACTGGACAATATGAAACGAGAATTCTATTCTTGTGTCAATTCAGAATGAATGTTCCGGCCGCGGTTCCGCGGGGGCGGAGCGGCCGGAGAGGCTGGAGCGGGCGATGACGGGCATAGCGTTGATCGGGGCGGGACGGATCGGCCGCATCCATGCGGCGAACGTGGCGGCCCATCCGGGGGCGGCGCTGGTGGCCGTCACCGACGCGGACGCCGCAGCGGCGGAGGGCCTCGCGACCGCCACCGGTGCCCGGGTGCTGCCCGCCGAGGCGGCCATCGCCGCGCCGGACGTCGCGGCGGTGATGATCTGCTCGCCGACCGACACCCACGCGGACCTCATCGAGGCGTGCGCCCGGGCCGGCAAGGCGGTGTTCTGCGAGAAGCCGGTTGACCTCGATTCGGGCCGCATCCGCCGCTGCCTCGAGGTCGTCCGTGCTGCGGGCATCCCGCTGATGATCGGCTTCAACCGCCGCTTCGACCCGAGCTTCGCGCGTCTCAAGCAGCGCCTCGAGGCCGGGGCGGCGGGTGCGGTGGAACTCGTCACCATCATCTCCAAGGACCCCGCGCCGCCGCCGGTCTCCTACATCGCCCGCTCCGGCGGCCTGTTCCGGGACATGATGATCCACGACCTCGATCTCGCTCGCCATCTCCTTGGCGAGGAGCCCGTGGAGGTCCACGCCGTCGGGGCGGCCCTCGTCGATCCGGCAATCGGCGAGGCGGGCGACGTCGACACCGCCGCGGTGATGCTGAAGACGGCGTCCGGCCGCATCGCCACGATCACCAACTCCCGCCGCGCCACCTACGGCTACGACCAGCGCATCGAGGTCCACGGCTCCGCCGGCCTCGTGCGCGCCGACAACCGCCGCGAGACGACGGTGGAGGAGGCGGACGGCACCGGCTTCCGCGTCGAGCCCGCGCTGCCGTTCTTCCTCGAGCGCTATGCCGAGGCCTACCGGCGCGAGCTCGCCCACTTCCTCGAGTGCCTCGCCGAGGGCCGCGCGCCGTCGCCCTCCGGCGAGGACGGGCTGCGGGCCCAGATCCTCGCCGACGCCGCGACCGAGGCCTGCCGCAGCGGCCGGCCCGTCCGCCTCTGAGCCGGCGGCCCGCCTCACGCTTCGGAAGGCGAGGCGGGCATGTCATCCCGCCCGCGGCGGAACGCGCTCGGGCTGAGACCGGTGTATCGCTTGAAGAAGCGCGACAGGTGCGTCGGGTCGGCGAAGCCGAGCTCGTAGGCGATCTCGGAGGCGGAGAGGTCGGTGAAGAGCAGCTGCCGCTTCGCCTCCGTCAGCACGCGCTGGCGCAAAAGGTGTCCGGCGGTGACGCCGGTGGCGCGCTTGCAGTGCTCGTTCAGCCGGTCGGCCGTCATGCCGAGCTTCTCGGCATAGTCGGCGAGCCGCCGGTTGGTGCGGAACCCGGCCTCGATAAGGGCGCGCAGCTCGCCGACCGTCGCGTCTGCCCGCCGCAGCGTCACCGGCGCGAAACGTGCGCCGCTGGCGCTCGCCCGCGACAGCTCCACCGCGAGGAGCACGAGGAGGGCCCGCTGGGCCGTCCGCATGCCCTCCCGCGACAGGGCCTCCTCCTCCGTCATCGCCTCGAGGAGGGCGACGAGGCGGTCGAACTCCGGCCCGGGCGTGAACTGCAGGAGCGGCCGCGACCAGAGCCGGGCGAGGCGGTCGGCGGGGCCGCCATAGTCGTCGGGCACGCCGGCGAGGACGTCCTCGGTGAAGTTCAGCACGTGGCCGACCGACTGCGGCGTGAAGCGGAAGCCGTGCACCATGCCGCTCGGCGTCAGCACCACCGCCGGCGCCGCGAACGCCACCGCCTCGCCCTCGACGATCGCCTCGCCGCCGCCCGAGACGACGGCCGTGACCTGGTGCAGGTGGCGATGGGCGTGCGGCTCGATCACCCAGCCGGCGCGCGGCGACCGCCGCGACAGAGGCTCGACGTGCACGAAGTCGAAGTCTTCGCTGCGGCCGCTTTCGCCATATAAGTGGAAGTGGGGGATGGTACGCAGGGAATGGCCGCCGTCGCTGCCGGTGGTTGAACGTGTGCCATCGCTGACCTCGGCCCGCCGATCCTCCGACCGGGGATCGGCTGGCCTCGCACGAAAGGAAAGTGATGTCCGCTCGGGAGGACAACGGTCAAGCGCCGCTGCTCGAGCTCGCTGCAGAGATCGCCACGGTGATCGGGGACGTCGGCGACTGGCGCCAGGTGGCCCCCGTGCTGGCGGCGCGGACGGCGGCGGCCCTGCGGGTTCATCGCGTCTTCCTGTTCCAGGTGCACGAGGTCCCCGGGCGGGGTCTCGGCCAGACGCTGCGCTTCGACTGGGCCGCGCCCGGCCTCGACCGCTTTTCCGGCGACAGCCGCCTGACCGACGAGGACCTCACCCACGGCGATGCGACGATGCTGCGGTGGGCGGAGATGCGCCGCCGCGGCGAGATGATCAGCGGGCTGACGCGCGACCTCGAAGGATACATGCGCTTCGAGCTCGATCGCCAGCAGGTGCGCGCCTTCCTCTCCGCCCCGCTGCTCGTCGCCGGGCAGTGGTGGGGCCACGTCGGCCTGGGGGACTGCGAGACCGAACGCGTGTGGCGGGCCGAGGAGGTCGGCTTCATGCGCCTCGTCGGCAGGCTGCTGTCGGCTGCCATCGAGCGGTCGATGATCGGCCTCGCCGCCAATGTCGCCGGCCGCGTCTCCATCCTCAACGCCGCCTTCGACGCCATCGTCACCGTCGACGAGGCCGACCATATCGTCGAGTTCAATCCCGCCGCCGAGGCGATGTTCGGCGTGGCGCGCGACGCTGTCCTGGGCAAACCGCTGGCGCTCACCTTCGTCATCGACACCGGCGACGGCACGACGCATCCGATCCGCCATCTGGCGGCTCAAGGTACCGATGCGGCACTCGCGCAGGAGGTGATGATGCGGCGGGCCGACGGTCGGCCCTTTCCGGTCGAGGTGTCGATCTCCGAGGTGACCGCCGCCGACCGCCGCTTCTTCACGGCGCACCTTCGGGACATGTCCGAGCAGCGCCGCACTGTCGAGGCGCTCGCTGCCAGCGAGGCGCAGTTCCGCGCCCTCGTCGAGGACCAGTCGGACCTCGTCACCCTGTGGGACGCCGAGTTCCGCGTCACCTTCGAGAACCGCGCCTTCCGCGAGCTCTTCGGCCTGTCGGTCGGCGACGACGGCCGGCGTCATGCCTCCGTGACGATACCCGACGACGTCTGGGACCGGCTGAAGCCCGCCCTCGAGGCGCTGACGCCCGACGCACCGATCTATCGCAGCGAGAACCGCAAGTACCCCCTCAACGGCGAGGAGCGTCTGTTCGCCTGGACGAACCGCGCCCTCTTCGACGAGGCCGGCCTCTGCACCGGATACCTCTCGGTCGGCCGGGACGTCACCGAGCAGCGGCGCCTCGAGCGCGAACTCGAGCGCCTCGCCTTCGTCGATGCGGCCACCGGGCTGCCGAACCGCAACGGTGTGCTGAAGCGCTTCGTCAGCTGGGAGACCTCTGACAGCGGCTTCGACACCTGCGTCACCGTCCGGCTCTGCGATTTCGTCGAGATCACCGCGTCCTTCGGACATGCGTTCACGGATCGTCTCATGGCGACGGTCGCGGCGCGCCTGCAGGGATCGATGGAGGGACGAGAGGCGCTTGCGCGGGTCGGAGAGCACTGGTTCGCGGTGTTTGCACGGCTGACCCAGGAGGGCGCGCTGCGCCTCGCCCAGACCCTCCGCGATGCCTTCCTGCATCCCTTCGAACTCGAGGGCCGGCGCGTGCCCCTCGGCGCCGCCTTCGGCATCGCGCGCCGCACCGGCGGGATCGAGCGCCTGCTCGAAGATGCCGAGATGGCGTGCCAGTCGGACCGGCCCGGGGCGATCAACCGCTACGATGCCGCCGTGCGCACCCGCCACCTCGAGCGCCTGGAGATCGAGGCGGACCTGCGCGAGGCGCTGGTGGCGCGGCCCTTCGAAATCTACGCCGCCTTCCAGCCGATCTTCGACATCGCCAGCAACGAACTCGTGGGCTTCGAGGCGCTGGCGCGCTGGAATCACCCCGAGAGGGGAAGTGTGCCGCCGTCCGTCTTCGTGCCGATCGCCGAGGCGACCGGCCTCATCCTGCCGCTCGGCGAGCGCATCCTGTCGCTGGCCGCCGCCGCCTCGGCGCGCTGGCTCGATCGCCGGGTGCGCGACGGCCGCAAGCCCGTCTATGTCTCGGTCAATCTCTCCGCTCATCAACTCGCCGACCCCGACCTCGCCGACCGGCTCGCGGCCGCCCTCGCGGCGCACCGGGTCGACTTCGGCACGCTCTCCTTCGAGATCACAGAGGGGACGCTGATGGCGAACTCCGACCAGGTGGTCGGTGTCCTGCGGCGCCTGAAGAAGCTCGGCGCCAGCCTCGCCATCGACGACTTCGGCACCGGCTACTCGAGCTTCGGCTACCTGCACCAGTTCCCGATCGACAGCCTGAAGATCGATCGCTCGTTCGTCTCGGGCATGACCCGTTCGCCGAACGACCGGGAGATCGTCCGCGCCATGATCGACCTCGGCCACGGCCTCGGGCTGACCGTGGTCGCCGAGGGCATCGAGGAGTGGGAGACGCGCGAGGCGTTGCTCGACCTTGGCTGCGACCAGGGCCAGGGCTACCTCCTCGGCCGCCCGTTGACGGTCGAGGAGGCCGACGGCCTGGTCGCGCTGTCCATGACGGCTGCGTGATTGGTGACTGCGCCGCACAACGGGCGTCTTGACGATGCCGGCCGGCTTCTCCATTCAGGGTCGCCGTCTTTCAGGCCGCGTCCGCGGTTGCCTCTGGAGCCTTGCGAAGGCCGCTTTCCTCGTCTCGCCCTCCGCAACCTTCTGTCCCCCCGTTCCCGCCGTGGCGGGACCCGCCGGAGAGGCGGCGCGATCCGTCAGGAAGGTCACGAGCATGCGCATACTGGTGACGGGTGGGGCCGGGTTCATCGGCTCGGCGGTGTGCCGGCACATCGTCGGCGACACCGGCCATTCGGTGGTCAATCTCGACAAGCTCACCTATGCCGCGAACCTCGGCTCGGTGGAGATGATCGCCGGTGACCCGCGCTACGCCTTCGTGCGCGCCGACATCTGCGACGCCCCGGCGATGGCGGAAGTGTTCCGCCAGCATGATCCGGACGCCGTCATCCACCTTGCCGCCGAGAGCCACGTCGACCGCTCGATCGACGGGCCATCGGCCTTCGTCGAGACGAACGTCCTCGGGACGGCGGTTCTGCTCGAGGCGGCGCGGCGCCACTTCGACACGCTCTCGGGCGAGCGGCGCCAGGGCTTCCGCTTCGTCCACGTCTCGACCGACGAGGTCTACGGCTCGCTCGGCCCGGACGGGCTCTTCACCGAGACGACCGCCTACGACCCGTCCTCGCCCTATTCGGCCTCGAAGGCGGCGTCCGACCACCTCGCCATCGCCTGGCACCGCACCTACGGGCTGCCGGTCATCGTCTCGAACTGCTCCAACAACTACGGCCCGCACCACTTCCCCGAGAAGCTGATCCCGCTGATGATCCTCAACGCCCTCGAGATGAAGGCGCTGCCGGTCTATGGCGACGGCTCGAACATCCGCGACTGGCTCTTCGTCGAGGACCACGCGCGGGCGCTCGTCACCATCCTCGAGCGGGGGCGGCCGGGCGAGAAGTACAATGTCGGTGGCCGCAACGAGCGGACGAACCTGCAGGTCGTCGAGCGCATCTGCGACATCCTCGACCGCGTCGCCCCGGCGGACCGCTCCCGCCGCGAACTCATCACCTTCGTGACCGACCGGCCCGGCCACGACCACCGCTACGCCATCGATGCCCGCAAGCTCGAGGGCGAACTCGGCTGGTCGGCGCGCGAGAGCTTCGAGAGCGGCATCGAGAAGACCGTTGCGTGGTATCTCGACAACCGCCGCTGGTGGGAGCCGATCCGCAGCGGCGCCTATCGCGGCGAGCGGCTCGGCCTCAAGACGAGTGCCTGACGCCCCAGGAGGGGCCGGCACAGGAAGAAGAGGGACGATGAAGGGTATCATCCTCGCCGGCGGGCACGGCACGCGGCTGCACCCGGTGACGCTCGCCGTCTCGAAGCAGCTGCTGCCCGTCTACGACAAGCCGATGATCTACTATCCGCTGTCGATCCTGATGCTGGCCGGCATCCGCGAGGTGCTGATCATCTCCACGCCCCAGGCGCTGCCGCTCTACAAGGCGGTGCTCGGCGACGGCTCCGACTGGGGCCTTGCCTTCACCTATGCCGAGCAGGACCAGCCCCGCGGGCTCGCCGAGGCCTTCCTGATCGGCGAGGACTTCATCGGCGACAGCCCCGTCGCGCTCGCCCTCGGCGACAACATCTTCTACGGCTCCGGCCTCACCGGCCTCGTTGAGGAGGCGGCGAAGCTGGAGAAGGGCGCGACGGTCTTCGCCTATCCGGTGGCCAACCCGCGCGCCTTCGGCGTCGTCGAGATGGCGCCGGACGGACGGGCGCTGTCGCTGGAGGAGAAGCCCGAGCACCCGAAGAGCAACCTCGCGGTGACCGGCCTCTACTTCTACGACGCCGACGTGGTCGAGATCGCCAAGGGTGTCACGCCGTCGCCGCGCGGCGAGGTGGAGATCACCTCGGTGAACGAGGCCTATCTCCGGCGCGGCGACCTTCGCGTGGTGCGCTTCCCGCGCGGCACGGCCTGGCTCGACACCGGCACCACCGACTCGCTGCTCGAGGCGTCGGAGTTCGTGAAGACGATCGAGCACCGCCAGGGCTTCAAGATTGCATGTCCGGAGGAGATCGCCTGGCGCAAGGGCTGGCTCTCGGCCGACGCCCTCGCGTCCCTCGCCGCTCGCTACAAGAACTCCTACGGCCAGTACCTCATCGAGCTTCTCAAGGATCCGGTTTCGCAAGCGCAAGGCCCCGAAGACCTCGGCTGAGGGGCCGCAGCGCCATTTGCTTCAGGAGTAGAGCATGAAGATTGCAGTGCTGGGGGCCGGTTACGTCGGCCTCGTGTCCGGTGCGTGCTTCGCCGATTTCGGCCACGAGGTGGTCTGCATTGACAAGGACCCGGAGCGCGTCGCCATGCTGATGGGCGGCCGCGTGCCGATCTTCGAGCCCGGACTCGACGACATGGTGGCGCGCAACCAGCGCGACGGGCGCCTGTCGTTCACCCTCGACGCGGCCCCGGCGATCGCCGAGGCGGACGTCGTCTTCATCGCCGTCGGCACGCCCTCGCGCCGCGGTGACGGTCGCGCCGATCTCACCTACGTCTTCTCCGCCGCCCAGGACATCGCCCGCGCCGTTACCGGCTTCACCGTTGTCGTGACGAAGTCGACGGTGCCGGTCGGCACCGGCGACGCGGTCCAGCGCATCATCCGCGACACCCGGCCGGACGCCGACGTCGCCGTCGTCTCGAACCCCGAATTCCTGCGCGAAGGCGCCGCCATCGAGGATTTCAAGCGGCCCGACCGCATCGTCATCGGCCTCGAGGACGAGCGCGCCCGCGAGCCGATGAGCGAGGTCTACCGGCCGCTCTTCGTCAACCAGGCGCCGGTGATGTTCACCGGCCGGCGCACCGCCGAGCTCATCAAGTACGCGGCGAACGCCTTCCTCGCGACGAAGATCACCTTCATCAACGAGATGGCCGACCTCTGCGAGGCGGTCGGCGCCAACGTCCAGGAGGTTGCGCGCGGCATCGGCCTCGACAACCGCATCGGCGGCAAGTTCCTGCACGCCGGCCCGGGCTTTGGCGGCTCCTGCTTCCCGAAGGACACCCGCGCCCTCGTCGAGACGGCGCGCGAGTCCGGCGCGCCCTCGCGCCTCGTCGAGGCGGTCGTCACCGTCAACGACCAGCGCAAGAAGCGCATGGCCGAGAAGGTTGTCCGGGCCTGCGGCGGCAGCGTCTCCGGCAAGACGGTCGCGATCCTCGGTCTCACCTTCAAGCCGAACACCGACGACATGCGCGAAAGCCCCGCGCTCGACGTCGTCCAGGAACTGCAGCAGGCCGGCGCCACCGTCCGCGCCCATGACCCGGAGGGCATGGAACAGGCGGCGAAGCTGATGCGCGACGTCATCTTCTGCGACAGCCCCTACCACTGCGCCGAGGGGGCCGACGCCGTCGTCCTCGTCACGGAGTGGGACACCTACCGCGCCCTCGACCTCGACCGCCTGAAGTCGATCGTCAACGTCCCCGTGCTCGTCGACCTGCGCAACGTCTACCGGCGTCCGGAAGTCGAGCGTCACGGCTTCACCTACGCCGACGTCGGCCGCGGCGCCTGATCCGGCCGGCGGCGGCTCGAAGGGGCCGCCGCCCGCCGCGCGGAGGACCGATGACCACCGTCCTCGCCTCGCTCTGCAACCTGAAGCGCAGCGGCGTCCGCTTCCCGCTGATCGTCGGCAGCCTCGCCCGCCGGCGCTTCGGCCTCGTCGACGGCGCCGCGTGGATCGCACCGCTGGACACCGGCGTCACCGGCCTCCTCGCCACGGCGGACGCGATCTATGTCGCCATCCAGCGGAGCGGCGGCGACAGCGGCCGCATCGTCGTCCTCGCTCCCGATCTGTCGCTGAGCGCCGTTATCGCCGACGATCGCTTCCGCGACCTCCATTCGATCAAGCGGCTCGGGGACGAGATCGCCGTCGTCTCGACCGGCAATTCCCGGATCTTCGTCTTCTCGCCTGACGATCTCGTCGTGCGCGAGCTGTGGGCCTACGAGCATGGCGACGGCCGCCTGCACCTCAACGACGTCGGGCTCCACGACGGCCGCATCCACGTGCTGTCGCACGTCCATCCGAACCATGACGGTGAGGGCCGGGCCGGGGCGGTCTGGGACCTCGAGAGCCGCGACGTGCTGATCGGCGGCCTCAAGCATCCGCATTCGCTCGTCGACACCGGCGGAAAGCTGCACTGCCTGAGCTCCGCCACCGGCCAGCTCGTCTCCCGCGACTGGGCGAGCGGGGCGACCGCGAAGGCAAGGCTCGGGGGCTACCTCCGGGGTCTCGCCGCCACGGGGGCCGGGTTCGTCGTCGGCCAGTCGGCGATCCGCTTCTATTCGCGCAAGCGCGGCCCGGCGGTGAACCCGACCGACCTTGCCGCCGTCGTCGGCAACCCGAAGTTCATGTCCTTCCTAGGCGAGGTCGAGGGCCGCAAGCTCGGACGGCGCCACAACCTCACGCACCTCGGCCTCGAGATCTACGACGTCGTCACCGCCGACATCGACTACGACGCCCTGGTCGAGCGCCACTCGGCGCAGCTGCGGGCCCAGACGCTTTACCAGCGCATCGCCGAACTCGAGATGCTCCTCGACGGACTGGACGCCGGCGCGCGGCCGATGGTCGATGATGACGCCGACCCGGAGGACGAAGCGGACGAGGACGATCCCGGCGCCGTTGGCGAGGACACGCCCGGCTAGGGCGTCATCACGTCGAAGGCCCGGCCGTCTGCCGTGTAGGCGACCCAGCCGCCGTCCATGCCGTTCGCGGCCTCGACGCGGATTTCCAGCGTCACCTTGCCGTCGGGGGAGGGCACCATGAAGTCGCCCATCGGCGTCTTCAGCTGACCGACCGAGAATGTGTAGCGCGACACCGGCATCTCGGCGGGGGTGGTCTTCAGCCGCTTGTAGGTCTCCTCCGTCAGCCGCTGCAGGGTCGCCGCGTCGAAGAAGGCAAGGTCGGCGATGCGGAACGCATGGTCGCCGTTCGTCTCCGCATCCCACGGCATCGGCGTGCCGAAGCGGGTCATGTCCTCGGCGTCCATGATGAAGTTGGCGTTCGTGCCCGGGCTGCGCGGGTCCTCCGCCAGCACCTGGGCCTGGTCGTTCTGGAACATCAGCTGCGAGATGCGCGTCGCCGCTCCGAGTTCGGTCTCGAGCCGGACGAGCGTCGCGACGACCGTTTCCGGCGCCATCCAGTCGAGCTTCGGTCGCCGGCTCGGCGGCAGCGTCACGGCGACGACGGTGGCGTCCGTGCCGAGGACCACGGAGCCGCTCTCGCCGCCGGGATCGTTGAAATTGATCGTCCAGCGCAGCGGCGGCGCCCCGGCCGCATCCATGTCGCGCCTCAGCATCATGTAGACGAGCCGGGCACCGTCGTTGCCCCAAGCCTTGCGCGCCGCGTCCCGCACGGCGCCGAGCCCGTCGAGCTCGACCTCGCCGACGACGAAGGACGCTTCGTCCGGCGTGCCGGGGAACAGCGGCATGCCGATGCCCATGGTGCGCACGCCGGACAGGTCCCAGGTGTAGCCCATCGTCTGCTGCGCCGCCGTCGGGTGGTCCGCGTCGATGCTGAGAAACTGGTCGTACACGGTGAGGCTGCGGATGCGCCGGGTCGGGCCGAGCACGGCCGTGAGGTCTGCGATCGCCTCGTCCTTCGGCCAGCTCTCGGTGGCGATCAGGTCCAGGGTCCGCGCCCGCTCGGTGCCGGAGAGATCGGCGCCGATGATGCGGCCGGCCTCGTCGGCGAACACCGACGCGCTCTCCCGTCCCGTGCTGACGCTGATCGTCCAGCGCACCGGCCCGAAGCTCGGGGTCGGCAGGATCGACACCCGCCGCGCGATCGTGATCGACGACACCGTGGCCGGGTCCTGCAGCGCCGCCCGCTCGATCGCCGCCGCGACGAGGGCCGGCACGCGCGCAAGGTCGTCCGGCGTGAGCAGAAAGAAGCCCTTCTCCACGTCGCGGAGGTAGCCGGGCGGCGTCACCGGCACCGGACCCCGCGTCGGCTCGAAGGTGAGGCCGAGGCGGCGGATGCGGCGGATGCTCCACGCGTCCACGTCGGTCGGCCGCTTCGCGCCGGACACCTCGAGGCTGATCTCCTGCGCCTCGATGCGCATCGTGAAGACGGCGGGACGCCGGCCGATCTCCTCGAAGAGGACCTCGAGGGCCTGCGCCGCATCACCGGGTGTCGTCAGATAGGAGTCGGCTGCTGCGGCCGGCGCCGTGCCGGTAGGGAGGCCGGCGAGGACGGCGAGGGCGACGATCCAGCCGATCGGAAAGAAGCGCATGGCCGCACTCCTGACGGGCCCGGTGCCCGCCCGAGCGAGTGCGGGGCGGTTCGGGCGGACGGCAGAGGCGCTCCTCTCATAGCCGAGCCGGCGGCCGCGGGGCAGCCGCCGGACGATCACGCTTCGCTGATGGCGCCGGGCGGCGGCCTCCGTTCGCCACCGCCCGGGCGCGCCGGCTCAGTTCGGGGCCTTCTCGTCGACGCCCTGGATGTACCAGTTCATGCCGAGGATCTCCGGATCGGGCAGCACCTCGCCCTCCTTCACGGCGAGCGTGCCGTCCTGCTTGGTGATGGGGCCGGTGAAGACCTTGTAGGTGCCGTCGTGGATGGCCTTCTCGGTCTCCATCGCAAGCGCCTTCACGTCGTCGGGCATGTTGGTGTAGGGCGCCATCTTGAGGATGCCGGTGTCGAGGCCGCCCCAGACGTCGGTCGATTCCCAGGTGCCATTCAGCACGGCGTTGACGCGGTCGATGTAGTAGCCCGACCAGTCGTTGACGATCGCCGTCAGCTGGGTGTTCGGCCCGAACTTGATCATGTCGGAGTCCTGGCCGAAGGCGAGCGCGCCGCGCTCGGCCGCCACCTGCATCGCCGCCGGGCTGTCGGTGTGCTGGGCGATGATGTCGGCGCCCTGGTCGAGCAGCGTCTTCGCCGCGTCGCCCTCCTTGCCGGGGTCGAACCATGAGTTCACCCAGACGATCTTCACCTTCATGTCCGGCCGCTCCGACTGGGCGCCGAGCATGAAGGCGTTGATGCCGGAGACGACCTCCGGAATCGGGAACGAGCCGATGTAGCCGACGACGCCGGTCTTCGACATCTTCGCGGCGATCTTCCCGGAGATGTAGCGGCCCTGGTAGAAGCGGCCGGCATAGGTCGCAAGGTTCGGCAGCCGCTTGTAGCCGGTGGCGTGCTCGAACTTCACCTCCGGATTGCGCTGCGCCACCTTCACCGTCGCCTCCATGAAGCCGAAGGAGGTGGTGAAGATCAGCTGGTGGCCGGAGCGGACGAGGCCCTCGATGACGCGCTCCGCGTCCGGGCCCTCCGGCACGTTCTCGACGTAGGTGGATTCCACCTTGTCGCCGAGCGCTTCCTGCATGGCGCGGCGGCCGACCTCGTGCTGGTAGGTCCAGCCGAAGTCGCCGACCGGGCCGACATAGACGAAGCCGACCTTCAGCTTTTCCTGCGCCACGGCCGGGGCGGCGACGAGGGCCGCGAGGCCGAGCGCCGCGATCGCGCCCTTGAAGAATGCTCGCATCAGGGTCTCCTTGGTCTTGAGGCGGCCGTGCTGGCCGCCCGGGATGGGACAGGCGGACTTCCGCGCCGCCTCAGCGGTCGGGCACGAAGGGGACGCCGAGACACGCCGGCGCCCGGTCGCGGGCGCGTGTGCCGGCGATCGCGACGAGCACGAGGATCGTCGCGAGATAGGGCAGGGACGACATCAGCTGCGAGGGCAGCCCGATGCCGGCCCCCTGCGCGTAGAGTTGCAGGATCGAGACGCTGCCGAAGAGGTAGGCGCCGACCATCAGCCGCCACGGCAGCCAGGAGGAGAACACGACGATCGCAAGGGCGATCCAGCCGCGCCCCGCCGTCATCCCCTTCACCCAGAAGGGCGTGTAGGCGAGCGACAGGTAGGCGCCGGCGAGCCCCGAGCAGGCGCCGCCGAACAGCACCGCCGCGAGCCGCACCTTCAGCACCTTGCTGCCGAGCGCGTGGGCCGAGACGTGGTTGTCGCCGACGGCCCTCAGCGTCAGCCCGGCGCGGGTGTGGAAAAGGAACCACCACACCCCCGCGACGAGGGCGAAGGAGGCGTAGACGAAGGCGTCCTGCCCGAACAGGATCGGGCCGATGAAGGGGATCTCGGTCAGCCCGGGGATCTCCAGCTTCGGCATCGGGTGCCGCCGCGCGCCGACGAAATCGGCGCCGACGAGGCCCGAAAGGCCGAGCCCGAGGATCGTCAGGGCGAGGCCGCAGGCCACCTGGTTGGCGGCGAAGCCGAGCGTCATCAGGGCGAAGAGGGCGGCGAGCGCCATGCCCGCCGCGAGGCCGCCGACGATGCCGAGCGCCGTCGAGTCCGTCGAGATGGCGACGGCGAAGGCGCACGCCGCGCCCATCGCCATCATGCCCTCGACGCCGAGGTTGAGGACGCCGGACCGCTCCGTCACGAGTTCGCCGATCGCCGCGAGGAGGAGCGGCGTCGCGGCCGTGATGATGGTGAGGATCGCGGGCTCGAGGAGGTTCATCGCGCCGCCTCCGAGGAGCCCGCCACCGTCCGCGGTCCCGAGGCGATGAGGCGGATGCGGTTGGCGATCAGCGTGTCGCAGGCGAGCACGTAGAAGAGCAGCACCCCCTGGAGGACGCTCGTGAAGTCGAGCGGCACCTGCAGCAGGATCTGCGCCTGCTCGCCGCCGAGCGTCGAGATCGCCAGCACGAAGCCGGCGACGAGGATGCCGAGCGGGTTCAACCGCCCGAGGAAGGCGACGATGATGGCGATGAAGCCGTAGCCGGGCGACACCGACGGCAACAGCTGGCCGATCGGCCCGGCCACCTCGATGATGCCGGCAAGCCCCGCAAGCCCGCCGGAGACGGCGAACACGAAGAGCGTCAGCGGCCCTTCCTTGAAGCCGCCGAAGCGGCCGGCGCGCGGCGCCATGCCGACGACGCGGATCTCGAAGCCCTTCAGCGACCGGGCCATCATCACCGCCGCCACCACCACGACCACCAGCATGATGATGACGCCGACGTGCAGGCGGCCGGCGATCAGCGGCATCGTCGCCGCCGGGGCGAAGGTGACCGACTGCGGGAAGTTGAAGCCCATTGGGTCGCGCCACGGCCCGCGCACCAACCAGTCGAGCCCGAGCTGGGCGACGTAGACCAGCATCAGGCTGGTCAGGATCTCGTTCGCCCCGAAGCGGACCTTGAGCACTGCCGGGATCAGCCCGTAGAGCGCCCCGCCGAGGACGCCGGCGGCGAGCATCGCCGGCAGCACCCAGGGCTCGCCGGTGTCCTGGAAGGTGAGCGCCACCCAGCCGCCGAGGATGGCGCCGGCGACGTACTGGCCCTCCGCCCCGATGTTCCAGGTGTTGGAGACGAAGCAGATCGACAGCCCTACGGCGATGAGGACGAGGGGCGAGGCCTTCACCGCCAGCTCCTGCAGCCCCCAGGCGGAGGTCAGCGGCTCGACGAAGTAGACGTAGAGGCCGCGCGCCGGGTCGACGCCGATGGCGGCGAGCATGACGGCGGCCGTCGCCACCGTCAGGGCGACGGCGATGACCGGCGACCACAGGAGCATCGCCCGCGACTGTTCCGGGCGGCGCTGCAGCTCAAGCCGCATGACCGGCCTCCGAGGCTTCCGGGTGGGCGCCGCCCATCAGGAGGCCGATCTGCTCGAGGGTGATCGAGTCGGCCGGATAGGCCGCCGACAGCCGGCCGTGGTGGATCACCGCGATGCCGTCGGCGATCTCGAAGATCTCGTCGAGGTCCTGGGAGATGACGAGTACCGCGCTGCCCCGGCCGGCGAGGTCGACGAGCGCCTGGCGGATCGTCACCGCCGCCCCCGCGTCGACGCCCCAGGTCGGCTGGTCGACGACGAGCACGCCCGGTCCCGCGAGCACCTCCCGCCCGACCACGAACTTCTGCAGGTTGCCGCCCGACAGGCTCGCCGCCTCCGGGTCGTCGCTGCCCTTGCGCACGTCGAAGGCCTCGACGATCCGCCGGGCGAGCGCCTTCGCCGGCGCCGGCGTCAGCAAGCCGAGGCGGGTGAGGGCGGCGGTTGCGTGGCGCGTCAGCACGACGTTCGCCGACAGCGGCAGGCGCGGCACCGCCGCGTGCCCGAGCCGTTCCTCCGGCACGAAGGCGGCCCCGCGCCGCCGCCGCGCCGACACGCCCTCGTGGCCGACGGGGGTGCCGTCGATGAGGACCGTCTCCGGTGCCCCCGTCCGCTCGCCGGACAGCGCCTCGAAGAGCTCCGACTGGCCGTTGCCGGCGACCCCGGCGATGGCGACAATCTCGCCCGCCCGCACCATCAGGCGCACGTCCTTGAGGGCCGTCCCGAAGGCCGTCGCCGGCGGCAGCGACAGGCCGCGCACCTCGAGTCGCGGCGGCCCGTCCGGCACCGCCGGCCGGTGCGCCACCGAACCGACTGCGCCGCCCACCATCATCCGGGCGAGGCTGCCGGCCGTCTCGTGCGCCGGGTCGACGCTGCCGACGAGCTTGCCGTGGCGCAGCACGGTCGCCCGGTCGCAGAGCGCGCGCACCTCCTCGAGGCGGTGGCTGATGTAGAGGATGGCGCGACCCTCCTCGCGCAGGTGCCGCAGCGTCGCGAACAGCTGGTCCGCCTCCTGCGGCGTCAGCACCGAGGTCGGCTCGTCCATGATGAGGAGCTTCGGGTCCTGCAGCAGCGCCCGCACGATCTCGATGCGCTGGCGCTCGCCCACCGACAGGTCGCGCACCACCCGCGTCGGGTCGAGCGCGAGGCCGAGCTTCACCGACAGCGCCCGCGCCGCGCCGGCGACCTCCGCAACCGACATCGACCGCGGCATGGCGAGGGCGATGTTCTCGGCCACCGTCAGGGCCTCGAACAGCGAGAAGTGCTGGAACACCATCCCGATGCCGAGGGCGCGCGCCGCCGCCGGACTGCCGATCGTCACGAGTCGCCCCAGGAACCGGATCTCGCCCTCGTTCGGCTGCAGTGCGCCATAGAGGATCTTCACCAGCGTCGACTTGCCGGCGCCGTTCTCGCCGAGCAGGGCGTGGATTTCGCCCTGGGCGATCGAAAGGTCGACGTGGTCGTTGGCGACGAGCGTCCCGAAGCGCTTGACGATCCCGCGCGCCTCGAGGACGGGCGGCCGCGCGTCCGATCGTTCGTCAGCGCCCGCCGCCGCCATGCCGCCTCACCCCTTGGTTCGCCCCGCCGCCGATCCTAGTGCAGCCAAATCGGGCACGCCAACGCCCTGTGCAAACGAGCGGTGGATGGCCGGCCGCTCAGGCCGTGCCCGCCGCGACGAAGCAGGCGACGTCCCGTCCGGCCACCCGCTCGACCGGCGGGCGTTCCGCCCGGCAGCGCGCCACCACCGCCGGACAGCGCGGGTTGAGGGCGCAGCCGCGCGGCGGGTTGAAGGGGGAAGGGAGCTCGCCCTGCAGGACGATCCGTTCCTTGCGCCGCTCCGGGTCGGCGAACGGCGTCGCCGAGAGGAGCGCCTGGGTGTAGGGGTGGCGCGGATCCTCGAAGATCGCCTCGCGCGGGCCCTGCTCGATCGCCCGGCCGAGGTACATCACCATCACCTCGTCGGCGATGTGGCGCACCACGGTCAAGTCGTGGCTGACGAAGAGGTAAGCGAGGCCGAGGCTCTCCTGCAGCTCGGCGAGGAGGTTCAGCACCTGCGCCCTCACCGACACGTCTAGGGCCGAGACCGGCTCGTCGAGCACCAGCACCTTCGGCTTCAGCACGAGGGCGCGGGCAATGGCGATGCGCTGGCGCTGGCCGCCGGAGAACATGTGCGGGTAGCGGTCGGCGTGTTCCGGCCTGAGGCCGACGCGGGCGAGGAGGTCGCGCACGATCGCCTGCCGCTCGTCGTGGCGCATGTCGGTGTTGATGACGAGCGGCTCGGCGATCTGGGTGGCGATCGTCTGGCGCGGGTTGAGCGAGCCGTAGGGGTTCTGGAAGACGATCTGCACCTCGCGCCGGAGCCGCGCCCGCTCGGCCGTGGTCGCCGCCATCATGTCGACGCCGTCGATGACGAGGCGACCGGCCGACGGCGGCTCGATCGAGGTGACGACACGGGCGAGGGTCGACTTGCCCGATCCCGATTCGCCCACCACGGCCAGCGTCTTGCCTGGCGCGAGGCGGAAGGAGACGCCAGCGAGGGCATGCACCAACGCGTCGCCGCGAAAGGCGCCACGCGCCACCTTGTAGGTGCGGGCGAGGTCGTCGGCGGCGACCAGCGCCTCCGGTGCGGCCGACGGGCGCTGGCTCGGCAGGGCGCTCATGCCGTCACCTCCGGGATGCGCGACAGCGGCGTCGGCCGCCCGTCGACGAGGGGATAGTGGCAGCGCGCGTAGCCGAGTTCGGCCGGCGCGGGCACCGGCGCGACCGTGCGGCAGTGGTCGGTGGCGAAGGCGCAGCGCGGCGAGAACAGGCAGCCGCGCGGGCGGTCGAAGGCGCCCGGCACGACGCCGGCGATCGCCGGCAGCCGCCGCTCCGTCGCCCGCTCCGGCAGCGCCGCCAGCATCGCCGCCGTGTAGGGATGGCGCGGCGTACGGAAGAGCCCGAGGGTGTCCTGCAGCTCCACCTGCTGGCCGGCATACTGGACGGCGACGCGGTCCGCGGTCTCGGCGACGACGCCCATGTCGTGGGTGATGAGCACGAGCCCCATCTCCGTCTCGCGCTGGATGCGCAGGAGGAGGTCGAGGATCTGCGCCTGGATCGTCACGTCGAGTGCCGTCGTCGGCTCGTCCGCGATCAGCAGCTTCGGCCCCGCGGCGAGCGCCATGGCGATCATCACGCGCTGGCTCATGCCGCCCGACAGCTGGTGCGGGAAGGCGGAGAGGCGCCGCTTCGGCTCGGGGATGCCGACGAGCTCGAGCAGTTCCACCGCCCGCGCCTGGCGTGCCGCCCGTCCGAGCCCGAGGTGCACCTTCAGCACTTCCCCGATCTGGAAGCCCACCGTGAAGCACGGGTTGAGGCTCGACATCGGCTCCTGGAAGATCATCGCCATCTCGTGGCCGACGAGCCGGCGCCGCGCCCGCGGGCTCAGCTGCCGCAGGTCCTGGCCGTTGAACTCGAGCCGGTCGGCCGTCACCGTCGCGGTCGTGGGCAGCAGCCCCATCACGGCGAGCATCGCGACCGATTTGCCCGAGCCGGATTCGCCGACGATCGATACTACCTCGCCGCTGTCGACGGCGAGCGACACCCCGTCGACGGCGCGGAACGGCCCGGCGCGGGTGGCGAAGGAGACGGTGAGGTTGCGGATGTCGAGGAGGGGCATGGCCTTCAGGCCTCCCCGGTCACGGTTGCGCGGAATGCCGCCGGAGCGACGCTTGCCCACGAGGCTTGGTCGCTTCTCGCCTTCCGACTATATATGCGGTGCGGTCGCCGTCGCGCGATCGGATGTGTCATGGGAGCGTTCAATGCCGGTTCGCGGGCCCATCCGGCCCATCATCTGAGACGAGTTCATCGCTCGTGGAAGCCCGCTCGCGCGGCAGGCCGAGGTCGAATTGCTCGAGGTCGAGCCCGTGCCTGCGCGCGTAGCCGCGAAGGGACGCCACCGCCGCCTCGCCGGCGAGCTTCTGTGACAGGGTGAGCCCCAGCAACTCGCGGACGAACTTCCGGCGCGCCTCTTTGGGCTGCTGCCGGAACAGCGGGTCGCGCAGGTCCCGCGTCATCAGGTCCGACTGCTTCGCCATCTTGTAGTAGAGCACCACGTCGTGGATGACCTCGATCGGCAGGATCGTCAGGTCGCCTCGGATGCTGGCGAAGACGAAGTTGGTGTCGTCGGGCGTGGCGAACGGGTCCTCGTTTTCGAGCGCATAGCGCTGTTCGGGCTCGGCCACCTGCAGGCTCGCCGCTCCGATGCCTGCTACGATCTCGGCGTGTATCGCCGTGACGATGTCCATGACGCGCTGCTCCCGGGCGGCGATTTCCGCCTGGCGCTGTGCCTCCTGTTCCAGCCGCTCGCGCCGCCGGTCCGTCCGCGTCGACAAGTACCACGTCATCACCGCTGCAACGGCGCCGAGCAGTGCGGCGAGAATCGTCCCGAGCGCCTCGATCAGCGACGTCTGGATCGCCTCGCTCACCTCACCCCCGCTTCAGCTTCGGGTCGAGGGCGTCCCTCAGCCCGTCGCCGACGAGGTTGATCGCAAGCACCGTGAGCAGGATCGCGAGGCCCGGGAAGGTCACCACCCACCAGGCGCGCAGGATGAACTCGCGTGCCTCGGCGAGCATCGTCCCCCATTCCGGCGTCGGCGGCTGCGCGCCCATCCCGAGGAAGCCGAGCGCCGCCGCCTCGAGGATGGCGTTCGAGAACGACAGCGTCGTCTGCACGATCAGCGGCGCGAGGCAGTTCGGCAGCACCGTCTTCACCATCAGCCGGATCGGCCCGGCGCCGGCAGTGCGCACGGCCACCACGTAGTCCTTGTCGCGCTCGGTCATCACCGCCGCCCGCGTCAGGCGGACGAAGTGCGGCAGGAGCACGAGGGTGATGGCGATCATCGCGTTCATCAGCCCGGGGCCGAGGATCGCGACGAGCACGAGCGCCAGCAGCAGGCCGGGAAAGGCGAGCACCACGTCCATGACGCGCATGACGACGGTGTCGAGCCAGCCGCCGAGGTAGCCCGACAGCGTGCCGAGGACGAGGCCAAAGATGAGCGCCAGCGTCACCACGAAGAGGCCGATGAACAGCGAGTAGCGCGCGCCGTAGATGAGCCGCGAGAGGATGTCGCGGCCGACGGCGTCTGTCCCGAGGAGATAGGAGAGGGAGCCGTCTGCCTCCCAGAACGGCGGCAGCAGCAGCGCGTCGCGGTTCTGCACGTCGGGCGCATGCGGGGCGACAAGCGGCGCGAAGACCGCCACCAGCACCAACACCACCATGAACACGAGGCCGGCGACGGCGCCCTTGTTCTCCGAGAAGGAGGCCCAGAAGGCGCCGAGCATCTCGAGGCGCGGGTTCTCCCGCGCCGCACCGCCGGCCGCCGGATCGGTCACCGCCATCGCTTCACCTCCGGTGGCGGATGCGCGGATTGACGAGCCCGTAGGCGACGTCGACCGCGAGATTGACGAGCATGACGATGCCGGCGATCAGCAGGAGCCCGCCCTGCACGACCTGGTAGTCGCGGCGGAAGATCGAATCGACCAGCCACTTGCCCACCCCGGGCCAGGAGAAGATCGTCTCCGTCAGGATGGCGCCGGCGAGCAGCAGCCCCGCCTGCAGGCCGATCGTGGTGATCACCGGGATCAGCGCGTTGCGCAGCGCGTGCAGCCCGACGACGCGGGACGGGGCGAGCCCCTTCGCCCGCGCGGTGCGCACATAGTCCTCGCCGAGCACCTCAAGCATCGCCGAGCGCGTCTGCCGCGCGATCACCGCGAGCGGGATCGTGCCGAGCACGATCGCCGGCAGGATGAGATGCGAGACCGCCGAGGCGAACGCGCCCTTCTCGCCGGACAGGAGGCTATCGATCAGCATGAAGCCGGTCGGCGTCGGGAAGTAGTAGAGCAGCGAGATCCGCCCCGACACCGGCGTCCAGCCGAGCCAGCCGGAAAACACGATGATCAGGAGAAGCCCCCACCAGAAGATCGGCATCGAGTAGCCGACGAGAGCCGTCGACATCACGGTGTGGTCGAACACCGAGCCGCGCCGCACCGCTGCTATGACGCCGGCGGGCAGGCCGAGCACCACGGCGAAGATCATCGCCGTGAGGGTGAGTTCGAGCGTCGCCGGGAAGAGGGCGGCGAACTCGGACAGCACCGGCTTCTTGGTGACGATCGAATCCCCGAGATCGCCGTGCAGGATGCCCGTGAGGTACTCGAGATATTGCTGCCACAGCGGCCGGTCGAAGCCGAACTGGGCCATGAGTTCGGCATAGCGCTCGGGCGACAGGCCGCGCTCGCCGGCGAGCAGCAGCACGGGGTCGCCCGGCAGGAGCCGGATGAACAGGAACGCGACGATCGTCACACCGATGAAGGTCGGGATGAGGACGCCGATCCGCCTGGCGAGGAAGGCGAGCATTCGGGACCGATCCGGCGCCGCGGCGGAGGCCGCCGCGGCGCCGATGCCTGGAGTTCGTCCTTACTCGGTGATGTCGACACCGTCGAAACGGTGCGAGCCGAGCGGGTCCATCTTGTAGCCGGTGACGGTCTTCGCCATCGGCATCGTCACCAGGGAATGGGCGATGGTCGCCCACGGCGCCTGGTCCTTGAAGCGGATCTGGGCCTGCTCGTAGAGCTTCGCCCGCTCCTCCTGGGTCGGCAGCGACTTCGCCTTCTGGACGAGGTCGTTGAACTCCTGGTCGCACCACTGGGCGCGGTTGGCACCGCCGACGGCGTCACAGCCGAGCAGCACGGCGAGGAAGTTGTCCGGGTCGCCGTTGTCGCCGGTCCAGCCGAGCAGCACCGCGCCGTCGCGGTCCTTCTCCGACGACCGCTTCAGGTACTCGCCCCACTCGAAGGAGACGATCTCCACCTCGACGCCGATCTTCTTGAAGTCCTCCTGGATGAGCTCGGCCATGCGGCGGGCGTTCGGGTTGTAGGGACGCGCCACCGGCATCGCCCACACCTTCATCTTGAGACCCGCGGCGCCGGCCTCCTCGAGCATCTTCTTGGCCGCCTCGGGGTCGTAGGGATCGTCCTCGACGGCGTTGTTGTAGGACCACATGGTCGGCGGGATCGGGTTCTTCGCCGGTGCGCCGGTGCCCTGGAAGACGGCCTCGATGATGGCGTCCTTGTTGATCGCCATGTTGAGGGCCTTGCGGACCTTCGGGTTGTCGAAGGGCGCAACCATCGTGTTGTAGGCGAGGTAGCCGACGTTGAGGCCCTCCTGCTGCATAACCTGCAGGTTCGCCTCGTCCTTCAGCGCGGCGATGTCGGCCGGGTTCGGATAGGCCATCACGTGGCACTCGCCCGCCTTCAGCTTCTGCAGGCGCACCGAGGCGTCCGGCGTGATGGCGAAGACGAGCTGGTCGATCGGCTGCTTGCCGCCGAAATAGTCCGCGAACGCCTCGTAGCGGATGACCGCGTCCTTCTGGTAGGCGACGAAGCGGAACGGACCGGTGCCGATCGGCTCGTTGTCGATGACCTCCGGCGTGCCGGCCTTCATCATCTGGTCGGCATACTCGGCCGAGAAGATCGAGGCGAAGTCCATCGCCAGGTTCGCGATCATCGGCGCTTCCGGCCGCGTCAGCGTGAATTTCACCGTATAGTCGTCGACCTTCTCGATGTTCTTGATCAGGTCCGGCATCGACATGCCGTCGAAGTACTCGTAGGTCGGCGACGATACCTTGTACCAGGGGTCGTCCTTTTTCAGCTGCCGGTTGAACGAGAACAGCACGTCATCGGCGTTGAAGTCGCGCGACGGGGTGAACTTGTCGTTGGCGTGGAACTTCACGCCCTGGCGCAGCTTGAAGACGTACTCGAGGCCGTCGTCGGAGACCTCCCACGATTCGGCGAGGCCCGGCACGACGTTGGTGGTGCCGCGCTCGAACTCAACGAGGCGGTTGTAGATCGGCTTCGCCGAGGCGTCGAAGGTGGTGCCGGCGGTGTAGAAGGACGGGTTGAAGCCCTCGGGGCTTCCTTCCGAGCAATAGACGAGCGTCTTCGCCTCGGCCGCGGAGAAGGCGAGGCAGGTGGTGAGCGCGAGCGCGGAAGCGAGTGTGCGCAGCAGCATGATTTTTTCCCTCTTGGCGGTTCTTTCCGGAACGGTTTCGCGCCTTGCGGCGCCGCGGCGACGGCCGGACCGTCTCGTTGGACCTCCTGGTAAAAAATCACGTCGCGGCGCGCACGCCAAGGGGGCGCACGGCGAAGCCGCCGTTAGCCTTTCGTTGCGATCCAGGGATGCAGGGGTCGGCTGCCTCAGCCGGGAGGCAGCCGGTCCGCCAGTTGCGGCAGGGCGAAGGGCACGTCCGCCGGCGGTACCACGTTCGGCGGAAGCGCCACCCGGAACACCTCGGCGAGCAGCCGTTCCGTCACCACGCTCGCCGGTGCCCCGTCGGCGGCGAGCCGGCCGTCGTGGACGACGAGGAACCGGTCGGCGTAGCGCGCGGCGAGGTTGAGGTCGTGCAGCACGACGATCGCCGTGCCGCCGGCGCGCGCGTGGTCGCGGGCGGCGTCGAGCACGGCAAGTTGATGGGCGAGGTCCTGGGCGGCGGTCGGCTCGTCGAGCATCAGCACGCCGGGCCCGCGGCCGATCGCCCCCACCCAGAGCTGGGCAAGCACCCGGGCAAGGTGGGCGCGCTGGCGCTCGCCGCCCGACAGGGCATCGTGCAGCCGGTCGCCGCGGTCGGCGAGGTCGACGGCGGCGAGCGCCCGCTCGACGATGGCCGCCGCCTCGCCCCGGGCGAGGGCGAGGCCGGGGATCGCCACCCCAAGCGCCGCGATCTCGCGCACCGTGAAGGGGAAGGCGAGGGCGGAGGCCTGCGGCAGCACCGCCCGCCTGAGCGCCAGCGCCGCCGGCTTCAGGGCGGCGAGCGGCTCGCCGCCGATCGTCACCCGCCCGGCGTCCGGCCGCATCTCGCCGGAGAGCAGCTTGAGGAGCGTCGACTTGCCGGCGCCGTTCGGCCCGATCAGCACGGCGAGTTCGCCGGCGCGGAAGGCGACGTCGACGCCGTCCACCAGCTTGCGGCCGCCGCGGATCACCGTCAGGCCCTCGCCGGCGAGCATCACCGTGGCCCGTCCCGCCACCGAGGTCGTGGCCGTGGTCATGCGGATCGCGCTCATCCGATCCCCCGGCGCCGGCGCAGCAGCAGCCACAGGAAGAACGGCGCGCCGATCGCCGCCGTGACGATGCCGAGCGGCAGTTCCGCCGGCGCCACGATCACCCGCGCCACGGCGTCGGCGAGGAGCGTCAGGGCGGCGCCGAGGAGGGCGGAGGCAGGCAGCACGAAGCGGTGGTCCGGCCCCGTCACCAGCCGGACGAGATGCGGCACCACGATGCCAACGAAGCCGATGACGCCGGCGACCGCCACGGCCGCCGACACGGCGCTCGCCACGGCCAGCATCGACAGCCGCTTCGCCGTCTCCACCGGCACGCCGAGATGGTGCGCCTCCGCCTCGCCGAGGAGGAGCGCGTTCAGGGCCCGCGCCACGAACGGCAGCACCACCGCCGCGAAGAGCACGAACGGCGCCGCCGCGGCGATCTTCGCCCAGGAGGCGCCGCCGAGGCTGCCGAGGGTCCAGAAGGTGAGGTCGCGCAGCGCCTGGTCGTCCGCCGAGAAGATGACGAGGCCCGTCAGGGCCCGCGCCGCCGCGTCCACCGCGATGCCGGCGAGCAGCAGCGTCGCGATCGAGGTGGTGCCGGTGCGTGTGCCGAGCCGGTAGAGGAAGGCGGTGGCGGCAAGGCCGCCGAAGAACGCGGCGAGCGGCACGGCGGCGCGGCCGAGCGGCGCCACATAGGGCGCGAGCACGCCGCCGCCGAGGGCAATCACCGTCACCGCGGCGAGGGCCGAGCCGGACGACACGCCGATGATGCCGGGATCGGCGAGGGGGTTGCGGAACAGCCCCTGCATCACCGCCCCCGAGACGGCGAGGCCGGCGCCGACGAGGATCGCGAGGGCGACGCGCGGCAGGCGGATGTCGAGGAGGATCAGCCGCTCGCGGGCAAGCGTCGCGGCCTCAACCCCTTCGGTGCCCGTCAGCCCGAGCACGCGCGGCAACGCGTCGAGCGACACGCCGGTGGCGCCGACGGCGAGGGACAGCGCGGCCGCAGCGAGCAGCAGGAGCCCCGCGGCGAGGATGGCGAGACGTCCGCGGGCGGAGCGGTCGCCGGCCGGACGCCTGACCCCCGGCAGGACAGCGGCGCCGCTCACGGCGTGCCGGCGGCGGCGATTTGGCCGGGGTGGAGTTCCGCCGCCAGCGCCCGGGCGACCTCGGGGGTGCGCGGCCCGAAGCCGAGCAGCGACTGGCCGTCCATGGTGACGAGCCGGCCGTTCGCCGCCGCCGGCGTGCCGCGGAAGGCCGGCGAAGCGAGCACGTCGCCGCCCGCCGCATGGGCGCCGCTCGTCATCATCAGGACGACGTCGGGCGCCGCGGCGAGCACCGCCTCCTCGCTCATCGGCTTGTAGCCCTCGAAGCCCGCGGCGACGTTGACGCCGCCGGCGAGGCCGATGATCGAATCGGCCGCCGTACCGGTGCCGGCGGCCATCGGCACGCCGTCGCGCAGCGAGATCACGAAGAGCACGCGGGCGGGCGTCCGGATGCCGGCGCGGACCTTGGCGAGGTCGGCGAAGCCCTTCTCGACGGTGCCGGCGAGCGCCTCGCCGCGCTCCTCTGCGCCGAGCGCCGCGGCGAGGAAGCGGATGCGGCCCGTCACCGCCTCGGGCGTCGTCGCGTCGTCGACCAGCACGAGCGGCACGCTCGAGGCGCCGAGCACCTCCATCACCTCCGGCGGACCGGCGCCCTCGGTGGCGACGATCAGCGTCGGGCCGGTCGACAGCACGCCCTCGGCGGCGAGGGCGCGCATGTAGCCGACGTTCGGCTTCTCGGCGAGGGCGCGCGGCGGCGCCGTGCTCGTGGTGTCGACGGCGACGATGCGGTCCTCGAGGCCGAGGTCGTAGAGGATCTCGGTAACGGCACCTCCGATCGAGACGATCCGCGCCGTGTCCGGCGTCCCGACGGGCGTGCCGCGCGCGTCGAGGAGGGTGTCGGCCGCGGCCGGGCCGGCGAGGAGGGCCGCGGCGAGGACGAGCGGCAGCGCGAGGCTGGCGGCGCGGCGCACGAACCGGCCGGCGCGGGCGAGGCCGCGGGCGTGAGGGCTCGCGGCTTCAAGTGCGCCGTCGGAGCGTGAAGCCAAGTCACCCGGCGGCAGGGCCGTGGCGGAAAGCGCAGGGGTCGTCATCGTCATCTCGTCGTCCTCGCGTCCCGGCTCGCGCCGCCGCCCGCCGGGAAGGGGCGGGGCGGGCGACCGGCTCACTTCGTCAGGATCAGCCGGCCGCGGGCGGTGACCCGCAGCCGGTAGTGTTCGCCCTTGTGGACGAGGATCGCCTCGCCCGACGGGCCGCAGAGGGTCTCGACGTCCCACCGCTCGGGCCCCGATTTGCCCGGAGCCAGATTGCCGGAAGCCAAACCCCCGGGAGTCGACTTGCCGGGACCCGTCGCGCCCGGATGGGCCGCTGTGGACGCGCCCGCCGACCGCGCCTGACCGGCAGCCGCGCCAGCCGCCGTCGCGTCCGCTGCCATCTCATCTTCTGCCATCGCGCCCTCTGCCGGCCGATCGCGCATCGTCATCGCCGTGTCTCGCAAGGCGGTACCGCAGGGCCCGCTCCGTCAGCCGCCCCCTCCGGGCCGGCCGCTCTCGGGGCGCCTGCCGGCCGCGCCGGATCGAGATCCGCGACCGGCGCGCCGGCCGCCCCGCCGCGAACCGACATCACCGCCGCTTTCTGAGCGAGGCGGACCATCCCGAGCCGGACAGCCTCTGCGGAGTGCCCGGCGGTGATGGACGCCCGGGCCACCCGCGCCGGAGCGAAACCCAGCGCCGGGGCATCCGCAGCGCCGCCGCGCCCCGTCGTCGCCATCCCTGTCGGTCCGGCGAAGGCAGCCTCGAGCGCGGCAGCCCCCGCGAAGGGGCCGGCGGTGATGGACGGCCAACTCAGCTGCGCGGAAGCATGAGCCAATGCGGCAGCCCGCGCGCCACCGCCGCGAACCTTTACCGCTACCGTCTTCAAAGCGGCGCCGGCCATCCAAACCCCTTCAGCCCCCGCGGAGGGGCTGGCGGTGATGGGCGCCCGGGTCAGCGGTGCCGGAGCGAGACCGCACCCGAGCCTGCGCGCGCGGCCGCCACGAACCGTCGACGCTGCCGCTTTCGAAGCGAGGCGGGCTCTCCCGAGCGCGACAGTTCCCGCCAGCGCACCGGCGGTGGTAGATGCCAAAATCAGCCTTGCCGGAGCGAGGCCCAAAGCGGTGGCACGCGCGGCGCCGCCGCGAACCGTCACCGCCGCATCATTCGAAGCGAGGCAGACGACCCCGGGCGTGGCAGCCCCCGCCGGCGCGCCGGCGATGGTGGATGCTCGGGTCGGCCGCGCCGGAGCAAGACCCCACGCGGGGACGCGCGCAGCGCCGCAGCACGCCGTCACCGCCGCCCCGGTCTGTGCGGACCAGGCGAGCCCTGCATCGACACCCGCGACAGCGGCGGCTGCTGCCCCGCCGCGCGCCGTCACCCACCGCGAAGCGGTGCCGACCCTCTCGGGACCGCGAGCCGGCGCGGCCGGATGGGCCCGGCGTTTGTGCCACTGACAGGCGTTCGCGACCGTCGGTCGCCGTGCTAGGCTCCGCCGCGACGCTCGCCGCGCGGCGCGGTCGGCCCTCGAGGGCGGCAGGCCGCGCGGTCCGGCAACGGAGGACAGCCGATGTTCATCGCCATGAACCGTTTCCAGGTCTGCCGCGGCGAGGAGGCCGCGTTCGAGGCGGTGTGGCTCGGGCGCGAGATTCACATCGCCGCCGTGCCCGGCTTCGTGTCGTTCCACCTCTTGCGGGGGCCGGAACGGGAAGACCATACGCTCTACTCCTCCCACACCGTCTGGACCTCGCGCGCTGCCTTCGAGGCGTGGACGCGCTCCGAAGCCTTCCGGGCGGCCCATCGCGACGCCGGCTCCGGCAAGCGCCTCTATCTCGGCCACCCGCAGTTCGAGGGCTTCGAGTCGATCCAGGAAGTCCTGCCCGCCGCCGCTGCGGCGGAGTGAACGACCCGGCGCCGGACGGTCGTCGCCCGATGGTCCGGCCGGCCCGTCGGCGGTGACGTCCGGCGCGGTGACTGCCCCGCGCCGCCCCGAAAGGACCCGTTCGACGCCGACCGTGGCCAAGTGCCGTCCCTACGGACCGCTCTGGCAGGACCGGGCGCCGGAACGCCTCTGTCGGCGGCCACAATGGCCACAGGCCCGCGCGGTCCGTCAAGCGTCCGCATGCTTTCGGCCAGTCCAGTCGGCAAAACAAGAACTACAATAACTTCAAAATACCAAGTCGAACTGGAACAACTAAAATCTAATACGCACCCTGCGAGCCGGCAATGCTGTCGGCAACGTTGACAAGCCCGGGTGCCCGGGGACATTTTCAGCCCGCTTCCGGCGCCCGCAGGCGAGGCGCCGTTCGGATTTCTGAACAGACGTCGAGGATCGCGCGGCATCGCCCGCCGCCTCGCCGCCCTTGCGGAGGACCCTCGTGTCCGCCTTCGTCCCTCGTTTCTTCCGTGATCCGGCCGACGTCGCGCCGGCTCGGCGCCGTGCGGCCGGCGAGGCCGCCCTCGTGCGTCGCCGTGCGGCCAGGCACGTGGCCGCCATCGCCGCGCTGCTGTCGGCTGTTGCCCTCTCGCCCGTCGCGGGCAGGGCGCTCGCCCAGGAGTCCGGCACCCCCACTGCCACCTCAGCTGGCACCCCCACCGATACGGCTGCGATCGCCACGGCGGCGCCGGCCTCCGCGCCGGCCGGTCCAACCGTCGAGCTCAACCGCCTCGAGGACGCCGGCGCCGGCTGCCGGCTCACCCTCGTCGTTTCCAATCCCGGGTCGCAGCGTTTCGACGAACTGAAGCTCGACCTCGTCCTCTTCGACGGCGACGGCGTCGTCGCGCGCCGCCTCGCCGTCGAGACCGGCCCCGTGCGGGCGAACAAGACGGTCGTCCGCCTGTTCGACGCCGCCGACCTCTCCTGCGCGAGGATCGGCCGGCTGCTCCTCAACGACGTCGTCGCCTGCGCGGACGAGGCGGGGCCGGTGGCCGGCTGCGTCGACAGCATCGCCACCGCCTCCCGCGCCAGCGTGCCGTTCGAGCGATGAGCGCCATCGCTGTCCCGGCGCCCGCCGCACGCGCCCTCCGCTCCGCTGCGACCGGCCGGCTCCGCGCCGCCGCGGTTTTTGCGGTTCTCGTCCTTGCGCCGCTGGTCGCCGCTCCCGCCGCCGTAGCGCAGGGGGCCGCGGGTGACGCGCCAACCGCCGTCGCTTCCCCCGCTGCCACGGCCCCTGCTGCACAGCCCGCCTTCGGCGAGGGGGCCGCTCCGGCGGCCGGCGCCGGTCCGGCCGCCGCCCCTGCCGATCCTGTGCCCGGCGGCACGCCCGGCCCGGCGACGCCGGCCGGCGTCGAGACAGCCGCTCCGGGTCTGCCGGCAAGTCCCGCCACCGCCTTGCCCGACGGCCCCGGTGCTACCGCCGCGGAGACCGTCGGCCCCGTCGCCCGGGCCGATCTTCCCCACGACCTCTCCCCCTGGGGCATGTTCCTCGCCGCCGACTGGGTGGTGAAGGCGGTGATGATCGGGCTCGCCTTCGCCTCGGTCGTCACCTGGACGGTCGCGCTCGCGAAATCCCTCGAACTCGCGGTCGCCGGCCGGCGGCTCGGGCGCGACCGCGCCGTCCTCGGCAGCGCCGAGGGCCTCGCCCCGGCGGCGACCCTGCCGCTCGGGCCGGAGGCGGCGGCGCTCGTCGGGGCGGCGGTCGAGGAGGTGCGGCTGTCGCCCGGCCTTTCGCCGGAGGGCGTCAAGGAGCGCGTCGCCTCGCGCCTCGAGCGCGTCGAGGCGGCCGTCGCCCGCACCCTTCGCCGCGGCACCGGCTCCCTCGCCACCATCGGCGCCACCGCTCCGTTCGTCGGGCTGTTCGGCACCGTCTGGGGGATCATGAACTCCTTCATCGGCATCTCGGAGGCGCAGACGACCAATCTCGCTGTCGTCGCACCGGGCATTGCCGAGGCACTGCTCGCCACCGCCATCGGCCTCGTGGCGGCCATTCCGGCCGTCGTCCTCTACAACCACTTCGCCCGGCGCATCGCCGACCGCCGCCAGGCCCTCGCCGACGCGGCGGCCGCGGTGCTGCGCCTCGTCTCGCGCGACCTCGACCGGCGCGCCGCCCGCGGCCTCGCCGCGGCAGCCGAATAGGAGGGCGCCGTGGCGGCCCGGCTCGATCCAGGCGGCGACGATCTCGAGGAGACCCACGAGATCAACGTCACGCCGTTCATCGACGTGATCCTCGTCCTCCTCATCATCTTCATGGTGGCCGCGCCGCTCGCCACCGTCGACGTGCCGGTCGACCTGCCGGCCTCCACCGCGGCGCCGCAGCCGCGGCCGGACGCGCCGCTCTTCGTCACCCTCACCGCCGACAAGGGCGTCGTCGTCGGCGAGGCGCCCGTAGCGGAGGCCGGCCTCGCCGCCGCCCTCGACGCGGCGACCGGCGGCGACCGCGAGCAGCGCGTCTTCCTGCGGGCCGACAAGGCCGTCACCTACGGCGACCTCGCGGCGCTCATGAACCAGCTGCGGGCCGCGGGCTACCTGAAGATCGCCCTCGTCGGCCTGGAGGCCGGGGCGCCGCAATGAGGACGACCGGCCGGTCGGGCCTTGCGGCACGCCACCCGGCCGTGCGGGTGCCGCGATGACCGCAGCGACCCTCGGCGCGGAGCCGGCGGGGGCGCCCGAACCGCGCGACGGGCTCCTCTGGACGGCGGCCTTCGTCCTCGTGCTCGCGGCCCACGTCGCGGTGGGCCTCGCCCTCTTGCGATCCTCGCCCGAGACCGGGCCCGTCGAGGCGGCCGTGCCGATCGCCATGATCGACCTGCCGCCGGCGCCGGTGCTGCCGGACGCGGTCGCCGCCGTCGACGTCCCGGCCGCAGAGGCCGACGCCGTGCCGCCGGCCGAGACCGAGGCGATCGGCGGGTCGCTGGTGCCGGACGTCGCCCCGGTGGCGCCGGAGCCGGTCGAGGCGCCGCTCGCCGACCTCGAGCAGCTGCCGCCGGAGACGGCGCCGCCACCGCCCGTGCCGACCGTCCGGCCTGCCGCGGCGACGCCGGTGGACGCCGCCCCGACCGAGGCCGCGGCCCCGGCGGCCGCCGAGCCCGCACCGCCGCTCGAGGCCGCGGAGGCGCCACCCGTGCCGCCGGCCGAGGCGGTGGCGGCCGAGCCGCCCATCGAGGCGGCGCCGGTGGTGCCGGATGCCGCCGTCGCGCTGCCCGGCCCCGTGGCGCTGCCGCGGGCGAAACCCGACGCGCCGCCGCCCGCTGCCCGCCCGCCGCCGGCCACCACGGCGAAGACGCCCGAGCGGAGGACGGCAGAGACGAAGCCGCAGAAACCCGCCGCGCAGTCGAGCCAGCGCCGGACGGCCGAGGCCCCGGCGGCGAAGCGTCCGGCCGGTTCGGCGGCGGACACGGCGAAGGCCGGCGCGCGGCCGCAGTCGGCCGCCTCGGCGCCGCGTGCCGCCGGCGGCGGACCTTCGGCCGACGCCCTCAAGCAGTACCAGGCGAAGGTGCGCGCCGACATCGAGCGCGAGGTCCGCCGGATGCCGCGCGCCCGCCGCGGCAGCGCCCAGGTGCGGCTCTCGCTGACGCGGGGCGGCGCGCTGACCGGCGCCCGCATCGCCCGGTCCTCCGGCGACGCCACGGTCGACCGCACCGTGCTTCTCGCCGTGAAGCGGGCGAGCCCCTTTCCGGCCGCCCCGGCGAGCCTCGCCGAGGCGAGCTTCACCTGGGTGATCCGGATCAACATCGACTAGCCCGGAAGACGGACGCGGCCGTCGGCGTCGAGCGGCCAGTGCGGGTTGAAGGCGATCTCCCAGAGGTGCCCGTCCGGATCGGCGAAGTAGCCGGTGTAGCCGCCCCAGAAGGTCGGCCCCGCCGGCCGCGTCAGCCGGCCGCCGGCCGCCGCCACCTCGGCGAGGGTGGCGTCCACCGCCTCCGGGCTCTCGAGGTTGAGGGCAAGGGCGACGCCGCCGAACTCGCCCGCCCGGGGCGGCGGCAGGCCGACGTCGGCGGCCAGCGCCGCGCGGCTCCACAGGGCGAGCACCGGCCCGCCGAGGTCGAAGAAGGCGGTGTCGGCGGTCGATTCGCCCGAGCGCCGCCAGCCGAGGCGCTCGTAGAAGGCGGTGGCGCGGGCGACGTCGGCGACGCCGAGGGTGAGGAGGCTCATGCGCTGGTCCATCGATGGGCTCCGGTTGGTCGGGATCCGTGCGCCGTCGTTCGGCGCCCTCAGAACAGGCTGAGCTGGCCGCCGACCGGCACCGGCGGCTCGAAGAGGTCTGTGCGAGGCCGGTGCTTCTGCTTGTTGAGCCCGAGCCGCTTGGCCGCGAGCTCGAAGCGGCGGCCGAGCGCCCAGGCATAGGGCCCCGTGCCGGTCATCCGCTTGCCGAAGGTCGGGTCGTAGTCCTTGCCGCCACGCATCGCCCGGAGGATCGACATGACGTGGCGGTAGCGGCCCGGATGGTCGCGGGCGAGCCAGTCCTTGAAGAGGTCGGCCACCTCGAGCGGCAGGCGCAGCACCACATAGCCCGCCTCGGTGGCGCCGGCGGCCGCGGCGGATTCGAGGATGCGCTCCACCTCCGCGTCGTTGAGGGCGGGGATCACCGGCGCCATCAGCACGGCCACCGGCACGCCGGCCTCCGACAGCGCCGTGATCGCCTCGAGCCGCTTCGCCGGCGTCGCGGCGCGGGGCTCCATCGAGCGGGCGAGGCGGCGGTCGAGGGTCGTCACCGACACCGCCACCTTGACGAGGCCGCGCGCCGCCATGCGCGAGAGAATGTCGATGTCGCGCATCACGAGCGCCGACTTCGTCACGATCACCGCCGGGTGGCCCGTCCGCTCCAGCACCTCGAGCACGCCGCGCGTCAGCTTCCGCTCTCGCTCGATCGGCTGGTAGGGGTCGGTGGCCGTGCCGATGGCGATCGTCTTCGGCTGGTAGCCGGGCGCCGCGAGGTCGCGCTCGAGCGCCTCCACCGCGTTCGACTTGGCGAACAGCCGCGTCTCGAAGTCGACGCCCGGGGAGAGCCCGACGAAGGCGTGGTCGGGCCGGGCGAAGCAGTAGATGCACCCGTGCTCGCAGCCCCGGTAGGGGTTCGCCGAGCGGTCGAAGCCGATGTCGGGTGAGGTGTTGCGGGTGATCAGCGAGCGCGCCCGCTCCTCGCGCACCTCGGTGCGGAGCGGCGGCAGCTCGGCGAGGCCCTCCCAGCCGTCGTCGACCACCTCGCGCGCGTGCGGCTCGAAGCGGCCGGTCGGGTTGAGACCGGCGCCCCGGCCGCGGCGGCGGTGCTCGGCGACGGCGATGCCCGCAAGGGTCTCGCGGCCGGGGGAATCGGGGGCGAATCGGTCACGCGCGGGACGGGTGGCGACAGCGGGCATGGCGGTCTCGACACTCGGGTTCGGATCGGGCGCCGGGAGGCCGGCGCGAGAACAAAACGCTAACATCTGCGTCCGAACAAAGCAAGAACGAGAACGGTGGTTGCTCGCCCCGGCGTGCGAGGCGTCCGGGTGCCGCGCCGCCGCGGCGGCACGCCGCACAGGCAGATGCGACTGCGCCCGCGAAGCGGTCGCAGCGTGGCGTTACAGGCCGCCGCTTTGTGCTAGAAGGACAGGAATGCTGACCGTCGTCATCGCCACGCAGGACTGCGAGGAGCCGCTCGCCCGCACGCTCGCCGCTCTCGTTCCGGGCGCGGCCGAGGGCGTCGTCGGCGACGTCGTCGTCGTGGATGCCGGCTCGTCCGACGGCACGGCGGTCGTCGCCGATGCGGCGGGCTGCACGCTCGTCGCGTCCTCCGGCCCGCTCGGGGCGCGCCTCCGGCGCGGGGCCGAGGCCAGCCGCGGTCACCGCTTCCTGATGTTCCTCCGGCCCGGCGCCGTGCTCGAGCCCGGCTGGCACCGCGAGGTCGGCGCCCATCTCGACCGTCCGTCGGCGCAGGAGCGCGGCGCGGTGTTCCGCTTCGCCCTCGACGAGCCGGGGCTCGGGGCACGCCTCGCCGAATGGCGGGTCGGCCTCGGCAGCGCGCTTCTCGGGCTCGCGGCGCCGCAGCAGGGGCTCCTCGTCTCGCGGCGGCTCTACGGCACCCTCGGCGGCCACCGCGACGAGGCGGGCTTCGCCGAGGAGGACCTGTTGCTGCGTCTCGGCGCAAGGCGGCTGACGGTGCTGCGCACCCGCGCCCTCATCGACCGCCGCACCGCCGCGGACGAGCGCCTCGGCCTTGCGCGCATGGCGCTCCGCCTGCCGGCGGCCGTCGTCGCCCGCCGCGCCGCCTGACGCCTCTCCGGCGCTCTTCAGCCCCGTTCCGCTCAGCCCTGCCGGGCCTTGCCGCGCTTCAGGTGCTCGTCGAGGCGCGGCATGATCTCGACGAAGTTGCAGGGCCGCGAGCGGTAGTCGAGCTGGCGGGCGAGAATGCCGTCCCAGGCATCGCGGCAGGCGCCGGGCGAACCCGGCAGGCAGAACACGAAGGTGGTGCCGATCAGCCCGGCCGTCGCCCGCGATTGCAGCGTCGAGGTGCCGATCTTGTCGTAGGAGATGCGGTGGAAGACGGCCGAGAAGCCGTCCATGCGCTTCTCGAACAAGGGCTCGAGCGCCTCCGGCGTCACGTCGCGGCCGGTGAAGCCGGTGCCGCCGGTGGTGATCACCACGTCGACCGTGCCGACCCAGCCCTGCACCTGGTCGCGGATCGCCGCCACGTCGTCGGCGACCACCGCCCGGCCGGCGAGCCGGTGGCCGGCCTCCGCGATCCGGGCGGCGAGGGTGTCGCCGGAGCGGTCGTCGGCGAGGGTGCGGGTGTCGGACACGGTGAGGACGGCGATCGTCACCGGCACGAACGGCCGTTCCGGGGCACCGCCCGTGCCGGCCGACGCCGCGGCGCCGCCGCTGGCGCCCGACCTGGTGATCTCGTCCATCGCCTTGCTCCGTTCCATCCGTGCCGCCGACGCCTCGCCAAGGTAGGATGGCGGGGCCGAGGGGAAAAGGGCGGGGCGATTCGCAGGGCCCGGGGGCCGGGCGGGGGAGAGACGCACGTGTGGGAAGAGCTCGGGCGGCCGATCGACGCCTACTGCGAGCGCGTCGATCCGAGCCTGTGGTCGGAGCCGCTGAACGCCGTCACCAACGTCGCGTTCCTGCTCGCCGCCCTCGCGGCGCTCGGCCTCTGGCTCAGGCGCGGACGCGGCGACGCCCCGGCGCTGGTGCTCGTCCTCGTCGTCTTCCTCGTCGGGATCGGCTCGTTCCTCTTCCACACGCTCGCCACCGCCGGGGCGGCGCTCGCCGACGTCATTCCGATCGCAGTCTTCATCTACGGCTACTTCCTGCTGGCCATGCGGCGCTATCTCGGGCTCGGGATGGTCGGCGGGCTTCTCGCCACCGCCGCGTTCTTCGGGGCGTCGGTTCTCATTTCCCGCTCCCTCGGCGGTCTCCTCGGCTCCTCGGCGGGCTACGTGCCGGCGCTCCTCGCCCTCGTCGGGCTCGGCGGCTATCTGGCGAGCCGCCGCCATCCGGCCGGCGAGGGGCTGGTCGCCGCCGGTGCCGTCTTCGCCGTGTCGCTGATCGCCCGCACCGTCGACGGCCCGCTCTGCGCCCTCGTGCCGATCGGCACACACTTCCTCTGGCACGTCTTCAACGCGGTGGTGCTCTACGTCCTCGTCGCCACCGCGATCCGCGTCGGGCCGCGGCGCACCCCTCAGGCCGGCATCGGCGCATAGCCCCGGTAGCGGTACGGCGCCTCGGCCCGCGCATCCGCCTCGGCGATCGCGAGCAAGTCGCCGTGCAGCGGCGAGCGGTGGCAGGCGGGATCGGTGGCGGCGGCGTCGCCGGCGAAGGCGAGGGCCTGGCAGCGGCAGCCGCCGAAGTCGATCTCGCGGCGCTCGCAGGTCCGGCACGGCTCCTTCATCCACGCGGTCCCGCGGAACGCCGCGAAGGCCGGCGAACGCGCCCAGATGTCGGCGAGGGCGTGCTCGCGCACCGACCAGAATTCAAGGCCCGGGATCGTCTCCGCGGCGTGGCAGGGCAGCACCTTGCCGGTCGGCGTCACGTTGATCGACCGCCGCCCCCAGCCGCCGACGCAGGCCTTCGGCAGGCGCGCGTAGTAGTCTGGCAGCACCGCGTCGATGACGAGCGTGCCCTTCAGCCGCACGCGCGCTTCGTCCACCACCTCCATCGCCCTGAGCACGGCGTCGCGCCCCGGCATCAGCGCGGCCCGGTTGGCGAAGGCCCAGCCGTAGTACTGCACGTGGGCGATCTCGAGCCGCTTCGCCCCCATCTCCACGGCGAGGTCGACGAGGTCGCCGACCGCGGCGATGTTCGCCCGGTGGATGACGGCGTTGACCGTGAGCGGCAGGCCGGCCGCCACCACCGCGCGGGCGAAGCCGAGCTTCGCCGCGTGGGCGCCGGCGAGGCCCGCCACGGCGTCGGCGACGCCCGCCTCCGCCGCCTGGATCGAGAGCTGCACGTGGTCGAGCCCGGCCTCCGACAGGGCCGCGAGCAGCCCGGGCTTCAGCCCGATGCCGGAGGTGATGAGGTTCGAGTAGAGGCCGGTCTCCGCGCAGTGGCGGGTGATCTCGACGATGTCCCGCCTCGCCGTCGGCTCGCCGCCGGAGAGATGCACCTGCAGCACCCCGAGCGCCTGTGCCTCCGACAGCACCCGCAGCCACGTCGCCGTGTCGAGCTCCCCGGCCCGCCGCTCGAGCTCGAGCGGGTTGGAGCAATAGGGGCACTTCAGCGGGCAGCGGTGCGTCAGTTCGGCGAGGAGGCCGATGGGGGCCGGCGGCGGCGGCGCCACGGGCGGGGCAGGGGCGGGGGTTTCCACGGCGCTCACAGCTCGAGCATCCGCTTGCCGGCGAGATCGCTGAGGAAGGCCTCGACGTCGCGGGCGATGTCGGCGCGGTCGGCGTCGAAGCTCGCGGCGAGGTCGTCGACGATCTCGGCGAGCGTGCGGGCGCCGTCGCAGCGCTTCAGGATCTCCGCCCCCACCGCGTCGGTCTCGAGCACCCGCTCCGGGGCGAGGATCGTCCAGCCGCCGCGCACCGCGTCGTGATGGAGCCGCACGCCGCGCGGCAGCCGGGGGCGGCAGCCGGCGCCGGCATCGTCCGCCGCCGCGCTCACGACCGCTCCTCCGGCTCGGCCGCGTCGGCCGGCACGAAAACGCCGGGCGGCGGCAGGGCAGGGGCGACGTAGGCGAAGTGGAGCGCGTCGAGCTGCGCCCACAGCACGTCGCACTTGAAGCCGAGGGCGGCGAGCACCGCCCGCTGCGTCTCGGCCGTCGTCGCGCGAGCCTTGACGTAGGCGAGGGCGAAGTCCGCATCGCGCGGCGCCTGGGTGAGGCGCTGGCCGAAATAGGCGAGCGTCTCCTGCGAGACGAAGTCGTAGCCGGCGAGCATGCCGGCGACACGGTTGCGGATGATGCCGGGGGCGAACATCTCGGTCAGCGAGGAGGCGATCGCCTCGAGCAGTGGCCGCTCGCGGCAGAAGGTGACGTAGGCCTCGACGGCGAAGCGGGTGGCCGGCAGGACGCCTACACCGCTCGTGACGTACCCGTCATCGAGGCCGAGGCCACCGGTCAGCTTCAGCCACCGGGCGATGCCGCCCTCGCCCTCGCGCTCGCCGTCGTGATCGACGATGCGCTGGCGCCACGCCCGGCGGAGCGCCGGGTCCTCGAGGCGCGAGAGAATCGCCGCGTCCTTGCGCGGGATCGCCGCCTGGTAGGCGTGGCGGTTGAGCGCCCACGCCTGCACCTGGCCGCGGGTCAGCGCCCCGTCGTGCAGCAGGCGGTGGAAGGGGTGGCGGTCGTGGTAGCGCGCCGCGCCGATTGCCCGGAGCCGCGCCTCGAGCGCGTCCGGCGTCAGCGGCCGGTCGTCGGGGACGTAGAAGAGCTCGCCGTCGGCGAGGGGGCCGGCGGCGGGCTTGGCGGGAGCGTCGAGATGTCGGGCGGCGATGGCCATGATGCGTCCTCCCCGGCGGTGCGCGCCGGCAGCGCGATCTCGGTGCCGTCTTCGGCCACGGTCCACCCGGCGGCTTCCACCGCGCGGCGCTCCGGCGAGCCCTCGACGAGCATCGGGTTGGTGTTGTTGACGTGGACGAAGACCCGCCGCCCCACGGCGACGGCGGCGAGCAGGGCGAGCGAGCCGTCCGGCCCGCCGACGGGCAGGTGGCCCATGCGCCGGCCCGTCTTCGTGCCGACGCCGGCCGTGAGCATCTCTCCGTCGGCATAGACGGTGCCATCGAAGAGAAGGGCGTCGGCGCCTGACAGGCGGCGCACGAGGGCCGGCGTCACCGCCGCGCAGCCCGGAACGTAGGCGAGCCGCACGCCGCCGGCCGTGATCGACAGGCCGATGGTGGAGCCTGTCTCCGTGCCGATCTCCACCGCGTCGCCCTCGAGATAGAGCGGCACCTTGCCCGGCACCGCGAAGGCCTCGACGGCGAGCCCCGGCAGCGGCTCAAACGGCCGCCCCGGAACGATCTCGGTCCACGACACGAGCGCCGGGTCGAGGACTGCGAAGAGCGGGTTCGCCGTTACCGCCGCCCGCGTCTCGGCCGTGGCAAACAGCGCCAGCGGCGCCTTCTCGCGCAGTGTCAGCAGGCCGGCGATGTGATCGACGTCGCCGTTCGTCAGGACGACGGCGCGGATCGGGCTGTCGCGCGGGCCGGCGTCCCGTCGCGGTTGCAGCGCCGGCGTCGCGCGGATCTGCGCGCCGAGGTCGGGCGAGGCGTTGAGAAGCAGAAAATCGCGCCCGTCGGCGGTGACCGCGAGGCTCGACTGGGTGCGCGGGCGCACCCGCGGGTCCCCGTCCCAGGCGAGGGCGCAGACCGGGCAGCGGCAGTTCCACTGGGGGAAGCCCCCGCCGGCAGCCGCGCCGAGCACGATGGCGCGCAACGCCGGGGCGCGCAGCGCCGGCGTCGAAATGCGCGTCGCGCGAAGGCGGTCGGCCGCCGGCTGAGCGCCTTCGCGCATGGCGTTGGACGCCGTCTGCGATCAGTACTCGGGCGGCATGTAGCCGTTGATCTCGAGGCCGACGCAGATTTCGACGAGCTTCGGGGTCTTCCAGGCCATGGTCGTATCCTCTCCAGATGCTCGTTGTGCCCGCGATGTGTCGCGAACATGGAAATGCTAACATGAGGAAAGCAGATCGGGAACAATAAAGAGTCGTGGCCGGGAAGAATTGCTGGTGAATAAGAAGGTTATTATTATTTGAGTGTTGACTCTGCCGGATGGCCGGTTTGGCATCACGGCCCCCTGCATCAACGAACCGGCCACCCGGACGTTATCGAACAGAAGGCGGCGCCGAACGACCGGTGACCGCCCCTCAGGGAGGTCGACATGGCCGGATCGAAACAGCGCGTGACGCGCCAGGAACTCGAGGCGGTGCTCGTGAGGGCGGCGCAGGCGGCCCCCGAGGCCGCGGACGTCGTCGCGGTGCGCATCGGCCTTCGCCCGGGCATCGTGCCAGGGCGGCAGGGGCACGACCCGGTGCCGCCGACGGAGTGGTTCGTCGAGGGGTTCGAGCGTCGCGGCGATGTCGTCGAGGGAGACGAGGCCGTCGCATCCGCCCTGGCGGAGATCGCCGAGACCCTGTCGCGGTCCTACGAGGTCACGCGCTGACGGAGGCCGGCGGGCCGCGAACCAGCCAGTCCGGGTCGAACCATCGGTCGGCGGGCCCGTCATAGGGCAGGCGCGTCACGTCCCAGTGCTCGATGAACGGCGCATAGCTGTCCCACATGGCGGGGCCGCCGCCGATGAAGACGTCGCGATCGCCATAGCGGTCAAGGACGTCCGCCGGCCGGTCCTGGGAACGGACTTCCACCACCGTGCGGTCGCCGAAGGCGAAGTCGGGGACGGTAGAGAAGGTGCGAGGGCCGAGCAGGATCACGTGCCCGCGCGTCTCCGCGAAGAACCGCGCCACGTCCGCCACGAAGGGCGGCTCGGCATTCCCCTCCCACGGCAGACGGCCGGCGAGGCCGAGTTGGCCACGCCGGCCGATGGCGCACATTGCGCGGATCATGGCGCCGTCAGCAGCTGGTGTCGTTGCCCGCCTGGCCCTGTGCGGCTGCGGTGGATTGGCCCTCCTGCTGGCGCTGCACGTCCTGGGGCGACGTCGCGACGTCGGTGCCACCACCCGGTTCGGTCGCCAGCGGCGCCGTGGAGCCGTCCTTGGCGATCTCCCCGGAGCCCTGGGCCGACCCCTGCGCGGATCCCTCGGCGTTCGCCTGCGCGCCCTCGCTCGCCGGACCCGTCGTGGTGCCGGTGGTGCCGGGCGCGGCGGCGCCGCCAGCATCGGCCGATTGCTGCAGCGGCGCCAGGCTGCCGTCCTTCGAGATGCCGGCGTTGCCCTGCGCGCACTCGGCGCTCGCCGAGGCTGCGCCGAACGCGAAGAGGGCCGCCGTCGCGGCGGCGGTCAGGATCGTCTTCCGCATGGGTTGTTTCCTCCGTGTCCTTGCTGCCCCGCGGGAACAGAACCCGGCGGCCGCGCCAAAGTTGCACGGGGAAGGTTTCCCGCTCGCGGCAGCTCAGGCGACCGCCTCGTCGGCGTCCGCCTCGAACACGGCCGGCGGCCGCGGTCGCCCGATCAGGTAGCCCTGGACGGCGTCGGCACCGAGGCGCTGCAGGGTCCGAAGCTCCTCCTGCGTCTCGACGCCCTCCGCGACGATGCGGCTGCCGACGTCGTGCGCGAACCCGATGAGCGCGTCGGCGAGCGCCCGCCGCGCCGGGTCGCGGTCGATGTCGCGGGTGAGGCTCATGTCGAGCTTGATGAAGTCGGGGCGCAGCTGGAGGATGTGCTGCATGCTCGAATAGCCCGCGCCGGCATCGTCCACGGCGAAGCGGAAGCCGCGCTCGCGCAGCGGCCGCAGGGCCTCCACCAGCGTGCCGTAGTTCTCGACGGTGGCGTTCTCGGTGATCTCGACGACCAGCCGGTCACCGGCGACCGCCGCGAGGGCCGCATGGAAGCGGTCGTCGAGCAGGGTGGCCGGCGAGGCGTTGATCGAAACGTAGACATCGTCCGGAAGCGGCGCCGCACTCGCGAGCGCGAGGCGCACCGCGGCGATCTCGAGCTCGGTCCGCAGCCCGACTTCCTCCGCCTCGGCGAACCAGACGTCCGGCGTCCGCTGCGGCTCGCCGGCAAAGCGCGCGAGGCACTCGAAGCCGATGACGCCGCGCGGCGTCAGGGCCTCGATCGGCTGGTGGACGATGGAGAGGCCGTCACCCTCGACGAGGGCCTGGACCGTGGCACGCCGCTCCGCCAGTTCGACCTCGCGGCGCCTCACCCGGTCGATCTCGAAGGCGGCGAGGTCCGCGAAGGCGCGCATCATCTGCAGGTCGCGCCGGTTCAGCGACGGGTCGGCGTTCGGCCCGAGGCAGCAGAACATGCCGTAGGTGCTGCCGTCGGCGAGGCGGATCGGCACGCTGACGTGGGCGCCGATCGGCACCGCCTGGGTGATCGGCATCGCCACGGCGAGCGGCTCGCGGGCGGTGTCGGGGATCAGCTCCGGCAGCCGCCCGGCGAGGATGTGCCGGCAGTAGACCTCGTCGAGCGGGCGGGAATCGCCCGGCTTGATCAGGGCCTCGAGCCCCGGCGCGTCCACCTCGCGAAAGACGGAGAGGTCGTCGACGAACTCCGACACGTAGGCCACCTGCAGGCCGAGATGACGACGCATCACCTGCAGCGACCGCTTCACCATCCCGCTTGCGCGGGGGTCGCGCCGAAGTGTCTCGGCAAGCAGGCGGCTGAGGTCGTCGTCCTTCGAGGTGGGCATGGTCGGTTTCCGTCGGGGGCTTTTGGGCAAGGTCGTCCTGCCGGGCCGCTGAAGTCGGGTCCGAGCCGCCAACGGCAAGGGTGACAGGGCGAAAAGAGTCCCAACGCACGGTGAGTTGAAGATGTTCCTGATGATCCTCGCCCCTGTGGCCTGCTCCGGCCTTTCCGTTTGGAACTGAACCAAGTCAGGGTGGGGCGCGTATGGTCGTGCGGGAACGCCACAGGGAGGAGAGCGACGTTGCGCACCACGGCGCCGCCGCATTGGCCGAGGGACGCGGGCGAGCCGCAGCGCCCGACGGCCCGCCGTCGTCCCGCCGATCCCTGGCGCCTCTATCTCGACACCCTGCGCTCCGGTGCCCGGCTGCCGAACGCGGCCCGTCCGTTCGACGCGGTCTACGGGCCGCTCGCCCGCGCCCCTGGCGGCCGTCCGTTCGTGGTCGCGCAACTCGGCCAGTCGCTCGACGGGCGCATCGCCACCGTCACCGGCTCGTCCCACTACATTTCCGGCCCGGCGGCACTCGCGCACCTGCACCGCCTGCGCGCCCTCGTCGACGGGGTACTCGTCGGGATCGGCACAGCCGTCGCCGACGACCCCCAACTCACCGTCCGCCACTGCGCCGGCGAGAGCCCCGTGCGCATCGTGCTCGACCCGAACGGCCGGATGCCGACGACGCTCCGCTGCCTGTCCGACGGCGGACCGCGCGTCCTCGTCGTCCGCCGCGCCGGCACGGGCGTTGCCGCCTGCGAGCGCGTCGTGCCGGTCGAGGCGGGCGCGGACGGTCGGCTCGATCCGCGGGCGATCGTCGCCGCGCTCGCCGCCCGTGGCCTGTCGCGGCTCCTCGTCGAGGGCGGCGCCGAGACGGTGTCGGGCTTCGTCGCCGCCGGCGCGGTGGACCGGCTCTACGTCACCGTCGCCCCGCTCATCATCGGCTCGGGTACCGAGGGCCTGCGCCTGCCGGAAATTGCTGCCCTCACCGAAGCCCTGCGCCCGCCGACGCGCGTGCACGTGCTCGAGGACGGCGACGTGCTCTTTGACTGTGATCTCGCGGCCGCTCGCGACGCCGCTTCGGGAGGAGAGAACGATGACAGCCGCGGTCTACTCGCCAACGGCCCGGGTGCTGCATTGGCTGACAGCCATCGCGGTGCTCGCCGCGATCCCGCTCGGGATCGCGATGCTGAACGCGCCGAGCGGGCCGGTCCAGAACACGCTGTTTGACCTGCACCGCTCGTTCGGCGTCGTCATCCTGGTTCTGGTGCTGATCCGGCTGCCCTACCGCCTGTTCGCGGGGGCGCCGCCATCCGATCCCTCGCTGCCACGCTGGCAGGTCGGCCTCTCCCACGCCGTCCACTGGCTGCTCTATCTGTTCCTGCTGGCGATGCCGATCGTCGGCTGGGTCGGCACCTCGGCCTACGGTGCGCCGATCACCGTCTTCTGGCTATTCGAGCTGCCGCCGATCGTCGCGAAGAACGAGGCCCTGGCCAACATGCTGCTCGGCTGGCACGCCACCGCCGGCCTCATCATGGGCGCGCTCGTCCTCGTCCACATCGCGGCCGCCCTCTATCACCGCTTCGTCCGCCACGACGGCGTGCTCGCGCGGATGCTCCCCTCCGCCGGCTGACGGCGGAGGAAGGAAAGCGACGGCACCCGCCCGTCAGCGGGCGGGCGGCGTCGCCAGGAGGTCCGTGTGACCGATGACGCAGCCAGTGGCGTCCCGCCGCGCGGCGAGCCAGCGCTCCACGGTGGCGGCCTCGAGGCCGGCGGCCCGGGCCGCCCCGGCCCAGCCCTCGGCGAGAGCGGCGATCAGGTCGCGCGAGTCCGCCCCGAGCCGCCACGGGGCCTTCTCGGTCTCGACGCGGAAGCCGCGGGCCGCCAGAGCCTCGGCGAGCACCCGGCTCGCTTCCGGGCCGAGGGCGGGTCCGAATCCCTTGTCGATGCCCTGGTGGCGCCGGAAGGCCGCGGCGACGGCGTCATCGTCGGGATGGGACGGCGACCACACCGCCGTGCCGTCCACATCGAGGGCGACGTAGACGGCTGCGCCCGCCGCCGCCACCGCGTCGGCGAAGCGCTCGACGAAGCCGGCCGAGACGAGGTCGAACAGGGCCGAGGCGGTGACGAGGTCCACCCCGTCGAGGAGGGACGGCCAGTCGGCCGCCGCGAGGTCCGCCTCCCGCCACGTCACCGTGACCGGCACCGACCCGACGCGCAGCGCCAATCCATCGCCCGATGGCGCCGGCGGCTGGTCGTCGCCGCTGCTCGCCTCCGCCCAGCGGGCCAGCAACTGCCGGCCAGTCTCCACCAGCGCGCCGTCGTGGTCGACGAGCACCCAGGCCTGCGGCACCGGCAGATGCGGCGCCACGGCCCGCAGCGTCGAGCCGGTACCGGCGCCAAGGTCCATGATCTTCAAGGACTTGGCGGAGGGTGCGAAAGCCGCGAGCGAGGCGAGGAGGGCGGGGCCTCTCGCCGCCCGGTCGGCGGGCTCGCGGAGCGCCAGCCAGTCGCTGGAGAACCCGGCCATCAGGAGGCCTCCGCCGCGAGCGGCGACAGGGCGCCGGCGACCGCGGCGGCGGTGTCGTCCCAGGTCGGCAGGGCCGCGCCGGCCCGCCGGGCGGCCGCCGCCATCCGCCGCCGGAGCGCCGGATCGTCGAGGAGGGCGGCGAGGGCGGTCGCGGTCGCCTCCACGTCGCCCGGCGGCACGAGCAGTCCGGCATCGGCGGGGACCGTGTCCGGCACCGCGCCGGCGTTCGCCGCGACGATCGGCAGCCCCGCCGACAGCGCCTCGGCGAAGGCCATGCCGTAGCCCTCGTGGGCGGAGACGAGGGCGAAGAGGTCGGCCTCCAGCACGTGGTCGAGAAGGGCGAGCGGCGACACCGCGCCGGTGAGGTGGATGCGGTCCGCAAGCCCGCGGGCGGCGATGTCCTGGCGAAGGGCGGCGGCGCAGGCCGGATCGCGGCCGTCGTCGCCGACGAACACCGCCCGCCACGGCCGGTCGGCGAGGCGGGCGAGGGCGGCGACGAGGGTCACGTGGCCCTTGCGCGGCGTGATCGTCGCGACGCTGAGGATCGTCGGCACCGCGCCGGAGCCGCGCGCCGGCGGCAGCCGGTCGGTGCCGGGGAGGGCGACCGTCAGCCGGTGCGCCGGCACGCCATAGTCGGCGGCGAGGGTCCGCGCCGTCGCGGGGCTCGTGGCGATCACTGCCGCGGCCGTTGCGAGCGATGCGCGCTCCCGTGCGGCCACCGCGGCGGCCCGCTCCGGCCCATGGCCGCCCTCGAGGGCGAGCGGATGGTGGACGAGCGCCGCCACGGGCCGGCGGAGCCGCTCGAGCCGCTCGGCCGGCAGCGCCCCGAAGGCGAGCCCGTCGACGAGGACGAGCCGTCCCGGAGGTACCGCGGCGAGCGAATCGAGCGCCGAATCGACCGATTCCTTTGCCGGCTCAGGAAAGTCCGCCGGCAGCCGCTCGACGCGGACGTCCCACCCGCGGGCGGCGAGGGCGGCGACCAGCCGCCGGTCGTAGGCATAGCCTCCGGTGATGGTTTCGGGATCACCCGGAACCATCAGGGAAAGTTCAGCCATTTTCCACCGGCCCTTCGAACCAGGCGCGCGCCACGTGCGACTCGTGCAGGGTCACCTTGATGGCCGCGAGGCCGTCCGAGCCCGGTCCGAGGCGGCCGTCGCGGGCGGCGTCCACCATGCGATCGAACACCCAGCGGCAGAGGAACTCGGTCGTCGTCAACTTCCCCGCGAGCTCCGGTACGTCGTCGAGGTTCCGGTAGCTTAGCCGGCTCATCGTCTCCTTGAGCACGTCCGTCGCGCGGCCGATATCGACGACGAAGCCATGCTCCGTCAGCTCCGGCCGCAGGAAGGCGACATCGACGACGAAGGTCGCCCCGTGCAGGCCCTGGGCGGGGCCGAAGACCGGGTCCTTCAGGCTGTGCGCGATCATCATGTGGTCGCGGACTTCGACGGCGTACATCGATTCGTCTCCTTGCAGGGCGGGCTCTGGCGTGCCGGCGGCTTACGCGCCGGCGGGCGGGTCGGATCGGCGGGTCAGGCCTTGTAGCGGACGGCGATGCCGAGCGCGTCGCCGGTGGTCAGCAGCGCCGGCAGCCGCGCCGGCAGGTCGGCGAAGGCGACCTCGGTGTCGAGGAGCGCGTCGAGGCGCGGGTCGGACAGGAGAGAAAGCGCCGCCTCGAGCCGCCGGCGGTGGGTCCAGCGCGGCCGCCGCGATGGGGCGACGCTGCCGACCTGCGAGCCGACGAGCCTGAGGCGCTGCGAGTGGAAGGCGCCGCCGAGCGGCGCCGCCACCGAACCCTCGCCGTACCAGGACATCTCCACCACCGCCGCCTCGGTTCCGGCGGCGGCGATCGCCGTCGCAAGCCCGGCGGGGGTTGCCGAAGCGTGGAAGACGAGGTCGCAGCCCTCCGGCGCCTCCGCCGGCAGGGCGAAGCGGCAGCCGAGCGCCGCCGCGATGGCGGCCCGCCCGGGCTCGATGTCGACAAGCGTCACCTCGGCGCCTGGCAGGCGCGCGGCGAGCGCCGCGACGAGGCAGCCGACGAGGCCGCCGCCGACCACGGCGATCCGGTCGCCTGGGCCGGCGCCGCCGTCCCACAGGGCGTTCAGCGCCGTCTCCATGTTCGCCGCCAGCACAGCCCGCCGCGGCGGCACGGCGTCCGGCACCGGCACGAGCGCGCCCACCGGCGCGGTGAACACGTCTGCGTGAGGAACGAGGGCGAAGACGGTGCGCCCGGCGAGGTCGTCCGGCCCCGCCTCGACGCGACCCACCGCCGCATAGCCGTACTTGACCGGGAAGGGGAAGGCGCCCTGCTGGGCCGGGGCGCGCATCCGCGCTTGCTCGGAAGCCGGCACGCGGCCCGAGAGCACGAGCCGCTCCGTGCCGCGGGACACGCCGCTCCACAGCGTCCGCACCCGCGCCTCGCCCTCCGCCACGGGGGCGACGGATTCCTCCCACAGGTCCACACGGCCGGGTCCGACGTACCAGAGGGCGCGGGCGAGGTCCCGTCGCGGCGGAGCGCCCGCCGCCCCCCTGTCGGCCCCTTGCGTCGCGGAGTGTTCGCCCATCATGGTCCTCGCGTTCGATCCCAAGTCGCAGTCCGCCGACACGTCGAATTCCACCGACAGGCCGAAAATCCCCGAGATGTCGACCGCTCCCGGTTATAGGCCGTCGCGCCCGTCGCGCCACGACGGCGCACCCCATGACGTCCCCGCCGTTCTCTTGTCGGAGGTCCCCGCGGATCCGGCATGGACCCCGGCCGGCCTGCAGCCGCGGGCCGTGGTCGCCCGCCGCCGCGTCGTCATGGCGACGCTGGTGCTCGCCACCCTCGCCCTCCTCACGGCGGGCCTCTCCGTCCTCCTCGCCCACGGTGGCTGGACGGTGCTCGACGGGGTCCTCCTCGTCGCCTTCCTGCTGTCGACGCCCTGGCAGGTGATCGGTTTCTGGAACGCCGTCATCGGCTTCGTGATCCTGCACTTCTCCCGCGACCCGATGGCGCTGGTGGCGCCCTTCCTCGCCCGCGCCCGGCCGGACGACCCGATCACCGCCAAGGTCGCGCTCGCCCTCTGCATCCGCAACGAGGACCCCGACGCCGTCTTCGCCCGTCTCGCCGTGATGCGCCGCGCCCTCGACGCCACCGGCTCCGGCGACCGCTTCACCCTCTTCGTCCTGTCGGATTCTTCGCGGCCCGAGATCATCGCGGCGGAGGAGGCGGCGATGCCGCGCCTTGCCGCCACCGCCCGCGATCCCGCCACCGTCCGCTACCGCCGGCGCACCGACAACGCCGGCTTCAAGGCTGGCAACATCCGCGAGTTCGTCGACGGTCCGGGCCGCGACTTCGAGCTGATGATCACGCTCGACGCCGACAGCCTGATGTCGGCGGAGGCGATGCTCGAGCTCGTCCGCGTCATGCAGGCGGTGCCGCGCCTCGGCATCCTGCAGAGCCTCGTCGTCGGCCGGCCGGCCGAGAGCGGCTTCGCCCGCCTCTTCCAGTTCGGCATGCGCCACGGCATGCGCAGCTACACGACGGGCAGCGCCTGGTGGCACGCCGACTGCGGCCCCTACTGGGGCCACAACGCCGCGATCCGCCTCGACGCCTTCCGTGAGCACTGCGAACTGCCGGTGCTGCCGGGCTCGCCGCCGCTCGGGGGGCCGGTGCTTTCGCACGACCAGATCGAGGCGGCGATGATGCGCCGCGCCGGCTACGAGGTGCGCGTGCTCGCCCGCGAGGGCGGCAGCTTCGAGGAGAACCCGCCGGCCCTCCCGGATTTCCTGAAGCGGGACCTGCGCTGGTGCCAGGGCAACATGCAGTACTTCAAGCTGCTCGACCTGCCGGGCCTCCTGCCGGTCAGCCGCCTGCAGGTGATGCTGGCGATCCTGATGTACTTCGGCGCCGCCGGCTGGGTGGTGTTCATCGCCGCAAGCGCCCTCAAGGTGTTCGAGACGCCGGCCGTCATCGAGCCGTTCCCGGTCGCCTTCGGCGTCACCTTCTTCCTGTCGATCCTCGCCATGAGCCTGATGCCGAAGATCGCCGGCCTGCTCGACGTGGCGGTGCGCCGGTCCGACCGGGCGCGCTACGGCGGCGGCGCGCGCCTCCTCGCCGGCGGTCTCCTCGAGTTCGTCGCCTCGACGCTGATGGCGCCGGCGGTGGCCCTCGCCGATGCCATTTTCATGATCGGCCTCGTCTTCGGCCGGCGCGTCGGCTGGGACGGCCAGAAGCGCGAGGGCTACCGGCTGACGTGGGGCCAGGCGTTCCGCGGGCTCTGGCCGCAGGTCGCCTTCGGCCTCGCCATCGGCGTCCTCCTTGCCACGACGGTCCCCGCGGTGCTGCCGTGGGCGGCGCCGATGCTGCTCGGCCTGATCGGCGCCCCCGCCTTCGCGGTCTTCACCGCCTCGCCCGCCTTCGGCCGCTGGCTCGTCCGCCACCGCCTCTGCGCCATCCCGGAGGAGTTCGAGCCCGACGCGACCCTCCTCGCCGCCGAAGCCGAGGAACGCGGCGGCCGTGAGGAGGAGCGGCTCGCGGCGTGAGGTTCAGTCCGGCGGCTGCGGGTAGGCTTGCTGAACGTCTGCAACTTCCTGCGAGTGGAATTGGCTCTACCCCTCATCCGTCATCGCCCGGCTTGATGTTCAGCCCGGGGAGATAGCGGACACGTGTTCGGGGAGATGACTGACGGTTTTGTCGTTGGTCAAGTCGATGGTGGCGATGCGG